>Ga0308167_1000248_pt1 | contig 115328 bp, 102 predicted proteins | sample PhyCR1_2_FD_202138 | JGI IMG/M metagenome (GOLD analysis project Ga0308167, IMG submission 202138) | Phyllosphere microbial communities from UC Gill Tract Community Farm, Albany, California, United States - DLSLRC.R1 | ecosystem: Host-associated > Plants > Phyllosphere > Unclassified | place...
TCGCCGTCGACGAGGCGCAGAAGCTCGGTATCCCGATCATCGGCATCCTCGACACCAACTGCGACCCCGACGAGATCACGTACCCGATCCCGGGCAACGACGACGCGATCCGCTCCGTCGGTCTCCTCACCCGCATCGTCGCCGACGCCGCGGCCGAGGGCCTGAAGACCCGCCACAACGGTGGCGACGACGAGGCTGCGGCCGAGCCCCTCGCCGAGTGGGAGCAGGAGCTCCTCGGTGGCGAGACCGCCGCGCCGGCGGCTGCGACCGCGACGCCCGCCGCTGCCGAGGCCGAGACCCCGGTCGAAGAGAACGACGCTGACGCGCAGGTCGCCGCGAAGGAGATCGGCGAGCCGATCGCCGACGACGCGAAGAACGCAGAGCCGACGGCCGAGGCCGAGGCCGCTGCGGAGACCACCCCCGCCGAGTGACCATCGGGGGCGTCGGGTCGATCGGTCCGGCGCCCCTGCTCCACTCTCCACAAACGCTCAGTCCAGAAAGGACTCCAGTCAATGGCCAACTACAGCCTTGCTGACGTGAAGAAGCTCCGCGAGGACCTCGGGGCCGGCATGATGGACGCGAAGAACGCGCTCGTCGAGGCCGACGGCGACTACGACAAGGCCGTCGAGCTGCTCCGCATCAAGGGCGCGAAGGCCGTCGCCAAGCGCGACGACCGTGCGACCTCCGAGGGTGTCGTCGTCGCGACGACCGAGGGTGGCGCCGCCACCGTCGTCGAGCTCGCGAGCGAGACCGACTTCGTCGCGAAGAACGAGAAGTTCACCACCCTCGCCGACAAGGTCGTGGCCGCGGTCGCCGCCGCCGGTGCGTCCGACGTCGAGGCCGGCAACGCCGCGCCGCTCGACGGCAAGACCGTCGCCGAGACGATCGACGAGGCCGCCGCCGCGCTGGGTGAGAAGCTCGCGCTGCGCACCGTCGTCCGTGTCGAGGGCGACGCCTTCGAGGTCTACCTGCACAAGACCAGCCAGGACCTGCCGCCGCAGATCGCCGTCGTCATCGCCTACGCGGGCTCCGACGCCGCCGAGGCGCGGTCGATCGCCCAGCACGTCGCGTTCGCGAACCCGACGTACCTGACCCGCGACGAGATCCCGGCCGAGGCCATCGAGAAGGAGCGCGCGACCGTCGAGGCGATCACGCGCGAGGAGGGCAAGCCGGAGGCCGCCCTGCCGAAGATCGTCGAGGGTCGCCTCAACGCGTACCGCAAGCAGGTCGCGCTCCTCGAGCAGGACTACGCGAAGGACAACAAGCTGTCCGTCGCGAAGGCCGCCGAGAACGCCGGTCTGACGATCCAGGGCTTCGCCCGCGTCAAGGTCGGCGCGTAACGAACCCGTGACGGGGCTCGGAACCACATCGGTTCCGGGCCCCGTTTTCTGCGCGCTGCGACACGCGCGGAGCCGGCCGGGAGGCACGACCTCCTCCGCCGGACCGGCTGCGGCCGGGTAGATTCCCACGAGACATTCGACGAAGGGTGCGCCACATGACGAACGAGAAGACCGGACGCCGCCGGGTCCTGCTGAAGCTGTCGGGGGAGGCGTTCGGGGCCGGGTCCCTCGGGGTGAACCCGGACGTCATCAGCACCATCGCCAAGGAGATCGCGCAGGCCGCGCAGGACGTCGAGGTGGCCATCGTGGTCGGCGGCGGCAACTTCTTCCGCGGTGCCGAGCTCTCGCAGCGCGGCATGGACCGCGGTCGTGCCGACTACATGGGCATGCTCGGCACCGTGATGAACGCGCTCGCGCTCCAGGACTTCCTGGAGCAGGCCGGAGCGGCGACCCGGGTGCAGTCTGCGATCAGCATGACCCAGGTCGCCGAGCCGTACATCCCGCGGCGCGCCGAGCGGCACCTCGAGAAGGGGCGCATCGTGATCTTCGGCGCCGGTGCGGGCCTGCCGTACTTCTCGACCGACACGGTCGCCGCCCAGCGTGCGCTCGAGATCGACGCGCACGAGGTCCTCGTGGCCAAGAACGGCGTGGACGGTGTGTACACCGCCGACCCGAAGAAGGACGCCACCGCCGAGAAGCTGCACCACGTCACGTACCAGGACGCCCTGCTGCAGGGCCTGAAGGTCGTCGACGCGACGGCGTTCTCGCTCTGCATGGACAACGGCATGCCGATGCACGTCTTCGGCATGGAGGGCGAGGGCAACGTCGCGGCCGCCATCCGCGGGGAGCGCATCGGCACGGTCGTCAGCAACTGACCCGCACGCTGACTAGACTCGACGCAGTACCGAAGGAGAACCACCGTGATCAGTGATGTCCTGACCGAAGCCACCGAGAAGATGGCGAAGGCCGTCGACGTCGCCAAGGACGACTTCGCGACCGTCCGTACCGGACGCATCAACGCCGCCCTCTTCCAGAAGATCCCGGTCGACTACTACGGCACCCCGACGCCGCTCGCCCAGCTCGCGTCGCTCCAGACGCCCGAGGCACGCACGCTCATCGTCACGCCGTACGACAAGTCGGCCCTCAAGGAGATCGAACGCGCGATCGCGACGTTCCCGAACCTCGGCGCCAGCCCGTCGAACGACGGCGAGATCGTCCGCGTGACGATCCCGGAGCTCACGCAGGACCGCCGCAAGGAGTTCGTGAAGCTCGTGCGTGGCAAGGGTGAGGACCACAAGGTCGTCATCCGGAACATCCGTCGCCGCGCGAAGGACGACCTCGACGCGCTGAAGGGTGAGATCTCCGACGACGAGATCGCCCGGGGCGACAAGGACCTCGAGGCCCTGACGAAGAAGCACGTCGACCAGATCGACGACGCGCTGAAGAAGAAGGAAGCCGAACTCCTCGAGGTCTGATGCGTCTCCCCGAGCCGGGCGGCGACCGCCCCACAGAACCGCGCCCGACCGGAGCAGCCCCGACCACGAAGAAGGGGCTGCGACAGGACTTCGATGCCCGTGCCCGTGCGGCGCGCGCCGACTTCGAGGCGCAGCTCAAGCAGCGCAAGGCGGACTTCGGCGCGCGCAACGAGGCACTGACCGCCCGCACCGGCCGCAACCTGCCGGCCGCGATCGCCATCGCCCTGGCGTTCGCGGTCGTCATGCTGGGGTCGCTCCTCATCTGGAAGCCGGCGTTCATGGTCGTCGCGGCCTTCCTGCTCGGGGTGGCCGTCTACGAGCTCGCGAGTGCGATGCGGTTCGCCGGGCGCGACGTGCCGCGCATCCCGAGCGTGGCCGCGGCCGTCGTCATGGTCCCGGCAGCGTTCCTCGGAGGGCAGGTCGCGGCGCTGTTCGCGATCCTCGGCGGCATCGTCCTCATCGCGGTCTGGCGGCTCGTCGAGGTCGCGATCGCGCGGGAGAAGCCGCCGGCCGGTCACGTCGCCCGCGACCTGACGAACGGCCTGTTCGTGCAGGCCTACATCACCCTGCTCGGTGCGTGCATCGTGCTGCTCTCGGCCCAGCCCCGCGGTGAGCTGTGGGTGATCGCCTTCATCCTGGTGGTCGTCGCCGTCGACACGGGTGCGTACGCCACCGGGCTCAACCTCGGCAAGCACCCGATGGCGCCGCGGATCAGCCCGAAGAAGACCTGGGAGGGCTTCGCGGGATCGGTCGCCGCGAGCATCCTGGTCGGCATCGTGGTGACCTGGCTCATGCTCGGTCTGCCCTGGTGGACCGGCATCGTCCTCGGTGTCCTCATCTCGGGCTCCGCCACGCTCGGCGACCTGACCGAGTCGATGATCAAGCGCGACCTCGGCATCAAGGACATCTCGTCGTTCCTGCCCGGGCACGGTGGGCTGCTCGACCGCATCGACAGCATCCTGCCGTCGGCGGCCGTGGCCTACGTGTTGTTCCTGGTGGTCGTCCACTGACCTGAGCGCCCGACGCCCTGTCGGACCGCGCGTCCAGGTGGCGCCATGGTCCGGTGCTGGCAGAATGTCGCCGTGGCCACGACCTTCCCCTCCGCAGACCGCAAGTCCCTCGGGTACGACGTCGACGAGGTCGAGCGGTTCCTCGAGGACGCCCGTCGTGCGTACACCGCGGGCGACACCGCTCCCGGCATCGAGGCGGCGAAGATCCGCAGGACCGCCTTCTCCATGCGCAAGGGCGGCTACTCCACGGCACACGTCGACGCCGCGCTCGAGCGCCTCGAGGACGCCTTCGCCGCTCGCGAGCGGGAGCGTGAGATCGCCGAGACGGGTCAGAAGGCCTGGTACGCCGAGGCCCGCGCCAAGGCGTCGGACGTCGTCGCGCGACTCGAGCGTCCCACCGGGCAGCGGTTCGCACGCACCAGCCCGCTCGGCACCGGCTACCACCCGAAGGACGTCGACGTCTTCGCGGAGCGGCTGGCGGGCTACTTCCGCGACGGCAAGCCGCTCAGCCTGACCGAGGTCCGGTCGGTGGTGTTCCGCCCGAAGCACGGCGGCTACCGCGAGGCGCAGGTGGACGCGCTGCTCGACGCGGTCGTCGAGGTCATGCTCGCCGTCCGCTGACGACGCGCGGGACACCGGTGCTTCTCTTCCCGTGACCGTTCCGTTATCCTGGACCCACTCATGGGCAGGCACACGGCAGACCTCAGCTCCGACCGCGGTACCCGCGAGCACCTCGACCGTCCGGTCGTCGGTGAGCGCCGCGCGGCACGCGACCGACTCCGCACGACGGGGCACTCGGTCCTCCACGCGACCCCGCGGGTCGAGACGGCAGCGCTGCCGTCGACACCGCTGGGCGCACCCGTGACGGCGCCGACCCCGGTCGCGACGTCCGCCGCACCGGCGACCGCTCCGGTCCTCGTCCGCGGACCGATCGCACCGACCGGTGCTGCCGACCCGCGCATCGTCCAGCAGCGACGCGCGGTCGCCGCACCGGCGAAGCCGAAGGCCGCCCGGACCCTCAACTCGTTCATGCGCGGACGCGCGACCATCCCGACGCTGTCGTTCTTCGCCGTCTTCGGCTTCGTCGGCGGCTCGCTGTTCAACCCGATGCAGCCCGACGTCGCCCAGGCCGCCGTCGTCGCCCCGGTGCTCGTCAAGGCGCCCGTGGAGCCGCAGCAGTTCACGGCACACGGCACGTACGCCGCGTTCGACGTGACGCGCGACGGCTACGGCGTCACGCTGCCGAAGCCCAAGGTCGAGGAGAAGCCGGCCGAAGCCACCGACGACCAGGCCGACCCGGCAGCGAAGAGCACGGCCGTCACGCCGTCGAACACGCTCGCGGCGACGGCCGCGACGCCGAACCCGGGCAGCGCGCAGGAGATCGCCCAGCAGATGGTCGCCGCACGCGGCTGGGGGAGCGAGCAGTTCAACTGCCTCGTGTCGCTGTGGAACAAGGAGTCGGGTTGGCGCGTCAACGCGTACAACCCGAGCGGTGCCTACGGCATCCCGCAGGCGCTGCCCGGCAGCAAGATGGCCACGGCCGGTGCGGACTGGCAGACGAACCCCGCGACGCAGATCACCTGGGGTCTCAACTACATCTCCGGCGTCTACGGCACCCCCTGCGGCGCGTGGGGCCACAGCCAGTCCTACAACTGGTACTGATCGGCAGTTCCGGGGTGCCGCGCAGCAACCGACCGCGGCGACCCCGTGGTCGTGGTCCCGAGCCGACCGAGGACGAGACCGGTCTCGACCGCCTCATGAGTTCGTGGAGGCGGACCGAGGTCCGTCGCGGTCGTACCTTCACCGTGCAACCGGTGTCCGCGGCGTCCGCACAGAAGGAGTACGTCTGTCCGGGCTGCGGCCTGGCCGTGCTGCCGGGTGTCGCGCACGTGGTGGTCTGGCGCGCGGACGGTGTGCTCGGGGATGACGCCGACCTGGCGTCCCGCCGACACTGGCACAACCACTGCTGGAGCATCGCATGAGCACCGAGATCCGCTCGAACACCGAGCTCCCCGCCCGACGTACCGACATCGAACTGGTGACGGACGACCACCTCACCCTCGTCGGCGAGCTCGCCGAGCCGCTCGACCGGCCTGCGCGGGGCACGCTCGTGACGCTCCACCCGCTGCCGACCGCGCACGGGTTCATGGACAGCCACGTGCTGAAGAAGGCTGCCTCGCGCCTGCCCGCGCTGGCCGACATCGCGGTGCTGCGGTTCAACTTCCGGTCGGTGACCTCGCCACGGGGCACGTCCGAGGGCGTCTTCGGTGACGGTGAGTCCGAGGGCTTCGACCTCCGCGCCGCCGTGCAGGAGACCGTCGCACGCGGACTGCCGACCCCGTGGCTCCTCGGCTGGTCGTTCGGCACCGAGGTCGTCCTCAAGCACGGCCTCGAACACGTCGCCGCGGGGAACGTCGCCGGCGTGGTGCTGCTGTCGCCCCCGCTGCACCGGACCTCGGACGACGAGCTCCGACGCTGGGCGGACGTGGACGTCCCGGTCGTCGCGCTGGTCCCGGAGCACGACGACTTCCTGCAGCCGGAGGACGCGGTCCGCCGCTTCGCCGTCGCGCCGAACGTGCGGGTCGTCCCCGTCGCGGGCGCGAAGCACCTGTGGGTCGGGGAACGGTACGTCCGCACGGTCCTCGACGCCGTCGCGGACCTCGTGGTCCCGGGCAGCGCGCCGCTGCCGACGCACCTCGACGACTGACCACACGGTCGGCATCGCGACCGGGCTGACGCCACCGACCGGTCAGGGCCGGACGGCGACCGTGCCCCGCGAGCCGACCGTCCCGGGTGAGCGGCGAGCGTTACGGCTGGCGCGGGGGGACGCGACCCGGCCCGGAGGCGCGCGGTGCGCCTCCGGGCCGGGTCGCGGATGCCGTCCTCAGCGGGCGGTGGCGTCCTCGTCGAGGGCCTCGTCGTCCGCCGGCCGGCCGGCCGGCACGGGGGACTCGTCGAGGAGCCCGGTGGCGTGCGTGAGCACGCCGCGCAGGTTCTCCAGGTACCCGGCGACGGCGTCGCGCTCGGTGCGGATGGCGGCGAGCCGGTCCTCGGACTCGGCGATCGCCGCGGCCGACCGTTCCTCGGCCTCCGCGATCATCCGGTGGACTCGCTCCTGGGCGTCGCTGACGATGGTGCGTGCACGTTCCTGTGCCTGCGCGGTGCTCGTACGCTCGAGGTCGTCGGCCTCCTGCTGCAGCCGCTCGGCGCGCTCCCGCGCCTCGGACGCGCGGCGGGTCGCCTCGGCGAGCTGCAGGTTGGCTTCGTCGAGGTACTTCTGCGTCTCGGCCACCGTCTCCTGGTGCTTCTGCAGGTAGTCCTGCTCGGCGTCGTCACGGCGGGCGGCGAGCTCGGACTCGAGCGCCGCGCGGGCCTCGTCGCGTTCTCGGGCGATCGCCGTGCGGACCTCGTCGCGTTCCTGCTGCAGGTCGGCGCGCACCGTGTCGACCTCCTGCTGCAGCGCCGTGCGCTCGGCCTCGAGGTCGGAGAGCTCGGCCGTGCGGCGGTCGGCGATCTCGGTGTCGACCTCGGCGTGCTCCCGCTCGCGGCGCGCAGCGAGCTCGTCGGCGTGCTCGCGAGCGGCGCGCTCGGCGGCGGCGTCGGCCTCGGCGCGCTCGCGTTCGAGGCGGGCGCGGTGCTCCTCGAGTTCCGCGGCGATGCGGGCAGCGGTCTCCTCGACCAAGCGTGCGTTCTCGGCCCGGGTCTGCTCCTCGTCGACACGGAGCTGCGCACGGGCGGCCTCGAGCTCCTGGTCGAGGGCGGTGCGGGCCTCGGCTGCCTCGCGCTCCCAGCGTGCGCGGGCGGCACCGAGTTCGGCGTCGAGCTCACGACGACGGTCGCTGGTCTCCGCCTCGAGTGCGGCCCGGCCGCGCTCGACCTCGGACTCGAGCTCGGCCCGGCCGGTCTCGAGCGCGAGCTCGTGCGCTCGGCGCTGCTCGTCGCGCTCGCGCTGCCAGGCAGCGCGGCCCTCGGCGACCTCGCGCTCGAGGGCGGCGCGCCGCGTGGTCTCCTCGCGGTCGAGGTCCGCGGTGCGCCGGGCGTGGTCGGCCTCGAACACACTGCGTCGGTGCTCGGTCTCACGGTCGAGGTCGGCAGCGGCGCGACGGGCGTCCTCGGCCGCGCGCTGCGCGTCCTCGCGCAGCTCGGCGACCTCGCGCTCGACACGGGCACGCAGGGCATCGGTCTCGCGGATGGCGACCGAGCGGACCTCGGCGGCCTCGGTGACGGCTGCACCCCGGACGGCGGCGGCCTCGTTGCGGGCGTCCTGGGTCAGCAGGCCGGCCTCGGCACGGGCACGCTCGATCGTGTCGGACGACTCGGCCCGGGCGCGGGTGAGCTCGTCGGTCGCACGGGAGCGGGCGTCCTCGAGGGTCTCCGACGCCTCCTGCCGGGCTTCGCGGAGCAGACGCTCGGCCTCGTGCCGACTCGATGCGCGGAGCCGCTGGGCGTCGATGTCCGCCTGGCTGATGAGCCGTGTCGACTGCTCCTCGGCCACGCGCAGGGTGGACTCGAGGCGGGTGCCGAGCCCGCTGTAGGTCGGGGTGCCGGCCTCGTCGAGCTCGCCCTGCAGGTCCGCGACACGCGCCTGCAGGAGACGGATCTCCTTGGCGGCCTCGGCGCGGTCGGTGTTCGACTTGATGAGTTCGCGGCGGAGCTCGTTCACCGAGCGGTCCACCTCGTCGCGGCGGTACCCGCGCAGCTCGGTCCCGAACTCGGCCTCGTCGTTCGCCACGTGTTGCTCCTGGGGGTCGGCGGAGGGCCAGCCCTTGGCCCGCGGACGAGTCTAGTGGCGGCCCACCGGCGCCGACTGAGCCCGTGGACAGCGGTGGGGGATGCGATGTCCAGGGTGCCTCGCTATCCTGGAGCGCTGATTCGCGCGCCGATCCCCCCACCCCCGGCGCGGTAGGGAGAAGATCCGTGCGATTCGTCCTGGCGATCGTCAGTTTCGTCATCGGTCTGCTGCTCGTCGGTCTCGCGGTCGGGCAGCGCACCGTGTTCGCGCCACCCTCGTCGCTCGTCGCAGAGTCCTCGAGCACGGCCTCGGCCCCGGTGACCGTGATCCCGGGGTCGACGCTCAACGCGAACCCCGGGTACCAGCGCATCGACGTCTCGGGTTCCGGGACGGTGTTCGCGGCCTACGGCAGGACCGCCGACGTCGACGCGTGGATCGGTGACGCGAAGCACACCACCCTGCGCTTCGACGCCGAGCAGGACCGCCTGGTCGGCCGCACGACGGGATCGGCCGACTCCGTGCCGGACCCGAAGGGCAGCGACCTCTGGTACCAGGAGTGGGACGGTGCGGGGCGGTTCACCGTCCGGTTGCCCGCCGACGTGTCGGTCGTGGTGCTCGCCGACGGGTCCGACGCCGCGCCGACCGACGTGTCGGTGACCTGGCCGCGGGACACCGCGACGCCCTCCGTCGGTCCGCTCCTCGTCGCGGGCGGACTCTTCCTGGTCGGTGGCGTCGCGCTGCTGGTCTGGGCGTTCCTGCACCAGCGTCGTGGTCGTGGTCCGCGTCGCCGCAGCGGTGGGTCGCGTCCGCCGCGCGTGCGGGCGTCGCGTCGTGCAGCCGCCGCGGGGGCACAGGTGCCGGTCCGCGGTCGTCGTGGCCGTCGTTCCCTGGTGGCCGTGCCGATCGTGCTCGTGGGGGCGCTCGGTCTCGCGGGCTGCTCGTCGGAGTACTGGCCGCAGGGCGGTGGCTCCGGCGCCACCCCGACGCCGACCGCCTCGGCCACCGGCGCCGCGGACTCGACCGAACCGACCGCTGCGACCGAGCAGCAGATCCGCCGGATCGTCGAGCGGGTCGCCGAGGTCGCGTCGAAGGCCGATGCCGACCGTGACGCGACGCTGCTCGAGACCCGCTTCACCGGGGCCGCCCTCGACTTCCGCAAGGCGAACTACGCGATCCGCGAGAAGGACACCGACGTCGAGACGCCGCCCGCGATCTCGGCCGGTCAGGTCTGCGTGGCACTCCCGCAGCAGACCGACAGCTGGCCGCGCACGATCTTCACGGTCGTCGCCGAGGACTGCTCCGCGAAGACCGCTCCGCAGGCCCTCACCCTGGTGCAGGACAGCGCGCGCGACGAATACAAGGTCGCCTACGACGTGTCGCTCGAGGCCGCTGCGGAGATCCCGAGCCTGGCGCCGACGTCGATCGGTGCGGCACGGCTCGCCGGGGACACGAAGCTCCTGCGCATCGCGCCCGACGACATCGCGGCCGCGTACGGCGACGTGCTGGCGAAGGACTCCGACAGCGACTCCGCCTCGCTCTTCGCCTCCGACGGCGACGGTCTGCGCTCGACGATCGGCAAGGCGTACAAGGACAAGAAGGCCGAGTCGCTGCCGGACACCGCGAAGATCGAGTACTCGTCCGAGGTGCCCGACGACGGCGCCGTGGCGATCGCCACGGACGGTGCGGGTGCGCTCGTGTCGGCCTCGCTCGACGAGGTCGAGAAGGTGACCCCGACCGCGGCCGGCGCCGAGGTCAACACCGAGGGGGCGGTCAAGGCCCTCTCCGGCGTCGACTCGAGCACGAAGGGGATCAGCGCGACGTACAGCGTCCAGCTGCTGTTCTCCGTGCCGCCGGTCGGCAGTGATGAGAAGGTGGTCCTGCTCGGGTTCACGCAGGGCCTGACCGCAGCGAGTGAGGTGTAATGACCAACGTCCCCCCGACCCCGTCCGGTCTCCGCGGAGCCGTCGACCTGTCGTCCCTCGTCGACCGCGCGCAGCGGCCGACGCAGCAAGCGGGTGCTCCCGCCGGAGGTCCGGGCCCGGCCGCGGGCGCCGGTGGCGCCGGCGCCGCTGCCGTGCCGGGCGGCGTCCCGGCGACCGGTGCCGGTCCCGACGCCGACCTGACCGTCCCGTCGCTCGTCATCGACGTCACCGACCAGAGCTTCCAGGACGTCCTGCAGCTCTCGTCCGTCGTCCCGGTGATCGTCGACATCTGGGCGGAGTGGTGCGGGCCGTGCAAGCAGCTCTCGCCGATCCTCGAGCAGCTGACCGCGGAGTACGACGGTCGCGTGGTGCTCGCCAAGGTCGACGCGGACACCAACCCGCAGCTCGTGCAGGCGTTCCAGGCGCAGTCGATCCCGACCGTCGCCGCCGTGATCGGTGGTCGGCCGCTCGGACTCTTCGTCGGCGCGCTGCCCGAGGCGCAGGTGCGCGACGTCTTCGAGCAGGTCGTCGCCGCTGCCGAGCAGAACGGCGTGACCGGTCGGGTCACCGTCGACGGCGCTGCCGAGACGGAGCCCCAGGGCGAGCCCGCTCCCGAGCCGCTGCCGCCGCACCACCAGGCGGCGTACGACGCCATCGAGCGGGGCGACTACGCCGCCGCCGTGCAGGAGTACAAGACCGCGATCGCGCAGGACCCGAACGACCAGATGGCCGTCGCCGGGCTCGCGCAGGTCTCGTTGCTCGACCGGTTGAACGGTCGCACGGCCGACGAGCTCCGCAGTGCCGCGGCCGCGGCGCCGCAGGACGTCGAGGCACAGATGGCCGTCGCCGACCTGGACGTCAGCGGAGGGCACGTCGAGGACGCCTTCGGGCGGCTGCTCGACCTGGTCCCGACGGTGTTCGGTGCGGACCGTGAGACGCTGCGCGTCCGGCTCGTCGAGTACTTCGAGCTGATCGGGGTGGACGACCCGCGTGTGGCCGCGGCACGGCGCCGTCTGGCGAGCGCACTGTACTGATCGACGCACCACCGTCGGCCGGTGCGAGACGCCGGCGTCAGTGCGAGACGCCGGCGCCGGTGCGAGACGCCGGCGTCAGTGCGAGACGCCGCAGGAACCACGAGACGCCCCCGGGAACGGGGGCGTCTCCTGTGTTCGGGGGCGTCTCGCGCGGCGTGCACCGCGGACGACACAGGCGGACGACACGGGCGGACGACGGACGGGAGGCCCGGTGCCAGCTGGCACCGGGCCTCCCGTCCGTCCCGTGGTCGCGTCCGCGCGGCGGCGGGGTCAGTCGGCCAGTCGCAGCCAGACCGCACCCAGCGGCGGGACCACCAGGTGGGCCGAGGCCGGGCGGCCGGCCCACGGCGTCTCGTCGGCCGTGACCGAACCCATGTTGCCGACACCGGACCCGCCGTACTCCGTGGCGTCGGTGTTGAGCACCTCGTGCCAGGTGCCCGCAGCGGGCAGCCCGAACCGGCGCTCGACGGGTACCCCGGAGAAGTTCACGAAGACCGCGAGGCGGTCGTCGCCGTCCTTCCGGAGGAACCCGAGCGTCGAGTGCGGCGCGTCGCCGCCCTCGATCCACTCGAAGCCCTCGGGCGAGGAGTCGTGCGTCCACAGCGCCGGGGTCTCCTTGTAGACGCGGTTCAGCGACGCCACGAGGTCCTGCACGCCGAGGTGTCCCGGATCGTCGAGGAGCCACCAGTCCAGCCCCCGGGCCTCGGACCACTCCGACGGCTGGGCGAACTCCTGGCCCATGAAGAGCAGTTGCTTGCCGGGGTGCGCCCACATGAACGCGAGGTAGGCCCGGACGTTCGCGAGCTTCTGCCACTCGTCGCCGGGCATCTTCCCGTAGAGCGAACCCTTCCCGTGCACGACCTCGTCGTGGCTGATCGGCAGGGTGAACTGCTCACTGAAGGCGTAGACCAGCGAGAACGTGATCTCGTCGTGGTGGTACGCGCGGTACGCCGGGTCACGCTCGACGTACTGCAGCGAGTCGTGCATCCAGCCCATGTTCCACTTCTGGCCGAAGCCGAGCCCGCCGGCGCTCGTCGGCTGGGTGACACCGGGCCACGAGGTGCTCTCCTCGGCGATCATCACGATGCCGGGGTAGCGCTTGTAGGCCGTGGCGTTCGTCTCCTGCAGGAACGAGATCGCCTCGAGGTTCTCGCGACCGCCGTGGATGTTCGGCAGCCACTCGGTGCGGGAGTAGTCGAGGTACAGCATCGAGGCCACGGCGTCGACCCGCAGGCCGTCGATGTGGAACTCCTCGAACCAGTAGAGCGCGTTCGCCACGAGGAAGTTGCGGACCTGCGGGTGCCCGAAGTCGAACACGAAGGTGCCCCAGTCGAGCTGCTCACCGCGACGCGGATCCGGGTGCTCGAACAGCGCGTAGCCGTCGAACTTCGCGAGTGCCCACTCGTCCTTCGGGAAGTGTCCCGGTACCCAGTCCATGATCACGCCGATGCCGGCGCTGTGCAGGCGGTCGATCAGGTAGCGCAGGTCGTCCGGCGTGCCGAAGCGCGCGGTCGGAGCGTAGTACCCGGTGACCTGGTAGCCCCACGAGCCACCGAACGGGTGCTCGGCGAGCGGCAGGAACTCGACGTGGGTGAACCCGAGGTGCTGCACGTGGCCGATGAGCGCATCGGCGGCCTCGCGGTAGGAGAGCCCGGGGCGCCACGATCCGAGGTGCACCTCGTAGACGCTCATCGGCGCATCGTGGGTCGTCGTCTGCGCCCGACGCTCCATCCAGGCGGTGTCGCCGTCGGACCACGTGTGGTCGGAGGCGGTGACGACCGAGGCGGTCAGCGGCGGGACCTCGGTGCGTCGGGCGAACGGGTCCGCTCGCTCGACCCAGCCGGAGTCGGTGAGGATCTGGAACTTGTACCGCTGCCCGACGAGGGCGCCGGGCCAGAAGAGCTCCCACACGCCGAGGTCGTTCAGGCGACGCATCGCGGTGGTGCGGCCCTCCCACCCCTCGAAGTCTCCGATCACGCGGACGGCGGTGGCGCGGGGTGCCCACACGGTGAACGCGACGCCGTCGACGCCGTCGACGGTGCGGACGTGCGCGCCGAGGTGCTGCCAGAGCTGCTCGTCACGGCCCTCGCCGAACAGGTGGAGGTCGAGCTCGCCGATGGTCGGCGCGAAGCGGTAGGCGTCGTCGGTGGTCCATGTCGCGTCGTCGGCGTCGGTGGACTCGTCGAGGTCGTAGTCGGCCTCGACGCGGTACCGACCGAGCGTGCCGGTCGTGGCGCCCGCCCAGAGACCGTCGCCCTCGTGGGTCAGTTCGACGTCGTCGCCGTCGGGGCGCACGATGCGGACGGCCGTCGCGAGGTGCCGGACGACGCGCACGCTCGTGCCCCCGTCCACCGGGTGCGGACCGAGCACGTCGTGCGGCTGGGACCAACGGCCCTCGGCCACCTGCTGGCGGAGCCAGTCCTCGACCGGCGCCGGCCGGGGAGCCGCTCCCGAGGTCGGGGCGACGTCGGAGCCGCCGGCGGGCGCTGCGTGCTGCGGTGCTGCGTGCTGCGGTGCCGCGGGCTGTGGTGCTGCGGACTCGGGTGCTGGGACGAGGTCCGCCGCGGTCGCCGTCGCTCCCGGTGCCGCCGAGCGTCCACCCTCGGAGAGCGGTGCGTCCGCGCCGTCCGCCGACAGACCGGTCGGGTCCGTGGGCTCCGGGCCGGTCGGTGCCGGGGAGCCGTCACGAGCTGCGCCGGCGAGGGTCGCCGACTCCGGGACCCCGCGGTCCGGCGTCTCCTTGGCCACGGGCGCGGCGCCGGGGAGGTCCTCGTGCGGTGCCGAGACCCGTGGCTCGTACCGGGGGGCCGGTTGGTCGGCCGGCGGGACCTCGCCCGGGGCACGGGAGCGGGTCACGGGCGGCGGCGGGGGCGGCACCGGCGGGACGCTCGGCCCCTGGCCTCGGTCCGGGGTGGCGGGGGTGGGACGGTCGGAGCCCATCGGCGGGGTCCCCTTCGGGTCGCTGTCGGTCATCGGACGGGTCCCTCCACGACGAGCAGGTGCACGGGCTCCTGGAAGGCGTCGAGGCGGACGTAGTTGGACGAACCCCACTCCCAGCGCTGCCCGGTGACGACGTCGCGGACGACGAACGGCTGCTCGTTCGGCAGCCCGAGCGCGGCGAGGTCGAGGTGCACGGTGGTCTCGCGCGCCGAGTGCGGGTCGACGTTCGCGACGACGATCACCGTGTCCGCGCGGCCCGACCGGATGAACTCGGCGGGCAGGTGCTTCGAGTAGACGACGATCGCCGGGTCCTCGGCGTCGTGGACGTGCAGGTTCCGGAGCTGACGCAGCGCGGGGTGGGCCTGACGGAAGCGGTTGAGCATCGTGACGTAGGGCGCGAGGCTCGCGCCCTCGGCCTCGGCCAGGGCGAAGTCGCGCGGCTTGTACTCGTACTTCTCGTTGTCGATGTTCTCCTCGGACCCCGGGCGTGCGACGTCCTCGAAGAGCTCGTACCCGGCGTACATGCCCCAGGTCGGCGCCCCGGTCGCGGCGAGCGCGGCGCGCACCTTGTAACCGGCGCGACCGCCGAACTGCAGGTACTCGGTGAGGATGTCGGGGGTGTTCACGAAGAGGTTCGGGCGCAGGTAGGCGCTCGTCTCGTGGCTGAGCTCGGCGAAGTAGTCCTCGATCTCCTCCTTCGTGTTCCGCCACGTGAAGTACGTGTACGACTGCTGGAACCCGGCCTCGGCCAGGGCGCGCATCATCGCCGGGCGGGTGAAGGCCTCGGCGAGGAACACCGTGTCCGGGTGCTGGTCGCGGACCTCGCGGATGACGCGTTCCCAGAACCAGAGCGGCTTGGTGTGCGGGTTGTCGACGCGGAAGATGCGGATCCCGAACGCGATCCAGTGCTCGAGGACCCGCAGGACCTCGGTGACGATGCCCTCGGGGTCGCTGTCGAACTGGATCGGGTAGATGTCCTGGTACCGCTTCGGCGGGTTCTCGGCCGTGGCGATCGACCCGTCCGCCCGGACCGTGAACCACTCGGGGTGCTGGTCCACCCACGGGTGGTCGGGGGAGCACTGGAGTGCGAAGTCGAGCGCGACCTCCATCCCGCTGTTCTTCGCCGTCTCGACGAAGACGCGGAAGTCGTCCTCGGTGCCGAGGTCGGGGTGGATCGCGTCGTGCCCGCCCTCGGGACCACCGATCGCCCACGGGCTGCCCGGGTCGTGCGGTCCCGGGGTGAGCGTGTTGTTCGGGCCCTTGCGCGCCGTGGTGCCGATCGGGTGGATCGGCGGGAGGTAGACCACGTCGAAGCCCATGCGCGCGACGGCCGGGAGCCGGCGGGCCGCGGTGCGGAAGTCGCCGCTCCTCCACGAGCCGTCGGCGTTCTTCTTCGCCCCTTCGCTGCGGGGGAAGAACTCGTACCAGGCGCCGACGCCCGCGCGCTGCCGCTCGACGTCGAGGAGCTGCGTGGGGGAGTGCGTCCGGAGCGAGGTCAGCGGGGAGTCCTCGACCTCACCCGTGATGCGCGGGTCGTCGACGGCCGCGAGGCGCTCGGTCGGCTCGAGGTCGGTGTCCCGCAGCTGCTCGGCCGCGCGGACGGCGGCGCTGGAGTCGGTCTCGGCGGCGAGTCGGTCGAGCAGGACGGCGCCGTCGAGGAGCGTCGCCTCGGTGTCGACACCGGCGGCGATCTTGAGCCGGGCGGCGTGCAGCCACGTCGCCCAGTCGTCGGAGAACGACTCGACGTGCCACGTCCAGACGCCGACGTGGTCGACCTGCACGGTGGCCTCGTAGCGGTCCGTGCCGGGGGCGCCGAGCAGCATCGGCACGGTGCGTGTGCCGCCGTCCGGGCGTTCGAGCACGAGGTCGGCGCCGATGACCCCGTGGCCCTCGCGGAAGACGGTCGCGCCGAACGTGATCACCTCGCCGTCGAACGCCTTGCCCGGGAACCCGTTCGGGGTCGTCGGCGCGAGCTGGGTGATCGGGATGCGTCCGATCTTCGGTCGGCGGGGTCGATCTGCGGTGGCCACGGAGGCGACGCTACCCGGCCGGAGCGCTCGCGTTCCCCGGAACGCGTTCCCTGTGCAGTGTCGGGCGCGTCACACGGCCTGTGCAGGACGCGCACGTGCGGGCTCCGTCGCCCGTTCCTTCCCCGGACGGTCGCGCGGAGGGCCACGACCGCCCTACGCCACCTCGAAGACGTGGATGCCGGGGCCGTACGCGGTGAAGACCTGCCCGCCCGGCCGGAGCCGCTCGTGGTCGCGGTGCTTCTCGCTCGACCAGGCCAACCGGTACCCGAGCACGTCCTGGCGCGCCGGCAGCGTCAGGTCCCGCGTCCGCCCGCTGCCGTGCACGACCACGAGCACCCGGTCGAACGGCTCGTGCTCCGGGGTCGACTCGGCGAAGTACTGCACGACCCGGTGGATGGGTTGGTCCCACCCCTCGGGGGTCATCGGCTGCCCGTCCGGTCCGTACCACGCCATGCGCGACGCTCCGGGCGTCTCCCGCCCCTCGACCCCGAAGCGCGTCGGCCGGAGCGCCGGGTGCGCTGCGCGCAGCCGCGTGAGCGCCGCGACCGCCTCGGTCATCGCCTCGGCGTCCTCGTCGTCCGACCAGTCGACGGCGGTCAGGTCGTCGGACACGACGTAGGCGTTGTTGTTGCCGTGCTGCGTCCTGCTGCGCTCGTCGCCGGCGGTCAGCATCGGGATGCCCGCCGAGAGCATCAGGGTGCCGACGAGGTTCCGCATCGACCGGCCTCGGGCGGCACGCACCCCGCGGTCGGCCGTGTCGCCCTCGATCCCGTGGTTGAACGAGCGGTTGTCGTCGGACCCGTCCCGCCCGTCCTCGCCGTTCGCCTCGTTGTGCTTGCGGTCGTGCGAGACGAGGTCGAGCAGCGTGAAGCCGTCGTGGGCCGTGACGAAGTTGACGCTCGCGAGGGGGCCGCGCTCCTGGCCGAAGGTGCCGCGGGACCCGGTGAGCGCCTCGGCGAGCCGACCGATGCCCGCCTGCGGGGTGCCGTTCCGGCGTTCCTCGGCGACGTCGGTCAGCCAGAACTGGCGGACGGTGTTCCGGAACCCGTCGTTCCACTCGCTCGTGCCGGGGCCGAACGCCCCCGTGCGCCACCCGTCGGGACCGACGTCCCACGGCTCGGCGACGACGAGCACGTCCTGCAGGTCCGGGTGCTGCCGGATGCGCTCGAGCAACGGGTGCGCCGGGTCGAACACGTGGTGCTCGTCGCGGGCGAGCGCCGCCATCAGGTCGAACCGGAACCCGTCGACCTGCACCTCGCGCGCCCAGTAGCGCAGGCTGTCGACGACCATGTCCGCGGTGGCCTCGACCGAGGTGTCGAGCGTGTTCCCGCAGCCGGTGGTGTCGTAGTACGACGCACCGTCCTCGGTCCAGCGGTACCGCCCCGCCCCGTCGATGCCGCGCAGCGAGGTGGTGGGTCCGCCGGTGCCCTCCTCGGCGGTGTGGTTGTAGACGACGTCGAGCAGCACCTGGATGCCCGCCTCGTGCAGGAGTCGCACCATGCCCTTGAACTCGCGGAGCACCGCGGAGGCACCCGCGGCACGGGCGTCCGACGAGGCGTGGGCCGCGTGCGGTGCGAAGAACCCGAGGGTGTTGTAGCCCCACGCGTTCTCGCGACCGGCGTCCCGGAGCCACGCCTCGGTGTCGAACGCGTGCACGGGCAGCAGCTCGAGGGTCGTCACGCCGATGCGGCGCAGGTGGGCGATGGTGCTCGGGTGCGCGACGCCGGCGTACGTCCCGCGCAGGTGCTCGGGGACGTCGGGGTTCGCAGCGGTGAGCGTGCGGACGTTCGCCTCGTACACGACGGTCCGGTCCAGGGGGACGTCGGGCTTCGGCACACCGCCCCAGTCGAAGGCATCGTCGACCACGACGCTCGTCCACCGTGGGCCGCCGCTCCCAGCGACCGTCGCCGCGGGGACGATGCCACGCGCGTACGGGTCGAGCAGCGGTCGCGCGGGGTCGAACGCGTGGCGGGGTCCGTCCGGACCGTCGACGAGCAGGTGGTACCGATCGCCCGGCCGCACGTCCGGCGTCTCCGCCGCCCACCGGTCGGTGCCGTCGGTCCGCGACAGGACGTGGCGGGTCTCGACACCGTCGGCGTCGACGACCACGAGGGTCACCGCGGTCGCGGAGGCGGAACGCACCGAGAAGCGGGGCACGCCGTCACCGAGGCGGAAGCCGGGGGTCTCGTCGATCGCGGTGCGGTGCATGACGACCAGGGTACGAGGGGCCGGAGGTATCCTGTGAACGCACACGGAAGGGGCGCAGTCATGCCGGTCTACCTCGACCACGCGGCGACGACGCCCATCCTGCCCGCGGCGCTCGCCGCGTTCACCCGGGCCCTGGCCACGGTGGGCAACCCGTCGTCGATCCACAGCGCCGGCCAGCGCGCGAAGATGCTGCTCGAGGACGGTCGCGCCGCGGTCGCCCGGTCGCTCGACGCGGAGCCGGTCGAGGTCGTCTTCACCTCCGGCGGCACCGAGAGCATCAACCTCGCGGTCAAGGGGCTGTACTGGGCGCGGCAGCAGGACCGTCCGCGGCCGCGCATCGTCGTGCCGGCGGGCGAGCACCACGCCACCGTCGACACGGTCGAGTGGCTCGAGCGCCACGAGGGCGCCGTCGTCGACGTGGTCCCGCTGGACGCGCAGGGTCGCGTCGACCTCGTCGGCCTGGAGGCACGGCTCGCCGACGCCTCGGACGTCGCCCTGGTCACGTTCCTGTGGGCGAACAACGAGGTCGGGACCCTGCAGCCGGTCGACCGCATCGTCGAGCTGGCGCACGCCGCCGGTGTGCCGGTGCACAGCGACGCCGTCGCGGCGTACGGGCAGGTCCCGGTGTCGTTCGCGGCCTCCGGCCTCGACGCGCTCAGCGTGTCGGCGCACAAGATCGGTGGGCCGGTCGGGATCGGCGCGCTGGTCCTCGGGCGCCGTGCGACGGTCGAGCCGCTCATCCACGGCGGTGGCCAGCAGCGACAGGTCCGCAGCGGGACGCAGGACGCCCCGGCGGCGGCGGCCTTTGGTGTCGCCGCGGAGGCCGGGCTGCACGACGCGTCGGCCCTGCGCGACCGGCTCGTCGCGGGGGTCCTGGAACGCGTCCCGAGCGCCGTGCTCATGGGCGACCCGGTCGACCGGCTCCCCGGCAACGCCCACTTCACCTTCCCCGGGTGCGAGGGCGACTCGCTGCTGTTCCTGCTCGACGCGGCCGGGGTCGCCGTGTCGACCGGGTCCGCCTGCCAGGCCGGCGTCCCCGAGGCGTCGCACGTGCTGCTCGGCATGGGCCTGTCCGAGGACGAGGCCCGCGGCGCCCTGCGCATCACGCTCGGGCACACCTCGACCGAGGCCGACGTCGACGCCTTCCTCGCCGCGCTGCCCGACGCGGTCGCCCGGGCCGGCGCAGCCGGCCTGGCGTCCCGGACGCCTCTGCTCGGACGCTGAGCGACCAGGTCCCCACGGCTCTCCACAGCGGCCACCTGCCGGACGCGAGCCCACACGGCGGAGTGCGGCGAGCCTCCCGGCCGGTGGGCACCGGTAGGATCGGTGACCATGGTCGAACTTGACTTCACCGAGCAGCTGTCCGCCCTCCGCGAGACCTTCGGCAACATCCGCTCGGTCGTCGACGTCGACCGGCTCCAGCGCGAGATCGCCGAACTGAGCGAGCAGGCGGGTGCCCAGGACCTGTGGGACGACGTCGAGCACGCGCAGCAGGTGACGAGCGCGCTCTCGCACAAGCAGGCCGAGCTCCGGAAGATGACCGACACCGAGCAGCGCATCGACGACCTCGAGGTCCTCGTCGAGATGGCGAACGAGGCCGACGACGCCGACTCCGCGGCCGAGGCGCAGGACGAGCTCAAGGCCATCCAGAAGACCATGGGCGACCTCGAGGTGCAGACCCTCCTCGACGGCGAGTACGACGAGCGCCCCGCGGTGATCACGATCCGCGCCGGTGCCGGCGGTGTCGATGCGGCGGACTTCGCCGAGATGCTCCTCCGCATGTACCTGCGCTACGCCGAGCAGCACGGCTTCAAGACCACCGTCATGGACACCTCCTACGCGGAGGAAGCGGGCATCAAGTCCGCGACGTTCGAGGTCGACGCGCCGTACGCCTTCGGCACGCTCTCGGTCGAGGCCGGCACGCACCGCCTCGTCCGCATGTCGCCGTTCGGTGCCGCGGGCAAGCGCCAGACCTCGTTCGCCGCGGTCGAGGTCATCCCGCTCATGCCGGAGACCGCGGTCATCGACATCCCGGAGAACGACATCCGGGTCGACGTGTTCCGGTCCTCCGGCCCCGGTGGCCAGTCGGTCAACACCACGGACTCCGCCGTCCGCCTGACCCACCTGCCGACCGGCACCGTCGTGTCCATGCAGAACGAGAAGTCGCAGATCCAGAACCGCGCAGCCGCCATGCGCGTGCTGCAGTCGCGCCTGCTGCTCCTGAAGAAGGAGGAGGAGAACGCGAAGAAGAAGGAGCTCGCCGGCAACATCACGGCGAGCTGGGGCGACCAGATCCGCTCGTACGTCCTGGCGCCGTACCAGATGGTCAAGGACCTCCGGAGCGAGCACGAGGTCAACAACCCGTCGTCGGTGTTCGACGGGGACCTTGACGGCTTCATCAACGCGGGCATCCGCTGGCGCAAGCAGGGCGACGATTCCTGAGCGAGCTCGCGGGGGAGTCGAGCCGCGCGCCTCGGTTGACTTCCGGCCCACCCGACCTAGCCTGATCCGGTCATGATCAAATTCGACCAGGTCACCAAGGTCTACTCGGGCAACCCGAGTCCCGCGCTCGACGACCTCTCCCTCGAGATCCTCAAGGGTGAGTTCGTCTTCCTCGTCGGCGCGTCCGGCTCCGGCAAGTCGAGCTTCCTCCGTCTCGTGCTCAAGGAGGAGAAGCCGACCCGCGGGCAGATCCACGTGCTCGGCCAGCGCCTCGGCGCGCTGTCGTCGCGCAAGGTCCCGTACTTCCGCCGCAACCTCGGTGTGGTCTTCCAGGACTTCCGGCTCCTGCCGAACAAGAACGTCTTCGACAACGTCGCGTTCTCGCTCCAGGTGATCGGCAAGAGCAAGGGCTTCATCAGCGAGGCCGTCACCGACGTGCTCAAGCTCGTCGGCCTGGCCGGCAAGGCCACCCGGATGCCGCACGAGCTCTCCGGCGGTGAGCAGCAGCGCGTCGCGATCGCCCGTGCGGTCGTCAACAAGCCGGCGATCCTGCTGGCCGACGAGCCCACCGGCAACCTCGACCCGACCACCTCGGCGGGCATCATGGCGCTCCTCGAACGCATCAACCAGGGAGGCACCACCGTGCTCATGGCGACGCACGACGCCAGCATCGTGAACCAGATGCAGCGCCGGGTCATCGAGCTCTCGAACGGCACCGTCCTGCGCGACGAGCAGTCCGGCGGGTACCAGACGCAGGCGCTGCCGATCCAGCGCGGCTCCGGCGTCTCGAACACGACCGGCATCCAGACGATCCCGGGGCTCATCCGATGAGGCTCGGGCTCGTCATGTCCGAGGTCGGCTCGGGCCTGCGGCGCAACGCGTCGATGGTGGTCTCGGTCGTCCTGGTGACCTTCATCTCGCTCACCTTCGTGGGCACGGCGATCCTGCTGCAGATGCAGATCAACCAGATGAAGGGGTACTGGTACGACCGGGCGCAGGTCGCGGTGTACCTGTGCACCGACACCGACACCACCGGCAACTGCACCGGCGCCAAGGCGACCGAGGACCAGCGCGAGCAGGTCCAGGCGCAGCTCGACTCGTCCACCCTGAAGCCGTACATCGAGAAGACGTACTACGAGGACCAGGACCAGGCGTTCGCGCGGTTCAAGGAGCAGTTCAAGGACTCGCCCGCGACCGAGTTCGTGAAGCCGGAGTACCTCAACGAGACCTTCTGGGTGAACCTGAAGAACCCGTCGCAGGCGGACGTGCTCGTCGAGAGCCTGTCGAAGGTCGCCGGCGTGCAGAGCGTCGTCGACCAGCGCGGGTACCTGCAGCCGATCTTCAACCTGCTCAACGCATCGTCGTACACGGCGATCGGCATCGCGTCGCTGATGCTCGTGGCGGCCGTGCTGCTCATCGCGACCACCATCCGACTCTCGGCGTTCAGCAGGCGACGTGAGCTCGGCATCATGCGCCTGGTCGGGGCGTCGAACCGGTTCATCCAGACACCCTTCGTGCTCGAGGGGGTGATCGCCGCCGCGATCGGAGCGGTGCTCGCCGGTGGCGCGATCACCGCGGTGGTCTGGTTCTTCGTCCGGAACTACCTGGCGCAGCGGTTCTCCGGCACCGCCTTCATCGGCATGAGCGACGCGGCAGTGGTCGTGCCCGCGGTGATCGTGATCGGCGTGCTCCTGGCCGGGGTCTCGGCGCTCATCGCGATCCGCCGGTACCTGCGCGTCTGAGACAGCCCGGGCGGCGGTCGATCGTCCGGCGCGAGGCTCGCCGTGGCGGACATCTTCGCGGTGGTCCTGCCATGAACGTGTCCGCCTGCGCGAGCCTCGGGTCGCCGGCGCACCGCGGCGCGCCGGGAAGGTGCGCTGCGGTCGTCGTGTTCACTAGGCTGTAGGGCTGCGCAGCAGCACCGGGGTCCGTGCCCGGTCACGAAGGGAGTCACCATGGCGAAGGAACGCGGCGAGAAGATCGTGGCGACCAACCGTCGCGCGCGCCACGACTACCTGATCGAGGACACGTACGAGGCGGGCATGGTGCTCTCGGGTACCGAGGTGAAGTCCCTCCGCGAGGGGCGGGCCTCACTCGTCGACGGCTACGCGTTCATCGACGGTGGCGAGGCCTGGCTCGACTCCGTGCACATCCCCGAGTACACCGAGGGGACGTGGAACAACCACGCGCCGCGGCGGAAGCGCAAGCTCCTCCTGCACAAGCAGCAGATCGTGAAGATCTCGCACAAGACCGCGCAGGGCGGGTACACGCTCGTGCCGATGAAGATCTACTTCCACGACGGCCGGGCGAAGGTCGAGATCGCGGTCGCCAAGGGCAAGCGCGAGTTCGACAAGCGTCAGGCCCTGCGCGAGAAGACCGACAAGCGCGAGGCCGAGCGCGCCATGCGCTCGCGCAACCGCCTCGGCGAGTGAGCGCCGCGGGGTGAGCCCTCGGCGAACGCCGGTGGCGTCGTCCAGCACACCCCGCTAGGCTGGGGTCCGCTCCTCACGGGGAGCATTGGCAACTCAACAGCGTGACAGCGGCTCGCACGTCACGGCCCGTACGGGGATGATCGGTTTCGACATTGCCTGTGTGCCGACGGGAAGCGGGCCGAGGACCCACGGTCATCTCGTGAACGATCCGTGGAAAACAACAAGTGCCAATTCCAAGCGCACTGACTTCGCTCTCGCTGCGTAAGCAGCCCAGCACATGAAGTCCGTCGGCCAGGTGATCGTCTTCTAACCTGAGTTCCGGCGTCATCCAGAGGACTTGCTGCACGGTTGCGCCTCAGGGCCGTGCGGGACTTGCACTGAGACTGGGCCCGTCGTCCTAGAAGCCGGTAGCAAAGGACGGGGCCGAGCAGAACGACTCATCCGGATACGCCCGTAGAAGACGTCGAACCGCAGCGATGGACGGGGGTTCGATTCCCCCCATCTCCACCAACGCCGTGCCGTCGAGCCGCTGTCGCGCTGATCGAACCGAGATCGCCACCCGAACGCCCCGTCGTCGTCCCCCAGGACGGCGCCGGGGCGTTCGTCGTTCCCCCGGGGTCCCGGACTACTGTCCGGAGCGAGCGCGGGGCTGGTCCTGCGTCGACCCGACCGGGAGGGCAGCACGTGGTGCAGGAGATCGCGATCCGAGTCCGTCTGCGCGAGCAGGACCGTCTGGGACTGGCGGAGTACGAGCGGATCGTGGGGTCCGTCGCGACCGTCGCCGCCGTCGTCGCCTGGCTGCCGACGCCCGGGTCACGGCTCGTCGTCCGCGGTCGTGGTGCCGAGCCGGTGCGCCTCGAGACGGTGTCGTACGGCACCGTGTTCGAGATGCTCGTCGTGCTCGACCAGCGCTCGGCCGCGGTCGAACGGGCAGCGTCGGCGGTGGCCGCGCTGGTGACGTCGGTGCGCGACGAGCACGTCGAGGACGGCGTCGCGGGCATCGCCGGCGAGTTCGACCGCCTCGATCGGTCGGCGCCGCGTGGTCGCTCGGCGGTGGAGCGGGCGCTGCGTGGGTTCCTCGAGGGAGCCCGGGCCGACGTGCTCGCACGGAGGACCACCACGCGGGTCCGTGCTGCCCAGGCGCTCCTGCGGCTCGCCGAGGACGGGGCGGAGCTCGTGGTGGAGCGGGTCGAGGACGCCCTGGCACCCGTGGTCGAGGAGCAGCAGGTCGACGTGCTCTCGGACACCGGCACGTCCGTCGTGGTCGAGCCGGTCGACGGGATCGCGCCCTCCGGTGTCCGCGCCTCGCGCACGGTGGTCGACGACGACTTCCCGGCGGAACAGCCCGGCGAGCAGGACGAGGGCACGAAGACCAAGGACAAGGACGAGAAGCAGTCCGACAAGAAGAAGAAGGACAAGAAGAAGAAGTCCGGCAAGAAGAAGGACAAGAAGAAGTCCGACAAGAAGAAGTCCGACAAGAAGCAGTCCGACAAGAAGCAGTCCGACAAGAAGCAGTCCGACAAGAAGCAGTAGGACCACGCGGTAGGGCCGGGTCAGAAGTCGAACAGGTTCGCCCGCAGGCCGCCGTCGCCGTACTCCCGGCGCAGCAGCCCCCGGCGGCGCAGTGCGGGCACGAGGTCGCCCGTCAGCCGGTACACCTGCGCCGGGTGCAGGTCGCCGGACAGGATGAACCCGTCGTTGTCCGCGTCCGCCCCGAGCTCCTCCACGAAGTCCGCGAACTCTTCGGCCGTCCCGACGAACCCCTCGCGCGCGCTGATCCGCCCGAGCCGGGCCTTCCGGGTCAGGAGTTCCCGGAGGGGCGCGTCCGGCGTGTCCCCGACCAGCCCACGGACCGTGCCCGCGGACACGTGGTCGCCGAAGGTCCCGTCCGGGATCGGTGCGTCCAGGTCGAGGGCGAGCAGGTCCGTCTCGGAGTCGCTCGACCACGCGACGGCGGCGGCTCGGAGATCGGCATCCGACGGGTGTCGTGACGCGGCGACGACCCGCTCGGCCTCCTCGACCGAGGGCACCAGGACCGGCTTGAGCACGAACAGCACCCGCAGGTCGTCCGCGCTGCGCCCGGCGTCGGCCGCGGCGGTCAGCACCCGGGACCGGTACGCACGGACCGCCTCGGCCGTCAACGGTGCGAGTGCGAGCTGCACGTCCGAGTGCGTCCCGGCGAACCCGAGCCCGCGTCCGGATCCGCCGGGGGAGACCACGACCGGGTCAGCGTCGAGCGGGAGCGCGTTGAGCGGGCCGTCGGCGGTGAAGTACGCGCCCTCGTGGTGGAACGCGTCGAGTGCGTCGCCGTCGGCGAAGTGCCAGTCCGTCGGGTCCCCGACGTAGCCGTCGCCCCACGAGTGCCAGAGCCGTCGGAGCAGCGTGATCCACTCCTCGGCGCGGTCGTACGCGGCGTCGTGCGGGAGCGGTGCCGCACCGACGTGCCGGGCGCTGCCGGTGTCGGTCACGACGTTCAGCCCGAAGCGGTCCGAGGACAGGTGCGCGAGTGTCGCGGCCTGCCGCGCGGCGAGGTACGGCGGTGTGATGCCGGCGTTCACCGTCGGTGCGATGCCGATGTGCTGCGTCACCGCGAACAGGTACGGCGCGAGCAGCAGCGGGTCGTGCTTCGGGCCGCCGTACGCCTGCCGGATCCGCAGGTCGAGGGTCGCCGGACTGCCGAGGGAGATCGCGTCCTCGGCGATCACGAGGTCCATCCCCGCCTGCTCGAGCGCCCGGACGGACTGCTGGTACAGGTCGGGCTTCGTCCAGTCGTGGCCCCAGTCCCAGTCGGACCGTCCCCAGGCCTGCGGGCCGAACCCCCGCGAGAAGAAGTACCCGAAGTGCTGCAGATCGCCCACCGTCAGACCTCCTGCCCGACGAGGTGGGCCTGCGGGACGGCGCCTGCGAGGGCCGCGACCTCCGTGGCGGGGGCGGGGCGGGCCTCCCGGCCGTCGCCGTCCCGTCCGGTGGCCGCACGGACCGCCGCGAGGCCGCGCTCCACGTCGGCGAGCAGGTCGGTGACGTCCTCGATGCCGACGGACAGCCGGACCAGGCCGTCGCCGATGCCGAGCTCGGCCCGCTCGGCCGCGGTGCGGCCGGCGTGCGTGGTGGTCGCGGGGTGCAGCACGAGCGAGCGCACGTCACCCAGGTGGGTCATCCGACTGATGAGCTGCACCGCGTCGATGAAGGCGCGGGCGGCCGGCTCGCCACCGGCGAGCGTGAAGGCGAAGACCGAGCCGGCCCCGCGGGGCAGGTAGCGCTGGGCGAGGTCGTGGTACGGACTGGAGGCGAGCCCGGCGTGGTCGACGCTCGTCACCTCCGGCTGGCGCTCCAGGAAGGACGCGACGGCCAGCGCGTTCGCGACGTGGCGCTCGACGCGGAGCGACAGCGTCTCGATGCCCTGACGCAGCAGGAAGGCGTTGAAGGGCGACGGCGTCGGACCGATCCGCGACGCGACGACGTCACGCGCGTACACCGCGAAGGCCCGGCTGCCGTGGCGCTCGACGTAGCTCTGCCCGCCGAGGGCGCGGTCCGGCGTCGTGAGGTGGGCGAAGCGTTCCGGCGTACGGCCCCAGTCGAAGGTCCCGCCGTCGACGACGAGCCCGCCGAGGCCGGCACCGTGCCCGGAGAGGAACTTCGACGCGGAGTGCACCACGACGTCGGCGCCGTGCTCGACCGGCCGCACCAGGTACGGCGTCGCCAGGGTGTTGTCCACGACGAGCGGTACGCCCGCCCGGTGCGCGGTGTCGGCGACCCCGGCGATGTCGAGGACGTCGTTCTTCGGGTTGGGGATCGTCTCGGCGAAGAAGAGCTTCGTGTTCGGTCGGACCGCGCGGGCCCACGCGTCGAGGTCGCGCTGGTCCGCGACGAAGTCGACCTCGATGCCGAGGCGCGCCAGGTTCTGCAGGAGCAGGCCCTTCGTGCCCTCGTAGATGCTCCGGGCGCTCACGACGTGGTCGCCCGCCTGCAGGAGCCCGAGGAGCGCCACCGTCACCGCCGCCTGGCCGCTGCCGACGAGGATCGCCTCGGCGCTCCGTTCGAGCAGTGCGACGCGGCGCTCGACGTCGGCGTTCGTCGGGTTGCCCAGCCGTGTGTAGGTGTACCCGTCGTCGGCACCGGCGAAGCGCTCGCGGGCCTGCTCGAAGTCGTCGAAGAGGAAGCCCGAGGTCATGTGGATCGCGGGGACCCGCGCTCCGTGTGCGGTGTCGGGCAGGAAGCCGCCGTGCACCTGCTCGGTGGCGAAGCCGTGGCCGTCGTTCGACATGGGGTCCTCCTGGCGTGTCCGTCGTGCGGGTACTCTCGCAGGCCGGACGGGCCGGTGGGGCATTGCGGCGTCGGGTTACGGGCCGGCGGCGGTGCCACCCCGAGCGGGAGCGGCCGTGCTCGCGGCCGTGCTCGCGTCTGTGTCTGCTCCGGCGAGCAGTGCGGCGAGGCGTCGGGGGAGTCCCGGGGCGATCGGATCCGGGAGCGCGTCGACCGGGAACCACCGGACGTCCTCGCTCTCGTGGCTCACCGCGGTCCGGGTGGAGGGGTCCGCCGTGGCGACGAAGCCGACGTCCCAGTGCGCCGCGCAGGAGAAGCCGCCGTGCAGGTCGTGGCGGTCCAGGTCGGCCACGACGCCGTCGTCGAGCTCGAGACCGACGATGCCGGACTCCTCGCGGGCCTCGCGCCGAGCCGCCCCGGCCAGGTCGGGGTCCTGCGCCTCGAGGTGCCCGCCGAACTGCACCCAGAACCGGCCCTTGCGGTGCAGGCAGAGCAGGACGCGGGACCGGTCGGGCGAGAACACGAAGCACGACGCCGTCAGGTGCTCCGGGCCGAGCGACCGGTCGAGTGCAGCGTCCCCGGTGCCGCGGACGAACCCGACGAACCGCTCGCGGTCGGGCGACGGCGCGTCGGTGAGCGCGGCGAGGGCATCGGCGGGGCGCATCCGACGATCGTGGCACGGCGGACGGGTACGTGTACGCGACGAGACGCGTGTCGATCGACGCGTGGGACGTCGGTTCGTGCGCCGGCATCGTGTGCGTGTGCATCGTTCGACATCGCACCGGTCGATCGACGCGTGCGATGTCGCAGGAGCGCGGCCGGGCTGCCGACGCCGGCCCGCCGACGCCTCGGCCCCGGGTCAGAACAGTGCGCGCACCCCGGCGGCGACGGTGTCCCACGTGGCGAGGAGCGGCTCCCGGGCGAGCCACACCGCCACCCCGTTCACCGCCACGAAGAACACGAACCACAGCACGGCCGGCACCCGCATCTCGGCGGCGGCGATGTGGAAGTCCGTCTGCACCCGGGCGCCGGTCAGCAGCCAGCGGGCGACGTGCACGAGGGACCGCAGACCGTCCACCACGAACGCGGTGCCGACCGCGGCGACGACGAGCACGGTGGCCTCCGACGGCCGGACCGCCACCCACAGCGCGAGCGCGTCGAAGCCGAGCACGACGAGCAGGCCGAACCAGTTCCGCACGAACGCCAGGGCCACCAGGCCGACGACGGCGAGCACCACCACGGGGAGCCACCGCGACCCCTGGAGCACCCCGGAGACGAGCAGCACCCCGGCCCAGAGCGGCGCGCTGTACCCGGCGAAGAGGTTGAGGACCCGGACCAGCCAGCGGATCGCCGCCGGCACGCGCCCGAGTCGGACCCAGGCCTCGCCGGAGCCGTCGGCGTGCAGGTCGATCCGGTCGATGCGTCCGCCGAACGGCACCACGACGACGCAGTGGCCGACCTCGTGCACGATGGTGGCCGCGATCCGGGCGACCCGGCCGACCAGGGGCACGACGGGCAGGACGGCGCCGACCAGGACGGCGACGAACACGAGGGGCGGGGCTGCTGCGGTCAAGACGCCAGGATGGCAGCACCCACCAAGAGGACGCTGACCGCGCGGGCCGTCGGGTCAGTGGACGGCGTCCACGACGACGAGCACCACCACGACGACCGTCGCGACGACCGCGAGGCCGGTCAGGACGACGAGGAACACCGTCACCCGGTTGCGCTGCACGTGCCTGGCTACTCGACCGTCACCGACCTCGCGGCGGCGCGGGGCTTGTCCACCGCGCAACCGAGCTGCAGCGCGAGTTCACGCGCCAGCATCTGCAGGGGCACGACCGCCTCGACCGGACCCCAGGGTGCGAGCGACCGTCCCCAGGCCAGGTCGGTGGCCTCCGCGCGGTCGGCGATCGCCGGTACGTCGGAGCCCGCACCGCCGATCGTGACGACGAGGCCGCCGCGGGCCCGGACCTCGGCGACGGCGGAGGCGATGCGCGGGTCCCCGTGGTCGACCACCACGACCGGGGTGCCGTCGTCGACGAGCGCGAGCGGACCGTGCTTGAGCTCACCGACGGGGCAGGACCGCGCCCACCGGTAGGCGAGCTCCTCCACCTTCAGCGCACCCTCGGCTGCGTAGGGCAGCCCGGGCCCGCGGCCGACGAACAGGAACCCGGGAGCGTCCCGGACCGTCGCGGCCAGGAGCGGGATGCGCTCGGCTGCGACCGCGGCGGCGGCCGCCATCCGCTCGGGCAGTCCGGAGAGCTCGTCGACCAGGGCTGCGGCAGCGGTCGGCTCGAGCCGGCCCGAGGCGACCAGTGCCGACAGGACCGCGGTCACGCCGACGACCACCTGCGCCGTGAAGGTCTTCGTCGCGGCGAGCCCGACCTCGGGGCCGGTGTGGCAGGCGAGCACGGCGTCGGCTCGGCGGGCGAGGGACGAGTGCACGTCGTCCGTCAGAGCCAGGACCGGGTACCGGTCGTCGAGCCGGTCGAGCGCCCGGAGGACGTCCGCGGTCTCCCCGGACTGGCTGATGGCGACGACGAGGGTGTCGCGACCGAGGACGGCGTGGTCCACCTCGCTCGCGACGACGATGTCGGTGGGCACGCCGCCGAGGGTGCGCGCGGTCCCGGCGACGACCTGGCCGGCGTGCAGCGACGTCCCGCAGGCGACGACGGCGAGCCGCTCGAACGCCGGTAGCCCGAGCCCCGTCCAGGTGCTGCCGTCCGCGGTGCGCTGCCGGACGCGCTCGAGCAGGTCGGCGACGACCCGGGGCTGTTCGGCGATCTCCTTGGCCGTGTGGTCCGGGTGGTCGCCGAGGTCGACGTCGAGCACGGTCGTGGCGAACGGGGACGGGGTGGGGAAGGGCACGGGCACGGCGATGCCCTCCGACGACCAGCTCCACGCCTCGCCGAGCTCGACGACGTCACCGTCCCGGAGCGGCACGAAGGTCTCGCACCACCGGGCGATGGTGCCGACGTCGCTCGCGACGAAGTCACCCCGTGCCGAGCGTGCGACGACGAGGGGCGACCGGTTCGCGGCGGCGACCATGCGGCCGTCCCGGGCGTCGAGCACGACGATCGCCCAGGAGCCCCGCAGTTGCGCGGTCGCGATCTGCACCGCGAGCACGAGGTCGGGGTCGACGTGGAGTGCACGCTCGACCAGGTGCCCGATGACCTCGGAGTCGACCTCGGACCGGAACACGTGCCCCTGCTGCTCGAGCGTCGCCCGCAACCGTCCCGCGTTCTCGACGGTCCCGTTGTGCACGACGCTGATCCGGCCGGAGCAGTCGGCGTGCGGGTGCGCGTTCTCCTCGCGCACCGTCCCGCAGGTCGCCCAGCGGGTGTGCCCGATCCCGAGCCCGGTCGAGGCGTCCTCTGCCGGTACCGCGGCCGCCCGTGCAGCGAGGTCCGCCCGCAGGTCCGCGACGCGGGACACCGACCGGACCGTGGCGATCCGACCGGCGGCGGTCCGCACCGCGACGCCGACGGAGTCGTACCCCCGGTACTCCAGCCGTTCGAGACCGTCGAGCAGGAAGGGGGTCACGTCGTCGCTGACGCGCGCCGCGATGATGCCGCACATACGGTGTCCGTTCGGGTGGTGGACCGGCCCGGTGCCGGGGAGCGGCACCGACCGCCGCCGGGTCTGCCGCGGGTCCGGGTCCGTCGCCCGGCCGATCCACCCGCGGATCAGGCGGGGGCGGACCGGGAGGGTCGGCGGTTCGGGTACCGGACGGTCGTGATCCGCGGACGGGCCCTTCCGGGAAGGGCACGACGGTCGGTGCACCACGAGCCTCGCCCGGCGGGTCCGCCGGGACAACACCGCGCAGCGGCTCTTGCGGTTCACCGCGCGAGCGGTGCGACCCGACGTGTCGTCGGTGCGGACTCCCGCAAGCCGGCTCGCGGTCCGACGTCGGGCGTGACGGACGGGAGGCCCGGTACCAGCTGGTACCGGGCCTCCCGTCCGTCGAGCGGTCGCCCTGCGTCCGCGGGTCGCGCGATCAGGTGAGCAGCGCGACGAGGTGCGAGCGCGAGCGCGCACCGACCTTCCGGTAGATCTGCGTCAGGCGCAGCTCCACGGTGCGCTGGGACATGAACAGCGACGAGGCGATCTCGCGGTTGCGGTAGCCCTCGGTCACCTTCTGCACCACGGCGCGCTCCTCCGCGGTCAGCTGGGTGAGCACCACCGACGCGTCCGGGGCGCTCCGCGGTGACCCGGGGACCGGGGCGGACAGCACCGGTCCGGACCGCAGCGACGTCGGCACGCCGAAGGCCGGCATGACCGCCGTCGGCGCGGGCGTCGCCAGCGGTCGTCGCAGACCGGCCGCCTCGTACGCGGCCGCGGCGGCGGCGCCGAGGCGGGGCCGCTCGGCGTCCGTGCCCACCGCCGTCAGGGCGGCGAAGGTGCGAGCGCGCTCGTACTGCGAGTCGTGCGGCTGGAACAGCTCGAGGGCTCGACGACGCGCCGACTCACGGGTGGCGTCGTCGGCGACGAGCGCCAGGCTGCGGGCCAGCACGAGCGCGCCCCAGCGGGACGGCCGGGCGTGGTGGTCGGCCGCGAGCCGGGCCGTCGCGTTCCGGGCGTCGTCGATCCGGCCGAGGCGCACGTAGCCCTCGACCAGGTCGCCGAGGTGCCGCAGCACGGTCGGGTTGCGCAGCGACCGGCCGACGGCGTCCGCCGCCTCGAGGGCGGTCACCGCCTCGTCGACACGACCGTCGAGCAGCAGCACACGCCCGCGGAGTGCGTGCAGCCGGGCCGTGGTGCCCCAGAGCAGCACCGTGGAGCGGAGCGCCAGGCACCGGTCCACCACCTCGAGCGCCTCGAGCGAACGACCCTCGGCGAAGTGGCGCCACGCGACCGCGACCGCCCGCGACGGCTCGCGGAGCCGTTGCGCGGACAGGGCGCTCCCGGCCTCCCAGGCGTCGATCGCGCGGAGGGCCTGCCGGAAGTTGCCGGAGCGCAGCTCGTTCTCGGCGGACAGGTAGCGGGCTCCCTCGACCCACACGGCCTCGGTGTCCTGCCCGCGGGCGACGACGAGCGCGAAGACGCGACGTGCGCTCCGGTACCGCTCGGCGAGGCTCAGCGCGTGTGCGACGAGCAGGAGTGCCGGGTCGGACATCGACATCAGCCGCGCCGTCGAGAGTCCGTCGTAGAGCTCCGTGTCGGCGGGCAGCGAACCGTCGAGCGCGGCGACGAGGCACTGCACGGCGCCGGCGATCTCCGCGGTGTGCGGGGTGACCACCGGACCGAGCTGCTCGACCCGGGCGAGCAGGTCGCGGGCCTGCTCGAGGTCCCACGTCTCCGCCCGGAAGCTCGCGACCATCGCCAGGAGCCCGGCGGTCGCGGGGGCTTCGGGTGCCTCCGCGTCCACGGGCACGAGGAGCTCGTCCGCGTGCACGGTCTCGCCGCGCAGGTACTGCACGGAGTACAGGACCCGCAGGCGCCGGACCTCGTCCGACCCGCGCCGGAAGGGGCGCATCGCGGTGAGGTAGCGCGCGGCGAGCCCGAGCTGACGCTGTGCGAACAGCGCCTCGGTGACGGCGAGCAGTGCCGTCCGCTCGTCCTCACCGCCCGAGCCGACGTGCAGGGCACGCTCGGCCAGGGCGACCGCGGCGTGCGGTGCCCCGTCGGCGACGTAGCCCGCGGCGGCGTCGAGCAGCGCGACCACGTCGGGGACGTCGTCGACGAAGCTCCGGTGCCAGGCGGCGGCGCGCGGGTCCGCCTCGGCGCTCGCCGCGGCGAGTTCGCGGTGCAGCGTGCGCCGGGTGCGTGCGGACATCCGCCAGTACAGGGCCGACCGCAGCAGCGGGTCGCGGACCGTGACGGTCTGGCCGCGCACGACGACGAGCCCGGCGTCGGCGAGGTCGTCGACGGCGTCGCGGTCCCATCCGGTCGTCCTGGCGACCGGCACGAGGGACAGCCGGGCGAGGACGTCCAGACCACGTCCCGCGTCGTCGGTGTCGGTGTCGGTGTCGGCGGCACCCTCGACCACGTCGAGGGTCAGTGCCGCGATGGCCTCGGTCGTGGCGGTCGGGCGCAACGGCAGCACGAGCGGCTCGGTGCCGGTCAGCTGGGCGGTCGAGAGCATGTCGAACTGCTCGCGGAGCGCGCCGGGGTTGCCGCCCGTCGCATCGGCGAGGATCGCGAGGACGCCGTCGTTCGCGCCCTCCGGTGCCATCGACCGGGCCAGCGCGAGGGACACGTCGGCGGCCAGCGGTTCGAGCCGCAGCACGGGGAGGGCCGTGAGCGGACCGTCCGACGGCACGGTCCGGACCGTGGCGACCAGGCGCAGTGCCGTGCCGGCGAGCCGACCTGCCAGGAACGCGATGAGCTCCTGGCTCTCGCGGTCCATCCGGTCGAGGTCGTCGATCAGGACGACCGTCGGCGGCAGGGTCAGGGTCTGCACGGCCTCGAGGAAGTCGTGCGCGGCGGCGAGCCCGCTCGTCGCGCCACCGGCCTGCAGCAGGTGCGCGATGTGGGCGGTCGCCCGGGGATCGTCGAGTGCGGTGAACAGGGAGGTCACGCCGGCCAGGGGCCAGCGGGACTCGCTCCCGTTGACACCGACCCGCACGACGGGGAGGGAGACGCGGTCAGCGACCGCGTCGAGGACGCTGCTGCGCCCGGAACCAGGGTCGCCGACGACGACCATCGCGGACTCACGAGGGAGTACAGCGAGGGTCGCGATCCGGTCGACCTCGAGACGGCGACCGGTGAGTGCCATGACTCACCGGCCTCCGGGTCCGGGGACGGAGACTGCGGTGGGCGTCCGGTCGGCAGCGCGGCGGGAGACCACGGCGACGGACGGGATCCGGTCGGCGTCACGGGCAGGGACCGTGGCGACGGACGGACGCGAGGCGGCGACGGAGCGCACACCAGGGCTGTCGGTGAGATGACGCGGACGACGAGTGAGGGTGCACTCGGTTCCGCCTGGGAACGATGAAGTCATCGTCTGGACCACCCCTCGGGTCAGGGTTTTCGGACGAGTAATGGACGACGGACCCGACACGGTCCGGGTCTAGGGAACCCGGTGCGTCCGATCAGCCGTGAGCACGATAACCCGCCCATCGGACGCCACCGAAGTGCTCGTCAGCAGAGTGTCCGACTCGCCTGGCCCCAGTCCGGGGGGTCCCTGCCCCCGTCCGGGGGTCCGGCACCGTCGGCCGGGCCGCGCGCAGGGGACAAGCGGGGTACACCGCGGCGCAGCGTCCGCCCTGCCCCGGTGTCGCCCGTGTCGGGACGACCAGGGGCTACGGACGCCGGATGACGTCCACGACGGCGTCGTGCACGTGCCCGTTCGTGGCGAGGGCGCTGCCGTGCCACGGGCCCGGGTCGCCGTCGAGCGAGGTGAAGCGGCCGCCCGCCTCCTCGACGATCGGCACGAGGGCCGCGATGTCCCACGGCTTGAGGTCGGGCTCGCCCGCGACGTCGAGGACCCCCTCGGCGACGAGCATGTACGACCACATGTCGCCGTACGCCCGGGTGCGCCAGACCTTGCGGGACAGGGTGACGAGGGCGTCGAGCCGGTCGTCCTCGTCCCACTGCTGGATGCTGTTGTAGCTGAGGCTTGCCTCGGACAGCGCCGTGACGCCGGAGACCCGCAGGGGCCCGTCGGTCGAGTGTGCGCCGAGCCCCTCCGCGGCCCACCAGCGCTTGCCGAGCGCCGGGGCGCTGACGACGCCGAGCACCGGGCGGCCGTCGACGGCGAGGGCGATGAGGGTCGCCCAGACCGGCACGCCCCGCAGGTAGTTCGCGGTGCCGTCGATCGGGTCGACCACCCACTGCCGGTGCCCTTCGCTCAGGGCGTCGGCGCCGGTGTCCGCCGTCGTCTCCTCGCCGAGGAACGCGTCGTCCGGGCGCTCGGCCGCCAGGCGCTCGCGCAGGGCGCGCTCGACCGCCTGGTCGGCGTCCGTGACGTGCGTGCTGTCGGCCTTCGTCGTGACGTGCAGGTCGGCGGCGCGGAACCGCTCGAGGCTGATCGCGTCGGCGGTGTCGGCGAGGGAGCGGGCGAAGTCCAGGTCGGCGCTGAGGTCCACGGAGGTCAGGCTAGCGCCCTAGGCCGCGACGACCTGCTCCTCCTCGTAGCGTGACACCGCGCGCTCGCGCGCGATGCGGGTCCGGCGTGCGGCGAGCCCGTGCACGAGGACGCCGAGCAGCACCGCGACGACCAGCCACAGCACGAGCACGACCACCGACCGGGTCAGCGACGCTCCGGGGAAGTACACGAGGTCCTGCGCGGCGCCGAGCCAGGCCGCGCCGCTCCAGAACGTGTTGAGCGCCGCGAAGAAGCCGGGCTGGAACGACGGCTGGAAGATCCCGCCGGAGCTCGTGAAGTTGAGCATCACGAAGAGCATCGTCAGGATCGGGGTGGTCCACCGCCCGAGCAGCGGGTGCAGCCCGACGCCGAGGGCGACGATGACGGCGTCGTAGAGCCACGCGAACAGGAAGACCTGCCAGCGGTGGTCCGGGATGACGCCGTACAGCGGTCCGGCGACCAGGACACCGATGCCGGCGACGACCCCGGCGGTGACGGCGCCGACGGCGACCGTCCAGAGCGCGCGGAGCTTCGCGGCCGCCGCGGCGACGGCGATCGCCGAGGCGTACCCGCCGACGCTCAGGCCGACGAGCAGGAAGAAGAGTCCCTGGCCGGTCGGGTCCTCGTCACCGGTGGGCACGACGTCGTGCACGGTGAACGGCAGGTGCTGCTCGTACGCGATCGGCAGGAAGACCTTCTGTGCTGCGGTCGCGGTGGTCTCGCTCGCGGCCGTGGAGACGTAGAGCACGGCGCCGTCCGTCCCCGGGGCGTACACGGCGGCGAGGTCGCGGTCCCGGACCTGCTGTTCGGCCTCGGCCGTCGAGTCGACGACGTGCGCGACCAGCCGGCCGTCGGAGCCGTCGGTGACGGTCTGGGCGAACACCTGGGCCTCCGGGCCCTGGCCGACGATGCCGACCGGGAGCTCGTGCGGGGTCGGAGCGTGGAACGCGCCGAGGTAGGCGAGGCTCATCCCGACCGCCAGGAACAGCGGCACGAGGATGTGCGACCCGAAGGACCGCAGCGACCGTCCGAGGTGTTCGGGGTGCAGGACCGCCGCGATCGCCGCCGTGGGGCGGTCGGCTCGCGACGGGTGCTCCGCCGCGTGGTCACCGTGGTGGACCGGTTCGGGACTGGCTGTGTTGTGTTCTGCAACTTCGGGCACGAGGGGCAACGGTACACCCGCGCCGCACGCGACGGTCACCACGCACGCGACGGCCCCCGCGCCCGGTCGGTCCCCACGGGCGCGACGGTCCCCGCGCGCGGGATGGCCGCCGCACGCGGGACGGTCCCCACGCGCGGGACGACCCCCGCCTCGGGTCAGTCCGCGCCGGGGTCGTCCGCACCCATGCCGGTGAGCAGGGCGCGGAAGGAGTCGAGCCGCTCGACGCCGGTCGCCCCGAGCTCCCCGTCGTGCACGCGGTCGACGATCTCCCAGTCGTGCGCCTGCGCGAGCGGGATGCCGTCGGCGGGCTCGCGCACCGGGACGGCGTGCGCCGCGAAGGCACGGAAGACGTTCTCGGGCTGCACGTGCCCGAGCCCGAACGACCGCACGCCGGGGGTGTCGATGATCCACCCACCGTCACGGACGCGCAGCGCGATCGAGGACGACGAGGTGTGCCGCCCGCGACCGGTGACCGCGTTGACCACGCCGGTCGCGCGGGTCGAGCCGGTGATGGCGTTCACGAGCGTCGACTTGCCGACGCCGGAGTGCCCGACGGTGACGGTCACCGTGTCGTCGAGCACCTCGTGCAGGGCGTCGAACGGCACGTCGTCCGACCGGCTCGTGACGATCCGGAGGTCCAGGCAGGCGAAGTGCGCCAGGAACGGTGCCGGGTCGGCCAGGTCGGTCTTCGTGATGCAGAGCACGGGGTCCAGGCCGGCGTCGAACGCCGCGACGAGGTACCGGTCGATGAGTCGCGGGCGCGGCTCGGGGTCTGCCGCCGCGACGACGATCAGCATCTGGTCGGCGTTCGCGACGATCACGCGCTCGACCTCGTCGCTGTCGTCCGCGCTCCGTCGGAGCAGGGTCGACCGCTCGGCGACCTTGACGATCCGCGCGAGCGAACCGGCGTCGCCCGAGACGTCCCCGGCGAGCGACACGTGGTCGCCGGTCACGACCGACTTCTTGCCGAGCTCCCGGGCCTTCGTCGCCGTGATCACCCGCTCGTCGTCCTGGCCGGCCGACACCAGCACGCCGAAGCGCCCGCGGTCGACGTTCGTCACCCAGCCGGTCGGGGCGTCGTCGTAGTTCGGACGGGTCTTCGTGCGGGGCCGGTTGCCCTTCGGGTTCGGCCGGATCCGCACCTTCGACTCGTACTGTCCGTACGGCTCGTCCTCGTCGGTGTCGTCCCCGTCGACGTCGTCCCACCAGCTCACGGCGTCACGCTCCCGTCCCGGTGGCCCGCAGCCTGGTCCGCACCGGTCGCCACCAGGTCCGCCCAGAGCTCGGGGAACTGCGGCAGCGTCTTCGCCGTGCAGCCGACGTCGTCGACGGCGACGCCGTCGACGACGAGGCCCACGAGGGCGCCCGCGGTCGCCATCCGGTGGTCGTCGTACGCGGCCCAGCCACCGCCGTGGAGGCGGGCGGGCGCGATCCGCAGGCCGTCGTCGAGTTCCTGCACCGAGCCTCCCGACCGGTTCACGTCCGCCGCGAGCGCGGCGAGGCGGTCCGTCTCGTGGCCACGCAGGTGGCCGATCCCGGTGATCTCGCTCGGCCCGTCGGCCAGGGCCGACAGCGCGACGAGCGCCGGTGCGAGTTCGCCGCCGCGGGACAGGTCGAGCGTCACACTCGGCAGGGAGGCTCCACCCGCCACCCCGACGCCGCCGTCGAAGACGAGGTCGTCGCCGTCCCGCGTGACGGTCGCGCCCCACAGGGGCAGGAGCGTCTCGAGGTCGGCACCGACCTGCGTGGTGTCGGTCGGCCAGGTGCGGATCCGGACGGTGCCGCCCGCGACGAGCGCAGCCGCCGCGAACGGCGCGGCGTTCGACAGGTCGGGCTCGATGACGACGTCGCGCGCCGCGATCGGGCCCGGGTGCACCACCCACTCGCCGACGGTCGGCTGGTCCACGCGGACACCGCGAGCGCGGAGCGCCGCGACGGTCATGTCGATGTGCGGCAGGCTCGGCAGCCGCTCGCCGACGTGGGTGAGGTGCAGGCCCTCGTCGAAGCGGGGCGCCGACAGCAGCAGCCCGGACACGAACTGCGACGACGCCGACGCGTCGATCTCGAGACGGCCCCCGCGGACCGATCCGGTGCCGGTGAAGGAGAAGGGCATCGCGCCGTCGCCGTCGTCCGTCACGCCGACCCCGAGGTCGGCGAGGGCGCGGATGATCGCGCCCATCGGTCGCCTCCGCGCGTACGGGTCGCCGTCGACCGTCACGGGGCCGGTCGCCAGCGCGGCGAGCGGCGGCAGGAAGCGCATCACGGTGCCGGCCAGCCCGCAGTCGACGGCGACGTCGCCGTGCATCGGCGCGGGTGTGATCCGGAGGTCCGGCCCGTACGGGTTCGGAGCCGTGCCGTCCGCGGGGACGACCTCGTCGATCCCGACGCCGAGCTGCCGGAGCGCGGCGACCATCAGGGCGGAGTCGCGCGAGTGCAGGGGGAGCCGGATGGTCGAGGGGCCGTCGGCCAGCGCCGCGAGGACCAGCTCCCGGTTCGTCAGCGACTTCGAGCCGGGCAGGGCGACGTCGCCGCGCAGGGGTCCGCGGGCGAGGGGTGCGATCCAGGGATCGGGCTGCTGGGAATGCGTCGACTGGGCCATCGGTTCACCAGGGTACTGAACACCGCGGGAGGACCATTGGCGACAGCGACACTCGAACGGTCACGGACGGCACTGCCGACCGTGCGGACGACGATCGACGGCTCGCTCGGCGGGCTCGGCCTAGACTCGTCCGTGATGACGACCGACGAACCGCAGGCAGCACCGCACGACCTGGTCGAGGAGACCGAGGCGCAGGTCGACGCGGTGTCCGAGGAAGCGGACGCCCTCGAGCCCGAGGCCGAACCGGCGGACGAGAAGACCGTGTCCGAGGCCGAACTGCGATCCCTGTTCGAGGACCAGGCGCTCCCGTTCATGGACCAGCTCTACGGCGCCGCGATGCGGATGACCCGCAACCCGGCCGACGCGTCGGACCTGGTGCAGGAGACCTTCGTCAAGGCGTACGCGGCGTTCCGGCAGTTCCGTCAGGGCACGAACCTCAAGGCGTGGCTCTACCGGATCCTCACGAACACGTTCATCAACACGTACCGCAAGAACCAGCGGAACCCGTACCAGGGCACGATCGACGAGCTCGAGGACTGGCAGCTCGGCGGCGCCGAGAGCGTCACGCAGTCCGTCTCGGCGCGTTCCGCGGAGGCCGACGCGATCGACCACCTGCCGTCCTCCGCCGTGAAGGACGCGCTCCAGTCGATCCCCGAGGACTTCCGGATGGCCGTGTACTTCGCGGACGTCGAGGGCTTCTCCTACCAGGAGATCGCCGACATCATGAAGACCCCCGTGGGGACGGTCATGAGCCGTCTCCACCGTGGACGCCGGCTCCTCCGCGGGCTCCTGGCGGACCACGCACGCGAGACCGGCATCGTCCCGGACGCAGCGTCGACGGCGACGATGCGCGGGCGGGGCCGGAAGACGACTGCGGCCGCTGGTCGCACCGACGGGAAGGACGCACGATGAGCGGCTGCGACTGCTCGAAGGCCAAGGCCGAGCTCGAGGAGTTCCTGCACGACGAGCTCTGCCGCGAGGACGCCGCGGACATCCGCGAGCACATGGAGTCCTGCGAGGACTGCACGAGCGAGCACCGCGTGGGCGTCGTCCTCATGGAGACGGTGAAGCGCGCCTGCGCCGAGACTGCGCCGGACCAGCTCCGGACCGAGATCCTCGCGCGCATCCGCGTGGAGCAGGCGACGCACTAGGCGCGACCGTCCGCGGTCGTCACACGTCGCCGGCGCTGGGTAGGGTCGCCCCATGACCCTCACCGCCGAGTCGATCACCACCTGGTCCGACACGGACGTCACCGACGTCACCGCCCTCGTCCGTCTGCTCGGGCACGTCGTCGACGAGTCCGCGATGCGCGCACGGCTGGAACGGCTCGTGCCCGAGGCCGGGCACCGCACGTGGCTGGTCCGCGGCGACGACGGCCGAGCGGTCGCCGTGGCGGGTGCGCAGGTCACGTGGTCGTACGCGAGCGACGAGCCCACCGCGCAGCTCCTGCTGCTGGTGGTCGACCCGTCGGCCCGGAGGCTCGGGACCGGTTCCGCGCTCATCGACACGTTCGAGACGTGGGCGAGCGAGCAGGGGGCGCACCGGCTGAGCGCCGTGTCGGCCGCCGCGACGGACAGCGCGCACCGCTTCTACCAGAAGCGCGGGTACCACGAGGCCGGGGTCCGCTACACGAAGCTCAAGTAGCGTCGGACAGCCCCTGGCGGTGCACGTCGGTGCTGCTGCGTGCCGCGTGCGGCCGCCGCTGCTGCCGCCGCCGCCGTCGGTGCGTCTGCGTGCCCGGGAGATGCGCGCCCTGACGAACGATGCGCCCCGTCTCCACGGGGCGCATCGTTCGTCAGGGGGCGCGGCGGGTCAGCCGAGCGCCTTCCGGACGACGTCGGCGGCCTCACCCGCGGAGCGCTTCGACGACCCCGTCGCCGGTGCGGCACTCGCCGGGCGCGAGGCCACGGAGAGCGGTCGACCGTCGAGGTGCGGGGACAGGTTCATGCACACGAACGGCCAGGCGCCCTGGTTCTCCGGCTCCTCCTGGGCCCAGACGACCTCGGCCTGCGGGTAGCCCGCGAGCACTCGGAGCAGCTCGTCGAGGGGGAGCGGCGCGAGCTGCTCCAACCGGACGAGGGCGACGTCGGTCGCGCCGGACTTGTCGAGCTCGGCGCGGAGGTCGTGGTGCACCTTGCCCGAGTGCAGCACGACGCGGCGCACCGTGGCCCTGTCGGTCACGCGGTCGTCGTCGAGCACCTCGTGGAAGGAGCCGTTCGTGAAGGCCTCGACCGGGCTCGTCGCCTGGCGGAGGCGGAGCATGGCCTTCGGCGTGAAGACGACGAGCGGCTTCTGCGGGCGCTCCCACGCCTGGCGACGGAGCAGGTGGAACCACGACGCCGGCGTCGAGGGACGCGCGACGATCATGTTGTCCTCGGCGCAGAGCTGCAGGTACCGCTCGATGCGCGCCGAGGAGTGGTCCGGCCCCTGACCCTCGTAGCCGTGGGGGAGCAGGAGCACCAGACCGGAGCGCTGTCCCCACTTCTGCTCGGCGGACGAGATGAACTCGTCGATGACGGTCTGCGCGCCGTTCGCGAAGTCGCCGAACTGCGCCTCCCACAGCACGAGGGCCTCGGGACGTTCGACCGAGTAGCCGTACTCGAACGCCATCGCCGCGTACTCGCTGAGCAGCGAGTCGTAGATGTACAGGCGGGCCTGGTCCTCGGCGACGTTGGCGAGCGGCAGCCACTCCTGCCCGTTCACCCGGTCGTGGAAGACCGCCTGGCGCTGCACGAAGGTGCCGCGTCGGGCGTCCTGGCCGGCGAGCCGGACGGGCTTGCCCTCGACCAGCACCGACCCGATCGCCATGAGTTCCGCCATCGCCCAGTCGATGCCGCCGGAGCGGGTCATCTCGGTACGCTTCGTGAGGAGCTGCTGCAGCTTCGGGTGGATCGAGAAGCCGGCGGGCGGGTTGCTGTGCGCGTCGCCGATGGCCCGGACGAGTTCCTCGGAGATCGCCGTCTCGTGCACCTCGACCTCGGCGTCGTCACGCTGGGCCGTCGGACGCTCGAGACCGTCCACGGCGCCGTCGTCGTCCGTCGTGATGACGGGCATCGTGCCGGTCTGCGCCTCGTGGGTCTCGGCGAAGGCGCGCTCGAGGCGGTCCTGGAAGTCGCGGTGCGCCTCGTCGTACTCCTCCTGCGTGATGTCGCCGCGACCGACGAGGGCCTCGGTGTACAGGGTGCGGACGGAGCGCTTCGCCTCGATGAGGTTGTACATGAGCGGCTGGGTCATCGAGGGGTCGTCGCCCTCGTTGTGGCCGCGGCGGCGGTAGCAGACCAGGTCGATCACGACGTCACGGTGGAACTCCTCGCGGTACGCGAAGGCGAGCTCGGCGACGCGGGCCACGGCCTCGGGGTCGTCCCCGTTGACGTGGAAGATCGGCGCCTGGATCGTCTTCGCCACGTCGGTGGAGTACACCGAGCTGCGCGCGGACTCCGGGGGCGTGGTGAACCCGACCTGGTTGTTGATGACGAGGTGCACCGTGCCACCCGTGCGGTAGCCGCGGAGCTGCGACATCTGCAGCGTCTCGACGACGACGCCCTGGCCGGCCATGGCCGCGTCGCCGTGCACGAGCACCGGCAGCACGCCGAAGGTGCCGGGCGGGGTGCGGTCCTGCTTGGCGCGCACGATGCCCTCGAGCACGCCGTCGACGGCCTCGAGGTGTGACGGGTTCGCGGCGATCGTGACGGGGATGCTCGAGCCGTCCGACGCGCGGAAGACGCCCTCGGTGCCGACGTGGTACTTCACGTCGCCGGAGCCCTGACCGGACACGGAACCCGGGAGCGACGACCCCTCGAACTCGCGGAAGATCTGCCCGTAGGTCTTGCCGGCGATGTTCGTCAGCACGTTGAGGCGGCCGCGGTGGGCCATGCCGATGGCGACCTCGTCGAGGCCGGCGCCCGCCGCGTGCTGGATGAGGGTGTCGAGGAACGCGATGGTCGACTCGCCGCCCTCGAGCGAGAAGCGCTTCTGGCCGACGTACTTCGTCTGCAGGAAGGTCTCGAACGCCTCGGCCTCGTTGAGCTTGCCGAGGACGCGGAGCTGCTCGTCCTTCGACGGCTTCGAGTACGGCACCTCGATGTGGCCCTGCACCCAGCGGCGCTGTTCCGGGTCCTGGATGTGCATGTACTCGACACCGACGGTGCGGCAGTAGGCGTCGCGCAGGATGCCGAGCACGTCGCGCAGGGGTGCCGTCGTGGTGCCGGCGAGGCCGCCCGTGACGAACTCGCGGTCGAGGTCCCAGAACGTCAGCCCGTGGTTCTCGAGCTCGAGGTCGGGGTGGGTGCGCTGCCGGTACTCGAGCGGGTCGATGTCGGCCATCAGGTGCCCGCGCACGCGGAAGCTGTTGATGAGCTCCTGCACGCGCGACGTCTTGTTGACGCGGTGGGCCAGGTCGACGTTGATGTCGTTCGCCCACTGGATGGGCTTGTAGGGGATGCGCAGCGCCGAGAAGATGCCCTCGTAGAACCCGTGCTCGCCGATGAGTCGCTCGTGCACCTTCTTGAGGTACTCGCCCGAGCCGGCGCCCTGGATGACCCGGTGGTCGTAGGTGCTCGTCAGCGTGATCGTCTTGCCGACGCCGAGCTCGACCAGGGTCTTCGTCGCGGAGCCCTGGAACTGCGCCGGGTACTCGAGCGCACCGGCGCCGATGATCGAGCCCTGGCCCTTCGTCAGGCGCGGGACCGAGTGCACGGTGCCGATGCCGCCCGGGTTGGTGAGCGAGATCGTCGTGCCCTGGAAGTCGGCCGGCGTGAGCTTGTTGTCGCGGGCGCGCTTGACGAGGTCCTCGTACGCGGCGAGGAACTGGCCGAAGGTCAGGGTCTCGGCGCGCTTGATGCTCGGGACGAGGAGCGAGCGGGTGCCGTCCTTCTTGGGGACGTCGATCGCGATGCCGAGGTTCACGTGCGCGGGCTCCACCACGAAGGGCTTGCCGTCGCGCTCCTCGTAGAACACGTTCTGGCTCGGGAAGTCCTTCAGCGCCTGCACCATCGCCCACCCGATCAGGTGGGTGAAGGAGATCTTGCCGCCCCGGGCCCGGCGCAGGTGGTTGTTGACGACGATGCGGTTGTCGATCATCAGCTTCGCCGGGATCGTCCGGACGCTGGTCGCGGTCGGGACCGTGAGCGAGGCGTCCATGTTCGAGGCCAGCGTCTTCGCCATGCCCCGGAGCGGGGTCGCCACGTCCTCGTGGGTCTCCTCGTGGTCGTCGGCCTCGTCGTTGGCCTCGGCCGGGATCGGCTGCGGGGTGGGCTGGCGCGAGGTCGTCTTCGCCTGGATCGGACCGGCGGGCTTCGCCTCGCCCGGGGCGTCACCCGTGGCGGGCTGCTGCGTGGTCGACTGCGACGAGGACTGCGCGGGGGCGGGTGCGCTGGGCGCCGAGCCGGCGGCGGCGTCGCCCCCGGTCTGCGAGCGGTGGTAGCTCTCGAGCACGGGCCACCACGACTTGTCGACGGACTCCTTGTCGGCGACGAACTGCTCGTAGAGCTCGTCGACCAGCCACTCGTTCGCCCCGAATTCGCCCGCGGTCTCGTCCGTACCCGTCAGATGGCTCGACACAGCCGATCGCCCACTCTCCGTCGATAGATGCTCGTGTGTGTCGTGCGGGGCAACCCTGCTCCGCACTGGCCGCCAGCCTAGCCGTTCCGCGCCGACCGTTCGGTGACCGTCGGACGCGCGCCGCGCCTCCCGGCCGTGCTCGCGCGTGTCGGGACGGGGGCCGCCCACCGGACCGGTGGACCCGACGACGGGTGTCGCGCAGCAGGGGTCCCGTTCCGGCGTCGACGGTGCGCCGGGGAGACCTCCCGCACGCGTGTCCGCGCGGCTGCGGAGCCGTACAGTGGCACCCATGAGGTTCTACGAGACGCGGCCGACGCACGACCTGACCTACTCCGACGTCTTCCTCGTGCCGAGTCGGTCCGGGGTGACGAGCCGCTTCGACGTGGACCTCGCCACGAACGACGGCACGGGCGCCACGATCCCGATCGTCAGCGCGAACATGAACTCGGTGACCGGCCCGCGGCTCGCCGCGACCCTCGCCCGCCGCGGTGGGCTCGGTGTGCTGCCGCAGGACATGCACCTGCAGGACCTCGACGCCGCGATCCGCTGGGTCAAGGAGCAGCCGGTCGACTTCGACACCGCCTACGACATGCGCGCCGACACCACCGTCGCCGAGGCGCTCGAGCAGCTGCTGCCGGTGGCGGGCCGGGGCGTCGTGGTCCGCGACGACGCGGGGGAGTACCTCGGCTGCGTGCCCGCCGCCCGGCTCGGCACCGCGGGTGCGGACGCGACGATCGGTGACCTGCTGCACGGACCCTCGACGGCAATCGACGCCGACGACGCCGGTACCCCGCGGCACGTGTACGACGTGCTCTCCGCCGCCGAGGTCGACTTCGCGCCCGTGGTCCGGCACGGCAGGGTCGTCGGCACCACGAGCCAGACCAGCGCGATCCGCTCCGACATCTACACGCCCGCCGTCGACGGGGACGGTCGCCTGCGGGTCGCCGCCGCGGTCGGCATCAACGGCGACGTCGCCGCGAAGGCGAAGGCCCTGGCCGCCGCCGGGGTCGACGTGCTCGTGCTCGACACCGCGCACGGCCACCAGGAGGGCATGCTCCGCGCGCTCCGCACGGTCTCGGCGCTGGGTCTCGGCCTGCCGATCGTCGCCGGCAACGTCGTCACCGCCGACGCCGTCGCGCACCTCGTCGACGCCGGTGCGACGATCATCAAGGTCGGCGTCGGACCGGGCGCGATGTGCACCACGCGCATGATGACGGCCGTCGGTCGCCCGCAGTTCTCCGCCGTGCTCGAGACCGCCGCGGCCGCCCGGTCGCTCGGCGCACACGTCTGGGCCGACGGCGGCGTCCGCTACCCGCGCGACGTGGCACTCGCGTTGGCCGCCGGAGCCTCCGCCGTCATGATCGGTTCGTGGTTCGCCGGCACGCTCGAGGCGCCGGGCGTGCTCCGCCGCGACGCCGCGGGCAAGGCCTACAAGGAGAGCTGGGGCATGGCGTCGGCGAAGGCCGTGCGGGAGCGCTTCGAGCGCCTCGACCCGTACGAGCGGGCCCGCAAGGCGCTCTTCGCCGAGGGCATCTCGTCGTCGACGATCTACCTCGACCCGGAGCGACCGAGCGTCGAGGACCTGCTCGACATGATCACCACCGGCATCCGCAGCTCGGCGACCTACGCGGGGGCGTCCTCGCTGACCGAGTTCGCCGAGCGGGCGCTCGTCGGCATCCAGTCGGCCGCCGGCTACGAGGAGGGCAAGCCGCTCCCCGTGAGCTGGTAGCGGCGCGGGGCGCGGCCGTCGGCGGGCCGCCGTCGGCGCCCGAGTCTCGGTTCCACGGACAGTTTCGCGGTCCCACCGCCCCGAACGTGTCCGCCTGGCCGAGTCTCGACCAGGACCGACAGACGGACGGGAGGCGCGGTGCCAGCTGGCACCGTCCTCCCTCGCAGGCTCGGTCGGCGCGCCCCGCGCAACGCTTCGCGTCGCCGCTGAGCGGGGCGCGCCCGTCCGTCGTCCGGTCGCGGTCAGCGCCGCCGGGTCGCGTCCTCGACGGTGCCCACCAGTTCCTCGAGGATGTCCTCGAGGAACAGCACACCGATCGTGCGCCCCTCGGCGTCGAACGCCCGCGCCACGTGACGGCCCGCCGCACGCATGGTCGCGAGGGCGTCCTCGAGGTCCATGTCCGTGTACAGGGAGATGAGCTGCCGGATCCGCTTCGGGGGCACCGGCACGTCGAACTCGTCCGGACGCAGGTCGATGACGTCCTTGACGTGCACGTAGCCCGTCGGGTCGCCGTCGTCGCCGACGAGCACGTACCGCGAGAAGCCACGCTGGGCGACCGCGCGCTCGACGTCCTCGGGCGTGGCGTCCTCGGGGAGGGTGACCAGGTCGGACATCGGCACCGCGACGTCCTTGACCTTCTTCTCCGTGAACTCGAACGCCATCGCGAGCTTGCCGTCGTCCGTCAGGGTGCCTTCGCGGCGGGACTGCTCGACGATCGTCTGGACCTCCTCCACGGTGAACGCGCTGACGGCCTCGTCCTTCGGCTCGACCTTGAACAGACGGAGCACGGCGTTCGCGGTCTCGTTCAGGCCGACGATCACCCAGTGCAGGGCGTGGCCGATGTACCAGAGCGTCGGGACGAGCAGCAGTGCGGCCCGGTCGGGCATCGAGAACGAGATGTTCTTCGGCACCATCTCGCCGAACACGACGTGCAGGAAGGACACGAGCAGCAGCGTGAAGACGAACGCCACGGTGCCGATCACCTCGACGCTCCAGCCGGTCAGTCCGAGCGGGACCTCGAGCAGGTGGTGGATGGCCGGCTCGGACACGTTGAGGATGAGGAGCGAGCAGACCGTGATGCCGAGCTGCGTGGTGGCGAGCATGCGCGTGGCGTGCTCCATCGCGGCGAGCGTCGTCTGGGCGGCCTTCGACCCGGCCTCGGCGCGCGGCTCGATCTGCGAGCGGCGGGCGGAGATCACGGCGAACTCGGCGGCGACGAAGTACGCGTTGCCGAGCAGCAGGACGACGAGCCAGAAGATGCCCCACCAGTCGGAGCCGCTCGACGCGGACTCACCGGCGGCGAGGACGACCATGCCGTCGTGGACGGACGCGGCGCTCATCGGGAGCCCTCCTTCGTGGCGGGGATGATGATCCCGGTGGCCGGGCGCTGCGCGGTCGCGGTGCTGCCGGTGGTCGGGACGGGATCGGGGTGCGTCGGGGTCCAGCGGACGCGGTCGACACGGCGACCGTCCAACCGCTCGACGCGGAAGACGCCGTCGTCGAGCGCGACCTCGTCACCGACGGCGGGCAGGCGTCCGAGGGAGGACATGATGAACCCGCCCACGGTCTCGTACGGACCGTCCTCGGGGACCGTCACGCCGGCGCGGTCCTCGAGCTCGTCGGGACGCAGGAGTCCGGGGAAGGTCAACCAGTTCCGGGAGCGCACGACGTCGATGCGTGCGCGGTCGTGCTCGTCGGACACCTCGCCGACGATCTCCTCGACGAGGTCCTCGAGCGTGACGACACCGGCGGTGCCGCCGTACTCGTCGACGACGATCACCATCTGGTAGCCGCGGCTCCGGACCTCGGCGAGCAGGGTGTCGCCGGGCATGGTCTCGGGGACGCGCTCGGCCTCGGTCATCAGGGCGCCGACCGGCACCTCGGGGCGCTTCTCGCGCGGGACCGCGACGGCCTGCTTCACGTGCACGATGCCGACGACGTCGTCCGCGTCCTCCTCGATCACGGGGAAGCGGCTGAAGCCGGTGCGGCGCGCGAGCGCGATGACGTCGTCCGCCGACTCCGAGACCCGGATGGTCGACAGTCGCGGGCGCGGGGTCATCACGTCGCTCGCGTCGAGCTCGGAGAACGCGATGGTGCGCTGGAGCAGCGTCGCGGTGTCCTGCTCGAGCGAGCCCTCCGACGCCGAGCGGCGGAGGAGCGAGCTGAGCTCCTCGGCGCTGCGGGCTCCGGACAGTTCCTCCTGGGGCTCGATGCCCATCGACCGGAGGACGGCGTTCGCGGTGCCGTTGAGCAGGGCGACCGCGGGCTTGAACACGGTGGTGAAGGCGACCTGCAGCGGCACGACGAGCCGCGCGGTCTGGAGCGGCAGCGCGAGCGCGAAGTTCTTCGGCACGAGCTCGCCGAGGATCATCGACAGCAGCGTCGCGATGACGAGCGCCACGATCGAGCCGACGGTCTCGACGAGTGCCTCGGGCAGCTGCATCGCGAGGAACGGCGCCTCGAGCAGCGTCGCGATCGAGGGTTCGAGCAGGTAGCCGGTCAGCAGGGTCGTCAGCGTGATGCCGAGCTGCGCGCTCGACAGGTGCGTCGACGTGACCTTCAGCGCTGCGATCACCGGTGCCAGGCCGGACTCGCCGCGGTCGCGCCGGGCCTCGACCTCGGCGCGGTCGAGGTTCACGAGCGCGAACTCCGAGGCGACGAAGACACCGGTACCGAGGGTCAGCAGGATGCCGCCGACCAGCATGACGATGTCGAGGGGACTCATTCTCCACCTCCCGACGCACGGGAAGCGGGGCTGCTCACCGAGTGAGCGCCGGATGAGTGGGAAGGCGAAACGGAATTCGGAGGATCGTCCACAGTGAGAGTCATGGTAGCGGGTGCGCAGCGTCGGAGCCGAGAGGACGTACAGGGAGCGCGCCGTGCCTCCCGGCCCGCACGCCGCGCGCCCCCGGCCGGTGTCGGTGACCGGTCGTGAGGCGCGCGGTGCGCTGGGTGCGCCGGCCTACGCCGTGACGCGCGCGCGGTGGTACTGCTGCGGCTCGTAGTCGATCGCCACGCCGAGCTCGGCGGCGGCGCGCAGGGCGAAGGACGGGTCGCGGAGGAACTCGCGGCCGACCATGACGACGTCGGCCTGGCCGGTGGCGACGACCTGCTCGGCCTGGAAGGCGGTGGAGATCATGCCGACGGCGATGGTGCCGATGCCGGCCTCGCGCTTGACCGTCTCCGCGAAGGGCACCTGGTAGCCGGGCCCGACCGGGATCGGGGCCTTCGCGACGTTGCCGCCGGTGGAGACGTCGGCCAGGTCGGCGCCGTGCTCGGCAGCCCAGCTGGCGACCTGCACGGTGTCCTCCACCGTGAGTCCGCCGTCGACCCAGTCGGTGGCCGAGAAGCGGACGACCACGGGGAAGCCCTCGCCGACCTCGGCGCGGACGGCGTCGATCGTCTCGAGCAGGGCGCGGGCGCGGTTCTCGAGCGAGCCGCCGTAGGCGTCGGTGCGGTGGTTGCTCAGCGGCGAGAGGAACTGGTGGAGGAGGTACCCGTGCGCCGCGTGCAGCTCGACCAGGTCGAAGCCGGCCTCGACCGCGCGGCGGGCGGCCGCGGCGAACGCGAGCGCCACGACGCGGATGTCCTCGGTCTCGAGCTCGCGCGGCACCGCGTAGCCGTCGAAGGCCACGGCCGACGGAGCGACCGTCGCCCAGCCGCCCTCGGCCTCCGGCACGCTGCCCGAGGCCTCGGACCAGGGGCGGTGGGTCGATGCCTTGCGCCCGGCGTGTGCGAGCTGGATGCCGGCGGCGGCGCCCTGCGCGTGCAGGAAGTCGACGATCGGCCGGAAGGCGTCGCGCTGCTCGTCGTTCCACAGGCCGACGTCCTGCGGGCTGATCCGACCCTCGGGCACGACGCCGGCGGCCTCGACGACGACGGCGCCCGCGCCGCCCTTGGCGAACCCGCCGAGGTGCACGAGGTGCCACGGGGTCGGGACGCCGTCCTGCTGCTCGACCGAGTACTGGCACATCGGGGAGACCCAGAGTCGGTTGCGGACGGTCAGGTCGCGGATGGTGATCGGTTCGAACAGGGCGTGCGTCACGCGGGTGCTCCTTCGTCGGTCCGTGCCGCCAGGTCCTGCAGGAAGGTCCGCAGTCCGGCCGGCGACGTGAAGTGGTGGCCGACCGCCCCGATCGCGTCTGCACCGGCGGCGTTCTCGGCCCTGTTGTCGACGAACACCATCTGCTCGGGCGTGATTCCCAGGCGCTCGCACGTCGTGCGGTAGACGGATGCGTCCGGCTTGAGGACGTGCTCCTCGGCACTGACCACGACCGTCTCGAACACCGAGCCCATCGGCGACCAGCGGTACGGGTCGCCGAAGTCGCGCCCGGCGTTGGACAGCAGGGCGAGCCGGGTCCCGGCGGCGTGCAGCTCCTCGACGATCGCCAGCGCCTCGGGGTCCACCTCGAACCAGCCCGTGAAGTCGACCGCCCAGAAGCGGTGGATCTCGGTGAGGCTCCACCGCCGGCCGGTCCGCGCCGCGATCGCGCGCCAGTACTCGAGCACCGTGAGGTCGCCCCGGTCGAGGTCGTGTCGCAGCTCCTGGTACACCGGCAGCAGCTCGTCCGCGGGTACGCCGGTCATCGCGACGAGGGCGTCCCACGCGCCGTGCGGTGTCCGGCTGATCACCTCGCCGTAGTCGAAGACCACCACGCGACCGGGCAGGAACAGGCTCATGCGCTCCACCGTAACGTGGCGGTCGTGAACGACTTCGCCCCCTTCGCCCCGACCGACGCCGCTGCCTGGACCACCGCTCCGCACGGCGAGTCGACCAAGTACCGCCGGGGTGTGCTCGGCGTCGCGACCGGCTCCGACCGGTACCCGGGGGCGGCGGTGATGGGCGTCGACGCAGCGGTGCACACCGGCGTCGGGATGGTCCGCTACGTCGGACCGGACCGTGCCACCGACCACGTGCTCGCCCGCCGTCCGGAGGTCGTCTCGGGTGTCGGTCGCGTGCAGGCGTGGCTCGTCGGCTCCGGGATCTCCGCGGACTCGCTCGACGAGCTCGACCCGTCCACCGCTGACGCGTTCCGGCACGCCTCGGACGACGCCGTGCCGGTGGTCGTCGACGCCGGGGCGATCCCGCTGGTCGACCTCGGACCGCTGGCGGTGCTGACGCCGCACGCGGGGGAGCTCGCCCCGGTGCTCGAGACCTCACGCGAGGCCGTCGAGCGTGATCCGGCGACGGCTGCGGTGCGCGCGGCGGAACGGACCGGCAGCGTCGTCCTCCTCAAGGGCTCGGACACGCACGTGGCGACACCGGACGGGTCGGTCCGGCTCGTGGCGTCGTCGGCCACGCCGTGGCTCGCGGCGGCCGGCGCGGGGGACGTGCTCGGCGGGGTGCTCGGGGCGCTCGTCGCCGCACGGCAGGGCGCTGCGGAGGCGTTCGGTGCGTCGCTGTCCCCGTCGGACCTCGCGCACCTGGCCGCGACCGCCGCGGTCGTGCACGGGATCGCCGCCCGTCGTGCGTCCCGGGGTGGTCCGTTCACGATGACGGCGCTGATCGAGCAGCTGAGCGGCGTGGTCCGGGACCTGGTCGTCGACGGCGACGCGCGGGGGTAGGGCGCGCGGCCGGGCAGGCGCGGGCGCGGGCGCCGGGCGTGGGCGGGCCGGCGTGCGACATCGCGCTCGTCGATCGAGGCGTGCGGTGTCGCAGGATGCGTTCGCATCCGATGCGGGCGCACAGTCCGACGTGACGCGTGTCGATCGACGCGTGCGGTGTCGGAGACGTGACCCGCTGCCGGCCGGGAGGCGCGGGGCCGGCTGCCGGCGTGCCTCCCGGCCGGTGGTGGGGCGCGTCGGGACGTGGGGTCGCGTGACCGGGCCGGGTCGCGTTCGACCGACGCGTCAGGACGCGGGCGTGGCGTGCACGAGGAACTCGACGGCGCCCGCGTCGTCGACCTTCACGAAGCCGAGGTCGGGGGCCTGCACGCCGAAGTCCGAGAAGGTGATCGGGACCGTGCCGGACACCGCGACACCGTCGCCGTCGAGCCCGATCTGCAGGTCGGCGCGGACCGGCTTCGTCACGCCGTGCAGCGTGAGCTCCCCGTCGGCCCGGACCTCGGTCGTGCCCGAGCCGCTCGGGACGGCGTCGGTGATCGGTCCGGTGAGCGTGAAGGTCGCCTGCGGGAAGGCCGAGACGTCGAGGGCGGAGTCGCGGAAGTACGAGTCGCGCTGCGCGGAGTCCGTGGCGATGTCGGCGACCTGCACCGTGACGGTCGCCTCGGTGATCGTCGTGCCGTCGACCCGCGCCGAACCGGTGACGCTGTCCGTGCGCCCGGTCACGGTGACGTCGGAGCCGTTGAGGACCTCGTGCACGCGGTACCCGGCCTCGGAGTCGCCGCCCACGGTCCAGCTGCCGGACAGGTCGGCCGTGTCGAGCGTGGACGGGGCGCGGCTCGCGGCGACCGAGGGCGCCGCCGACGCCTTCGCGTTCTCGCTCGACGTGTACACGTTCGTGCCGACGGCGACGCCGACGACGGCGAGCACCGCGACGAGCAGGACGATCCCCGCCCAGACGAGGGGCTTGCGGGTGGTGGGACGCTGGCGCGGGTCGGTGCTCACCCGGGAACGGTGACACGTCCTCCTCAGGAGAGCCTGTGGAGCGGCCCGCTACGCTCGCACGGTGCAGCAGCGGTTCCGGTGGGTCGAGGGCGTCTCGCTCGCCGTGGTCGTCGTCGTGGTGCACGCTGTGCTCTGGTGGCTCGCCACGACCGCGCCGAACCTGCCGCTGGGTGACGTCACCATCACCTACCGACGGTGGATCGAGGTCGGGCGGATCGACCACTCGTGGGTCGGGGTCGACTCCGACTGGGTGTACCCGGTCTTCGCGCTCGTGCCGATGGCCGCTGCGGCCCTCGGCGGCACCGCGGCGATCGCGACCGGCTGGCTCGCGCTCATGGTGCTGCTCGACGCCGTCGCCTGTGCCTTCCTCTGGCGGTTCCGTGCGTTCGGCGTGCGGGTCGTCTGGTGGTGGCTCGTGTTCCTGCTCGCGCTCGGACCCATCGCACTCGGCCGGATCGACACCGTGGCCACCGCGATCGCCCTCGTCGGCGTCGCCTTCGTCGTGACCCGTCCGGTGGTCGCGTCGGCGCTCTTCACCGCAGCGGCCTGGACGAAGGTGTGGCCGGCTGCGTTGGTGGGCGTGCTGGTGCTGCTGCGTCGGGGACACCGGAGTGCCGTCGTGACCGGGGCACTCGTCGTGACCGGGCTGATCGTGCTCGTCGACGTGCTCTACGGCGGAGCGCCGTACCTGTTGTCCTTCGTGACCGAGCAGAGCGACCGGGCGCTGCAGATCGAAGCCCCGCTCGCGACACCCTTCATGTGGGCGGCAGCGCTCGGGGCCCCCGGAGCGGCCGTCTACTACGACCGCGAGATCCTGACGTTCGAGGTGTCCGGAGCTGGCACCCACGCAGCGGCCGCGCTGTCGACGCCGCTGATGGCCGTGCTCGTCATCGGCGGCGTGGTCCTCGCGCTGCTCGCGGTCCGGCGGGGCGCCCGTCGCACCGAGGTGGCACCGGTCCTCGCGCTGCTGTTCGTCGCGGTGCTGATCGCGGTGAACAAGGTCGGGTCGCCGCAGTACGTCGGGTGGTACGCCGTGCCCGTCGTCTGGGGGCTCGTCGCCGGGTACCCGAGCGCGCGGCGCTTCCTGCCGGTCGCGATCGGGGTGCTGCCCCTGGCGCTGCTGACGCAGGTGATCTACCCGGGGTTCTACGACGAGCTCCTCGCGGTGCACACCTGGATGGTGTTCGTGCTCACCGTGCGGAACGTCCTCGAGGTCGCCGTGCTGGTGTGGGCGGTCGTCGTGCTGGTGCGGCTCGCGCGGCGCTCGCCGGAGCCTTCGTCGGTGCGGGTGTCCGAGCCGCCGGTGCGCGGGGGAGTCGACCGGGGCAGGATGGACGCATGATCGTCGCGTTCTCCGTTGCTCCGTCCGGTGGTCCCTCGGCATCGTCGGACGGGTCCGTGCACGACGCGGTCGCCGCAGCGGTGCGCGTCGTCCGCGAGTCCGGTCTGCCGAACCGCACCTCGTCGATGTTCACCGAGGTCGAGGGGGAGTGGGACGAGGTCATGGACGTCGTCAAGCGCGCCACCGAGGCCGTCGGTGCGTACGGCACCCGGGTGTCCCTCGTGCTCAAGGCCGACGTCCGCCCCGGGCACACGGGGGAGATCGACGGGAAGCTCGAGCGGCTCGAGGCGGCGCTCGGCGACTGAGCCGGTCCCGGGCCGCCCGCACCACCGTGGATCGGCCCCGCGCGGTCACCGCGCAGGTGTGCGGACGAACACGAAGTCGGGACGGGGGACGTCGAGCGATCCGGTGAAGAAGGCGAGTCCGGCATCGGTCGGGTACCCCTGGCGGACGAAGCGGTCCGCGAACCGGAACCGGATCCCCGGTGCGCTGCCGTCCGCGAGTGTCCACTGCCCGGAGAAGTCCGACGAGGAACGGCCCTCGGAGCAACCGGGAGGGCTCGTGTCGGCGTTCCTGGTCCGGCACGCCAGGGCGTCCGGGATCCCGCGAGCGGTGTAGGTGCCGTCCGCCGACACGACGAACCGGGCGGGCTCGGAGCCGTCCTGCCCGGCGAGCTGCCACGTCCCGGTGTAGTCGGGAGGTCCGGATGCCATCGACCCGGCGCAGCTCGTCAGCACCAGGCACAGCGCGGTGACCAGGGCTGCCAGGCCCGTCCGGAGTCCTGTCGCCACGGTCAGAAGTACATGCGGCCGGTGTTGCTGTCGCGCTCGGCCTGGCGGAGCGCCTCGGCGATCTCGGGGTCACTGCCGTCGTACTGCCGCGAGCGTGCGCCGAGGTCCGTCAGGTGGTGCATCCACAGCCACAGGCCCACCGCGACGAGCAGGACGACTCCGGTCACGATCCACCACCCCATGGCCCGATGCTACGCCAGCTGGGAGGTGCAGGACACGCCGATCGCCTCCCCGCGGTGTCGGTGGTCGGGTGTCTCATGGTCTCCATCGAGCCGCACCGGTGGCTCGGGACGACCCGGACGACGACGAGGAGCGCGTGATGATGCACGACGGCTGGTGCCCCGACTGCGACCTGCAGACGGTCGTCATCGACGGTGACGAGCAGACCGGCGACGCCTGGGCGAGCTGCACCGAGTGCGGGTCCGGGTGGGTGCACCGCGACGAGCTGCCCGAGCTGGCGTCGGCCGGGGCGCGCGAGGAGCGCCGCGCGGCCTGAGGTCCGTCGAGCACCGACGGCGCCTGTCTCGCCGGCTCGTCCGGCGGGAGCCGGTCTTGCTCCACACTCGCGCGTCCGGCTGATGTCGAATCGATTCGGCCCGTCGTCTTCCGTCGGCTGTTTGGAGCGGTCTACACTGCTGGGACCGGGCCGCTGCACGTGTGCTCGGACCGTTCGACGCCGAACACGGACCGACCCCGTCGCCGTCTGATCGCCGTACCGCCGTCGTGCGCGTGCCGGCGGGAACGGGACCGTCTGCATGCCGTGCGGCGTGGCGATCCGGTCGATGTCCCGGCGAGCGAGCCGGGACGCGGCTCCGTCCTCCCGCCCCCGTCCCCCCGATCCAGACAGGTCGCATGACGCTCACCACGCCGACGCAGCGCGCGTTCGCCCTCATCGCCCTCGCCCTCGGTGGCTTCGCCATCGGGTCGACCGAGTTCGTCGCGATGGGCCTGCTGCCCAACATCGCCGAAGCCCTGCTCCCCGCGCAGTACGCGGCCGACCCCGCCGCCGGGGTCGCGCACGCCGGCTGGCTCGTCAGCGCCTACGCGCTGGGGGTCGTGGTGGGTGCGCCGACGATCGCGGCGATCTCCGCCACGTTCCCGCGCAAGGGCCTGATCCTCGTGCTCCTCGTCGGCTTCGTGGTCGCCACGGTCGCGAGTGCGGTCCTGCCGAACTTCGGGCTCGTGCTCGTCGCACGCTTCGTCGCCGGTCTGCCGCACGGTGCGTACTTCGGCATCGCGTCGATCGTCGCGGGCGAGATCATGGGGCCGGGCAAGCGCGGCAAGGGCATCGCGATGGTGATGCTCGGCCTGTCGATCGCCAACGTCGTCGGCGTGCCCGCCATCACCTGGATCGGGCAGAACGCCGGCTGGCGCATCGCGTACGGCGTCGTCTCGCTGCTCTTCGCCCTGACGTTCCTCGCCGTCGCGGCCTTCGTCCCGCGGAGCGCCGCCGACGAGCACGCGACCGTCGGACGGGAGCTCCGGGCCTTCCGGTCGCCGCAGCTCTGGATCGTGATGGGGCTCGGTGCGGTGGGCTTCGGCGGGTTCTTCGCCGTCTACTCGTACATCTCGCCGCTCGTGCAGAACGTCACCGGACTGCCCGAGTCCGCGGTGCCGCTCGTGCTCGTCGTGGTCGGCCTCGGCATGGTCGTCGGCGGGGTCCTCGGTGGGCACCTGGCGGACCACAGCGTCAAGCGGACGATCTACATCGGGATGCTCGCGCTCATCGGCGCCCTGCTCGTGACCGTCTTCACCGCCCAGTGGGTCTGGGGGGTGTTCCTCGGCGCGTTCCTGCTCGGAGCGACCTCGTCGGCGATCCCGCCGGCGGTGCAGTCTCGCCTGATGGACGTCGCCGGCGACGCGCGGACCATCGCGGCGGCGCTGAACCACTCGGCGTTCAACATCGGCAACTCGCTCGGCGCGGCGCTCGGTGGAGCGGTCATCGCAGCCGGGTTCGGGTTCCTGGCCCCCGCGTGGCTCGGTATCGTCCTCGCGCTGCTCGGTCTGCTCGTGACGATGGTCAGCTACGGCGTCGAACGGCGGACGGACCGCCGCTCCGCCCTGCGGTCGTCGTCGCCGTCGACCGGGCCGATCACCGCGCCGGTGCCGACGGTCTGACCGGAGTCGACGCACCCACACGACGGACGGGAGGCCCGTGGCGACACAGCCACGGGCCTCCCGTCCGTCGGGTGGAGCGACTACAGCCCGACCGGGCTGCCGTCCTGCACGATGATGCCGTCGGTGATCGCGCGCTTCCGCAGCGCGACCTTCGTGCCGACGTCGAAGCCCGCGACGCGGTACTTCTCGCGGATGCGCTTGAGGTAGCTCTTCGCGGTCTCCTCGGAGATGCCGAGCTGGTAGGCGACGCTCTTGACGGGCTCGCCACCGCCGTACAGCGCCATCACGCGGCGCTCCTGCGCGCTGAGCTTCGGCACGCCGCCGACGTCGCCGCTGTTGATCGCCAGGTCGAGCTCGGCGGAGACGTACTGCTCGCCGCGCTGCGCGGCACGGATCGCCTCGACGATCATGTCGGCGTCCTCGCTCTTCACGAGGTAGCCGAGAGCGCCGGAGCCGAGGGCCTCGCGGACGACGTTCGGCTCCGAGTACGTGCTCATCACGACGGTCTTCACGCCGGCGGTCTTGAGCGTCGAGATCTTCAGCGAGACCGGGATCGAGTCCTTGAGGTCGAGGTCGAGCAGCACCACGTCGACCGGGAACGCCGGGCTCGTCAGGAGCTCCGGCCAGGTCGTGACGGCGGCAACGAGCGTGATGTCGTCGGCGGCGCTGCGGATCCACTCCGTGAGCGCGCCGAGCAGCATCCGGTGGTCGTCGACCAGTGCGAGTCGGATCGGTTGCTCTGGAGTCGCCATCAGGCGTCCTTTCTCGAAGGCGGTGCACGCCGATCCTAGGTGTCGGGACCGTCCGGGCTGGGGATGTCGGCCGGGTGTCCGGCAGTTCGCGCCCGTCTACATCGACGGGTGTCGGTCGACGACGCAGTGCGAGACGACGCGGAGCACGCCGTCGCGGAACGACTCGGTGTACGGGCCGATGCGCTGCAGGGCGCTCCACGCGGTCGGGCCGAGGCGTCGGCGCGGGGTCCCGCGCGACTCGAACACGATCGGGACGTCCATGCGCTCGTCGGACACCGGGTGCCCGTCGGAGCCGATCGGACCGAGCGTGACCGAGACGACGGGGGCACCCGGCTGTGCGGGGCGACCGTCGCCGACCATCTGCCACAGGGCCTGCAGCAGGCCGTCCCGCTGGGCGGGGCCGAGGTGCCCGGCGAGGGACTGCGGATCGGCCACGCTGACGGCGCGCCCGAGGTGGTCGGACTCCGTGATCGCGTGGTACAGCCACGTCTCGCGGCGTCCCTCGATGAGGTGCAGGCGCAGCTCGGTCGCCAGCGACGCGGCGACGGACGCCGAGGCGTCCGAGAGCGGCAGCGGGTCCGAGCCGTTCGCGACGGCGTCGAGGAGCTTCTCGGCGGCCAGGTCGAGCCGGGCGAGCTCGTCCGACGCGAGCATCCCGACGGCGAACTGCGGCGCCTGGACGTTGCTCTGCACGAGCACCCGGTCCAGCTCGCGCTGCACGAGCTGGCGGAAGCGGTGCACCACGAACAGTGCGATCGACGGCGGGACCACCACCAGCGCCAGCAGCGAGACGATGCCCGGCAGGGTCGCCGGGGTGATCGGCGTCGACACGGCCGCCATCACGGCGAACCCGAGACCGAGCACCGCGATGGCGGCGGCGACCTCGCGCGCGGGCCGGAGCGTCGCCACCGGGAGCAGGGCGAAGCCGGCGGCGACCGAGGCGCTGGCGGTGTGCGCGATGTCGTGCTCGGGGAGGATCCCGACGAAGTCGAGTGTCACGACGCACGCCAGGACGGCGCAGATCAGCGCGAACGCGGTGCCGGTGAGCCGCTCGCCGTAGGTCATCAGGCTGAGGCCGACGCCGATCGCCGCGACCAGGTACAGCGCCCAGGCGCCGGCGGGCAGCCACGGGTTCGCGTAGTCCGGCAGCCGGACCAGGAAGAAGACGATGCCGGCGACGGCCTCGATCGCGGTGAGGACCGCGGCGCCGAGGCCGAGGTAGCCGGCTCCGAGCGACGCACCGGGCTTGGCGGCCTGCCGGAGCGAACGGGCACCGGTCGAGGTCGAGGGGAGCCCGCGGGCCTGCCGTCGCTCGCTGCCCCGGTAGCGCTCGCGCGCTTCGCGTCGGGTCCGCGGTGCCGGCTGCACGGTCTCGCCCGGGAGCCCGCGGTTGATGGTGTCCTCGGGGACGCGGGTCATCGGGGAGCCTCCAGGACGACGGTGGTGCCCGATCCCGGGGCGGAGAAGAGCTTGGCGTCGCCACCGACCTCGCGGAGGCGGTTGACGACGCTCTCCTTGTAGCCGAGGCGCTCCGCGCTCACCGCGTCGAGGTCGAAGCCGACACCGGCGTCGGTCACCATCGCGCGGACGGTCTCCTGGTCGTGGACGATCGTGACGTGCGCCTCACCGACGCCGGCGTGGCGCCGGACGTTCTCGAGGCACTCGCCGAGGGCCAGCAGGAACGCGTCGAGCACGTTCGACGGCAGCAGGACCTGACCGGTGCCGTGCCAGCTGACCTCGAGCCCCATCCGGCCGAAGCGCTGCTTGACGGACTCGAGGGTCTGGCCGAGCGGCGACTCCTCGACGCGGGTGAGCGAGTAGTCGCCGGACTGCTGGGGCTGCGGGGTCGCGCCGAGTCGCAGGTGACGGAGGAGCCTGGCGTCCTCGGCGGCCTGCTCGCGCATCGCCTGCTCGGACACGCCGACCCCGGAGTGGGCCAGGAGCGTGAGGGTGGCGAGCACGGTGTCGTGCAGCAGTCGGGCGCCCTGGCGTCGCTGCGCCTCGGTCTCGCTCGCCTGCCGTTCCGCGCGGTGCGCCGTGCCGATGCTCTGGATGCGCCGGGCGACGCGGGGGATGCTGCGCGCGATCCACACCGAGACCACGGCGACGAGCACCCAGCCGAGCACCACACCGGCGGTCGGGCCGGAGAGCGGACCGCCCGATGCCCAGACGACGGCGCCCACGGCCGCGACTCCGGTGACGATCGTCATCGCGAGCCCGACCGGCGCGCCGCGCTGCGCCATCAGCGGGGCGGACAACGACCCGGCCGCCAGCGGCACGACGGCGCTGGCGACGACGGACCGCACGTCGGGGTCGGCACCGAGCAGCAGGAGCGCGAGGGCCCCGAGGCCCGAGGCGAGTGCGAGGGCGGTCCACCACACCGACCCGTTCGTGCCGAAGACGAGCAGCGCCGCGATGAGCACCGCGATGCAGGCGAGTGCGCCGAGCAGGGGGACCAGCGGGACCGCGAGTGAGCTGACGATGCCGACGACGGAGACCAGGGCGCAGGTGATGCCGACGACACGGGTCGTCGACCGCAGCAAGCGGTCGCGTTCCTGTGCGATGAAGTCCATCGGTGTCCTGGTGGTGACGTCGGTTAGGTCGGGTCCGGTGGTTCGCCGGACCCCGCGGGCGGGGTACCCGTCGCCATCATTCCACGCGGCCCACCCGTTGTGGGGTGTTCGGCACGCGGACGTGGACAGATCGGTCCGCGGGTGCTCCGGGCGCGCCGCGCCCGTGCCGCGCCCGTACCGGGCCGTTCAGTCGAGCAGCCGTCGCAGGTGCGCCCCGACCGCCTCGTGCTCGATGAGGAAGCCGTCGTGTCCGAACTCGCTGTCGAGCACCGCGGCCCGGTCCCCGTCCAGCGTGTCGGGGATCCCCGCCGCGATCCGGTGCTGGTCCTCGAGCGGGAACAGGCGGTCGCTCGACACCCCGACGACCAGCGTCCTGGCGGTCACCGCCGCGAGCGCCGCCGTCACCCCGCCGCGCCCGGCCCCGACGTCGTGCGAGTCCATCGCGTGCGTGAGCGCGACGTACGACGAGGCGTCGAACCGCCGGGTGAACCGGTTGCCGTGGAAGTCGAGGTAGCTCTCGACCGAGAACCGACCGTCGTCGCCGAGCGGGGAGACGTCGCTCTGCCACGACCGCGCGAACCGCCCGTTGAGCTCGTCCGGCGCGCGGTAGGTCATCAGTGCCATCCGCCGCGCGAGCGACAGCCCGCGGTGCGGTCCCTCGCCGACCGCCGCCTCGAAGTAGTCTCCACCGGCGTACGCGGGGTCGGTCTGGATCGCGGCACGCTGCAGCGAGTTCGCGGCGATCTGGTCCGCCGTGGTCTGGGCGGTCGACGCCAGGACCGCGAGCCGGGCGACCCGGGAGGGGTGCGCCACCGCGAGCTCGAGCGCGTGCATGCCGCCCATCGAGCCGCCGACGACGGCGGCGAAGACGTCGATGCCGAGCGCGTCGGCGAGCTGCACCTGGACCGCGACCTGGTCGCGGACGGTCACGAACGGGAAGCGCGACCCCCACTCGACGCCGTCCGGCGCCACCGAGGACGGGCCGGTCGTGCCCTGGCACCCGCCCAGCATGTTCGGGGCGACGACGAACCACCGGTCGGTGTCGATCGCCAGGCCCGGTCCGACGACGTCGCCCCACCAGCCCGCCGTGCGGTGCCCGGGTCCGGCCGGACCGGTGACGTGCGAGTCGCCGGTCATGGCGTGCAGGAGCAGCACCGCGTTGCTGCGCGCGGCGTCCAGCTCGCCCCACGTCTCGTAGGCCACCCGCACCGACGGGATCCGTCCGCCGCGCACCCACTGCTCGCCGAGCGCGGCGAACCGCCGGGAGCCGGGGTGGTCGCCCGGGCGCCAGGCGCCGGTCACGGGCGGCTTGCCGAGCGTCCCGAGCTCGGTCCCGGGCACGAGGGTGGACGGGACCGAGTCCTCGGGGATCGTCTGCCAGTCCATCGTGTCCAGTCTGCCGGGAGGCACGCCCCACCTCCGCCGTGTTACGTCATGCCCGGCGCGTCACCGGCGCGTGCTCCGCGAGGGGTACGGGCCGGGCCGGGGCGCTACGCCCGCTGGCCCTCCTGCGAGACGGCCCGCGCCGCCGCGAGCCCCGCCTCGAGGTCCGCACGGAGGTCCTCGACGTTCTCGATGCCGACCGAGAGCCGCACCAGGCCCGGGGTGACCCCGGTGGTGAGCTGCTGCTCGGGCGTGAGCTGCGAGTGCGTCGTCGACGCCGGGTGGATGACGAGGGAGCGCACGTCGCCGATGTTCGCCAGGTGCGAGAACAGCCGCAGCTCGTCGACGAACGCCTTGCCGGCCGGCACCCCGCCCTTGAGCTCGAACGACAGCACGGCACCGACACCGCGCGGCGCGTACCGGTTCGCCGCCGCGTACCAGGGCGACGTCGGCAGCCCGGCGTACGACACGGAGGCCACCTCCGGGTGCCGGTCGAGCCACTCAGCGATCTCCTGGGCGTTCGCCACGTGCCGCTCCATGCGCAGCGACAGCGTCTCGATGCCCTGGAGCAGCGCGAACGCCGTGTCCGCCGAGTTCGACGCGCCGAGGTCGCGGAGCAGCTGCACCCGGGCCTTCACGACGTAGGCGAGCTCGTTGCCGACCGCCTGCGCGAACACCGCGCCGTGGTACGAGGGATCGGGGGAGTTGAACTCCGGGAAGCGGTCGGCGTGCTCCGACCAGGCGAACCGTCCGCCGTCGACGATCACGCCGCCGATGACGGTGCCGTGGCCGCCGAGGAACTTGGTCGCCGAGTGCACCACGATGTCGGCACCGTGCTCGAACGGCCGGATGAGGAACGGCGTCGCGATCGTGTTGTCGACGATGAGCGGCAGGCCGGACTCGTGCGCGACGCTGCTGACGCCTGCGATGTCGAGCACGTTGATCCGCGGGTTGCCGATCGTCTCGGCGAAGAAGAGCTTCGTGTTGGGGCGGACGGCACGACGCCACTCCTCGAGGTCGTCCTGGTCCTCGACGAACGTCGTCTCGATGCCGAGCTTCGCCAGCGTGTACTTGAACAGGTTGTACGTGCCGCCGTAGATCGACGACGACGAGACGATGTGGTCACCGGCCCCCGCGATGTTCAGCACGGCGTACGTCTCGGCCGCCTGACCGCTCGACACCAGCAGCGCGCCCGTACCGCCCTCGAGCGCGGCGATGCGCTGCTCGACGACGTCGTTCGTCGGGTTCATGATCCGCGAGTAGATGTTGCCCGGTTGCGCCAGCGCGAACAGGTCGCGGGCGTGGTCCGAGTTCTCGAACACGTACGACGTCGTCCTGTAGATCGGCGTGGCCCGCGCCCCGGTGGTCGGGTCCGGCTGCGCGCCGGCGTGGACCTGCGTCGTCTCGAACCGCCAGGCGGCTGCGTCGTTCGTGCTCATCGGGGCTCCTGTCGGGTTCGGTCCGTCGTCGGGTCGCTGCGGACGACCGGGAGGCCCGGGGCATCGTCGCGACGTCCGTCACGCTACGCAGGTGGCGGGGCGGGCACCAGCGGGGCCGCCTCGCGACGTAACGCGCGTGCGTGGCGCGCGTCCGTGGAGTCGACGCGACCAGCCGAGGGACGGGAGCGGCGCGGTGCGGTGCGCCGTGCCTCCCGGCCGGACGCGTCGGCCCCCGCCTGGCAGGATCGGACGGGACGAGAGGGGGCGTCGTGCGCGCTCAGGACGTGGCGGACAAGAAGTTCCAGCCGACGGTGTTCCGGAACGGGTACTCGCAGGACGACGTGGACGACCTGCTGGACCGTGTGCAGGCGACGTTCGCCGCCGCCGAGCAGGGCGGCCGTCCGGTGACGGGACGGCTGGCCGGCGCACGGACGGTGACCCCGGAGGACGTCGCGTCGTCGCGCTTCCGTCGGACCCGGATGAAGTCCGGGTACGACTGCGACGAGGTCGACGACTTCCTCGTCGAGGTCGTGGTCGCGCTCCGGGCACTCGCCCGCTGAGCGGTCAGCGCTCGACGGGCTCCCGGCGGAACAGCCAGTCGACGTTCGGCTCGAGCAGCCAGCGCATGCCGCGCCGCACGAACGGTTGCGCGAGGAACAGGCTCACCGCGCACGCCACGGCGACCATGAGCAGCACGTACGGCCACGCCGAGTGCTCCCCGGCCAGGACGCCGGACTCGCGGATCGGGTAGAGCACGAACGTGTGCAGCAGGTAGACGTACATGGTCGCGGCGCCGAACCGGGTGAGCCAGACCGTCCTGCGGGGCACGAGCAGCAGGAACGACGCCGTCAGCACGGTGGCGAGCAGCACCAGGCCGAGGCGGACACCGCCGGCCCACCAGGCGTCCTCGCCGAGCCCGGAGTACGAGTCGTCGTAGAAGAACCAGTGGTGCAGGTCGAAGCCCTTGAACTGCGGGATGAACAGCACGCACGCGGCCGCCCACACCGCGAAGACGACGACCGCGGCCGCGCGGAGACGGACCACGACCCGGCGGGGGGCCTCGTACCAGCGGTCGAACACCCCCCACTGCTTGACCTGCCACCCGAGCAGGAAGAACGGCAGCAGGCTGATCGCGCGTCCCAGGGAGAACGTCGAGTCGACGTTGTCGAGGTACCCGACGCCGACACTGAGCACCACGGCCCAGACGAGCGGCCACCGCAGGATCGCCAGGTAGGGCAGGATCAGCCGGAAGATCCCCAGCGCGAGCAGGAACCACAGCGTCCAGGTCGGCTTCGTCGGGTTGAACTCCTTGCCGCCCTCGACGATCGCCTGCACCACCGTCCAGATCGTCTGCATGACGATGTACGGCACCACGATGTCCGTGAAGGTCCGCCGCATCCGCTCTGCGGTCGGGGTCGCCGCCGACGAGAAGTACCCGCTGATGACGCCGAACGCGGGCATGTGGAACGCGTAGATGAAGGTGTAGAGCGCGAGGGCGTGCTCGCTGCCGGCCGTCTGCCGCTGGATCGCGTGACCGATCACGACGAGCGTGACGGCGACGAACCGAGCCGTGTCCCACATCGGGATGCGTCGCGGCGACCGGCCCGGCTCGAGCGGCGTCGCCGGAGCCGAGGGCGCGGGGGGAGCGGCGTCCGTCGTCATGGCCGGTCACGTTACCGGATCGTGACCTCGACGGGTCGGTACGGTGGTGCCGACACCCACTGGAGGAAGCCATGGCAGCACGTCCCGACACCGGTCGACCCGACACCACCGAGCGGCTCGCCGTCGTCACGGGGGCGAGCTCCGGCATCGGTGCCGCCACCGTCCGGCTGTTCCGCGAGCGCGGCTGGCAGGTGCTCGCCGTCGCCCGTCGTCAGGACCGGCTCGAGGCGCTCGCCGCGGAGACCGGGGCATCGTTCCTGGTCGCGGACGTCACCGACGCCGACGCCGTCGCGGCGCTCGCCGCCCGGGTGGACGAGGCCGGCGGCGCGGACGTGCTCGTGAACAACGCCGGCGGAGCACTCGGGTCGGCGAGCGTCGAGGAGTCCGACGTGGAGGACTGGCGCGCCATGTTCGAGGTGAACGTCATCGGCACGAAGCGGGTCACCGCCGCCCTGCTGCCGCAGCTCCGGCGCCGTGCGGCCACGGCCGGGGTCGCGGACATCGTGACCGTGACGAGCACCGCGGGACACGTGGCCTACGAGAACGGCGGCGGGTACAACGCCGCCAAGTTCGCCGAGCACGCCCTGGTCGGCGCCCTGCGGCTCGAGCTGAACGGCGAGCCGCTGCGCGTGGTCGAGATCGCGCCCGGGCTCGTCAAGACCGACGAGTTCGCCCTGACGCGCTTCCGGGGCGACCGCGAGAAGGCCGAGGCGGTGTACACCGATGTGCCGGGGCCGCTCGTCGCCGAGGACGTCGCCGAGGCCGTCGTGCACGCGGTCGAGCTGCCGGCGCACGTCAACCTCGACCTGGTGACGGTGCGACCGGTCGCGCAGTCGGCACAGCACAAGCTCGCCCGCGGGCCGCTGACGCCCCGGAGCTGACACCGGGCGCGCGGGCCGGTTCGATCACGCGCGCTGGCGGGCCGTGTGCCGGTCCCGGCGCGCGCGGTGTCCGGGCGCGGGTCGCGGCGGGTGGCTCCCTGCCGGTACCGTGGGCGGATGCCGATCAGCAGCGAACCCGGGCAAGCCGCGCAGGCTCCCTCGACCGTGACCGTGACGAGCGGGCCCGAGGTGCTCGGTTGGCTGGAGTTCGGTGACGCGGCGCGGCTGCTCGCCAAGGACGTCCTGTCGTCCGGCTTCGAGCCCGAGGTCGTCGTGGCGGTCGCGCGCGGCGGGCTCATCATCGCGGGCGCTGTGGCGTACGCGCTCGGCACCAAGGAGTGCGGCTCGATCAACGTCGAGTTCTACACGGACGTCGAGCAGCGTCTCGACGAGCCGGTCATCCTCTCGCCCGCCCTCGACGCGCCGAGCCTGGCGGGCAAGCGCGTCCTGGTGGTCGACGACGTCTCCGACTCCGGCCGCACCCTGCGCCTGGTGGTCGACATCATCCGGAACGCCGGCGCCGACGTGCGGAGCGCCTGCCTGTACTCGAAGCCCGGCACCGTGCTCGAGCCCGACCACGTGTGGCGTCGTGTCGACGGGTGGATCACCTTCCCGTGGAGCGCCCTCGCCCCGGTGACGGCCGAGTCGTGAGCATCCACCTCGTCGGCGGGGGTCTCCTCGTCGCGGCCGACGTCGCCGCCCCGTTCCTGGCCGAGTCCGCCGCGCGTTCCGCCGCGGTCGGCCGGAGCGTGCCCCGGATCGCCCTGCTCTCCGTGGCCGGCCCGTCCGGTGCCGCCCCGTCGTCGACCGCCGACATCGCCGAGGTCCTCGGTGGCGCCCGACAGGCCGAGGTCCTGGTGACCGAGGTCGGCGCGGGCGAGGTCTTCGCCACGACGGTCCTGAGCGACGTGGACGCGCTCGTGATCGGCGGCGGGGTCACCCCGGCGTACCTCGACGCGATCCAGCCCCTCGTCGACCAGATCCGGCTCCTCGTCTCCGACGGGCTGCCGTACCTCGGCTACTCCGCCGGCGCGATGGTCGCCGCAGACCGGGCGCTCGTGGGCGGGTGGCGCATCGGCGGCGTCGAGGTCTGCCCGCAGGGGTCGTCCGAGGGCCTCGACGAGGTCGAGCTCCGCGAGGGGCTCGGGCTGGTCGACCTGACGATCGACGTGCACGCCGTGCAGGCCGGCACGCTGGCCCGGCTCGTCGCGGCGGCCGAGGCGGAGTTCGTCACGGCCGGGCTCGCGATCGACGAGGACACCGCGCTGGTCGTCGGCGAGGGTGCGCTCGAGGTCCGCGGGACGGGCAGCGTCTGGCGTGTGGTCGCCGGCGACGAGTCCGTCTCCGTCGCGACCATGGGCGCCTGACCCCCGTGCGCCCGCACCCGCTGCGCGACCTCGTCGACCCCGGGTGGGCCGAGGCCCTCGCGTCGGTCGAGGCCGACGTGCACCGGATGGGCGACTGGCTCCGCGACGAGGTCGCCGCGGGTCGGCACTACCTGCCGGCCGGTGACGTCGTGCTGCGTGCCTTCACGCAGCCGTTCGACGACGTGAAGGTGCTCGTCGTCGGCCAGGACCCGTACCCGACACCCGGTCACCCGATCGGACTGTCCTTCGCCGTCGACCCGCACGTGCGACCGGTCCCGCGCAGCCTGGCGAACATCTACCGCGAGCTGCACGACGACCTCGGGGTGACGCCCCCGCCGCACGGCGACCTGCGGGCGTGGTCGGAGCAGGGCGTGCTCCTGCTCAACCGGGTGCTGACCGTCGAGGCCGGTGCCGCCGGCAGCCACCGCGGCAAGGGCTGGGAGGCCGTCACCGACCAGGCCGTCCGTGCGCTCGTCGCGCGGGGGAAGCCCCTCGTCGCCGTCCTGTGGGGCGCCCAGGCCGCGTCGGTCCGCCCGTTGCTCGGCGACACCCCGGTCGTGGCGTCGGCGCACCCGTCCCCGCTCAGCGCCTCCCGGGGGTTCTTCGGCAGCCGGCCGTTCTCGCAGGTCGACGCGCTCCTCCGCGAGCAGGGTGCCGACCCGGTCGACTGGACGCTCCCCGCCTGACACCCCCCGTGGTGCGATGGCCCCGGGCGCATCGCAGCCCGTAGGCTCGGACCGTGCTCGAGGAGGAATACCAGCGCCGTCGTGTCCTGCCGCGACACCTGCGTGCGCCCGTGCCCGCCGAGGCGACGTTCTCGTACACGATCCGGGCCGCCGACCCGCGGGACCTGCCGGACGTGCGCGAGATCCACACGCACTACGTCCGGAACTCGTCGGTGACCTTCGACCCGTCGGCGTTCACCTTCGCCCGCTGGAAGCAGCGCTACGACGAGGTGCGCCGGCGCGGGCTGCCGTTCCTCGTCGCCGAGAACCCCTCGGGGCAGATCCTCGGCTACGCCCTGGTCGACCCCTGGAACCCCCGCGACCGGTCGAACCACGTGGTCGAGGACTCGATCTACCTCGGTGCCGCGTCGGGCGGGAAGGGTCTCGGACGGGCCCTCATGGAGGCGCTGCTCGCGGAGTGCCGTGCCGCCGGCGTCCGCGAGGTCATCGCCGTGATCGCCGACCGGCAGGCCGAGGCCTCGATCCGGCTGCACGAGCGACTCGGCTTCGAGGAGGTCGGCCGCATGGGCAAGGTCGGCTACAAGTACGACCGCTGGCTCGGCACCGTCACGATGCGGCTGCGCCTGCGCGGCCCACGGTTGTTCGCGCGCGCCGGGCGCTGACGCGAGCGCTCCGAGGCTGCGCCCTCGTGGCGGTGTCCGACGTGCGCGAGACGCCGGCGTCGGCACGGAGCGCCCTCGACGTGCGCGAGACGCCGCCCGGAGCGCGGCGTCTCGCCACCCGGGCGGCGTCTCGAGCATCCTGCGGCGTCCTGCACGGGTGCGGGCCCTTCGGCGTCGGGCGGCGCCGGGCGGGAGGCGCGTGGCGGGGTCGCCGCGAGCCTCCCGGCTGCCCGATCCTTCCCGTGACGTGTGCGATGGCTGGTCGTTCCGGGCGTCCCTGGTGCTCTGGGAACGTCGGGTACGCCCGGTTCTGCCAGGTACGCCCGGTTCCGCCAGGTACGCCCGGTACGTCAGGTACGTCAGGTACGCCCGGTTCCGCCCGGTTCCGCCCGGTACGCCGGGCATCAGGCGCTCGGCGCCTCGGCGATGAACTCGTCACGGGTCACGCGCAGCAGCGCCGTGGCCGCCTCGCCGGCAGCGGCGGCGTCCCCGGCGACCACGGCGAGCGCCACCGCCTCGTGCCGGACCGCGGCGTCGCGGGTCCAGCGGGAGATGGTGTCCCGCGACTCCGACGTCCGGGTCCGCAGGAGTGCCTCGACGGTGCCGGCGAAGTGCGTGAACACGGCGTTGCCCGACCCGGTCAGGAGTGCGCGGTGGAAGCGGACGTCGGCCTCGAGGTAGGCGCGACTGTCCTCCCGACCCCAGGCGTCGAGCATGTCCCGCGCCGCGAGCAGGAGCGCCTGACCGGGCGAGCCGGTGTCGCCGGTCAGCCCGGTGTCGTCGGACGCTCCGGCGTTCCCCGCGACGAGGGCCGCTGCGACGGGTTCGACCCCGAGACGGAGCTCGAGCAGCTCCCGCTGCTGCACGAAGTACGCGGGCGAGGCGCCGCGCCACCGGATGACGGTCGGCGCCAGGAGCTCCCACGACGACACGGGGAGCACCTGCGTGCCGACCCGCTGCCGGGGCTCGACCAGGCCGAGGGACTGCAGGACGCGCAGGGCCTCGCGCACGACGGAGCGGGAGACGCCGGACTCGGATGCGACGAGCTCCGGCCGGACGACGGTGCCGGCGGGCAGCACCCCGTCGACGATGCGCTGGCCGAGGGTCTCGAGCACGTGGGCATGGAGGCCGCGGGCGGTGGTCATCGTTCCTCCGGTCGTGCTCTGCGGGACGGACGGCGCGTGACGGTCCCGTCCCTGTGACGCGGACTCCATCGAAGCGGCAGAATGCGCCGGACGGCGGGTGCCGCGCGGCAGATCGTTGTACAGTCTGATTTATCAGATTATTGGGGTGCCCGATCGGACACCCGGAGGCGTCCGCGCCGAGCGGCCGTCCGGAGCGTACGACACGCACACGCACACGAAGGCGACGGAGCCGCGAGGCAGCGGCTCCAGGAAGGGGCACAGATGCCTCACGCACCCACCGGAGGAACCGCGGCGGCCGACGCGCTGCACGGCCTCACGGTCCTGGCCGCCGAGGGCGGCGGCACGCAGACCGTCGACCCGTCCGGCCCGATCGGTCAGCTCATCGTCGCGGCGCTGCTCGGCATCGTCGTCATCATCGTGCTGATCACCTGGCTCAAGGTGCACCCGTTCGTCGCGCTGACGATCGGCGCGCTCGGGGTCGGCATCGGTGCGGGTCTGGCGCCCGACAAGACGGTCACGAGCTTCGGCACCGGCTTCGGGTCGACGATGACGAGCGTCGGCATCCTGGTCGGCCTCGGGTCGATGTTCGGTCGGATGCTCGTCGACTCCGGGGCCGCCGACCGCGTGGTCGACACCCTCGTCCGTCGCTCGTCGAAGGCCGCGCTGCCGTGGACGATGGCGCTCATCGGCGCGCTGATCGGCCTCCCGATGTTCTTCGAGGTCGGCCTGGTGCTCCTCATCCCGATCATCGTGCTGGTCGCGAAGCGCAGCGGTGTCCCGATCATGAAGATCGCGGTGCCCGCCCTGGTCGGCCTCTCCACCATGCACGCCTTCGTGCCGCCGCACCCCGGCCCGCTCGTCGCGGTCTCGACGGTCGGCGCGAACCTCGGCACGACGCTCGCGTTCGGCATCGTCCTGGCGATCCCGGTGATCGTGCTGGCCGGGCCCGTCTTCGCGCGCTTCGCGGCCCGCTGGGTCGACATCCCCGCACCGGACATGTTCGGCTCGGGCGGTTCCGGCACGTCCGGCAGCGGTGGCTCGGGGCCGTCGGACCCCGCGCACGCCGGCCGGGAGGCACGTCGCGGCCCCGCCACGCAGGACACCGCGTCCCTGCCGAACGGCAAGAGCGACTTCACCCGCGTCATCAGCGAACCGCGCAGCCCGTCGTTCGCCGTCGCGCTCGTCGGCATCCTGCTGCCGGTCGTGCTCATGCTCGCCCAGGCGGTCCGCGAGGCGGTCGCCCCCGACGCCGCGGGCGGCTGGGTGTCGCTGCTCGACTTCCTCGGTACCCCGATGATCGCCATCGGGATCGCCACCGTCTTCGCCATGGTCTTCTTCGCGATCGGCGGCGGCATGGACCGGAGCGCCGTTGCGAAGTCCCTCGAGGACGCGCTGCCCCCGGTCGCCGGCGTGCTGCTCATCGTCGGCGCGGGCGGTGGCTTCAAGCAGGTGCTCATCGACACCGGCATCGGCGGGGTGATCGCCGACGCGGTGCAGGAGTCCGGCATCTCGGTCCTGCTCGTCGCGTGGGTGGTGTCCGCCCTCGTCCGCGTCGCCACCGGTTCCGCCACCGTCGCGACCGTCACCGCCGCCGGCATCATGGCACCGATCGCAGCCGACCTGTCCACGCCGGAGACCTCGCTGCTCGTGCTGGCGATCGGCGCCGGGTCGGTGTTCCTCTCGCACGTCAACGACGCGGGCTTCTGGCTCGTCAAGGGCTACCTCGGCACCACGGTCGGGCAGACGTTCAAGACGTGGACGGTGCTCGAGTGCCTCATCTCGGTCATCGGTCTGGTCGGCGTGCTCATCGCGGGGGTGTTCTTCTGATGGCGGCGACCGACGACGCTCCGGTCGGCACCGACGGCACCGAGCCGCGCGTCCTCGTGGTGATGGGGGTCTCCGGCTCCGGCAAGTCGACGCTCGCCGCGACGGTCGCAACGCGGCTCGGGTGGGAGTTCGCGGAGGGCGACGACATGCACCCGCCCGCCAACGTCGCGAAGATGGAGGAGGGCACCCCGCTCACGGACGAGGACCGCTGGCCGTGGCTCGGGACGATCGCGGAGTGGATCCGGTCGCACCTGGCCGACGACGCCCCCGGGGTCGTCACCTGCTCGGCGCTGAAGCGCTCCTACCGCGACGTGCTCCGGGCGCCCGGCGTGGTGTTCGTGCACGTCGCCGGCGACCCCGCCCTCGTCGAGCAGCGGATGTCCGCACGTGCCGGGCACTTCATGCCGACGTCGTTGCTCGCCTCGCAGCTCGCGACGCTCGAGCCGCCGCAGCCGGACGAGGCGCACCTGACCGTGTCGGCCGAGCGCTCGCCCGACGAGGAGAGCGCCGACGTCGTGGAGCGCCTGGGGCTCGCCACCGGCCGGTGACCGACGTCAGGTGAACCAGATCGCGGTCCCGACGGGCAGCTCGGCCAGCGTCTTCGTCATCGCCGCGGAGATCCGGACGCACCCGTGCGAGCTGCCGTTCGGGTCCGGGTAGTAGTGCAGGGCGGTGAGGGCCGCGTTGCCGCCGTACTGCGGGATGCGTGACGAGTGCGCCCCGGTCAGGATGATCGGGTTGCCCTGCGTGTAGGTCACGCGCGCATCGACGTAGGCGGCTTCGACGTACGTCGCGGTCGCGGTGGGTGTGGGGTCGTCCGGGGTCCCCAGGCGGGCGGGCTCCGACGCCGACACCGAGTCGTCCTGGTGCACGACGGACACCGTCGACGCGGCGACGTCCACGCGGACCATCCGGTCGACCGACGCGATCGAGAAGTCCGACGCACGCGCCCACGCGAAGGTGGCGCTCGGCGCGGTCGGGTCGCCGCCGTCGCCGGGCGTGCGGTTCCGGGCGGGGGTCGACACGAGGACCATGCCGCCGTCCTCCCCGTCCGACCGGCCCCAGACGGCGGTCGCTGCGGGCGTCTCGATCGTGGAGACCGTCGAGGCGAGTGTGGCGACCGGGCGCGCATCCGCCGAGGGGGCGGCGTAGAGCGCGACGAGGCGCTGCTTCGGGGTGGCGATCTGCCACTGGTTGTCCGGTCGGACGGTGCTGCCGTCGAGGAGTTCCGGGACGACCGCGTCGTGGAACGCCAGGGGGAGTGCCGCGAGCTCGGCGTCGGACGCGGCAGCCGGGATCGCGGGCAGCGTCGGCCTCGGTGTCGGCGTCGGGGTGGCCGTCCGGGTCGGTACCGACGTCGCCCGTGTGGCGGTCGTGGCCGCCGGTCCCGGCTGCTGCACGGCCGCGCCGATCCCCACCGCGGCCAGCGTCGCTGCCGCCACCGCGGCGATCGTGATGCCCCAGGTCCTGCGTCGCATGTGTCCCCTCCCGCACCCAGTTCACCAGATCGCGGCCGTGAGCGTGTCTCAGGAGACGCTCGACGGGTCCACCACGGGCCTCCCCGCCGTCCCGTCACACCTCGGTGACGCGACCCGCCTCGACCCGCCAGCGCCGGTCCAGTCGGACGGTGTCGAGCATCCGCCGGTCGTGCGTGACGAGCAGCAGGGTGCCGTCGTAGGACTCCAGGGCCTGCTCGAGCTGTTCGATCGCAGCCAGGTCGAGGTGGTTCGTCGGCTCGTCGAGCACGAGGACGTTGACGCCGCGGGCCTGCAGCAGCGCGAGGCCGGCACGAGTCCGCTCACCGGGTGAGAGCGCAGCGGACGGGCGACCGACGTGCTCCGCCTTCAGCCCGAACTTGGCGAGCAGGGTCCGGACGTCGGCGGTGGTCATCTCGGGGACGAGCTCCTCGAACGCCGCGGCGAGGGGCTGCTCGCCCGTGAACGCCGCGCGGGCCTGGTCGACCTCGCCGATCGCGACGCTGGAGCCCAGCGACGCCGACCCGCTCGTCGGCGCCGTCCGGCCGAGCAGGGCGCGGAGCAGGGTCGACTTGCCGGCGCCGTTCGGGCCGGTGATGCCGATCCGGTCGCCACCGGAGACCTGCAGCGACACCGGCCCGAGGGCGAAGTCGCCCTGCTCGTAGACGGCGTCGGACAGCGTGGCGACGACGGCCGAGGACCGCGGGGCACTGCCGATGGTGAAGGCGAGCTGCCACTCCTTGCGGGGCTCCTCGACCTCGTCGAGCCGGGCGATGCGCGACTCCATCTGCCGGACCTTCTGCGCCTGCTTCTCGCTCGACTCGCTCGCCGCCCGGCGGCGGATCTTGTCGTTGTCGGGGTTCTTCTTCATCGCGTTCCGCACGCCCTGGCTCGACCACTCGCGCTGTGTCCGTGCGCGTGAGACCAGGTCGGCCTTCGTCGCGGCGTACTCGTCGTACGCGTCGCGCTTGTGCTGCCGGGCGATCTCGCGTTCCTCGAGGTACGCCTCGTAGCCGCCGCCGAACAGCCGGTGCGACGACTGCGCCAGGTCGAGCTCGAGCACGGCGGTCACCGATCGGGCGAGGAACTCGCGGTCGTGGCTGACCATGACGGCACCGCCGCGCAGCCCCCGGACGAACTGCTCGAGTCGGTCGAGCCCGTCCAGGTCGAGGTCGTTCGTCGGCTCGTCGAGCAGCACGACGTCGAAGCGGGAGAGCAGCAGGGCGGCCAGGCCGACCCGGGCGGTCTGTCCGCCGGACAGCGCGGTCATCAGCGAGTCCGGGCCGACGCCGGAGCCGTCCGGGGTCGCCTCCAGCCCGAGCTCGGCGAGCACGACGGGCAGCCGCTCCTCGAGGTCGGCGGCACCGGACGCCAGCCAGCGTTCCAGCGCGGTGGAGTACCGGTCGGCCGCCGCGTCGCCGCCGTCCGGGTCGCCCAGGGCCTCGGCAGCACGGTCCATGTCGGCCGTGGCGTCGGCGCAGCCCGTGCGCCGGGCGACGTACGCCGCGACCGACTCTCCGGTGATGCGCTCGTGCTCCTGGGGGAGCCAGCCGACGAAGGCGTCCGGCGGGTTCGTCGACACCGTCCCGGCGAGGGGCTCGTCGACGCCGGCGAGGAGGCGGAGGAGCGTGGACTTGCCCGCCCCGTTCACACCGACCAGGCCGATCACGTCACCCGGGGCGACGGTGAGGTCGAGGCCCTCGAAGAGCGTACGGGCGGCGTACCCGCCGGCGAGGTCCTTGGCGACGAGCGTGGCGGTCATCCGGCAATCGTCCCACGGCCGGGACGGGAGGCGCGGTGCCGGCCCGCACCGCGCCTCCCGTCCGGTGGGGCGTCCGTGCACCCGCTGCTGGCAGGATCGAGCCGTGTCGACGCTCATCGTGACCGCCCACCCGGACCCCGACTCGCTGACGCTCGCCGTCGCCCACCGCCTCGAGGCGGCGCTCGACGCCGCCGGCGCGGGCCCCGTCACGGTCGCCGACCTCGCCGCCGAGGGCTTCGACCCCCGGTTCACCGCCGCCGACCGGCACACCTACTGGACGGGGACCGACCCGGCGCCCGACGTCGCGGCCGAACAGGCGCGCCTCGACGGGATCGACCACCTCGTGCTCGTGTTCCCGGTGTGGTGGTGGTCGGTGCCCGCGCTGCTCAAGGGCTGGCTCGACCGGGTGTTCGTGAACGGGTGGGCCTTCGGCGTCGGCGAGGACGGGCGCATCGACCGTCGGCTCGGCCGACTGACGGTGCACCTGCTGCCGATCGCCGGGGACGACGCCGGGGTCTACGAGCGGCACGGGTACGAGCAGGCACTGCGGACGCAGCTCGAGCACGGCGTCGTGGACTTCTGCGGCGCGGCCCGCGGGGCGACGGCGTTCGTCCACGAGTCCGAGCACGAGGACACCACCGTGCGCGAGCGGGCCGTCGCGGCCGCGGTCGGACGGGTCGTCGACGCGGTGCGGGGATGACCCTCGACGTCCGTGCCGTGGTGTTCGACCTCGACGGCACCCTGTTCGACCACGCGGGAGCAGCGGCGCGAGCCGTTGACGACCTCCTCGGCGCGCTCGGTGTCGCCGCGACCGACCGCCTGCGGGCCGCGTGGGCCGAGGCGGAGGAACGGCACTTCGAGCGGTGGCGACGCGGGGAGGTCGACTTCGCCGAGCAGCGTCGAGCCCGGCTCGTCGAGGTCCTGCCCCTCGCCGGGCTCCGGCCACCGCACGACCCGCACGAGCTCGACCTCCTGTTCGGCCGCTACCTCGCCGCGTACCGGGGCGCCTGGCGTCCGTTCCCCGGGAGTGCTCCGCTCCTGCGCGCGGTCCGCGACGCCGACCGGCCCGTCGGTGTCCTGACGAACGGGACCGAGGAGCAGCAGCGCGACAAGCTCGCCGCCACGGGGCTGTCGGACCTCGTCGACGTCGTGTGCACGTCGGAGCGGATCGGGGTGGCCAAGCCGGACCGACGCGCGTTCGAGCGGGTCGCCGACGAGCTCGGCGTGCCGGCCGCCGCGTGCCTGTTCGTCGGCGACGACCCGCAGCGTGACGTCGCCGGGGCACGTGCCGCGGGGATGCGCGCGGTCCTGGTCGACCCGGCCCGCGACGGCGGTGCCGCGGTCCGGTCCTCCGTGCTGTCGGCCCTGCACGGGGCGTCGGGCACCGGACGGCGGTGACCGCCCCCTAGCCCTCGGGGACGGCCACGACGTGGTTCTGGTACGCCCAGACCACCGCCTGCAGGCGCGAGCGCACCCCGAGCTTCGGCAGCATCCGCGCCAGGTGCGACTTCACCGTGGAGACCTCGACGACGAGTGCCTCGGCGATCTCCTCGTTCGACATCCCCTGTGCGAGGAGCAGCAGCACGTCCCGCTCCCGCGCGGTCAGCAGCTCCGAGGCCCGGTCGCCCGTCACCGGCTGCAGGCTCCGCCGCGACACGAACTCCCGCAGCACCCGCCGCGTCAGGCTCTGGTCGATCGTGCCGTTCCCGGCGGCGACCTGCCGCACCGCACCGACGATGACGTCCGGCTCCGCGTCCTTGAGCAGGAACCCGGACGCCCCCGCCTCGAGCGCACCGAACACCAGGTCGTCGAGGTCGAAGGTCGTCAGCACCAGCACCGGCACCGCCGGGTCCGCGTCAGGAGCGCAGAGCTCCCGCGCCACCTCGATGCCGTTCCGGACCGGCATCCGGATGTCGAGCACCGCCACGTCCGGCCGCGTGCTCCGTGCGAGCGTGAGGGCCTCGCCGCCGTCCGCCGCCACGCCGACCACCTCGACGTCCGGTTCGGCCGCCAGGAGCGCCGACACCCCCGCCCGGACGAGCGGCTGGTCATCCGCCACCAGGACCCGGATCACCGGGTCACCTCGGGCGTCTCGCGTCCGAGTCGCAGCGTCACGACCCAGCCGCCGTCCGGTGTGGTCCCGGTCTGGAGGCGCGCCCCCACCAGGTCCGCCCGCTCACGCATCCCGCGCAGTCCGTTGCCGCCTGCTCCCGGACCCTCCGGCGTCGGCTCGCCCGGTCCTGCGGGTGTGTCCGCGCTCGGCGCGGACACCGCGGGTGCGGCGTTCTCGACGGTCAGCTCCAGGTGGTCGACTGCACGGTCGTCGAGCGTGACCGTGACGACGGCGCCGGGTGCGTGCAGGGCGGCGTTCGCCAGTGCCTCCTGCGCGGTGCGGTAGGCCGCGAGCTGCGCCAGGGGCCCGACGCCCTCGGCGACCTCGTGCGCACCGCGGAGGACCTCGAGCCGCACGTCCGACCGGTACCGGGCACGCTCGACCAGGTCCACGATGCCCGCGACGGTCTCGACGGCACGTTCCGCGGGGGCGTCGTCCCGCAGCAGGCCGACCAGGCGACGGAGGTCCTCGAGCACCGCGGTGCTCTGCTCCCGCACCTGACGGACGCCCTCGTGCGCCGCGGTCGGGTCGGTGTCGATCTGCCGGTCGATGACGGCCGACATGAGGGCGATCCCGGACAGGTGGTGGGCCGCGATGTCGTGCAGCTCCCGCGCCATGGCCGCGCGTTCGCGGGACACGGCTGCGTCGACCCGGGCGTCCTGCTCGCGGACCGCGGCGGAGGCCTCCGCGGTCCGGGCGGCGACCTCGGCGTCCCTCGCGGCCCGGACCTCGCGCCGGGACCGCACCACGAGCGCCACGACGAGCGGGAGCCCGACGGCCCCGATGGCCTGCGTGACACCCTGGGGCAATGCTTCTCCGAGCGCGAGGAGGAACGGTCGACTCCGGTCGAGTCCGCTCAGGACGACCCAGTGCCAGGCGGTGCCGAGCGTCACGAGGACCGCGGCGGCGACGAGCGCCGGCCACAGCCGGACGAGCGGCGCCCGCACGGCGGCGAGGACGACGGCGACGACGACGGGAAGCGCCGTCAGGCCGAACAGGTCACTGCCGCCGGGAATGAGACCGGCCACCACCACCGGGACCGCGGCGCCGGCGACGAGCACCGCGCGCGGCACCCGGCGTGCGGCCAGCAGCGCCGCGGACTGCCCGAGGAGTCCCAGCAGCAGGACGATCCACGGCAGGCTCCCGACAGCCGGGGACGTGAGCGGTCGACCCAGCGTGTCCGGATCGGCTGCATCCAGCGGCGGCAGCCCGAGCAGCAGCGCGAGCGAGACGACGGCGGTGGCGACCGCGACCAGGACGTCGGTGCGGCGCAGGCGACGGTCGCCGTTGACCTCCCGCGCGGTGCGGGGGTCGGCGGCGACGCGAGCCGCACTCGCTTCAGCGGGTGCCATCGTTCGATCCTACGAGGCGGGCGGAGGTCGACGCGGGGAGGTGGTCCGAGCCTCCCGGCCGGCGGTCGTACCCGAGCCGGCCCCGGGTGGCGACCAGCAGGACGGCGGCGGCCACCGTCGAGACGATCGTGAGCCCGTGCATCATCGTGCCCGCGGTCATCCCCGGGTACATGTCCGCCCACAGGGTGGAGATGGTGTTGTTCACGCCGACGTGCAGCAGCAGTGCGATCGGCAGGCTCTCACCGGTGCGGTTGAACACCCACGTCATCACGACGTTGAACGTGATCGTGAAGAGCGCGAAGACGACCGGCTCCGACCAGTGCGCGTCCGGCCACCCGCCCCAGTCCGACAGGTACAGCGGCATGTGCCACAGCGCCCACAGCGGACCGAGCACCGCGGCGGCGCCGAGCGGTCCGAAGCGGTCCTGCAGTCGGGGGAGGGCGAAGTCGCGCCAGCCGGGCTCCTCCGACAGGCCGGTGGTGAACAGCTGCACCACGAGACCCGGCACGAGGGCGAGCAGGGCGAGGGCGGTCGGTGCCTGGACGTTCCCGCCGGAGAACGGCAGACCCGTCAGGACGATGAGCGCCGGGACGCCGACCAGTGCCAGTGCGTACCAGTACCAGGAGACCCGCCACCGCCAGAGCCGACCGACCCAGCGCCGCAGCCCCGGACGGCCGTCGGCGAGGGCGGTCGCCACGAACGCACCGCCGAGCGGGCCGAGGAGCGCGCCGGGCAGGATCCCGGTGAACTGGGCCGTGCCGAGGAACTCCGGGAAGTGCAGGTCCCACACGCCCAGGCCGTGCGGGCTCAGGATGTAGGGCACCCACGCGAGCCAGCTGAGGCCGAGCGCCAGGGTGGCGAAGGAGGCGAGCGGGTGCCGGGACACCACACCCCGGACCCCCGTCGCACGGGGTGCAGCGGTGCCGGCTCCGGGCCGGACTTCGGTCGTGTTCGTCATGACACCGACGCTAGGGAGGACCGTTCGTCGGGACGACCGGCGGAGGGATGCACCACCGGGAGTTCCACCGAAGGATGCAGGTGACGGACGGGGCCGGACGCCCGTGCGTAGCGTCGGGTGCATGACCAGCACCACCGTCCTCGTCGCCGGCGCCACCGGGGACCTCGGCTCCCGCATCGTCGACGCGCTCCTCGCGGCCGACCCCGACGTCCGGATCCGAGCACTGAGCCGCTCGGCCACCGGGCCCGCGGCCGACCGGCTCACCGCACGGTCCGACCGTGTCTCCGTCGTCAGCGCCGCCTACGACGACCACGACGGACTCGTGACGGCGCTCGCCGGGGTCGACGTCGTCGTCTCGGCGGTGAGCGGCACCCGCTCCGTGGTCGTCGACGCACAGACCGCGCTGCTCGCCGCGGCGGTCGACGCCGGCGTCCCGCGGTTCGTCCCGTCGGACTACTCGGCCGACTACCGCGCGATCACCCCCGGGACGAACCGGAACTTCGAGCTGCGCCGCGAGTTCGCCGCGACACTGGACGCCGCACCGATCCGGGCGACCTCCGTGCTGAACGGCGCGTTCACCGACATGCTCACCGGACAGGCCCCGATGATCCTGTTCGACCGTCACACCGTCCTGTACTGGTCGTCCCCGGACCAGGTGCTCGACTTCACCACGAAGGACGACACCGCCTGGGTCACCGCGCGCGTCGCCCTCGACCCCGACGCACCGCGGGTCGTCGAGGTCGCCGGCGACCGGGTCACCGCCCGGCGCGTCGCCGACACCCTCTCGCGGCTCACCGGCACCCGGTTCCGCACGCAGTGGGCCGGGACCTCCGGGACGCTCTCCGCGATGGCACGCGTCGGACGACGGCTCTCGCGGGCCGACGACGCGGAGCCGTTCCCCGCCTGGCAGGGGATGCAGTACTTCGTCAGCATGTTCAGCGGCGAGGCCGAGCTCCACCACGTCGCGAACGACCGCTACGGGCCGCACGACTGGACGACGGTGCGGGACGTGCTCGCCGTGCACCTGCAGGCCTAGGCTCGGGGACCGTGTTCGAACTCCACCACCTCTCGGCGCAGGAACTCTGGGACTGGATCCGTCGGGGGGACGCGACCGCGCTCGAGGTGACCGAGCACTACCTCGCCCGCATCGAGCGGCTCGACCCGTCCCTCGGGGCGTTCGTCGCCGTCACCGCCGACACCGCACGCGAGCACGCGGCGCGACTGGGGACGCTCCTCCCGACCTCCCGGCCGCTCTGGGGCCTGCCCACCGCCGACAAGGACCTGTACGACCGCGCCGGTGTGCCCACCCGGCACGGCTCCGCCGCGCTGCCGGTGACACCCGCGACCGCCGACCACCCCCTGGTGGCGGCGCTCGCCGCAGCGGGGACGGTGAGCCTCGGCAAGACGACCTCACCGGAGTTCGGCATGTCGTCGTCGTCGGAGACCCGGATCGGTACCACCCGGAACCCGTACGACACCACGCGGGCGCCCGGAGGATCGTCGAGCGGCACCGCCGTGGCCGTCGCCGCCGGACTCGTGCCCGCGGCCGTGGGGACGGACGGCGGGGGATCGGTGCGCATCCCCGCCGCAGCGACCGGTCTCGTCGGACTGAAGCCGAGCCGCGGCCGGATCCCGTCGATGTCCGGTCGGTCCGGCCTCGGCGGGCTGAGCGTCGCCGGGCCGATCACGCGGAACGTCGCCGACGCCGGGATGCTCCTCGACGCCCTGGTCGCACCGACCGGGCTGCCCGAGCCCTCGCCGTACGCGCTGGTCACGCCCGACGTCGGGGACGGGCCCTTCACCGCCGCTGCGGTGCGCGGCGAGGGGCGGTTCGTGGTCGGCGTGCTCGACGGTTCGCCGTGGGACGACACCGTCGACGTCGTGGTCGACCCTGCCGCCCGGGCAGCGGTCGACACCGCCGTGCGGGTGCTCGGCGAGGTCGGGCACGGGGTCGAGGACGTCGCCATGCCCCGGCTGCCGTACGCCGACGCGTTCCGGGTGGCGTGGGAATCCGGCGCTGCGGGGCTGCCCCGCGTGCCCGGCATCGACCTGTCCGCGCTCACCCCGCTGGTGTCGTGGCTGGTGGAGCGCGGACGTGCGCTGACCGCGACGCAGGTGCTCGACGCGATGACGACGCTCGACGCCTTCTCGGCCGGGCTCATCCGGACCTTCGCGCCGTACGACGCCGTGCTCACCCCGACGCTGGCGCTGACCCCGCGGCCGCTCGGCTGGTACGGGGACGACCCCGAGGAGGACTTCCGGCGGCAGTGCGCCTACTCGCCCTGGACCTCGATGGCGAACGTGTCGGGGCTGCCCGCGATCACGCTGCCGGTCGGGGTGACGGACGACGACCACCCGGACGGGGCGGGCCTGCCGATGGGTGTGCAGCTCATCGGACGGCCGGGCGGGGAGCGCGTGCTGCTCGCCATCGGGGCGCAGCTCGAGCGGCGGCTGCGGTGGCAGCGGCGGCACCCGGCGTCGTGGTGACGCCGGGCTGACGCGGGCTGGTCACCGGCGTCGGCGCGTCGCGACTGCGACGATGCGCACGTCGATCGATGCGTGCGATGTCGGCCGATGCACGCGCATCGGGTGCAGGCACGTTGAGCGACACCACGCGTGTCGATCGACTCGTGGAACGTCGGAGAACGCGCGCCGAACAGCCGGACGCCGACCGCCGACCGCCGCGCCCCTACGGCAGCGTCGGCGCCGCGGCCACCAGTGCCCGCGTCACCGGGTGCCGCGGGTCGTCGAGCAGCGACACCGGCCCCTGCTCCACGATCCGCCCCTCGGAGAGCACCGCCACGGTGTCGCACAGCCGCTGCACCACGCCGATGTCGTGCGACACGAGCACGAGCGTCAGCCCGAGGTCGTCGGCGAGCGAGCGGAACAGGTCGATCACCCGGGCGCGGACGACCACGTCGAGGGCGCTCATCGGCTCGTCCCCGAACAGGATCCGCGGGGAGTGCACCACCGCACGGGCGATCGCGATGCGCTGCCGCTGCCCGCCGGAGAACTCGTGCGGGTACCGGTCGGCGGCGTCGGCGGGCAGGTCGACGCGCTCCAGGACCGAGGCCACGAGCGCGCGGTGGTCACCCGGTAGCTGCAGCGCACGGAGCGGCTCGGCGACGATCGCGCCGACGCGCATCCGCGGGTCGAGGGACGCGTACGGGTCCTGGAACACCACCCCGGTCTCGCGACGGAACCAGCGCATCGCGGCCGCGGAGGCCGACGCGACCACGGGACGACCGCCGGCCGTCACGGAGCCCGCGGTGGGTGCCTCCAGGCCGGCGAGCAGCCGCACCAGCGTCGACTTGCCGGAACCGGACTCACCGACGATGCCGAGCCGCGCCCCGGAGGCGACCGTCAGGTCGACCCCGTCGACGGCGGTCCGCACCGGCCCGGGTTCGAAGGGGCCACGGCGTGGCAGGCGGTACGTGCGGTGGAGGCCGCTGGCGTGCAGCGCGTCGGTCATGCGGGGCCTCCGGTGCGGCGGGCGGTGGCGCGGGCGGCGTCGACGAGGGCCGCCGTCGCCGGGTGCTGCGGGGCGTCGAGCAGCGACCGCACCGATGCCTGCTCGACCACGCGGCCGTGATCGAGGACGACGGCGGTGTCGGCGATGCGGGCGAGCACCGCGAGGTCGTGCGTCACGAAGAGCATGCCGGTCCCACGCTCGGTCGAGAGCCGCTCGAAGAGCTCGAGGATCCGGGCCTCGGTGGTGACGTCGAGCGCGGTCGTCGGCTCGTCGGCGACGAGGTAGGCGGGGGAGCCGGCCATCGCCATCGCGATGCAGATGCGCTGCCGCTGCCCACCGGACAGCTGGTGCGGGTACTGGCGGAGCAGCGCGGCTGGGTCGGGCAGTCCGACGGCGTCGGCGAGTGCGACCGCGGCGGTGGCGGCCGCACGGCGGTCCAGCCCACGGTGCAGTCGCAGCGGTTCCGCCACCTGCGCACCGACCCGGCGGAGCGGGTCCAGGGCGGTCGCGGGCTCCTGGAACACCATGCCGATGCCGGATCCGCGGTGGCGCGCCCGGTCCCGATCGCGCATCCCCACGAGCTCGGTGCCGTCGAGGCGGATGCTCCCGGTCAGCTCGGCCCCCGTCGGTTCGAGGCCCATCAGGGCGAGCGAGGTCATCGACTTGCCGGATCCGGACGCGCCGATCACGCCGACGCGTCGGCCGGGAGGCACGGTGAACGTCACGTCGTCGAGCACCGTGCGCCCCGCGATGCGGACCGTGAGTCCGGTCACCTCGAGACCGTCGCGTCCGGTCCGGTGGTCGCTCACGCCGTCACCCCCGGGGTCGTCGTGGTGCCGTCCGGTGCGCGTCGGTCTGCGCCCGGGGCGCCGGTGGCCGGGTCGTCGTCGGTCGGCTCGCCTGGGGGCGGGTCGTCGCTGGCCGGGGTGCCCGTCGCAGTCGGCGAGCCCGTGGCCGCTCGGTCGCCCGTGGTCAGGCGTGGGTCGGTCGCGTCGCGCACCGCGTCACCGAGCAGCGAGAGCGCGGCGACGACGAGGGCGATCGCGGCGCCCGGCCAGGTCGCGCTCCACGGGTGCACGCCGATGTACGTCTGCAGGTCGGCGAGCAGGTTGCCCCACGACGCCGTGTCCGACCCCGCGCCGTAGCCGAGGTAGGAGAGGCCGGCCTCGGCGAGGACCGCCGTCGCCATCGCGAGCGAGAGCTGCACGGTGAACAGCGGCGCCGCGTTCGGGACCAGGTGGCGGGTGAGCACGCCGAGGGGCCCGACGCCGGAGGCCCGTGCGGCGACGACGTAGTCGCTCCGGGCGATGCGGCGGATCTCACCACGCGCGACGCGGGCGATCGTCACGCCGAACGACAGCCCGACGCTCACCACCACGACGCCGAGCGACCCGCCGAACACCGCCGTCAGGAGCATGGCGGTCAGCAGCGTGGGGAACGCGACGAGGATGTCGAGGAGGACGGCGGTGCCCTCGCGGACCCACCTCGTGGTCAGCGAGCCGATCGCCGTCAGGACGATGCCGACCACGCTCGCGACGATGCCGGAGCCGACCGCGACGAGCACGGTCGTCCGGGTACCGGCGAGCAGGTAGCTCGCGATGTCCCGCCCTGCGGCGTCGGTGCCGAACCAGTGCGCGGGGCTCGGTGCCGCCCACTGCTGGAAGGGGTCGGCGCGGAACGGGTCCTGGGGCGTCCACACGAGGGACACCGCGGCGAGCACGACGAGGAGCGTCAGCACGACGACGGCGAAGCACCCGGTGGGTCGGGCGAGGAGACGGCGGATCACTCGCCCACCTCCCGCTGCCGGGGGTCGAGCGCACGGTGCACGACGTCGACCGCGAAGCCGACGACCAGCACCAGGCTCGTGAGCACGAGGAGCTCCGACTGCACCTTCGTGACGTCGCGTCGCCCGACGTCGGTCACGAGCATCCGTCCGACCCCCGGGAGCGAGAAGAGCTGCTCGACGACGACGGCCCCCACCAGCAGGCCGGCGATCTGCACGCCGAGGACGGCCAGCACGGTGAGCGCCACCGACGGCAGGCCGTGCCGCAGGAGCGCCCGCGTCCGGGTCAGGCCGATCGCCGCCGCGGTCCGGACGTGGTCGGCGTCGAGCACGGTGAGCGTGGCGGAGCGGGTGAAGCGCAGGATCACGGCACCCTCGACGGCGCCGATGGTGAGCGCGGGGAGCACGAGCGACGAGAACGCGCGACCGGGTTCTTCCCACCCGTCGAGCGGGAAGCCCTGCGTCGGCAGCCAGTGCAGCGTGACGGCGAACAGCGCGATGAGGAGCATGCCGGCCCAGACCACGGGGACCGCCGCGACCGCCTGTGCGACGAAGCCGATCACCGCACCGCCGGCCCGACGGCGCAGCACCGCGGCGAGCACCCCGAGCGGGACGCCGAGCACGAGGGCGGCCACCAGCGACATCCCCGCGAGCGGCAGCGTGACGGCGAGCTTCTGCGCGATCTCCGGACCGACGGCGCCGTTCGTCACGAGCGACCGGCCGAGGTCACCGCGGAGCACACCGCCGATCCAGTCGAGGTACTGCACGACGACCGGCCGGTCGAGGCCGAGCTGCTGCCGGAGCTGCTCGACCTGGGCCGGCGTCGACTGGGTGCCGGCGACGATCTGCGCGACGTCGCCGGGCAGCACGCGCAGCGTGGCGAACACGATGATGCTCGCCACGAGCAGGCCGACGACGAGCAGCAGCAGTCGCCCGACGAGGAACCGGGTCACGCGTCCGATGCTACGGGGGCGGCGGCGCGAGCCCGGAGCGCAGCGCCGGACGAGCGCCCGGCGATCGGCCGGACCGTGTCGCCGGACCCGCGCCCGGCGATCGGCAGGGCAGTGGTCACCGGACGGCCAGTCCGGCCAGGTCGAGCCGCGAGTTGCCGCCGTCGACCGGGAACCCGGTCACGCCCTTGCGCACGGCCGTGATCTCCGTCGCGGTGTACAGCCACTCGCCGGCGGCGTCCTCGCTGACGATGCGCGCAGCCTTGCGGAGTGCCTGTTCCTTCTCGGTCTGCGAGGTCGCGGCGATCGACTCCGCGTAGAGCCGCTGCACCTCGCGGTTGTCGTACCCGAAGTAGTAGTCCGGGTTCGCCCAGTTGCCGAAGTCGCGGGCCTCGACGTGGTCGACCACCGAGAGCTGGAAGTCCTTCTTCGTGAAGACCTGGTCGAGCCACGTCGCGAAGTCGACCCGCTCCACCTTCAGGGTGATGCCCACGTCGGCGAGCTGCGACTTCAGCACGTCACCGATCGTCGCCGGGTAGACGTTGGCGTAGGTGAGGGTCAGGTCCAGGTCGGTCTTCCCCGCCTCGGCCAGCAGCTTCTTCGCGTTGTCGGGGTCGTACGCGTCGATGTCGGTCAGGTCCTCGTACCCGGGGTCGAGCTCGGGGATCGGTCCGCCCTGCTCGACGCCCGTGCCGCCGATGGCCTTGATGAGCGCCTTCGGGTCGATCGCCTGCCGGATCGCCCGGCGCACCCGCTCGTCGGTGAAGGGCGCCTGGGCGTCGTTGAAGGCGAGCGTGTACTTGTCGGTCGTCTTCCCGCGGTGCAGCTCGATGTCCGGGTTGCCCTGCAGCTGGCCCTGCAGGGTGCCGTCGACGGGGTTCAGCACGTCGAGGTCGCCGTTGGCCATCGCGTTGACGGCGGTCGACGGGTCGGTGATGTACCGGAACACGATCTTCGCGACCTTCGGCTCGGTGCCCCAGTAGTCGTCGTTCCGGCTGAAGGTGAGCGAGTCGCCCTGCTTCCACGCCGACACCGCGTACGGTCCGGTGCCGTTGGCGCTGTCGGAGAGGTCGTTCGTCGCGGCCTGCTCGAGCACGAGCCCGGCGCGGCCGGTCAGGTTGAAGAGCAGATCGGAGTCCGGCGCCTCGAGCTGCAGCTCGACGACCCCGTCCGACGGGGAGCTGATCGACGAGACGCCCGCCAGCTTGGCGGAGTCCACGTACGACGAGTTGTCCTTCGCCTGCTGCAGCGACCAGACCACGTCGGCGGCGGTGACGGGCTTGCCGTCCTGGAAGGTCGTGCCGTCGCGGAGGGTGAACGTGTACGTCTTCCCGTCCGACGAGACCTCGTGCTTCGACGCCAGCACGTCGCGGATCTCCCCGTCCGCCGTCCGGCCCACCAGGCCCTGGTACACGTTGTCGATGAGCACCTGGTCGAGCGCGGCACCGGACTGCGTGCGGATGTCGAGGCTCGTGGGCTCGAGCACGAGGCCGACGCGCACGGTGGCGTCGTCGCCACCGCTGCTGCTGTCGGAGCCCGAGCAGGCGGTGAGCGTCAGGGCCGAGGCGACGGCGACCGCGGTGGCGGCCAGGGCGACGCGTGCTGCACGGCCACCGCGGCGGGGGAGGAGCGGACTCATGGGTTGTGGGTTCCTTCCGGGCGCGTGGGGCGACGGTCGTCGCGGCGCGCTCGCACGAGGTTACCGGCGTTCGGGGCCGGATGACGGTTGTTGGACCTCGTGCAACAACCGGTGCCGTGCTCCCCATGCCCGGATCGCCGACGCCAGTTCGAGGGGGGCCTGGTTCTGCACCGCGTGCCGTGCCGTCACCGTCATGACCTCGGCGTCCGGGAGCCGCTCGGTGAAGCCGGCGTGCAGCTTCGGCGAGACGTACCCGCGGTCACCCCGGACGAGCAGCACCGGCACGGCGAGGGCCTCGAGGTCGGGCCACGCGTCGGCGAACCGCCCCACCGACGCCGTCCGGCCCGAGGGCAGGTGGGGGAAGTGGTGCCGGCGGACGAGCCGGCCGTCCTCGCCGAGCCGGGTGGTGTGCCGGGCCTCGCGGAGGAGCACCGCGCGGTCGTCCCCGACGCGGGCCTCGACGGCGCGGTCGACGACCTCGTCGAGCGATGCGAACGGCGTCTCGTCCTCCAGCGCCCGGGCGATGCGGTCGACGGCGCGCTGCGCGAAGTCCGGGGACATGTCGACGAGCACCAGGCCGGTGACGCGCTCGGGTGAGGTCGCGGCCAGGCGGGCGGCGAGGATGGCACCGAGCGAGTGGCCGACGACCACGCCCGGCGGGACCCCGAGGGCGTCGAGCGCGGCCAGCACCTGCGGAGCGGTCGCGCTCGCGCCGTAGTCGGCGTCGTCCCGCCAGGACGACCGGCCGTGCCCGGGCAGGTCGAGGGCGACCGCCGGTTGCCCGACCGCGATCGCGGTCTGGTCGAAGCTGTGCGCGTCGATGCCGAGCCCGTGCAGGTAGGTGATCCGTGCCTCCCGGCCGTCCGCCGTGTCCCAGCGGATCGCCGCGGTCTCGCGTCCGTCGTCGGTCCGGACCACCTGCCGGGAGGCGCGGAGCGGCTCCGTCACGCCGCTCGCAGCCGCCAGCGCGGCCAGGTCCGAGAATTCGTCGTCGGGTTCGTGCACGGGTCCGATCCTCGCACCCCGTCGGGTACCCCGTTGCACCCTGGAAGCCTTAGGTAAGGCATGCCATACTCGTACCTCGTGGCAGCCCGGTACCGAGTCTTCTCCGTCCGCGTCGCGGCCGTGTCGGCGCTCACCCCGTCGTTCGTCCGGGTGACGCTCACCGGTGACGCGCTCGCGGACTTCTCCGCGGTCGGGCTCGACCAGCGGATCAAGGTCGTCCTGCCGATCCCCGGACACGGGTTCACCGACCTGCCCGACGGTGACGACTGGTACGGCGCGTGGCGCGCACTGCCCGATGCCCAGCGGAACCCGCTGCGCACCTACACCGTCCGGTCCTTCCGTCCGGACGCCCGCGAGCTCGACATCGACTTCGTGGCGCACGGGGACACCGGACCGGCCTCGCGGTGGGTGTCGGCGTGCCGTGTCGGGGACGAGCTCCGCATCGTCGGTCCGGCCGTGCCGTCCTCGCCCGCCGAGCTGCCGAGCGGCGCCGCCGAGTTCGCGCCGGGGAGCGCGACCCGGATCCTGCTCGCCGGGGACGAGACCGCCGCTCCCGCGATCTGCGCCATCCTCGAGGCACTCGACGTGGCGACCGTCGGACACGTCTTCATCGAGGTCCCGACCGACGCCGACCGGCTGCCGGTCACCGCACCCGCCGGTGTCGAGGTGCGGTGGATCGCCCGCAACGGCGCCTCGCACGGGGTCCGGATGACGGACCAGGTGCACGCCTGGGCCGCCGAGGTCACGACCGGGACCGCCTCGGTGCCGGGGCTGACCCGCGGCGCCGTGGACCTGGCCGACGTGGACGTCGACGAGCAGGTGCTCTGGGACGTGCCGGCCGCGCTCGACGAGCGACCGGTGTACGCCTGGATCGCGGGCGAGGCCGGTTGCGTGAAGGAGCTCCGCCGACACCTCGTGCGCGGCGTCGGACTCGACCGTCGGCAGGTCGCGTTCATGGGGTACTGGCGGCACGGCAAGGCCGAGCACTGAACACGGCAGCGTCCGCCCCGGCGCCGTCCGGGCGAGCCGGTGGTCCCGTCCCGACGACGGCCCTGGGGGCGCGCGGGCTGACCCTGGCGTACGACGACCGGACCGTGGTGTCGTCGCTCGACGTCGACGTGCCCGACGGGGAGCTCACCGTGATCGTCGGTCCGAACGCCTGCGGCAAGTCCACCCTGTTGAAGGCGTTCGCCCGCACCCTCCGGCCGAGCGCCGGCACGGTGTTCCTCGACGGCACCCCGATCGACTCGCTCCGCCCGAAGGCCGTCGCCCGTCGGGTCGGCATGCTGCCCCAGACGCCCGTCGCACCCGAGGGCATCACCGTCCGGGACCTCGTGTCCCGCGGCCGCTTCCCGCACCAGGACCTGCTGCACCCGTCGTCCGGCTCCGACCGCACCGCCGTGCAGGCCGCGCTGGAGCAGACCGACACCGTGTCGCTCGCCGACCGGAGCGTCGGTGAGCTCTCGGGTGGGCAGCGGCAGCGCGTGTGGATCGCGATGGTGCTGGCGCAGGAGACCGACATCGTCCTGCTCGACGAGCCGACGACGTTCCTCGACATCGCGCACCAGTACGACGTGCTCGAGCTCGCCTCGGCACTGCACGCTGCGGGCCGCACCGTCGTGGCGGTGCTCCACGACCTGAACCAGGCCGCCCGGTACGCGACGCACCTCGTGGCGATGCGCGACGGGGCGATCGTGGCACAGGGCACGCCGGCCGCGGTGCTGACCTCGGAGCTGGTGGAGGACGTCTTCGGACTGCCCTGCGTGGTCGTGCCCGACCCGGAGACCGGGACACCCCTGGTGGTGCCACGCCGGCGTGTCGCCTGACCGCCGACGGCTCGGCGCGGGTGCTGCCTGCCCCGAGCGGGCAGGACATGCCGCTCGCGTTCGTCGAGCGGGTGCGATCCGTCGGTCCGGGGTGACGAGGGTGACGGATCCGGCCCGCTCGGTGGCTCGGAGCGGACCGCCTGACGGACGGGAGGCACGGGGCGGACCCGCCGTGCGCCTCCCGTCCGGTGGTGGGTCACCCGGTCAGCGGTAGCCGCCGTCCTCGAGACCGGCCTCCACCTCGAAGCGGTTGCGGGCGGCGTCGCGCCCCGCGAGGGCGTAGAGCAGCGGCATGAGCATGCCGTAGCGACGCCACTGCGTCACGTGCACCCGTTCGTGCCGCAGCACGCGCGGGCCGTCGTTGTCCCGCGTCAGGTACACCGACCCGACGCACGTGCCGCCGCGCCGGAACGCCCAGCGCGGCAGCCCCGTGCACACGATCAACCCGTCCTCGACCCGTATCCGCCCGGTCGAGAAGGGCACCCCGACGGCCAGTCCGACCGCGGTCGCGAACACCCAACCGGCGCGCGAGACGGGGGAGTCGAGGAGCGGGTTGCGCACCCCTACTCCGGTCGGCCGTAGGTCTCGAGCAAGCGGAGCCAGACCTCGTTCATCGTCGGGTACGCCGGGACCGCGTGCCAGAGCCGGTCGACGGGGACCTCGCCGACGACCGCGACCGTCGCCGCGTGGAGCATCTCGGCGACGTCCTGTCCGACGAAGGTCACGCCGACGACGACGCCGCGGGACTCGTCGACGACCATCTTCGCCCGGCCGGTGTAGCCGTCGGCCTGCAGCGCCGAGCCGGCGATCGCACCGAGGTCGTACTCGACCGCGCGGACGTCGATGCCCTGCTCGCGTGCCGCGGCCTCGGTCAGGCCGATGCTCGCCACCTCGGGGTCGGTGAAGGTGACCTGCGGGACGGCTGCGTGGTCGGCGGTCGCGACGTGGGCGCCCCAGGGCTCGGCGTGCACCGGGCGGCCCTGCGCTCGTGCGGCGATGGCCTCGCCGGCGGCGCGTGCCTGGTACTTGCCCTGGTGGGTGAGGAGTGCGCGGTGGTTGACGTCGCCGACGGCGTAGAGCCAGTCGGTGCCCTGCACGAGCATCGTGTCGTCGACCTGCAGCCAGTCGCCCGGGGTGAGCCCCACGGAGTCGAGGCCGAGGTCGGCGGTGTGCGCCTTCCGACCCGTCGCCGCGAGGACCTCGCTCGTCACGACCGTGGTGCCGTCGTCGAGCGTCGTGGTGACCAGGCCGTGCTCGTCGCGGTCGACCCGCGTCGGGCTGACACCGGTGCGGACGTCGATGCCGAGTTCCCGCATCGCGTCGGCGACGAGCTCACCGGCGAACGGCTCCATGCCGCCGAGCAGCCCGTGCCGGGCGACCAGGGTGACCTTCGAACCGAGGGAGGCCCACGCGGTCGCGAGCTCGGAGCCGGCGACGCCGCCGCCGACGACGAGCAGGCTCTCCGGGACCTGCTGGGCGCTTGTGCCCTCGCGGGTGCCCCACGGCTGCGCATCCGCGATACCGGGGACGTCCGGCAGCTGGTGCAGCGAACCGGTCACGACGGCGACGGCCGCGCGTGCGGTGTGCGTCTCGCCGCCGACCTCGATGGTCTTCTCGCCGGTGATGCGGGCGTGGCCGCGGATCAGGGCGATGTCGGCGGACTCGAGCCAGGCCACCTGGCTGTCGTCCTGGTAGTCGGAGGTGAAGGAGTTGCGGCGCGCGAGCACCTTCGCGGCGTCCACGTGCCCGGTGACCGCCTGCGCGGCACCGTCGACGCGCTTCGCAGCCGCGACCGCGTGGCCGCTGCGGAGGAGCGCCTTCGACGGCATGCACGCCCAGTAGGAGCACTCACCGCCGACCAGTTCAGCCTCGACCACGGCGACCGACAGGCCGCGCTTGTGGGCGTAGTCCGCCACGTTCTCGCCGACAGCGCCGGCGCCGATCACGATGAGGTCGTAGTCCGTCATGCTCCCGAACCTACGCGGAGCGGCGGGGCGTCGGCCGTGCACGGCGCGGCGCGGATCCGGAGGACCGGTCAGCCGCGGTCGGTGGTGCGGGACGCGGTCGTCAGGGCACCGACCGCACGCAGGATCACGCCCAGGTCGTCGACCGCTCGGTCGGGGTCCACCGGTGCGAAGCCGGTCAGCGCGGCCCCGACGAGTCGCCGTCCCCGCGTCGCGGCCTGGATGCGCTCGACCAGACCGGAGGCGTCGATCCCGAAGGGCACCGGCTCGAGCAGCCCGTCCACCTCGGCCGGGTCGAGCACGTCGAGGTCGACGTGGACGAAGACGCGCTCGGCGCCGGTGGACCCGACCGCGACCGCGATCGCGTCCGGCGTCGCCGCGTCCACGTCGAGGTGGGTGATCCCGACCCGGTCGAGGGCGGCGATCTCGGCGTCCTCGACTCCGCGGACCCCGGCGAGCACGACCCTGGCCGGGTCCAGGACCGGCAGGTCGGGGAAGAGGTCCTCCGGGCGGTCGACGAGCAGGCGCAGGACGGCGGTCTCGGCTGCGACGGGTTGTGCGCGGTTCAGCGACCGGTAGCCGCTCGATCCGGCGATGCGCACGAACGCGGTGTCCGGACGCACGAGCACGGAGGCGCCGAGCACGCTCGACCCGTCACCACCGACCACCAGGACGGGTTCGCTCGCGACGCCGGTCTCCTCGGCGACGCGGTCGGCCACGGCACGGACCGACGTGTAGCGGGCGACGGCGGTCTCGAGCCGGTCGCCCGCGCCGGCCGGCACGTCGACGACGGTCGTGGCGGCGCGGGGGAGATCGGCTGCGATGGCCTGTGCTCCGTCGCCGAGGCGCATCGCGCGCGACGACGCCGAACCCTGCCACTGACCGACGACGAGGAACTGCATCGTCTCAGTCTGGCAGCAGGGTCCGGCGCCGTCCGCAGTTCCGCGTCAGATACCCGCGGACCCGCCGTTCTTCAGCGCGGCGAGACGTGCCTCGACCTCGGCGTCGCGACCCACGTCCTCCAGGCTCTCGAACTGCGCGTCCAGGCTCGACGACTGCAGTTCCTGCTGCCCGAGGACCTTCGCCTCCTCGCGGCGGACCTTCTCCTCGAAGCGGTTGAGGTCGCTCGTCGGATCGGTGATGTCGATGTTGCCGATGGCGTCGTTGACCTTGGACTGCGCCTCGGCGGTCTTCTGCCGGGCGACGAGCGAGTCGCGCTTGGCCTTGAGCTGTTCGAGCTTCTGCTCCATGCCGGCCAGCCCGGACTTGAGCTTCTCGACCTGCTCGTTCTGCGTGGCGAGCGGGCCCTCGTTGTCCTTGACCTCCTGCTCGGCCGCGATCTGCTTGCCGATCGCGATCTTCGCGAGGTTGTCGAACTTGTCGGCGTCCGCGGTCTTGCCCTCGGCGCGGTACTTGTCGGCGGCGGCCGAGGCGTTGGCGGCCTTCTGACCCCACTCGGTCGCCGCGCGCCTGTCCTCCTCGTGGTCCTGCTCGAGCAGGCGGAGGTTGCCGATCGTCTGCGCGATCGCCGTCTTCGCGTCGGCGATGTTGTTCGTGTAGTCGCGGACGAGCTGGTCCAGCATCTTCTGCGGGTCCTCGGCGTCGTCGATGAGCTGGTTCACGTTCGCCCGGATGAGCGAGGAGATCCGGCCGAGAATCGTCTGCTTTGCCATTGTGTTCCCTTTCGTGGAAGGTCTCTCGTGGTGCTGCTGGTCCTGGTGGTCGTGTGTCCCGAGGGGGTGGTGTCGGCTGTCAGAAGCGGCCGCCGCCGGAGAAGCCCCCGCCGCCCCCGCCGCCGCCTCCGCCGAAGCCCCCGCCGCCGCTGAAGCCCCCGCCGCCGCCGAAGCCCCCGCCGCCGAAGGAGCCGCCCCCGTAGCTGCCGCCGCGTCCGCCGAGGAGGCCGCCGAGCACGATCCCGGTCACGAGGCCCCCGAGCTGTGCGCCGTTGCCGCCGCCGCCCTGCCCGGGCCATCCGCCCATGTCGTTGTTCGCCGCGTCCATCGCCGCGGCGGCGTACTGCTCGGCGGCGCGTGCAGCCCCGAGGGCACGGGCGGGGTCGCTCGTGGCGAGGTCGACCGCGTCGTCGAGCGCGCGCTCGGCCTCGGACAGGCGCGTCCGGGCCGTCGTGCCGACGGCTCCCCGGCGGAGCGAGATGAAGTCGCGCGCCTGGCTGATCCGGGCCCGGGCGTCGCGCAGGGCGTCGTCGAGGGCGCGGCGTGCGCGCTGCTGCTGTTCCTGTGCACCGCGCGCGGCGGCCAGTGCGGCGTCGATCTCGGTGTTCGCCTTCGTCAGCGCGTCGACGGCGGCGATCGGGTCGCGCGGGTCGGAGCCCTGGCGGAGGACGGTGTCGGCACGGGTCACCGCGGCCGCGAGGGCCGGGTCGCCGGACCGCATCGAACGGGCTGCGGCGACGTCTCCCTCGATGTCCGCGCGCATCGCCTGGACCCGGGCGGTCGCCTCGGCGAAGGTGCGCTCGGCGCCGGTCGCACTCGCGGTCAGCTGCTGCACCTGTGCGAGCGCGTGCTGGGCGTCGCGCACGGCGATGACCGCCTCGCCCTTGTCCCCGGACGCGATGGCCGCGGTCGCCGCCTGCGACCGCTCCGTCGCGTAGCCGAGGACCTGCTCGGCCTGGTCGACGTTGTCGGAGACCGTCGCCAGGGTCCGGCCGCCGTACGACCCGCGCACCCGGTCGAGCGCGCGGCGGGCGGCGTCGAGCTCGACCGGGGCTGCCGCGACCGCGGAGGCGAGGGCGGTCGCGGCGTCCTCGACCCCGTCCTCGAGGGACCGCAGGTGGTCGAAGGCCTCGGTCTGCTCGTCGATGGACGCGTGGGCCTGCTCGCAGATGGCGACGATCTGGTTCGCCCACTGCGCGCGCTGCTGCGGGGAGTCCGGTACCTCGTCGTCGAGCTGCTGCTGGTAGGAGAACGCCTGCCGCACGTTCCGCTTCGCGGTCGCGACGGCCTCGGCGAAGGGCTTCGCCGCGTCCTCGCCGAACTGTGCCGTGGCGAAGCCGACCTCCTGCTCGGCCGTCCGGAGCTCGTCGTCGATGGTGACCAGCGCCGCGCCCGCCTTGCGCTCGAGCCCGGCGAGGGACGCCTCCTGCGCTCGTGCGGCCTCGGCGGTGCGTCGCTTGTTGCGGGTGCGGATCACCAGGACGGCGACGACCGCACCGACGACGACCACGAGCAGCAGGACCCACAGCCAGGTGAGGTCCGGCGGGGCCTGCGAGGAGACGAGTCCGTCCGCGAGGGCGACGGCGGCGCCCGCCCAGTCGCCGTCCCGCAGCTGCGGGACGGCGTCCTGCTGGTAGGCGGACTCGACGTCGCTGCTCGACAGTGCGGTCGCGTTCGTCTGCTGGATGTCGGCGATCCGGTCGTTGACCGCCACGGAGAGCACGATCGCGTCGGAGTCGATCTGGTTGCGCTCCATCAGGGCGTCACCCCAGGCGGCGTGGTCGGTCGGGTTCGTGAAGGTCGGCACGTAGACCACGTAGAGCTGCGTCTGCGTCCGGTCGTAGAGGTCCTGGACCGCCCGTTCGACCTGGGTCCGCTGACCGCTGCTGAGGGCACCGGCCTCGTCGACCACGTAGGCACCGCCGAGGTCGACCGGGTCCGTCGCGTGGGCTGCTGCGGCGGGCGTGATCACGAGTCCGGCGGCGAGGAGCACGGCGCCGATCCGACCCACGGCGCGTGTGATCGCCGAGCGGGCGCCGCGGACGGCCGCGTGGGGGCCTTCGCGATGCCGACCGAGCGCCCGAGGGGCCGATCCATCGTCGGTGCGCGATCCGTGGTGAGCCGCTCGCATCCGTCCTCCATCCGTCGTCCGGGAGCCCACGTTGCGCCCCCGACGGCCCCCGCACGGGCGCCGTCGCCCCGATGCTATCCAGGGCACGCACACAGCGGGTGGATCCTCTGACGACCCCCGGCGACGTCCGTCATCTGGAGGACTTGTACCCCGGACCGGGGTATGGTGGAGGCCATCGTTCGACGACGAGCGGAAGGGGAAAGCGATGGAGCGTACGACGAGCACCGAGGTCGTCCCACTGGAGGACGGCTACCACCGCGTCTCGACACCGGCGAGCGGTGTCATCGGCTTCGTCCGTGAGCAGGACGGCCGCTACGAGGTCCTCCGGGGCCGGGTCCGACAGGCCACGCGCTCCGAGGGCGCCTACAGCACCATGAACGTCGCGCTCATCGCGCTCACGCACGCCTGAGCCCGCGCCGGGTCCGCGGCGACCGCTCCAGCCTCGCGCTGACGTGAAGGCGCCGAGACGCTGACGCGGAGGCGTAGTGGCCGGCCTCGACCGCGTCAGCTTCCGGGACGGGTGAGCACCTCGACGCCGTCCTCGGTGATCGCGACGGTGTGCTCGGTGTGCGCGGTCCTCGCCCCCGTCGCGCTCCGCAGCGTCCACCCGTCGGGATCGGTGACGAGCTCGTCCGTGTCCGCCATCACCCAGGGCTCGAGCGCGAGGAGCAGCCCCGGTCGCAGGGTGTAGCCGCGCCCCGGCCGACCCGTGTTCGCCACGTGCGGGTCCTGGTGCATCGTCGAGCCGATGCCGTGCCCGCCGAACTCGGTGTTCACGGGGTAGCCCGCGGCGGTGAGGACCTCGCCGATGGCGTGCGACACGTCCCCGGTCCGGACGCCGGGGCCCGCGGCGGCGATGCCGGCGGCCAGCGCCCGTTCGGTGGCGTCGATCAGGGCGGTGTCCGCCGGGTCGGCGCGCCCGACGACGAAGCTGATCGCCGCGTCGGCGGCGATCCCGTCCAGGGTCACCGCGAGGTCCAGGGTGAGCAGGTCGCCGTCGGCGAGCTCGCGGTCGTGCGGCAGGCCGTGCAGCACCGCGTCGTTCACCGCGGTGCAGACGTGGTGACCGAAGGGGCCACGACCGAACGAAGGGGCGTAGTCGACGTAGCAGGAGACCGCGCCGGCGTCCTCGATCATCGTCCGGGTCCACCCGTCCACCTCGAGCAGGTTCGTGCCGACCGTCGTCCGCTCCCGGAGGGTCTGCAGGATCGTGCCGACGAGGGCGCCGGTGCGGCGGGCCCGGTCGACCTCGGCTGGAGGGAGGATCTCGATCATGCCGATGATCGTACCGGTATTGTCTGGCCGGTACTAGTATCGGCGCCATGGTCCGACTCCCGCTGAGCCCCGCCGAGCTGGAACGCGGTCGCCGGCTCGGCGCACTGCTCCGTCGTGCTCGGGGTGAGCGCTCGATCCTCGACGTCGCCCTCGATGCGGGCGTGTCGCCCGAGACCCTGCGGAAGATCGAGACCGGTCGCATCGCGACGCCGTCGTTCGCCACGATCGCCGCGGTCGCGAGCGTCGTCCGACTGTCCCTCGACGCACTCTGGGACGAGGTGCACCCCGAGGCGGAACGGGTGGCCCCGGACCGGGCGACGCACCCCGTGCACGAGGAGAGCCCCCGGCGATGACGCCGGGGGCTCGATGTGCCCCCAGGAGGATTCGAACCTCCGCCCCTGCCTCCGGAGGGCAGTGCTCTATCCCCTGAGCTATGGGGGCTCGTGGGTGAGATCAACCGTAGCAGGTAACGCGAGCCGGTCCCGACAGCGCGTGTCGCGTCCGTGTCGCGACCGCCGTCGGACGGGAGGCGCGGCACGGGCCCGCACCGTGCCTCCCGTCCGGCTGCGGTGCCGTCAGCCCGCCGGGCTGGCCGACGCGGACGGCAGCAGCACGGAGCGCACCGCGTCCACGACGGGCTGCGCCCCGCCGGGCTCGGTGAACAGCGTCGACTCGGTGGTGACCCAGTACGGATCGGGGAAGGCATCGGCGCGGCCGACGCCGTCGTCCAGTGCGTAGTAGCCCTCGACGCGGTAGGTCGGGACGGACCCACCGCGCTCGTAGAGGGCGTCCTTGAGCGTCGTGAGCGACTTCTCAGGCAGGTGCGCCACGGCGAGCGTGATCGTCGTCGACGGGTCGTCGGTGGCGACGAGGTGGCAGACCCGGCCGCGCTGGCGGGTGATCGTCGCGGCCGGCGTGCCCTTCGCGGGCGTCCAGGTCGTGTCCTGCTCGAAGGTCTTGCCGTAGACGGCGAGGACGCTCGTGGGCAGCAGCTCGGCGCACGTCTGCCGCACGGCGGTGCCGATCGGGGTGGCGCTCGCGCTCGGGGCCGCGTCGTCGGACCCGCCCGTGCAGCCGGACAGGGCGACGGCGGCGGACACGGAGAGCAGGGCGACGGTGATCGCCCGGACACGGCTGCGGGAGGTCATCCAGCCATGATGCTGCACGTCGTCCGGCACCGGCCCGCGAGGCACCTGGGCGTCCCGGTAGACTCGACCCTCGTGACTCCTGCCGAACTCTCCGCCGCGTACCTGTCGATCCTGACCGGGATCGTCGAGCGACGAGGCGCGTCCGACACCGTGACGATCGGGGAGTCCCACGTGGCCCTCGAGCGGCCGAAGAACCGTGCGCACGGCGACTGGGCCTCGAACGCGGCGATGCAGCTCGCGAAGCGCCTCGGTACGAACCCGCGCGAGCTCGCGACCGAGATCGCCGGCGAGCTGACCGAGCTCGACGGTGTCGCGTCCGTCGACGTCGCCGGCCCCGGCTTCATCAACATCACGCTCGAGGCCGCCGCCGCCGGTGAGATCGCCCGCACGATCGTCGACCAGGCCGACGCGTTCGGACACGGCGACCTGTACGAGGGCGTGTCCATCGACCTCGAGTTCGTGTCCGCGAACCCGACCGGTCCGATCCACATGGGCGGTGTGCGCTGGGCCGCCGTCGGTGACTCGCTCGCCCGCGTGTTCGAGGCGCAGGGCGGCCTCGTCACCCGTGAGTACTACTTCAACGACCACGGCGCACAGATCGACCGCTTCGCCCGGTCGCTCGTCGCCTCGGCGCTGGGGGAGCCCACGCCGGAGGACGGCTACGGCGGTGCCTACATCGGCGAGATCGCCGCGCGGGTCATCGCGACGCTGCCCGCCGGCACCGACGTGCGCGACCTGCCGCGCGACGAGGCGCAGGAGCTCTTCCGCCGCGAGGGCGTCGAGTTCATGTTCGCCGACATCAAGTCCTCGCTGCACGACTTCGGCGTGGACTTCGACGTCTACTTCCACGAGAACTCGCTGCACGAGTCGAAGGCCGTCGAGCGGGCCATCGAGCGGCTGCAGTCCCTCGGCAAGATGTACGAGGCCGAGGGTGCGCTCTGGCTCCGCACGACCGACTTCGGCGACGACCGCGACCGCGTCGTGATCAAGTCCGACGGGCAGCCGGCGTACATCGCGGGCGACCTGGCGTACTACCTCGACAAGCGCGAGCGCGGGTTCGAGCGCAACCTCATCATGCTCGGCGCGGACCACCACGGCTACGTCGGTCGCATGATGGCGATGTGCGCGGCGTTCGGTGACGAGCCCGGCAAGAACCTCGAGATCCTCATCGGCCAGATGGTGAACCTGCTCAAGGACGGCCAGCCCTTCCGCATGTCGAAGCGCAACGGCACGATCGTGTCGATGGAGGACCTCGTCGACGCCGTGGGTGTCGACGCCGGTCGCTACGCCCTCGTGCGGTTCGCGAGCGACACCTCGATCGACATCGACCTCGACCTGCTCACCAAGCGCACCAACGACAACCCGGTCTTCTACGTGCAGTACGCCCACGCCCGCACGCAGTCGGTCGCCCGCAACGCTGCGGCCTCGGGCGTGGACCGCTCCGCGTTCGACGCGTCCCTGCTCACGCACGAGACGGAGAGCGCCCTCCTCGGAGCCCTCGCCGAGTACCCGCGCGTGGTGCGCCAGGCCGCGGAGCTCCGCGAGCCGCACCGCATCGCGCGGTACATCGAGCAGCTCGCCGGGCTGTACCACCGCTGGTACGACTCCTGCCGGGTGACGCCGCTCGGCGACGAGGCCGTGTCGGACCTGCACCGCACGCGCCTGTGGCTGAACGACGCGACCGGGCAGGTCGTCCGCAACGGCCTCGGCCTCCTCGGGGTGAGTGCGCCCGAGCGCATGTAGCGCGGCGCGCGGCGTCGCGTCGCGTCGCGTCGCGTCGCGTCGAACCACGTTCTCGACATCGAACCAGGCGATCCGCCTGGTTCGATGTCGTTTCAATGGTTCGTCGCCGGCGCGCCCAGCACGCGTCCGCACAACCGGAAGCACGTCGCGCCACGTGATCACGTGGCGCGACGTGCTTCTGCTTGTGCGCGAGCACGTCGCGCCGCGTCGGGCGGTGCGCCGCGTCGCGCCGCGCACCGCGCCCCGCCCCGCCCCGCCTCGGCGCGCCTCGCCCCGCCGCGCCCCGCCCCGCCGCGCCTCGCCCCGCCGCGCCTCGCCCCGCCGCGCCTCGCCCCGCCGGCCGCCGCGCCCCGCCCCGCCCCGCCCGCCGCAGCGCGCACACCGGGCGCACATCGCGCCTCCAGGCCGGCTGCGGGGAGCACCTGGCAGGGTGGGACGCATGTCCGTCGCCACCGAGCCCTCCCGGAAGCGCCGTCGCTGGCCCGTCGTCCTCGTCGTCCTGGTGCTCGTGCTCGCCGCGCTCGTCGTCGTCGCGGAGTTCGTGCTCCGGGGCGTCGTCGACCGGATCATCGCCGACCAGGTCGAGCAGTCCCTCCCGGAGGGCGCCACCGGCGAGGTCACCGCACACGCCGAGGGCATCGTCGTCCCGCAGCTGCTCGCCGGCACGCTCGACCGGGTCGACATCACCTCGGACCGGCTGACCGTCGACGGGGTCCCGCTGGCCGCCGACGTCACCGCTCGCGACGTCCCCGTGGACGGCAAGGGCGACGTGCACGACGTCGACGGCCACGTCACCCTCGCCGCGACGAGCGTGCAGGACCTGGCCAAGTACAGCCCGCTGTTCGAGCGGCTCCGGCTCGTCGACGGCGGCGTCGAGCTGTCCGGTTCGACCGCGGTGCTCGGGTACGACATCGGCTACGCGGCCACCGGCGACGTGGTGGCGCAGCAGGACGGCCGTGGCGTCACGATCACCCCGCAGAGCGTCCGCATCACGAACTCGGACCTCGGCCTGAAGGTCGACCGCATCCCCGGCGTCACGGGCGTCCCGGTGCAGGTCTGCACAGCGCAGTTCCTGCCCGAGCAGCTCCGGGTCCGGTCCGTCGACGTGACCTCCGCCGAGGCCACCGTCCGGGTCACCGCCGACTCGCTGCCGCTGACCGAGCAGGGCCTGCGCACGGTCGGCGACTGCGGCTGACGCCGTCGATCCCGGCGCGTCACCACCGCGGTCGACGGGCGTAACACCGGCCTGGAGGCCCGTGGCGGCTCGGTAGGATCGGGTCCCGTGAGCGCCAACCCCCTTGCCCCGCCGCGGCTGCGGTTCCCCGCCGACGCCTCCGCGCTGACCGCGCGCATCTGGCCGGCCTCGGCCACGCGGACGGACGACGGTGAGCTCGCCGTCGGCGGCATCACGGCGTCGGACCTGGTCGCCCGGTTCGGTTCCCCGCTCTACGTCGTCGACGAGCGGGACGTCCAGGCACGCGCGTCGAGGGTCCGCACGGCCTTCACCGAGGCGTTCGCCCGCATCGGCACGCGGGCCCACGTGTACTACGCCGCCAAGGCGTTCTTCACGACCCAGGTCGCCGCGTGGATGACCGAGGCCGGACTGCGGTTGGACGTGTGCACCGCCGGTGAGCTCGCCGTCGCGCTGGCCGGGGGAGCGGACCCCGCGCTGCTCGGCTTCCACGGCAACGACAAGTCGGACGCCGAGATCGCCCGCGCGGTCGAGGTCGGCCTCGGCACGATCGTCCTCGACAGCCACGAGGAGATCGGCCGCGTCGCGCGTGCCGCCGCCGACGCCGGCACGGTCCAGCGCGTGCGCATCCGGATCAACAGCGGCGTGCACGCCTCGACGCACGAGTACCTCGCCACGGCGCGTGAGGACCAGAAGTTCGGCATCCCCCTGAGCGAGGCCGTCGCCGCCGCGGCGGCGGTCCGGGCAGAGCCGTCGCTCGCCTTCGTCGGGCTCCACTCGCACATCGGGTCCCAGATCTTCGACGAGTCCGGGTTCCGTGAGGCAGCTCGGCGACTGATGGACGTGCACGCCGAACTCGTGGCGACGGGTCCGGTCCCGGAGCTGAACCTCGGCGGCGGGTGGGGCATCGACTACACCGAGGCAGACGAGGCGTTCGCGCCCGAGGACGTCGCCGAGGCCCTCGCCACGATCGTCGCCGACGCCTGCACCGAGCGGGGCATCCCCGTCCCGGAGATCGCCGTCGAGCCCGGTCGCTACATCGTCGGCCCGGCCGGCACCACGCTGTACCGCGTCGGCACCGTCAAGCCCGTCTCGCTGGAGACCGAGGACGGCTCCTCGGCGACCCGCACCTACGTGTCGGTCGACGGCGGCATGAGCGACAACGCCCGTCCGGCGCTGTACGGCGCCGACTACACGGCCCGGCTCGCCCGCAGCTCGGACGCCCCGGCGGTGCTGACCCGGGTCGTCGGCAAGCACTGCGAGTCGGGCGACATCGTCGTGAACGACGAGTACCTGCCGGGCGACGTGCACCGCGGTGACCTGCTCGCCGTCGCGGCGACCGGTGCCTACTGCTGGTCCCTCGCCAGCAACTACAACCACGTGGGCCGTCCGCCGGTCGTCGCGGTCGCGGACGGCGCAGCCCGTATCCTCGTCCGTGGCGAGTCGATCGACGACCTGCTCGCCCGCGACACGGGGGTCGTCGCCGGCTGACGCCGCTGACCCCGACCCGACCGGGCTGCCGCCCGCCCCACAGGAATGCGCACCACATGATCGAATACCGCAACGTCCGCGTCGCGCTGCTCGGAGCCGGCTCCGTCGGTTCCCAGGTGGCGCGCCTGCTCCTCGAGCACGGCGACGAGCTGGCCTCGCGCGCGGGTGCCGGACTCGAGCTCGTCGGCATCGCGGTGCGGGACCTCGACGCTCCGCGCGACGTGGACCTGCCGAAGGAGCTCTTCACGACGGACGCGCAGTCGCTCATCCTCGGCGCGGACATCGTCGTCGAGCTGATCGGCGGCATCGAGCCCGCGCGCACGCTGGTGCTCCAGGCGCTGCAGTCCGGTGCGGACGTCGTCACCGGCAACAAGGCGCTCCTCGCCACGCACGGCCCCGAGCTCTTCGCCGCGGCGGAGCAGGTCGGCGCACAGCTCTACTACGAGGCCGCGGTCGCCGGCGCGATCCCGATCATCCGGCCGCTGCACGACTCGCTCGCGGGCGACCGCATCGAGCGGATCATGGGCATCGTCAACGGCACGACGAACTTCATCCTCGACCTGATGGACCGCGAGGGCTCGACCTTCGAGGCGGCCCTCGCGACCGCCACGGAGCTCGGGTACGCCGAGGCCGACCCGACCGCCGACGTCGAGGGCTACGACGCCGCGCAGAAGGCCGCCATCCTCGCCTCGCTCGCGTTCCACACCTCCGTGCCCCTGGCCGCCGTGCACCGCGAGGGCATCACCGCCGTCACGATCGAGCAGGTCCGCGCCGCGCGGAAGGCCGGCTACGTCGTGAAGATCCTGGCGACCGCCGAGCGCCTGACCGACGAGGACGGCGTCGAGGGCGTCAGCGCCCGTGTCTACCCGGCGCTCGTGCCGGAGTCGCACCCGCTCGCCAGTGTGCACGGGGCGAAGAACGCCGTGTTCGTCGAGGCCGAGGCCGCCGGCGACCTGATGTTCTACGGCGCCGGTGCCGGTGGCGTCGAGACCGCGTCGGCCGTGCTCGGCGACCTGGTGTCCGCCGCCCGTCGTCACGTCATCGGCGGCCCCGGCATCGCGGAGTCGACCCAGTCGGCGCTGCCGGTCTTCCCGATCGGGACGGTCCGCACCCGCTACCAGATCACGCTGCACGTGGCCGACGCCCCCGGCGTGCTGTCCACCGTCGCCGGCGTCCTGGCGAAGCACGGCGTGAGCGTCGAGACCGTCGAGCAGTCCGCCGCGACCGACCCGGGCGACGGCACGGCCGGCACCGCGAACCTCGTCATCGGGACGCACCTCGCCCGCGAGTCCGACCTGGCCGCCACGGTCGTCGCGCTCCGGAGCGAGGACGTCGTCGTCGAGATCACCAGCGTCCTGCGGGTGGTCGGGGCCTAGCCCCGCACCGTCAGCAACCCGACTGCACAACACCGAACAAGGAGAGCCTGATGGCCCACCAGTGGCAGGGAGTCCTGCGCGAGTACGCCGACCGTCTCGACGTCACCGAGGCGACGCCCGTCGTCACCCTCGGCGAGGGCGGCACGCCGCTCATCCCGGCCCGACGCCTGTCGGAGCGCACCGGCGCGGACGTGTACGTCAAGTTCGAGGGCATGAACCCGACCGGGTCGTTCAAGGACCGCGGCATGACGATGGCGATCTCGAAGGCCGTCGAGCACGGCGCGAAGGCCGTCATCTGCGCGTCGACCGGCAACACCAGCGCCTCGGCGGCCGCCTACGCCACGCACGCGGGCATCACCGCCGCGGTGCTCGTGCCCGAGGGCAAGATCGCGATGGGCAAGCTCAGCCAGGCCGTCGCGCACGACGCCCAGCTGCTGCAGGTGCAGGGCAACTTCGACGACTGCCTCGACATCGCGCGCGACCTCGCCGCCAACTACCCGGTGCACCTGGTCAACTCGGTGAACAACGACCGCATCGAGGGACAGAAGACCGCCGCGTTCGAGGTCGTCGACGTGCTGGGCGACGCCCCGGACTTCCACTTCCTGCCGGTCGGCAACGCGGGCAACTACACCGCGTACTCCCGCGGCTACCGCGAGGACGTCGCCGCGGGCCGCTCGACGCGGATGCCGCGCATGTTCGGCTTCCAGGCCGCCGGCTCCGCCCCGATCGTCTCCGGCGAGGTCGTCCGCCACCCGGACACCATCGCCTCCGCCATCCGCATCGGCAACCCGGCGTCGTGGCAGTACGCGCTCGAGGCGCGTGACGAGACCGACGGCTACTTCGGTGCCATCACCGACGAGGGCATCCTCGCCGCGCACCGCATCCTGTCCGCCGAGGTCGGGGTCTTCGTCGAGCCCGCGTCGGCCATCGGCGTCGCCGGGCTGCTCGAGCGTGCGGACGCCGGTGTCGTGCCGCAGGGCGCGAAGGTCGTCATCACGGTGACCGGCCACGGCCTGAAGGACCCGCAGTGGGCCCTCCGCACGGAGGACGGCGGCGAGGTCGCACCGACGAGCGTCCCGGTCGACACGAAGTCGGTCGCCGAGGTGCTCGGACTGGTCGGCTCCGCGTGAGCGTCGACCGCTCGTCCGGACCGGGGGAGGGCGTGACCGCCCGCAGCGCTGTACCGGCCGGACGGGCGGTCCGTGTGCGGGTCCCGGCGACCTCCGCGAACCTCGGCCCGGGCTTCGACTCGCTCGGGCTGGCGCTGTCGGTCTACGACGAGGTGGTCGTCCGCGTCCGCCCGGAGCCCGGCGCGACCGTGATCGTCGAGGGCGTCGGTGCCGGTGAGGTCGGCACCGACGAGTCGAACCTCGTGGTGCAGGCCGTTCGTCGTGGCCTCGAGCACGCCGGCGTGGAGCAGCCCGGACTCGAGCTGCACGCCGTGAACGCGATCGCGCACGGCCGCGGCATGGGCTCGTCGGCCGCCGCCATCGTCGCCGGGCTGATGGCGGCCCGCGGCCTGCTCGAAGGGGTCGTCGACCTCGACGCGTCGACCCTGCTCACCCTGGCCACCGAGATGGAGGGCCACCCCGACAACGTCGCTCCGGCGCTCTTCGGTGGTCTGACGATCGCGTGGATGACCGCCGAGGGTCCCGCGGTCAAGCGCCTGCTGGTGCACCGAGGCGTCTCGCCGGTGGTCTTCGTGCCGACGTCGACGCTCTCGACGAAGCTCGCGCGGTCCCTGCAGCCCGCGAGCGTGCCGCACGAGGACGCCGCGTTCAACGTGTCGCGCTCGGCGCTGCTCGTCGCCGCCCTCATCCAGAGCCCGGAGCTGCTGCTCGCCGCGACCGAGGACCGGCTGCACCAGTCGTACCGTGCGAGCGCCATGCCGGAGACCGATGCACTGATCGGTCTACTGCGGCAGCACGGGCTCGCCGCGGTGGTCTCCGGCGCCGGGCCGAGCCTGCTCGTGCTGGGCAGCGACCCGGCACAGCGCCTCACCGCGGCCGACCTGGTGGCGCGACACGCGCAGTCCGACTGGCGGGCGCTCATGCTGGCCGTGGACCTCGGTGGTGCTACAGTGGTGCCGCACTCGGCGCTCGAAGCCGATCCAGCGTAGGCGCACAGACCGATCCGAACCGGATCCGTCGGCGCTGGCGCAGGGTCCGGTGCGCGGGGGCACTCTCTTTCAGATCACCGAATCCCGGTCCGTCGTCTGAACGGCGGTCGCAGCGCACCCATGCGCCGGGACGGTGGAAACTCTCCGCGTTCTGCGGTTCGAAAGGAAACACCGACCTTGACGAACGTCAACGACTCCACCCCGGTGGAGATCCCCAGCGACCTGCGCGCGCTCCGCCTCCCGGAGCTCCAGCGCATCGCCTCCTCGCTCGGCATCACGGGGCTCTCGAAGCTCCGCAAGGGCGACCTCATCGCGTCGATCGAGGACAAGCGCCCCGCGACCGACGACGCCGCCCCCGCTGCCGAGACGCCGGCCGACGAGGCACCCGCCGCCGCGGAGGCCGCACCCGCGGCGCAGGAGACCCCCGCCGAGCAGCCGACGCTGGCCGCACCGGCGACCTCGCCGGCCGCCGACGACGCCGCAGCCGACCAGACGGAGTCGGCTCCGGAGCCCCGCGGTCGCCGCTCGCGCCGCGCCTCCTCGGCCGGCACGGTGAACACCGCGCAGACCTCGGCCGCGGAGCACACGAACCACGGGCACACCGGCACCGAGGACCTGCTCGCGGGGCTCGACCAGGTCCGTGCCGAGAAGGACGCGGAGGAGGCCGCGCAGTCCGGTCGCCGCCGCGGCCGCCGCGGGAACCAGGACGCCGGCCAGCAGGACGGCGGCCAGCAGCGGGACGGCGCCGAGCAGGCCGCTGCCCCCGAAACCGACGAGGCGACCGGCGCGCAGCCGACCTCGGCGACGGACCAGGGCGACCAGGCCGACCAGCAGGGCGAGGGCGGTTCGCGTCGCGGACGTCGCAGCCGTGGTCGCGGTCGTGGCCGCGGGCAGAACGCCGAGGGCACCGAACAGCAGAGCGGTGACCAGCAGGGCGGCCAGCAGAACGGCGGCCAGCAGAACGGCGGCCAGGCGAACGCCGGCCAGCAGAACGGTCAGCAGCAGAAGCAGAACGGCAAGCAGGACGAGCAGAAGTCCGGCGACGCGAAGCAGGACGACCGTCAGCCGAAGCAGAACGGCCAGCAGAAGCAGAACGGCCAGCAGCAGAACGCCCAGCAGCAGCAGCACGCCGACGAGGCCGAGGCCGGCCGCGGTCGTCGTCAGCGTGACCGCAAGCGCGGCCGCGGCGGTCAGAACGACGAGTTCGAGCCGGAGATCACCGAGGACGACGTCCTCATCCCGATCGCGGGCATCCTCGACGTCCTCGACAACTACGCGTTCGTCCGCACGACCGGCTACCTGCCGGGACCGAGCGACGTCTACGTGTCCCTCGGCCAGGTGAAGAAGTACCACCTGCGCAAGGGCGACGCGATCGTCGGTGCGATCAAGCAGCCGCGCGACAACGAGCAGCAGGCGCGCCAGAAGTACAACGCGCTCGTCAAGGTGGACTCGGTCAACGGCCAGACCGCGGACGAGGCAGCGGCCCGTGTCGAGTTCCACGACCTGACCCCGCTGTACCCGAACGAGCGTCTCCGCCTCGAGACCGAGCCGGCGAAGCTCAGCACGCGCATCATCGACCTGGTCGCACCGATCGGCAAGGGTCAGCGCGGCCTCATCGTCTCGCCGCCCAAGGCCGGCAAGACCGTCGTGCTGCAGGCCATCGCCAACGCGATCGCCAAGAACAACCCCGAGGCGCACCTCATGGTCGTGCTCGTGGACGAGCGGCCCGAAGAGGTCACCGACATGCAGCGCTCGGTGAAGGGCGAGGTCATCGCCTCGACCTTCGACCGTCCGGCGGAGGACCACACCACGGTCGCCGAGCTCGCCATCGAGCGTGCGAAGCGCCTGGTCGAGCTGGGCCACGACGTCGTCGTGCTCCTCGACTCGATCACCCGTCTCGGCCGCGCCTACAACCTGGCGACGCCGGCCTCCGGCCGCGTGCTCTCCGGTGGTGTCGACTCGGCGGCCCTGTACCCGCCGAAGCGGTTCTTCGGCGCTGCGCGCAACATCGAGGACGGCGGCTCGCTGACCATCCTCGCCACCGCGCTCGTCGAGACCGGCTCCAAGATGGACGAGGTCATCTTCGAGGAGTTCAAGGGCACCGGCAACATGGAGCTCCGCCTCAACCGGCACCTCGCAGACAAGCGGATCTTCCCGGCCGTCGACATCAACGCCTCCGGCACCCGGCGCGAGGAGCAGCTCCTCTCCGCCGACGAGGTCAAGATCACGTGGCGCCTGCGCCGTGCCCTCGCCGGGCTCGACCCGCAGCAGGCGCTCGACGTCGTCCTCCGCAACCTCAAGGAGACGCAGTCGAACGTCGAGTTCCTGGTCCAGGTGCAGAAGTCGGTCCCCACGACCGGCGGTCGCCACGACGGCCACCAGGAGTAACGCGTGTTCGAGTCGGTGGCCGGGCTGCTGGCGGAACACGAGGACCTGACGCAGCAGCTGTCGGACCCCGCGCTCCACGCCGACGCGGCCCGCGCGAAGAAGGTGAACCGGCGGTACGCCGAGCTCAACCAGATCAAGGCCGCGTACGAGGCCTGGCAGGCGGCGGGGGACGACCTCGCCGCCGCCCAGGAGCTCGCCCGCGAGGACGAGGCGTTCGCGGACGAGGTCCCGGCGCTCCAGGAGCAGCTGTCGGAGCGCCAGGAGCGACTCCGCCGGCTGCTCATCCCGCGGGACCCGGACGACGGCCGCGACGTCATCATGGAGATCAAGGGCGGTGAGGGCGGTGAGGAGTCGGCGCTCTTCGCGGCCGACCTCCTCCGCATGTACTCGCACTACGCCGAGACGAAGGGCTGGAAGGTCGAGCTCCTCGAGCGGACCGAGAGCGACCTCGGCGGCTACAAGGACGTGCAGGTCGCGATCAAGTCGAACGCGACCGACCCGTCCCAGGGCGTCTGGGCGCACCTGAAGTACGAGGGCGGTGTGCACCGGGTGCAGCGCGTCCCGGCGACCGAGTCGCAGGGACGCATCCACACCTCGACCACCGGCGTGCTGGTGTTCCCCGAGGTGGACGAGCCCGAGGAGGTCCAGATCAACCAGAACGACCTCAAGATCGACGTCTACCGGTCGTCCGGCCCCGGCGGGCAGTCGGTCAACACGACCGACTCCGCAGTCCGCATCACCCACCTGCCCACGGGCATCACGGTGGCGATGCAGAACGAGAAGTCCCAGCTGCAGAACCGTGAGGCCGGCATGCGCGTCCTGCGCGCCCGCATCCTCGCGCGACAGCAGGAGGAGCTCGACGCCATCGCCTCGGACGCGCGCAAGTCGCAGATCCGCGGCATGGACCGTTCGGAGCGCATCCGCACGTACAACTTCCCGGAGAACCGCATCGCGGACCACCGCACCGGGTACAAGGCGTACGACCTGGACCGCGTGATGAACGGTGCGCTCGAGCCCGTCGTCCGGTCCGCCATCCAGGCGGACGAAGAGGCACGCCTGGCCGCCATCGGCGACCAGGACGCCTAGGCCCGGTCTGGAGGCACGGATCACCTCCGACAGTCGTCCCACGTCCGCAGCGGATCGCCTCCTCGACGAGGCGACCGCTGCGCTCGTCGCGCGCGGTGTCCCGACCCCGCGCGTCGACGCCGAACTCCTGCTCGCCTGGGCGACCGACACGTCGCGGGGTGCCGTGCAGGCCCGTGCCCTGACGGGCGGCGCCATCGCGGCGGAGCACGTCGAGCGCTTCCGGTACGCCGTCGCCCGTCGCACCACCCGCGAGCCGCTGCAGCACATCACGGGCGAGGCGCACTTCCGGGCGCTGACGCTGTCCGTCGGGCCGGGCGTCTTCGTGCCCCGGCCCGAGACCGAGGGCGTCGTGCAGTTCGGCATCGACGCACTGCGTGCGACCGCGGTGCCCGAGCCGGTGGCGGTCGACCTCGGCTCCGGCAGCGGGGCGATCGCCGTCGCGATGGACACCGAGGTGCCGAACGCCGTCGTCTACGCGGTCGAACGGTCGCCCGAGGCACTGCCCTGGACCCGGCGCAACGTCGATCGGCACGGCGGCACCGTGCGACTGGTCGAGGGCGACCTCGCCGACGCGCTCCCGGAGCTCGACGGCACGGTCTCGGTCGTCGTCTCGAACCCGCCGTACGTCCCCGACGACATGGTGCCCGTCGACCCCGAGGTCCGCGACCACGACCCGGCGCTCGCGCTGTACGGGGGACCCGACGGGCTGGACGCCGTCCGGGCTCTCACCGACACCGCCTGGCGGCTCCTCGTCCCGGGCGGACTCCTCGTCATCGAGCACGCCGAGCAGCAGGGCGCCGGCGTGCGCGACGTGCTCGCACGGCGGGGGTTCCGGTCCCCGGAGACGCACGTCGACCTGACGGGGCGCGACCGCACGACCACCGCCACCCGCTAGGCGGGGTCGCTCCGGGCCTCCCGGCCGTCGTCCCGGTGCCCGCACGACGCGACCTCGGCGGAGCTGCGCAGCGGTACAGCGCTGCGAGGAACCGCGCTCGTCGCGTGTCGCGGACGTGACGGGTCAGGCGGTGGCGACCCGCTGCTGGGCTGCGACGAAGGCGCGGACCGCTCTGCGCAGGTCGGTGTGCTCCTCGACCAGGACCGCGTGGATGCCGAGGACGCGGGCCGCCTCGACGTTGACCGGCATGTCGTCGGCGAAGAACGCGCGCTCGGCGGGCACACCGTGGTGCGCGAGCGCCCGTTCGAACACCTCGGGTTCGGGCTTGCGCGCGCCGAAGTTGCTCGTCGTGTCCAGGTGCTCGCCGAAGAGCGGCGGCAACGACGGTGCCCACCTCCCGATCCACCGGCCCGCGAGCGGACCGTTGTTCGTGAGCAGGCCGACACGGCCGTGCTCGGACGCGATCCGGACGGCCTCGATGCGCTCGGGCAGCTCGGTCATCGCCGCGCCGCGGATGCGCGCCCAGTCCGCCTCGGGCACCGCGCAGCCCATCGCCTCGGCGAAGGCGGCGAGGTAGGCGTCCCCGTCGGGGAAGTGCCCGGCCTCGGCACGGGACTCGTGGCCGCAGTCCCACCAGCGTCGGCGGAGCTCCTCGAAGGAGTGTCCGGTGTACTCGCCGAGGGCCGCCATCCGGACCCGCCAGTCGTACCGGACGAGCACGTCGTCCATGTCGAAGAGGAACAGGAGTCGGGGCGCGGGCGTCTCGTTCACGATGCCGTCCATTGTGTCGCACTATCATCGTCGAGTCATGGCCTCCCGATACGACTGCACCGACCCCGACGGGCTCCTGACCGGGATGCGGCTCGCACGTGCCGCCCTCGGCCGGGGAGAACTCGTCGTCGTCCCGACCGACACCGTCTACGGCGTCGCGGCGGACGCCTTCAGCGCGACCGCCGTCCAGCGCCTGCTCGACGCCAAGGGCCGCACCCGCCAGTCGCCGCCCCCGGTGCTGATCCCCGGACCGCCGACGCTCGAGGCGTTGGCGACCGAGATCCCGCAGCAGGCCCGCGACCTCGTCGACGAGTTCTGGCCCGGCGGGCTCACCGTCATCCTGCGCGCGCAACCGTCGCTGGACTGGGACCTGGGGGAGACCCGGGGGACCGTCGCGCTCCGCATGCCGGACTCGCGCATCGCCCTCGAGCTGCTGCAGGAGGTCGGACCGCTCGCGGTCTCCTCCGCGAACTCGACCGGAGACCCTGCCGCGATGGACGTGGACCGGGCCGAGTCGATGCTCGGCGACAGCGTGTCGGTCTACCTCGACGGGGGACCGCTCGCGGTGCACGACGGCTTCGCCGCCTCGACCGGGTCGACCATCGTCGACGCGACCGGCCTCTCGACCGGCGGGAAGCTGACGATCGTCCGACACGGGGTGATCGCCGACGAGGACATCGTCCGGGTCGTCGGAGCCGACCTCGTCACGTGAAGTACTACTTGCTCGCCGGGGCCATCGCGGCCGTGGTGAGCTTCGTCTGCAGCTGGGCCGTGTGGAAGCTCGGCCTGCGCTACGGCTGGTACCCGAAGGTCCGCGAGCGCGACGTGCACCGCACGCCCACACCGCGGCTCGGCGGGATCGCGATGTACCTCGGCGTGATCGTGTCGCTGCTGGCGGCCTGGTTCCTCTTCCCCTCCATCGCGGGGACCGACTACTTCCGGCTCGTGTTCTCGGAACCCGGGCGCGTGATCGCGGTGCTCGCGGGTGCGACGATCATCGTGGTGCTCGGTGTCGCCGACGACATCTGGGACCTCGACTGGATGACGAAGCTCGCCGGGCAGATCATCGCCGCGGGGATCCTGGCCTGGCAGGGCGTGGCGATCGTGTCGCTGCCGATCGGCAACACGCTCGGCGTCGGGTCGTCCTACATGAGCCTGATCTTCACCGTGCTCGCGGTCGTGCTCGTGATGAACGCCGTCAACTTCATCGACGGTCTGGACGGCCTCGTCGCCGGGGTCGCGATCATCGCCGGCGGCGTGTTCTTCCTCTACACGTTCTTCATCAACCGCGTGGTCGTGCAGACGGAGTTCTTCTTCAACCTGCCCTCGTTGCTCACGGCGGTGCTCGTCGGTGCCTGCACGGGGTTCCTCGTCCTCAACTGGCACCCGGCGAAGCTCTTCATGGGCGACGCCGGCGCGCTGCTCGTCGGGTTCCTGATGGCCACGAGCGCCGTGTCCGTGACGGGCAACATCGACCCCGCGGTCATCTCGACACGCCAGGCCCTGCTGCCGGCGTTCATCCCGATCCTGCTGCCCTTCGCGATCCTGATCGTGCCGATCCTCGACTTCGGGCTCGCCGTCACCCGTCGGCTCAGCGCGGGCAAGTCGCCGTTCTCGGCCGACCGGAAGCACCTGCACCACCGTCTGCTCGACATGGGGCACTCCCACTTCCACGCCGTGCTGATCTTCTACGCGTGGACGGCCACCGTCGCCGTCGGGTGCCTGCTGTTCCTCTTCGTCGAGTGGTACTGGGTGGTCACCGTCGTCGCGATCGGCTTCACCGTGTGCGCGATCGCCACCTTCGCCCCGCTCGGCCGGAAGCGCGCGGAGTTCGCCGCGCAGGCCGCCACCCGCTCGAACACCGTCGTCGACGCCAGCCTCGATCCACTCGACCGCGCCGCCAACGACCGAACGATCCCTGGAGACCCCTCGTGACCGCACCGAACGCCCTCGACCACGTCCGGCCGGTGTTCCGCCGGATCCTCCTCTGGGCGGCCCTCCTCGCCGTCGGCCTGGCCGTCGTCGGGGGAGCCGTCGGGCTCGTCGTCGCCGGGACGCCGGGACTCGCCGGTGGCCTGCTCGGCGCCGTGCTGAGCGTGGTGTTCCTCGGGCTCACCGCGGTCTCGGTGCTCGTCGCCCTCCGGGTGTCGAAGGGGCAGATGATCTCGGGCGCCTTCTTCGGGATCGTGATGGGGACGTGGATCCTGAAGTTCGTGCTCTTCCTGGTGGTCCTGCTCGCACTGCGCGACCGCGCCTGGGTGGACTTCCCGGTGCTCGCCGTGGTGATCATCGCGGGCGTCGTCGGGTCGCTCGTGATCGACGTGGTGGCGGTCGCCAAGGCCCGCATCCCGATCGGGGTGCGCCTGCCCGGCGACGCGGTCGATCCTGGGAACGACACCCCACGGCCCTGAGAGCCCGAGAAGCCTCTCGCACCTGATAGGCTTCTCGAAGTCCGCGTCCGGAGCCTCGCTCGGAGCGGACGAGCCTCCACAAAGTCCACCATCGCGTGCCGTGTGTGCGCGCGCCGACACAGGAGACAGCGCTGCTATCCCACGCTCTTCCCCTGTCCCTCACCGCCGCGGCCAACACCGTGGCGGCGGGGAGCAGCAAGGCCGCCGAATTCCATGGTCCGTCGATCAACGAGTTCTTCCCGGACCCGATCTTCTTCGCCGGGACCCCGATCGAGATGGACCGCATCGTCCTCATCCGCTTGTTCGCGGTGGCCGTGCTGCTCGTCTTCGCGTTCGTCGGGACCCGTGCCCTGAAGCTCGTCCCGAACCGCGGACAGGCCTTCATCGAGTACGCGTTCGACGTCGTCCGCCGCAACACCTTCGACAACCTCGGTGAGAAGGACGGCAAGCGCTTCCTGCCGCTCCTGGCCACGGTGTTCTTCGGTGTCCTGTTCATGAACCTGACGGGTCTCATCCCGTTCATGAACATCGCCGGTACGAGCCGCATCGCGATGCCGATGATCCTGGCGATCGTCGCGTACGTCGCGTTCATCTACGCGGGCCTCCGCAAGCACCCGGGCACGTTCCTCCGCAACGCGCTCTTCCCGCCCGGTGTCCCGTGGCCGCTCTACATCATCGTGACGCCGATCGAGCTCGTCTCGACCTTCGTGCTCCGTCCGGTGACGCTGACGCTGCGACTGCTCATGAACATGGTCGTGGGTCACCTCCTCCTGGTGCTCTTCTTCTCGGCCACCTGGTTCTTCTTCTTCGACGCCGAGAGCCTCTTCAAGCTCTTCGGCATCGGGACCCTGGCGTTCGGCATCGCGTTCAGCTTCTTCGAGATCCTCGTCGCGCTGCTGCAGGCGTACGTCTTCATGCTGCTGACCGCTGTGTACATCCAGCTCGCGCTGGCTGACGAGCACTGACCGACCCCTTCTGACCCCCATACGGCACGACATCCGTCGGGCCGCACTCGAAAGGAAAACACGTGGACGCAACGACCGTTCTCGCGGAGATCAACGGCAACATCGCGACGGTTGGCTACGGCCTCGCTGCGATCGGTCCGGCCATCGGCGTCGGCATCGTCGTCGGCAAGACGATCGAGTCCGTCGCTCGCCAGCCCGAGCTCCAGGGCCGTCTGACGACCCTCATGTACATCGGTATCGCCTTCACGGAGGCCCTGGCCTTCA
>Ga0308167_1000251_pt1 | contig 114445 bp, 118 predicted proteins | sample PhyCR1_2_FD_202138 | JGI IMG/M metagenome (GOLD analysis project Ga0308167, IMG submission 202138) | Phyllosphere microbial communities from UC Gill Tract Community Farm, Albany, California, United States - DLSLRC.R1 | ecosystem: Host-associated > Plants > Phyllosphere > Unclassified | place...
GGTTATGATTTTGAACCTGAAATGATCAAAAAAGCAAATGCTAAACATATTGCCAATGCGAATTTTTTTGATAATTTTACCGATCTGGTTAATTATTTGAATCTACATAAGCATAAGAAATCTATGGTACTTTGTAGTTCTTTGATTCATGAAGTTTATTCATATGGAAACAAAGAAAGTATTAATGTTTTTTGGAAAAATCTTTATTCAGGTCAGTTTGATTTTGTCGTAATCAGAGATATGGCTTTTTCTGAAAAAGAAGTGAATAACGAAACTATGGCTAAATGGCATGACATTGAACGCCTTAGAAAAAATGCAACCCCTGAACATTTAGCACAATTTGAATCTATATGGGGAAGTGTAGAAAAACAAAAAAATTTAGTGCATTATCTATTAAAATATCGCTATGAAAAAAACTGGAAAAGAGAAGTAGAAGAAAACTATTTTCCCGTTTACACAGAACAACACCTGGAATATATTCCTGATAATTTTCAGTTAATTCATTTTGAACATTTTACTTTACCATTTAATCAGGAAACCATAAAAAATGATTTCAATATTAAACTTAATACGAAAACGCATATCAAAATGATTATAAAAAAATGTTGATTAACACCAATGAAAAATGAATTTTAAAGACCTGGAATGTAAAAAAGCAATAGTTATTTGTATTTAGCTATTGCTTCAATCAATCTTGCTTTTTGTTCTTCTCTATCTTTTTCTGTTATAAAACTTTTTCTGTTTTTAAATTCAGCATTTCTGCCAAAACAAATCATAAAATTTATGAAAATATGTAACATATCTTTTCTCTATTTTGTATCGTCAATACTCTATTATTAAGTGAAACCAAACAAAAAACAAGGAAATAAATTATTTTAATTGCATATAAACGCGGCAGATGAAATAATACTGAAAATTTTTATATGAGGGATACTCCATGTTTTTGTTTTATTTTAAAAAGTTTAAAGCAGCAGAAAGAAGAGTAAATAAGATTGATAAAGATATGAATAAAAAAACAAACTCTATCTGGAAGACTAAAAAAATATCAATTCTCTACATGCTTTTTATTTTTTGCGTTGGCATGTTTTCAGCCACTCTTTCAGAAGGGATAATCTTTGCCTCATGCCTGTTGTTGGTCTTTCTGACAACAAATACAATTGCTAAAACATATTATTATTTCCTGTTTAAAATTTTCAGGAAAAGGATATGGAAACTTTATATAAAAGGCAAATTTCACGAAAGTTTCAGCTATTACAGTTTCCTGAGTGGTAATGCGTTTTTTTTATTTAATGTTCAGCCAGTATACAGGATGGCTGATATGCTTAATATTGTTATTGTATCTTCAGTCATTCAATTCATGGGAAAATCATTTGATATGATATCTTATATCACTATTGTCTTCATGTTATTTATATCAATCACACATATGAGATTATCAATAAAATCACTACAAGATATAGCATTAAATTATGTTGATAATTCCTGGATTAATAACCTCATGCATTCTGATAAGCAAGTATCTTTGAAAAGAGAAAGATGGCAAGCTTATATAGCTCTTAAAGAAAAAATATATTTGGATAATCCGAATGGTATCATTGAAAAAGAAAAATCTGAAAATATATCCAAAACAAACAGATTATAACTTTTTTTTGACAATTTTTAGAAAAATGCTACCATTTTTAAAAATTAAGGAGGTTATTATGAAAAAAAATATAATGTTATCACTTGCTGGGATTATAACACTTTCTCTAATGGGAAATTCGGTATATGCAGAAGATAACCTTTATAATCAAGTCAATCTATCTGCAAATGGTGAAACGTCCATAGAACAGGATTTTCTGACTATTAACTTATCCTATGAGACGGATGGAAGCAACAATAAGCAAGTACAGGAAAACTTAACCAAGAAATTAAATGATTCAATATCTGATATAAAAACCCAAATAAAAAATCATGACTTCACCGTAAAAATGGGAAGATTCTCTGTATATCCACAATATAATAATTCAACCATAAGTGGCTGGCATGGTGTAGCAACTATTATAATGGAAGGTAAAGATTTTCCTGCAATAAGCAATGCGGCTTCTTCTGTAAAAGATTTTACAATTCAATCAACCAGTTTTTCAGTTAGTCCAGAAAAAATAAGTGAACTAAAAGATAAGACTGTAACAAAAGCCATTGAAAAATTTAAAGAGCAAGCGCAGAAAGTTTCAAAAGACTTCGGATTTAATCAGTATAAAATTAAGGCAGTCAATGTTTCTTATGATGAACAAGGCGCAATGCCTGTTTTCAGAACAATGATGAATGCACAAGCACCTATGGCAGTATCTGCTAAAGAATCAACACCTGTTGATTTTGAAGCAGGGAAAACAACAATTCGTGCAAGTGTGGATGGTAGTATTGTTATGTATGGTAATAATGAAGCTATTCAGGAATAAAATAAATAATTGAAATGAAAAAGCAGAAGTCGTTTCTGCTTTTTTTTATCTTTTCAGGAAAAAAAATTGACAAAAACTCATATCTGAAGAGATTATACAGAGTTGTAAATACTAACGGAGAATTAAAAAATTATGTTTAAAAATTTACTCATATTTCAAATGAAAGAAGATTTTTCTATTTCAGATACCGACCTTAGATCAAAAATGGCTGAATTTGCATTCAGAAAATGTGGAGCAACTGATATTAAATCATCTGGCTGGGTTTCTCCGGTCAAAGGTTCAGAAGAGCTGTGCTATTTTTCTAACGGGCATATGCTTCTGACCATTATGACAGAAGATAAAATTCTTCCTTCCACAGTTGTAAAAGAAGAAATGGAAGCAAAAATTGAGAAACTTGAAGAAGCTCAAGGTCGTAAACTGAAAAAAGCAGAGAAAGATACGATTAAAGACGAAGTCATTCAATCTCTTCTTCCACGTGCTTTCAGTAAGTACAGTACCCTGTCTATCTGGATAGATAGTGGTAAAAAGAGAGTGCTTGTAGAAGCGTCAAGTTCCAAGAAAGCAGAAGATGCTCTGGCTCTGTTGCGTAAAACGTTAGGTTCGCTGCCAGTTTCTCCTTTCACAACCAACAGTCCGATTGAATATACTCTGACTGAGTGGGTAAAATCAGGTCAGCCAAGTGAAGGTTTTGAAGTTCTGGATGAAGCAGAACTTAAAGATATGATGGAAGAAGGTGGTGTACTGCAGAGCAAAAAACAGGATCTGTCCAGTGAAGAAATTCAGAACCATATTGAAGCAGGTAAGCAGGTTACTAAACTTATGCTTAACTGGAAAGGTAAAGGTGAAAGCGATGATAAAATCAATTTCCTTCTTTCAAATGACGGCTCACTGAAAAAAATAAAAATGTCAGATGTATTAAAAGATAAGAATTCTGATATTGATAAAGATGATTTTGCTCAGCGTTTTGATGCAGATTTTGTTCTGTTTGCTGGTGAAGTTTCTATGTTGGTCTCTGATATCCTGGAAGCTTTTGTGGGTTCGGAAGCAGAACAATCAGAAGCAGAATAATTCAAAAAATAAGGTTATATAAAAAGAGGCTTACGGCCTCTTTTTATTTAAATTCTTGATCTCTTTTGTAATGATTTTTCAACAGAAGGAGGAAACTGAGAAAATAAAACATTTCTCTCATAATTCGTCTGAATGACTGCTTTCATGTCACCCCTCATTCGTAAGTTAATCTCACAAAAAGCTTCGAACTGAGAATGTATAAAATCTTTCTGAATATATTTAAGCTGTAATCCGCCATTAGAAATAGTATCAAGATATTTTAAAGTATCAAGAAAAGAACTGTTAATAGGACTTTCCATTAGGTTATTTTCTTTATCGTTGCAAATTATTCTATTCCCTTCAAAATCCAGAGCCATTTTATGAACGCCTTTTTCAACAAAAGCATCGTGTATGTTAATAAAAAAATATGAAAACATTTCAATATTAGCTTTTTCAGAATGATAACGCATTGACTGAAGTGTATCTTCAAGTTCTTCAAAACGTGTGTCACTCATAGTTTTTTTAAATTCATTGACATAATAATTTTCTATATCCGCAACATTTTTCCATTGAATTTTTTCGTGGTTAGACAAATCCCCTGATTCGTTCAACAAACCATTAATCGTATCCTTATAATAGGGTTCCATCTTTTCACAATCAAATAAGGATAACATACGGCTGTCGATATCCCGACAATCTAATGTTTGCTGAAAAACAGTTGAAATAGAAGATGCATTTTTAGGTAGAGTGAGATAGGCTAAATCATCATCAGGTTTATTGACTAAAATATCATGCGCGACATAAGTAATGAGTTCAAGCATATTTTCACGAACCTTTTCTTTTAACTGCGCTGCAATTTTTATATTATCCACATTCGAAGTGTCAAAATTTAATATCATACATACCTCATTACTGTCTATTTTAGTTTTGATAATAAATATCGACCTAAAATATAGTTAAACTATTAGTATTATTATAACAAAGCTAAGAAATTAAACAATTCAGAATGACGATAAAATGTTGATAAAGAATTAAACAAAAAAATATTTATAATGTTAAATCATAAGTTTATTTTATTCTTTTTTTCAATAAAGTAACGGGGGGATTTTAAATTGAATATAATAATAAAAAAATATTAATTATTACGTAAATTATATGAAATTATGTTAAAATAAAAATTATTTATAAAAGGAAAAATCATGATTAAAATAATAAGAGAGATTGCCGATGATATAGAAACCCAAAATAATTTGGTTGATATAAAAATAAAGATAAGCAACTTATTGAAAAATGTGTCTTTGGATAAAAATAAATTTATAAGTCTATCAACGGAAAATTATGTTTTACCAGCATACTGGATAAATTTTTTGGTCGAAAATAAAGAATATAAAATGGCCTTTGATTTACTTAATAATTATGAATTTATTTTCGGTGAAGATATGCGCCGCTCATATGATGGAAAAAATTCTCTGGTGCGAAAAATTGCATACAAAAATTCATTTAAAGACCATGAATTTTTTAAATTTATTCTAATGAACAATCCAGATATTTTAGCAGAAAATAAAAACAATCATAATAAGTTTGAAGCAATCCGATATGGCGTGAAGCATTATGATTTGAGAGGCAACAAAGGCTGTGGAGATATTTATAAATCTTTGTTTAATTATTTCGAATCAAATAGTGAAATAAAAGAGATTACCGAAGAGAAAATATCCGATTATAAGTATTCCTTTAATATTATTCATAAATTATCAATTGAAAATAATTGGCCAAGTATACATCCTGATTTGTGGCATTACAGAAATTATGTAACAAAAAAAGAAGGGATACCTTTATTAACATTGATATTGCAAAATTGTTCTTATGACGGATTCGGTGAATATTTCAGAATGAGTGTTGAAGATGATCCAGAAGATATTAGTAGATTAAATAAAACAATAGAGTTAATTGGTGGAAATATAAATAAATTAAAAACAAGATCTCTTGCCGTTTTTATGAATAATATGATCGAAAAATTAAGTTTTAAAGATTACCTAAATACAGAAAGTATTATAAAAAAATATTTGATTAATCCAATAAACTTATTAAAGGAGTTAACAGAAGAACATTATGAGGAACAAAATTTAAATGATAAAAATTTAAAAAATAATAGTCTTCATATTTTAAACAAATCAACTGTTGAAAAATGTGATGTTAATTCCGAAGGATATATCGATCCTACAAATGTTATCAGTAAACTGAATTATTTACTGGATTTGTCAAAAGAAAATAATCATTATTCAAATGAAAACATGTTAAGTATTATTTTTTGTTATATTAATAAATTTGATTATCCCATGTCTGGTGCAGCATTTAATATTAAAATGCAAATAGAAAAAGAAATGATAGTAAGAAATTTTGAAAATATATTGTGTGGCTATATGGATTTATTAAAAGATAAAGATATATTTGAGTCTAATCATGAATTGAATAAAAAAAATATAGTAATGTTATTACAGAAAAATTTATTAATTGTTGATTCAAAAATACTTACAGATTTTATAATAGCAACAAAATTGTTTGAGATCGATGTGGAAAGCATGTTTGAAGAAATCAATCAGGACAGACAAAAAATTTCTAATTTTATGAGAGAGCATATGAATAGTAATAGAGCAATAATAGAAAAATTAAATAAAGAAGCTGAGAGAAAATGTATAAAAAGTAAATTAGATGAATCTTATGAAAGAAGGAAAGTAAAAAGATTATAATACAAGAAAAGCCCTATTATGGGCTTTATCTTTTAATATGTTTTAAAGGCGAGTTAAGTGTAGAAAGATCTTCCATAATGCCCATATCATATAATATTTTTTTGGCATTATCAGCATCTCTCTTTGTAATAATAACACCTGGTGAAATTTCTTTAAAGCCTTTTTGTTCAAGCTCCACACGAAGTGGTTTATATATACTTCGTAATGCAGAGTCGTCAGTCATCCATAGCCAGCGATTAATGATAATCAAACGTGTGTATTCTGATTGAGCAGTCAAAAGCGGGGCAGCTATGTAAAAACGATAATAGTGATAAGGAAGTGGCTCATTTTCAATTTCAATGTCTGAAATATCATTCAGGTTAACTTCTTCTTTTTCTTTTTGAGTATTCACTGTATATATTCTCCAGTCAAAAGTCATGTAATCAGTTGGGGTAGTATATTCGACTGTAAGATCCTCCTATTTAATTAAGGATGAAATATTATTCTCCAGTCAAAAGTCGCCAGAATGAATAAGTCAGCATAATATAATTATTATAATAGATAGACCCTACCTTATAATTTAAAGAAAAGCAAAACAGATATACGTATTCTTCTTATTGGGGATTTAAGAGATATTAGTTATAATAAAAAGACAGTTAAATATAAAAGTGAATAACAGGAAATAATAATGAATAGATTAAATGAATTATACCAAGACGTATTTACAGGCAATTATGTCCTTTCACGTAATGACAGAAGAGATAACTTTGATAACGCATTAAAAAATATTATCCCAGAAGGTGAACAACAGATTAGTCAGTTAAAGCAAATAATGGATAAGGTAATAATAGATAATCCAGACATAAAAGAAGGTTATACCAATAGAATGAGTTTTTCGGCATTTTTGATAAAAAATACGCAATTACCTAAAGAAATAATAGAACATGTTATTAAGAAGCATAAAATCAAGTTAAACTCAAAAAGTGGTTTAGATAAAGATTATTTTGTAGATTATATGCTTGGCGAAGATACAAGGGCAGTTAAAACAAAAGATCTCCCTTTAATGGCAGAGAGATTTATGCTCGCAACAGAGCTTGGCTTTAAACATAAAGTAAGTGAGAAAAGCAAAGGTAGTCTTTATTACACTTTAAGCAAGAGACGTATACTGTCTGAGTTATCGCTTTCAGAAATAGACAAGTATATGCGTTGTTTTACAGAAAATGAAATTTATCCTAAAGATAAAACGGGTTTTACCTATGTGGATAGTTTGGCAAAAATAATCACAGATTATCAAAAGGATGATAAAAGAGAAAAAATGCAGGCATTACTGAATCCATTTATCGAGGCAGGTTTTATCAAAGTGCCAGAAAACGTCAAAGATTATAGTTATGCTGGAAAAATGTTAACGGATATGTTAAATGTCGAAAGAAAAAGTCTGCAAGACGGAGAATACGATAAACTGGTTGAAAATATTTTGTCACTGAATTTAGGGGAAGATAAACGAAAAGCATTTATAAATTTTGTGGTTATGCACCTTGTAGAAACGCCCAGTTTTGTAGCAATTTCAGGGGATGAGATAATCAGTAAAATAAACTATTATATTAATCATAATTTGGGTAAAGACGAACAAAAAATTTTAAAATCAGCACTTGAAGAATTCAGAAATGAAAAAATAGCATTAATTAAAAGTATTCCAGGCTTTGAAAATATGACAGACGAAGAAATAAAAAATAATGGTAGTCTGAGAATATTGAAAGAAACAATGGATAATGCTTTTGTCTTAATAGATAAAGAAGCGTTATTACAAAGTATAGGTGAGTTTGAAAATAAAACAGAGCAATCTAAAAAGAACAGGATATAATAATAAGAGAGCAACGACATGTTGCTCTTTTTCATTTACCATGGATTATCAAATTCGCCGTCCCATTCTTTCCAGATACCCGAGCAATACTTAATTTTTTCTCCTGTCATTCGATTAACAAACCCATAAATCTGAAATTCAGTAACAGCTTGTCCTGAAATAACATTGGGGCCTGATCGAGGTCCGGCAGTATTACTAAAGCTATACGGCCATGAATAAAAAGAGAGTGTGCCTTCATGTGCATTAATATGCTGACAGGCAAGAGATTTAATTTCGTCAAAAGTAAGCTTGTCTTTTTTATGATTCACGGTGATACTCCTCAATTAGTATAGAGAGATATGTTATCACAGAAAGAACAGAAGAATCTACTGTATTTAGAAAAAAACGAGTTTTGACTGGAGAATATATTGTAACGTATAATGATATAAATATAAGGAGTAAGTATGGAAAAGAAAGATGATAAATTAAATCTTATTTCAAGAAACAGTTTGAACAAGTTTTACAATATGGTCAGAACTGATTATATGAGAGATAAGAAAGCATTATCAAACAAAGTGATTGAGTATGTAATAAATGTTAGTGAAGCAGTATGGGAAAAAATGTTAAATAAACTGGATCCTGTTGATCTTGAAATGCATCGTTATGATAAAATGGAAAAGAATCTGACTGACAGGACATTTAAAATATGGCATGAGAAAAACCGAATTGCAGATGAGTATTTAGGTTATCTGTTTTTTGCTCAAAGTTATTTTAATGGTGGTAACGCACAGGAACAATATAAAGTTGCAAAGAGAATGGGTTTATATGAACCGACATTAAATAATGAAGATAATTTTATTTATGATTATGCAGTGAAGACAGAGAAAGTTTATTATCTTCTTGGTCTTTCGGATAAAGAATTAGCTTATAAAGGAATATATAAAATAGAAAAAGATTTGAGTACATATAGCGACGTTATGGAGTATGTAGAAAGATGGGAGACTAATATGGCTCTCAGTGAAAAAGATATGAATAATATGGATGTTATCCAAAGATTAATTACAACAGATAATGCGGGTTTTATTTTTGACAGTGAAATGGTCTTAAAAATATTACTGCGTAATGATTATAATTTTTTTCAGCCGGATTTAAGTTTTTATGAAGAAATGACGAATGAAGAATTTAAAAAACGAGTAGAGGACGATCCTAAGCAAAAAGAATATCTTGCATTATATCAGAAGAAAAAATTAACAGAGAAAGTGCAGGGAGAAATTAAACCTTCTTCCCCTATAAACAGACTATAAATAAAAGAGCTTCCTTCGTGGAAGTTTTTTTATAGCGATGTTATACTATCCTCTTATATAAAGAGAGTGAGACTATGATATACAAAGATTATAAACCTGTGCGATATTTTGAAAGAAATAAAAACGGAATAGATTATGCTGTGGGTGATATTCACGGTGAATTTCGTTCATTAGATAAATTGCTGGACAAGGTTAAATTTAATAAAAAGAAAGATCGTTTATTTAGTACGGGTGATTTGGTTGACCGTGGCGAGTTGTCTCACCTTGTTCTTGATTACCTTAAGGAGGACTGGTTTTTTGCAGTCAAAGGTAATCATGACTGTGTTATTTCGCAGCTGGATAAAGCAAGTGCGTCAGTTAAGACAAAATATAAAACCCGTTTTGGTGGTGAGTGGTTTTTTGAGCAAGAAGTTAAACAGCAAAAAAATATCATTACTGCATTTAAACAACTACCACTGGGAATGCATATAGAAACAGAAAATGGCAATGTAGGGATTGTGCATGCAGATTTACCTACTGCAACATGGGCTGTTTTTGACAAACAGGCTAATGCTATGAATTTAAAAATCATAGAACAAGTCATGTGGAGTATGGAGCGTCCTAAGATTAAAGATCAAATTATTCCTGATTTAAAGGCAGTTGTCTGTGGTCATATGAGTGCAAGAAAAGTAAGAGTGTTGGGGAATTTCCATCTTATCGATACAGGGAGTGGAACAAAAGGTGGAAAATTAACCATGATAAACCTGACAACTATGAATGAGGTTTAATTTGAATAAACTGACGGTTATTCTATCAGATAATGAAATCATAGAAACTTTGTGGTATATATTCGATATCGAAAAAAATAATCCTTATTCCTTTCAGAAAGAACAGGTTCGACATTATATGTTTGACCTTCTTTTTCCTCTTCTTGAAGAATACGGCTATTTTTTAAAGAAAAGTCAAAAAGCTTTTATGTTCAGAAATATTCTTGAAGATAAAATAAGTAAAGATAAGCAAAGTCAGATAGTGCTTTGTGAAAGTGAAATTAAAGATTGGATGAGTAAAGGTAGACATTTGCCCATGATTATCCGGGATTTTTCGGATGCTGGGGACTTTTGTTGTGGTGCAGAGAGTATGAAACCAGAACTGAGTCAGATTATGTCGAGACAAAGTGCCCATATATTTTTAATTGATTATTTATTGCATTATCTGGCTATGGCCGGTTGGGTACTTGGAAAAAAAGCTGGTAAAAGTAAAGACTATAATGATATACTGCATGCTTGTGAACAGAAAAAAAACCAATGTATTGAGTTAATCATATCTGGTGATAAAAAAGGGATATAGTATGTTAATGATTTCTCCTGTTGTAAACACCGTGTATACGCACAGTGATTCTTTTCATGTTGATGAACTTGCGGCAATTTCTTTGCTGGCTCGCTACTGGTTTAATCAGCCTGTTTGTGAGTTAAATATTATCAGAACACGTGATAATGACATTCTCGAAAAAGCAAAAGCAGGTCCAGATTTTGTCATTGACGTAGGCCGTGAATATGACAAGGATAAACTTAATTTTGATCACCATCAGGTTGACGAGAATCTGGTGTGGGAAGATGGTACTCTTTTTTCTTCATGTGGTTTAATTGTCCACTGGCTGAATGAACATTCGGAAAGTTTTAAAAACGAAGATACTCTGATTAAACATCGTATTTTTGAATTTGCGAAATGTGTAGACAAAACAGACAATGGAATTGAATACTGGAAGGAGAGTGTTTTCTTTTTATCCTATAATCATTCTTATGATGAAGATGACCAATGGCGTCAGTTTGCTCGTGCATTACAGGCAATGGAAGGCTATATTGATAATATGATTTTTAAGGAAAAAGAGCGACTTCGCGCCAGAATGATTATGCCTTTCATGGAGCATGAGAGTATTAAAAACGGTCATCCCCAGGTTTTGATTCTTGAAGAGCCAATTTCAGGTACCGAAGCGCGTTTTTATGCTATTGACACCAAGGCTAAATGGATAGCAACACGTTTTGAAAAAGAATGGGTGATTAAAAGCGTGCCGAATGACAAAATGAATTTAATGTCGTCCAAGTGTAATATGCCCAAAGCGTGGTGTGGTCTGGAGAATGAAGAGTTACAGAAAGTAAGTGGGTTTAATCTACGTTTTTGTCATAAAGGCGGTTTTATTTGTGTGCTGGTAGACAGTAAAGCGAAGGTAATTGAACTGACTGAAAAAATGCTGGAATTAAGTAAGTGATAGAGCAAGAGAAAACGCCCTTCGGGGCGTTTTTTTATAGTTTTTTCAAAAGATAGTTAATAAACATTTGGCTGGGTTCGGTTTGCTTGCCGGTAAGCCATGGTTCGTCCTGAAGTTCAAGGCCTAATTTGTCGAACAAAGCATTGATATGTTTTTCGCCTGGATTATAAAAAAGACGTCCTGCACTATCTTCCATGAATCCGTTCTCCAGTTGTTTGATTGAGAAATAAAGTGTAGCACCCGGTTTCATAGCGTCAGTGATATTGCTGAGTGCTTTATCAAAAGCGTCTGTTGGTAAATGAAGAAGGGCGGCACAGCACCAAACGGCGTCAAATTGATTTTTGTAATCCATACTCAGAAAGTCTTTATGTTCACAGTTGATTCCTTGTTCTTTACAAAGATTAACCAGATTAAGAGAACCATCAAAAGCAGTTACGTCAAACCCTTTTTTAGCAAAGTTAATGGAATCACGACCTGAACCACAACCTGCGTCAAGAATCTTTGCTCCTTGAGGAATATTTGCTTTTTCAAGGAATGGCTGATAGAGGGATTCCATAGAAAAGTTTTGGGACATGTCATAATATTCCTGGCTGTGTGAATCGTAATAACCGATATTGCGATCTTTAACGTCGCCATAATCTGCATAATCTAGGGTTTTAATTGGGGTTTTTCCAAATTTCATAGTAGCTCCTTATTGTTTGATATTATGCTATGATATCATAAATTGAATCCGCACAAAATAAAAAAGACCTCTTGCGAGATCTTTTGGTATATATTTAAAACTAATATTTTTTAAAAATACCTTTTTCATGAAGCTGAATAAGTTCAGGAATATCATGAGCAAAATCTGAAATGCTGTTCGTAATGTTTCCTATATAATAGTTGTGGAATAAAAATGGTCTTCTTGGCTGACAGCGAACCAGATTCATTTCAACACGTTTACGGCGTTTTGCACGTTTAATAAGCGTATTTGCGGGTGCAACTTCTGCACTGGTTCCGGCCTGAATAAATAAATCCGCATTTCTCACCCAGTCTTCTGCTTCATAAAAAAGGACAGGATCAAGCATTTCTTCAAAAAAGACAATTTTAGGTCTTACCTTTCCCTGTTCTCCACAGGAAGGGCAGGGATCTTTATCATGATTCCATGCCGTGTTATGGACAAAAGTTGTCTTGCAGTGTTTACATAAAAATTCATTATAGATACCGTGCAAATGAATAACCTGTTTGCTACCGGCACGTTCATGAAGATTATCAACGTTCTGTGTAATAATTTTAATGTCATAGTCTTGTTGTAATGTGGTAAGAGTATGATGTGCAATGTTGGGGCTGACCTGATTAATCTGTACACGGAGTTCATTATAAAAAGCGTGAACCAAATCTGGATTTTTAGCAAATCCGGCAGGTGTTGCTATATCATTTACCTTATGATTATTCCAGTATCCATTTTGAGTTCGAAATGTATTGAGTCCACTTGGCTGGCTGAATCCTGATCCGGTAAGAAAAACAAGTTTTTTTCTGGTCATGATTTATTCCTTAATAAAATAAAATAAATAATAAAGGAAGTTGTTAAAAAAGACAAATCTTTTCACCTTTTAAGGTTTAAGTGGTAAACCAATCAATTGCATTATGAAATAATGAGGGTACTATTAGTAAGATAGGAAAGGAGGATTTATGAAACAAATATTTAAAAAGAGGAGAGGATTCTCGTTATTAGAAATTACATTAGCGCTTGCAATAGCAATAACTATAGCAGCAGGTGGTTTTACCGTTTATAAGAAAGCACAATCTTCTCAGCGTGCAGAACGTGAAGCCAGAAACATTGCAACAATTAAAGCAGGCGTAAGATCACTGTATGGTGGGAAAAGTAATTATGAAGGATTAGTAAATCAGGTTGCTATTGAGGCACATATTATACCTGATAATATGTTAGTGCCAGGTTCTATGCGTCAGATAGTGAGTTCATATGGCGGTCAGGTTACAGTTTATGCGTCAGACTATGGTATTACAAAAGGTCCAAACTCCTCGTTTACGATTATTTATGCGGGAGTACCGGATGAAGATTGTGTAAAGCTGGTTCCTCCTGTTGTGGGTGATTTAAGTGCTGCAAAAGTAAATAATACCCGTGTAAAAGAAATTGGTGGAGTTCTGGATTTAGATGCATTAACAACGGCATGCAGTGAAGGTAAAAACAAAAATCAGCTCAATTTAAGTACCCTTTAACGTGTATTTTTTGGTCGAATGAAACAAAAAATTCAACAAATATTGGACTTATTTTATTTTTCGTATATAACTGGAGATATGACTTTATTTGTAAATAATAAAGTATGTTTCCAGTTGTAAGTTCCAAAAGAAAAATCAGAAAATTAAACAGTTTGTAAGTAAGTATATTTATTTAGATTAATTGTTTTTAAATTTCAATAAAATAAGAGAGGGACGTATCATGACTATAAAAAATGAAAAATGTTGTTTTATGCAATATCCGTATCCCGATAAATCTGTTTTCTTCGTTGCTATTGGTGAAAAGTATGAATTAACAATGAATGATGTGTTGCTGGGTAATACCGGTAATTGTTATGAGAAGTATATGGGGTCATTAAAAAATATTCATATAGTGGCAAGAAGTGAAGCAGATGCAATTCGGGAAATTAAAGAACACAGTAATAACAATACACATATTTATGGTATATTTTCGTTATCAGAAATTCTGAAAATTAAAAGAGGTTTAGTGATTCCTGAGACTTATGTTGTATCGGTAGGATATGACTGGCATAAAAAAGATCTGGAATCATTTTATTATAAATGTATTGAAAGTCATCGTTTTATTAAAATTCAAGCAGATTCGATATTGTCGGCAAGAAATTATCTGAGTAATAAAAATCAGCATAATGGACTGTTAATTAAAGAAGATGATTTGGATATTATTTTTAATAATATGAAGATGGTTCAGGAAGGTAAAATTTTTGGTCATTATTGCTTGTCTGAAGAAGAAGAAAGAGAAGAAGCTGTAGATGAGGAAATGCTGGAAAAGGTTTCCTGATAAAATAAGTTTATGTATAAAGAGAAAAGAACCTTGATGGTTCTTTTTTTGATGGTGCTTGATAAGCGTTCGATTCAATGATAATCTGATAAAAATAAATAAATGCTGGTGAAGAGGACAATATGAATAATAAATGTAGAATGAAAGAATATCCTTATCCTGATGAATGTATCTATATTCTATTTGCCTCAACACACAGCATTGCTTCTGTATCAAAAGAAGATATTCTTGACGGTAAGGCATTACTACGTGAACTTGAAGCGGCAGTAAATGCCAGTCATACTGAATATTACAGTGTGGTTGCGCGTAGCCTTAATTATGCGATAGAAGAAGTTGATCGTTTTTTAACAGAAGGTGAATCTGTTCGTTCGGCTTTTTCACTGGATGAAATAAAAGAGATACTGTCGGGATTTGATAGTGAAGAGAAAATAAAAGTATTAAGTGTTGAAGATATCCAGGAGTCAGCGTATAAGCGTTTTATTTATAAGTCTAATCGGGAAGAAGATGAGGATTATCTTTTTATTATTGGAGCCACTTTAGAAGAAGTGGGTGCATTTTTGATAGGACGTGGTTATTCTGATGGCGAATTATTATCAGAAGAAGACGTAGTAAGGCTCAAAGATAAAATGGAACAGGTTCAGTCAGGTAAAAGTCAGCATTTTTACCATTATAGTGAAGAAGAGCAAGAAGAGGATGCCTCTTCTGAAAATATGAAAGAAATTTTTTAACTTTATTCACGACATAAGTAGAGTTTTTTCTCCATGTCCACGTAAATCACAGAACTTTTAATATAACAAATATGAAAAGCAGCCTTTTGGTTGCTTTTTTTATGAAAAAGAAATTTTTCAGGAGAAGGTTGAATAAAGGTTAAGGCACATTGCCAATATGCTGTATTTATTTTAAAATAGATGGATAATTATATATGAGGGTGAGGTGATTTCATGGGATTAAAATCAAAAAACAAGATAAACAGAGAACAAGAAATAGCCAGCCCTCAGTTAGACATTCAAAAAAAACGTCCTAAAAAAGAAAGCAGTCGTCAGCTTGTGAATGAGAATAATGCTTTTGCTTATGAAGAAATCCGCGTATATAAAAAATTAAATAGTGCGATGCTTCTGGAAACAAAAGGAGAAGACGATCCGAAATATATTAAAATGCATGAAGAAATTATGCGGGATATATCGTCATTTAAATCCCATATGCTGAATGTGTATGGTGGTTTGGAATATCGTAAGAGTTTGCAGCAGATAAGTCATGTTTTAACGAACCAGCATAAAGTGAAAGAAGGAATTATATTAAAGAGAGAGCGTCAGTCTTTATTTAAAGCATTTTCACGATGGAATAACGAAAATGAATTACCGTTATTGCTGGGATTTTTAGAAAAATCAGGTACGCGTGAGCGTTATGAATTTTTACGGGATACGAGTCTGGTTTCTCGCAAACGCTTTTACCATACAATGAAAGAAAATTTGTCATTGAGTTCAGTATCAATAAGTGCATTAAAAACGGCAGTAATTGCGGGTGCTGCGCTTATGGTTATGGACGTTGAAAAACTTGGAACTATGCCAAGTTGGATGTTGTTTGCATGTAAACTGGGAATGCCACTGGGTATAGGTTCTGCATTTTTGCTGCATAAACAAAGTAAAGAATTACCAAAAGTTATGGAAGATATGGAGCATAATCATTTAACACATTTAATGCCTCCGTCGTTTATGAATAAAGAGATACAGGGTAAAGCATCCTTTGAACAGGTTGAAGAAGTGTTAAAGGAGATAAATCTGTATAAGAAAAAAGCGTTAAAATATGCATCTCCTTCTATGTTAAGATTGTTCAGTGATGTTTATATTTTAGCGAAAAACGATCCTGCTTTTGAAAATATAAAAAACGATAACAAAAAAATAGCTGACGTGGCTTATAAAGTTTTACAGAACAGTCATGAACAGTATGCAGAGAAGCTGCTGGAATATCAGAGTAAAACTAACAGAACTGATAATCTGACTTCGGGTTTATCTGCGATACTGGAATTGGGAATGTTACAGGTTGGTGGTCATGTAGTTATTCATGCAGTGGATCATACAAAAGAAGTGTTAGGTGAAAAAGTTGTTCACACGCTTAAAAATTACAGTGAAGAAGGTCTTGCAGGTAAAGCGGGAAGATTTATTGAAAATATGATAAAGTCTGAAATGACGGCACATTCTGCGTCAGGTATCATTGTTGAGAAAGCAGCAACAGAGGTTGCAGATAAAACCATAGATATGACCAAAGAGAACATTGGGGGTTCTGATAAATCTCAACAAAACAGCTTTTATGTTGCGAACATAGGCAAGGTGTTAGAAAAATTTAAAGAAGCGTCAGAGAAAAATCAGGAAAATATTGAGCAGAAAAGACGTCATTCATGGTTTAAAAAAGGATAAAGAAGAAATGCTGAATAAAAACGTAAAACCCCAGGATATTCCTGAAAGTTTAAAAAGTATTTTGAGATTAAATGGAAAACATCATGATACGAAAAGAAGTATGTTTATGAAAGCTGTTTATGATGATAACCGAGAAAAACTGTCGGTATTTTTTGATAAAGCCAAAAAAGAAAATGTAAATTTGTTTAATTATATCTATGATCGTAATATTTCAGTCATTGATATGTTACTTACAGGTAATAACAGTCATGTACATAAAAAGATTATGGCTAAATATAAAAATGAAGAAGATGGTGATTATATAAAAATAAGAGAAGAATATTGGGATTCAAGAATAGATTATCTTAAAGAACATGGATTTGATTTATTTTCAAAACAAGTAATAATGATCAGTGAAAGAGAGGAAGATTTTATTGTTAAGCAACCAGAGTCATTGTTTGAAATTTTAAATAATGTCAGTGGAGGGGAACAAATTGAGTTAGTGGAAGCTTATTTTACAGATAATGAAATTAGGAATGTAATTAATCTGGTAAAAGAAGAAAAGATAGAAAAAGATCAGCTAATAGAATATATCAAAAATAATATAAGTTATTATAATGATAATATAATGGGTTCTTTATGTAAGGAGCTAACGGATAATCATCTATTGACGGAACATTTTTTCAAACTGCCAGTTTATACAATAATTTCATTACATGAACAGGGATACGTGGATTTCTATGAACAAATGAAAAAGGTAGATAGTATAACGCCGGATATCGTAAAATTTTCACAGGCAATACTTGAAAGTAAATTTGAAGAATCGCGTTATACTGATTTTTTACTTCACCTTTATGAAACAGTTAACTGGAGTTTTGAAGAAATAAATACCATGATAGTATGTCCTGCAGACCAATTGCTTAATTGTGAATATACGGAAGATCAGTTTGGTTTCATTCATAGATATAGTGATTCTGAATATAGCGGGATAAATGAGTATTTTTGTTCTTACAGGGAAAAGATTGAGCATTTTCAGGAGAAATATCCGTCTCTTATTTTTCATTTTAATCTGGACAAAGAAATTGAGTTCAATCGTTTTGCCTGTCTGACAGGGCTATTTATTGATTATAAAAATCATGTAAATAATGACATTGATATCAGAAAAAAATTATCAGAAATGGGTATTTCTGTTCAGGAAGATATTATTTATTCCTCTTTATGTAAGGTTAAATCGGACAGTGATTCTCCTTATCCACGAAGAGTAGGTTATTTTAATTCGATTTCGCGTAATAATGGAATGTATAATTTGAGCATTTCACCTGTGTTGTTCAATAAAATTATTAACAATTTTTTATCGCAGGAAGAAATAGACGGTGTTTGTCATAAAATATCTTCCTTATACAATAATCATGAGACGGACTATGATGTGAAGAATAAAAAAATGATATCTTATGCTAAAAAATTGTCTTTTGTTAAATTTAAGGAATTTATAAATACAACACCTTCATTAATTGTTTCAGAGTTATTAGAAAAAGAATCAACGCTTTTACCTGAAGTGGTTCGTGCTTTAAAAGAAAGTAGTTCAACAGAGATGATACGGTATCTTGGTGAATTGCATTTACATAAAAAATCGCTGTCAGATAAAAGCTCCATCTTTTTTAAGTTTGACCAAAAGAAAGAAGAAACAGAAGAATTATTTTTGACGCTACTTTTAGTGAGTTATCCATTTTTAAAAGATGACGTAGAAAGAATTGAGAAAATAAAAGAAGATTTTTATGATATGGGATTAAAGCTTGAAAACAGGATAGTAAAAAATCAGCAGAAAAAAGAGTTTTTAAACTTATTATTTGACCGCCTTGATTTAGAAAAGATAACACAGTCGGTCTCACCTTTACAAAAAAGATCCATGACCAGAATATAAAATTGAAATAAAGTTAAGTATTCAATATAGTTAATTTTAAACTATATTGAGGACACGTTAAATGCGAATATATAAGTCAGATATTTTTTTTGTGGCACTTTTTATATTAGCTTCACTCTCTTTAATTCTTGGCACAATGGTATTTTATAATAATAGTATTATGAATCCTCCTATTACCGAGTCAAATAAGTTTGTGTATAAAAATATGAATAAAATGCAGGAGACTTACAAAAAATCGGATATCAAGACCGTCACACAAGAAGCCGTTAAAAAAAATCCGGCAATAGTAAAGGAAAATAATACATTATATTTTTATACCATTAGTGAGAAGAATGGTGTATTTATAAATAATGAAGGCGTCTCTTTTTATATGGACAAAACAGGTTGTGCTTTACTGGTGAAAAAGTTGAAATCAGATAATTTTGTATTATATTTTCATAATAAAAGAATGACAGAAAAATCCTGTGATAAGCTACATTCAGATGGCATGAATTACACACAGGTAAAATGGAAATAAGTTCAGTGATATACCTCCCCCTGAAGGAGGAGGCTTCAGATTAGTTTCCTGTTGAGGAAATTTCTTCTGAACTTTGCCTGTGTTTCCTGCGAAACGATAAAAAAGGCGTTTCAGTTGCGACCCATCCGGCCTGCAACGAGAGAATTCCTCTCTGATAAATATTTCTGGCTGCGTTATGGTCAGCGTTGCAGGAAAACCCGCAGTCCTGACAGATAAATTTAGCCTGAGTTTTACGGTTTTCCTCCGCAGTATAACTGCATTCAGAGCAGCGCTGGCTGGTATAGGCGGGATCGACTTTAACCACAAATCCCAGGTTGCGTCTGACCTTATACTCCACCATATTATTGAACATGCCCCATGAAAGAGACAGTATGCGGCGATTGAGATCTCTTTTATCATAAAGGGATTTCAGCCACGGTTTTTCCAGCTGTCGCCGCTTTAACTTCTGCAGATAAACCGGGTCGGCATGCAGCCTTATGCGTCTTTCGCTCATGGTCATTTTTTTAACTTCAAGGTCTTCACGGATGACACAGGTGTGGTTTTTACCTATGTCGCACGAGACCTTATGCAAAAAGTCATTTTTTATGTTGGTGGCTTTTTCATAAAGTTTCGCTATGCGGGATTTAAGTCTCTGATACTGCTTTGAGATTTTCTGGTCAGGATTAATTTTTTTCTTTCTTTTGAAAACCTCATATTTGTGGCTGAGCTGCTTCTGCATGAAATTAATCCGGTCAGCTATCCATTTCAGTTTATCCCGCATTTTTTTACCGGGATGGAAGGGCTGACCCTGCTGGGTCATGATCATTTTACTGCAGCCGAGGTCATAGGCAAGGGTTTTCTCAGGAAGTACGTTATACAGGTTATCCTGCTGTTGCTGCTTTTCTTTGACAGTGAGGTTTCGTTCAACCTGTACGCTGACATAAATTTTTCTTCCTTTTCGGGTCAGGCTCAGCGTTTTAGGCATTTCATTTCGCTTCCATATCCTGTGAAAATTTAAAAAGAGTTTTTCCTTCGTGCCAGGAAGCCCAATCCATCCTTCCTTCTTGCTGAACTTAAAAGAGGTAAGCTGTTTAAAAAAACACCTTTCGATATCAACACCTTTCTTTTTAAAGCGGGGCTTTCCTTTTTTTCCCTTTGCAAACTCAGCCATCGCGTCAGAGAGAAAGCGTAAAGTGGACTGTAGGGGCTGAGAGTGAGTATCGTTCAGAAAGTGAGAAACCTCATGGTCTTTATTTTCACCCTGTTCATTACAGGCAGGGGTTTTCTTTAACTGCGTGAGCATTTTGCACATGTCCTGAAAGGACAGAAAGGTACGGAAGCCTTCTGGGATATCCTGCTGGTTATCAATATAATTTTTTTTCAGCGTTTTCTGACTCTGATAAAAATCGTTAATTTTACCGAGAAAATAATTCCATACGAAACGCTGATTGCCAAAGGACCGTTCCAGATATAACCTCATTTTCTCTGAAATCCGGTCTTCCCGGACGCGAAAGCGATACGTGGTGATGAGAAGATCGGTTTTATCTTTCTCACTCTGTCGCATCTTCTTTTTCCTGTCCGTACTTTCAGTCACCGAAACCTCACAAAATTATAGACTTAACAAAGCCAGAATAACAAAAATAAGTGAAACATCAAGTGTTTAAACGGCAGGTTTTTAAGAAATCGTTATATCCCCGACCTGAAGGACGAGGCTTTACGGATTTGGTTGGTAAAAAAGCAGGCAAACGCCTGCTTTTTGCATTATTGTCGCATTCCGTTATTTTCAACAACACGTCTGCCCTCTTTCATCATATTCTCATAAAGAATCTTTTTTCTTCCAACTTCAAAATTAAGTAAAGATTTGACCTGTGTTGCAGCTTTTGCAAATTGCGGGTCTTGTTTTGCTGAATTACTGAGTTGTTGATACTGACGGGTATAGTTAATAATATTATTATTGCTTTGGTAAAGTTGGTTTGCATAATTTCGCTGAATATTATCCAGTGTATTTTTCTGCTGAACAGTTAGGTTCGGTGCTTGGTAAAGCTGATTATATTCTGGCATATCTATGGAAGGATTAACATATAGTACTTGTGAAAAAGCCGTAGAGGAAACTCCCGCTGTGATTAATAAAAGTAAAGGAATAAGTAATTTTTTCATAGAATTCTCCTTATTTAAAATATCCTTATCGTTACATACTCTTTTTTTAAAAAATGTAAATAAGAATTATGGTCAAGAAAATATTAAATGAATTAAAAAAGCTATTCTTAGTCATATTAATTATATGCGTTTAATTTTTCGTGGTTCAATCTTAACTTTTTTTATGAAAGTAGAAATAAGTAAATCATTTTCAAGCAGGTATTTTTCACTTTGTGGTGTAAGAATCGGAGGTTCTCCTGTTTTCTTATTTGCATTTTCAGATAGGGTAGCAAACAAATTCTCCATTAAAGGTAAGATTTTAGTTTTATCCAGTTTTCTGTCAAAAACATCTTCCATAAAATCACTGTAAGTAATGATAGATTTAATAATTTCATTTGAACACAGAGCAAAAGAGTCAGCAGACTTAGAAAAATTTGCGCCATGTTTTAACATAACTTCATTCATAGCATATACATGGAGAGACACCTCAAAATCCTGATTAGGGTAGTCTTTAAAATACTGTTTAAATTCAGTTATGTTATTCTGAATAATCTTAAATGAATTTGAGTCAGGATATTCATACATATTGTCAAAAAAGAGTTTATGCACATTGGTAAGTTTATCTTGGAATATCCATGATTTATCTATGGATTCCAGAGACATTCCCTTTTTAATACGGTATTCTAAAATGGCATGCTGCATTTTAGGCGAAACAGCCAGCCCAATTTGATTAAAAATATCCTGAAATTCTTTGATATAAAAATCAGAAACATCTTTTTTAATATAAACCAGAGATAACATTTCAAGATCAGTAATATTTTCTTTCTTGTTTTTTATATAATAATACGCTTCTGCGAGTTCAAGAAAGCGACCATTCATGAGTTTTTTCTGTTCTTTACCCCGTTTTTTATCTGTAAAATAGACAGAGATATCTTCATGAAGGTAATTGCTGACATTATCAAATTGACACCAGCCTTTTTTCTTATTAAATGAAATAAAGCTGTCTTCGATCTGAATGCCACAAGAATCCGTCTTTGCGAATTCTGGTTTTTGTGAATAGAGATACTTAAATAAGAAAGGTTTTTTATGTAAAATAGCATCAGAGAGTGCCCAGCCGGAGTAAAATTCCTGATTGTTTTCTCGTTCGGAAAAAACTTTTTCTTTACGTTGTTCATCGCTGATTAGAAATTCAAGAATCGCAATCTGTCCTTCTTTAATAGCAAAATGGCTAAGATTATCAATAAGTTTCTTTTCGGAGATATTTAAATGCTTTAAAAGGGAAGACATATCTGCGTAGGCATTAGCAAAACTTTCATTAGCAAAAGCGTTATTTTGTAAATCAAGAGAATGGTAAAGCTGAAGTGTCTGATTTTTCATAAAGGCAAGTTTATAAAGTTTTAAGCTTTCAGTCATTTGATACATTTCATTCAGAATATGATTAAAATCATTGTGAATGAAAACAGCACCCAGTATCTCAATAAGGTTTTCATTCTCTCTTTCTTTGATCATGATTGTATCTGGTGAACTATTAAAAAAGAGAGCATTCTGTGCTGTGGTATGCAACACTGCCATATAATCAGAGACGAGCGAATGAACAGTAGAAGAATCAAGATTGTTTTCATTCTGCTGAACATATTCTACCAGTAAACGACCCTGTCGGGAAAGGGTGCGATTTTTTTCACTATAGTAATATGCGGAAGAATAGTTTTGTGCGTTTTTATCAATCATGAGAGAAAGTCCTTTATAAAGATAGGATTATTATACTTAATTTTGAATTAAATAACAAGAAGAACAAGCTGTGATAATAATTGTTAAAAGTTATAATAAGATAAACAAATACAGAGATTACAACTATGAATGAAGCAAGATTATTTACTTTTTTGCTGGAATCAAACTTTGACGAATTTAAAATAGCAATAGAAAATGAAGTAATTCCGCTGGATTACAGATTTGAGGGAAGTGGTAGTGAACTTATTTTCATAAATGAGTTATCAAAAGAAAAAATGCGTTTATTGCTTGAAGCAGGTTCTAAAATTAATTCTAAGGTCAGATCCAGAACAGCATTTGATTTTATTCATTTGATAGAAGAATTTGCTTTATTAATGCAATATGACCAAAAGGAAGTAAAGAGTTTTTTAAAAGGTCAGTATGAAATGGAGCCTTATTTATATTATGATATTAGTATAATTGATTATATGTTTGAAAGCAAAATACTTAATAAAGAAATACTCAATAAATCATATTATCATGGTTTAGCTTCATAAAGTACAAGAAATAAAGAAAAAATTGTTTATTTGTATGAAAAAGGCATGGATATAGATGAAAAATTTATGGCAATTTTATTACAAAGTAACCGAGATTTGCATGATTTTGTTAATGTTTATATTGAGAAAAAAAAGTTAGAGGAAAAATTAAGTAATAACAAAATGTTATCAAATGTCATAAAAAGGCTTTAATTTAAACAGTTTTTTATTTCAGATTTAAATTTTTGAGAAATTCGATTTGGAAAAAGTATACATATAAAAAAACAAATGACCAAAAGTCAACATGATTATAAATAAATTTGATATATTTTTTTTGATATTTTATGCTTTATATCTTAGAAAATAGTTGGAGTATAAAGAAAATGAATAAAAATTTTATGTTAACTTTAATGATGTTATTGTTAAGCGTGTTAGCTACTGTAATGCTGGGAGGATTTATTGCCATTAACATGCTTTATCCGACTCATTTAGATAAAAAAGCAAGTGCTACGAATGAGTATTTATATCAAAATATTACTAAACTTGATGATTTATATAGAGAATCAGGCTATGAAAGTGTTAAAGGAAAAATAGAAAAAGACATGGCATTTATCAGGCATGAAAATATACAATTCAAAGATAATAAAGAAATTACTGATACAAAAGATAAAAACTATATTGCAGTAAGTGATGAAGGAATTCATTTTAATACAGAAAAATCGAGTTGCTTATTAATCATGAGAAAAACTACTGTATTAAAAAATAAAATGTTTATTAATGGAAATGCAAAAGAATCTGCGGTTGGTGAAGATTGCAATAAGTCAGGATTATTTGAAGCCAGAATTTTGTTTAGTGATCTTAAAAGTGAATAATATCTATATTATGGTTCATAATTTTTAGAAATAAGGTGATTAAAATGCTTTCTTTTTCTTATGTTAAACAAAAGATTAATCCTATGGAAAATAATGATTCAGGTTATATACAGATTATGTTGTTGGTTGTCATGTCAGTATTAATTGCTATGGATAAGCCTGAATTTTTCATGATACTATGCGGTATTTTTCTGAGTTTTTTTTGTTTCTATTTATGGATATGTGGTAAACAAAAAAAATATATAGTTGATATGTTAAAAGCAGAGAATCAAGAAGAAGCTTATTCCAGTTATGTTTATCTGAAATATATGGTGCATGAAAAGGGTTTCTTTTCTTCTTTTTTCAGTTTTTTACAACTGTGTTTTATGGGATGTCTTAATTTAAAAACAGATAATAATATTTTGAAAATAAATAGTTTTCAGAGTTTAAAAATTGCTCTGTTTTCATGGTCAGATAGTTCGTATATGTTGCTTCTTAACTGGGGAGTCTTATTTGTTTTTGCTGCTGCTTTTTACCTGCTGTACAGAAACATTAAACCGCATTTATATTATAGAAAAAGTCAGCCTATTGTTCAGGACGATGCTATCTTGCTATCAAAATACAACGGTCTTTACGTGGAAGAAGATAAGTGTTTTGAAAAATTCAGAGAACTGGCAGCGGAGCAAAAAGCCAGTGAAGAGAGGACAATACTTTCTGAGTTAGCGGAAGTGAAATGTGAAAAAACAAGAACAATAAAAAGGTTATAATATAAATAATATTATTCTGACAAAAAGAGAATAAACAATCGGATAACAATAAAGATATTCTTAAAAACAGGCTTGATTTATAGAAGGGTTCGCTGATATAATATTATCATATTTTAAAGCGGAGGAAGTCTGAATGAATAACATGAAAAAAGTTCTGGCAGTAGCAGGGATTGGTTTGGCAGCATTGAGTTTTAATGCAAGCGCATTTCATTTTGGTCTGGATAGCGTTGCAGGGTATGTAAAAGATAAAGTAGTTGAGAAGACCGTAGATTCGGCAAAAGATAAAATGTCTAATGTTGCCAGTTCTGGTAGCGAGGTGAGACCCAGTGCCGAGCATTGTAAGAGTTTAATGCCTTCGGGTTATCCAACTATGGCAGGTGATAACAATCTGGTTTATTTATGTCATCAGGGTTATGTGGTTGGTTATAATACTCAATATAAAACTCCTGCATGGGTTGCTGAATTGCTGACTCGTGAAAATCTTGATACAAAAAATGCAACACGTAATGATAATTTTCGTCCAGATCCGGCATTATTGAGGGCAAATGCTTCTGCGAGTGCTTCACTGTCAGATTATTCAGGTTCTTCTCGTGTAGGTCAGGGGTATGATCGAGGTCATATGGCACCAGCAGAAGATTTTCGTAAGTTCCCTGATCAAATGGACGAAAGTTTCTATTTGTCTAACATGGTTCCTCAGAATTCCAACAACAACCGTGGTGTATGGGCCGCACTGGAAAAGAACGTCCGTGACTGGGCTCAGCGTTATCAGGTCGCTGAGGTTGTAACCGGTTCAATTTATTACAATGGTCGTAGTCAGGGGAATTTAGGTAATATTGCAATTCCTACTCATTTATATAAAGTTGTTTATCTGCCGACAAAAAATGAAGCTATGGCGTTTATTCTTCCTAATGCGCCGGTCGATAAATCAGCACTACCTCAGTATGCTATGTCTGTGTCTGATGCTGAAAAATTGACGGGTATGAAATTTTTCCCTGGTGTTTCAGACGCAGTAAAAGCTGTGAAGCCTGCTGATTTGAAAATTTTTAACCGCTAAGTATAAGTATAAGTATTATATATTAAGTCAGATAAAAAAAGACCTCTTATGAGGTCTTTTTTATTGTCATTGATTATTGAAATTGCTATTAAATTCGATTTGCTTTATTCGCTTTATTAACAGGGTTCCACATTTCCTTCATAGAAAATTGATATGAAAGATTAAACTTCTCATATAATGAACGGTCGTCGGAAGAAAGTGGTTTTTTAGTCAATACCTCTTCGAGTTTCTGGCTGTAATTATCGTGATAATCGATAATAGTTTCGATTATCTCTTTTTTATCTTCTTCGTTCAGGCGAAAATCAGGATATAACTCTTGCATAATAATCACACCTTCATAGAGTGATTTTAATCTTTCAACAAAGGATTTCACATTATGTTCATGAGCAGGAAACCTGTTGTTATCCTCAGTTCTGAGTTTATCCATGTAATTATCCATGTATTCTCTAACAAGTGAACGATTTTTATCAAGATTTTCAGTAACATAATCACGGTATTGCTTATGTAGAATAGTACCCCATTGATTCCATTTTTTATTTTTCTCAAAATAAACAGATTTTTTCAAAAGTTGTTCAATTGCTTTTCCGTTGTTGACAGAAAATTTCCATTCATTAAGGTAATCAATATTTTTATCCTTACGAAGAAGCAACGTGAGAATAGCCTCTTTTTGTTTATCATCAGGTTCAAGGTTATATTTATCCAGTGTCCCCATATATTTTACAATGCCAGTAACTCCATTAGTAACAAATAATTCTGCGAGTAACATTTCTTTACTGGGTAAAGCAGGAAGAGATTTTTCCTCTTCTGGATTATATCGATAAAAGGAATCTGTTGCGCGAGAAGTAAGAATGGAATTTATAATAATGTTTGAAATTCCATCCTGTTCCCATTGAGCAATAATTTCTTCCATTTGGTGTTCTTTCGCCTGTTTAATAAATTCATTGTAAAGGTCGTCTTTTTTCATTTTTTCCATAAGTTCAGGAGAAATTTCCTGTCCAAATTTACTTTCAATGCTATCCGGGCAGTACGCAAGTGGCACCCACCATTGATTGCCAATTGTGTCAAATTCTTTTGAAGGACTAAAAGACATAAAATCACAGGCAGGATGGCGAGAATGAAGGCAATCAATTTTACTTAATATCTGATAGTCATCCGTGAACTTAGCCCCATATTCTATAAGCTTAAACATAACAGCAAAAGCGTCATTATGTATCGCGACCATAAGCGGCCATGTTTTAACGCCACCTTTATCATTGTTGGTTCCAGAAACTTCCCATCGTATCTGTTCCTGAATCATAGCGTTAACATCTATGTTATGTGTATCGTTGAGAACGAGATTGAGAAGATTAACACTATTTTCCTTAATCGCTTCTTCGTAGAGGAAATGCTGAAGGCTATCAATCAGTTTTTCATTAAAGCCTAAATTGATAAATCCTGTTTTAAAAAAAGCAAACTGCTGCTTATCCATTTCAACGAGGAATGGATTGTCTTTATGGTGCTTGTTTTCTATAACGGTATTCTGCCAACTGTTAAACATTTCAATAAAACCTGATAATGCAGAATAATCGATGGGTTTTGTTGCGTCGGTAAGGTAATCGGTAATTTTTTCCGTTCTTTCTTCATAGAAAGCATAACTGATAATATCTGTAAATTTCATATTGTTTCCTTATTTATAATCTTATCATTATATCCGTTCAGGCAATAAAGATAAAGAGTTAAAGCCTGTTTACAGTGTTTTTGTTTGGTAATTGAGGCATATCTTTTTGTAAATCATAATGTATTTTTACTTTCTCATAATGTGCTGAAAGTGACTTGTTTCGACGACAGGAACTCAGATAATCTTCGTCAAAAAAGCGCATATCAAAAAAAGGATTATCGACACAAAGAAAGCGTTGCATGTCCTGATTATCATTAAGCATTTTTTGGCAAAATGTAGAACAAAAACATTCAAGATTATCCTGAATTTTATAATCATCCATATTGGAAAGAGAAGTAAAAAAATGTGTATAAATCTGTTTGATTTCATCTACTGTGAATACATCAAACATAGCTTCATGGTTGTTTTCTTTAAATTTTGAATTGAAATTTATGAGCATGAAGCATTCATGGATTGAAATATTCATTGTTTCTTTAAAAAAAGCATTTCTTAAATCCGCAGGCTGTTTCAATAATGCATTCATGTCATCATTCATACTGAACAAGGAAGATAAAATATATTTATCGTTAATTTCTTCTTTGAAATAATCTTTAAAAAAGAAAAAATTATCAGACAGGTCTTTTGAATAAGCGTGTTTTTTATTGAATTGACATGTCATTTCCATAAGCATATTTCGGATAAATGCGTTTTCTATAATTTTAATATCCTCAGACTGACTTCCAATCGTATAAAACAGTTGAGTGAATGAAAGGGGCTGATGAAAAGCACAGAGACTTAAGTTTATTGCTGAAAGAGAAAGTTGTCCATTAGAAAAGCCTGCTGCCAGAAAATCCATATTACCTTGTATAATAGCGACCTGAAATAAATCAATTTCACGGAAATTTGGTTCATGATCAAAAATAATGGTATCAGGTGTAATGCCTAATAAATAAATAAGAAGGTAAAAAGTTTCATTATTCAACTTTAACCCCTGAATAAGAGGATCCATTTCATTATATTTATTAATATGTGAATAATGCTTATGTAGTTCATCACCATGTTGTTGAACATAACATTTTAGTTTTTCACTATCATTATTAATTATAATTTGAGTTAATTCATTCATTTAAAAGATTTCCATTTAAAAGTCATAATCAATTATAAAATATTAATGCGTTTTGAGCCAGAAATATTTTGACAAATTAAGTGATTAAAGGTATACATTGCATGATTTTATCTCAATAAGGAATTTATTATGAAAAAAACCATGTTTGCAGTAAGTGCTATTGCATTAAGCCTTATGTCAGCTTCCGTTTTTGCAGGACCTGCTGAGAAGTCAGAAGCTGCGCAGGAAAAATTTGTAAGTTATAGTTTTTACGGTGTGGCTGTTCCAGCAGATAATGCAAAGAATATTAAATACACCGATTTACAGAAAATTAAAGACCAGAAAGCTATGGCGGCTTATCTGAAAGATATTACCAAAAGTGAAAACGCAAAGCTGATTACTTCTGGTGGAGGCATGGATCTTTCGGGAAAAGATTTGGCTCTTAGTGTAAACAAAGAAATTCCGTATACCAAAAGTGTAACAATGAAAACTGATGCTGCAGATAAAACTTTAACGCAAACTGTGACTATGAAGCAGGATGTGTTTAATGAAGGCGTTAATCTATTAATGAATTCAAAAGAAGATAATGGTTTTATTCGCACAAAAATGAATCTTAATACAAATACACTGTTATTGATAACAAAAGGTGATGTAAAAGAGGGAACGCCGGATTCACTGGATACGCATTCAGTTAAAATAGATACATCATTTATCGTAAAACCTAATCAGGTAGTTAAGTTTGATAGCCCTGTTTACGAGCGTGAAGGTAAAGAATATAAAGATATTTATTTCATTCAACAGAGCCTGGGAACAACTGCGGTTAAAGGTTAAAAATAAGAGATTAATGACAGAGACCTGCTTCGGAAGGTTTTTTTATTTATTAATCTATATAACAAATCCTTTGACATGAAAATTGGCATGATGTTAATATTCATGTCATTTTATCAGAAAAGGAATATCTCATGAAAAAATTGATTATTGCATTATCTGTTATTTTTTCTGGCTTTGTTTCATTTTCAGCGTTGTCTGCTGATCTGTCTGATAAAAGTGAAAAAGTTATTTATTATAATGTGATTGGAATTGAAGTACCCGTTGATAAAGCATCCAATATTAATAATACAGATTTAAAGAATATTCAGAATGATGAAGAGCTATTTCATTATATGGAAGATTTATTGGATAAAAATACGGGAAATGTCATTCTTTTTTCTCAAGGTAAGATAATTAACAACAAACCTGTTGTCATTGAAAATTCGAATGATATTCCATATAAAGAGAAGGTTTCTATAACAAGTTTTGAAGACGGTTCACGCTTAACTGAAAACCAGGTGAATGTATTTAAAGAAGGTGTAAAAATTGTTTTAACTGCACAGGAAGAGAAAGGATTAATTAAGACAAAAATTGATTTCACTGATTCTCATGTGTTATCAACAAAAAGAAGTGAATATAGTAATACTGAGCCTGATTATATGAATATAAAATCAATTAATATGCGTCAAAATTTTATAACACAATCGGGTCAGGTTATAAAATTTAATTCTTTTGTTGTTTCGAAAGCGGGTAAGGATTATCAGAATATTTATTTTATTCAGGAAAAATTATAAATCAGATTAATATCAGAAAAATACGTTGTATTAAAAGACCTGCTCCGGCAGGTTTTTTGCTTTTAGAGTTTACTTTTGCTGAGTATCCTATATATAAGGAGGTATTCCTGTCAAAATAATAAAATAAAATGGATTCCTGAATGCCTTATATAAAAAATTCTCGTGGAGTCAAAGAAAAATATACTCCCGTAAAAATATCTAAAACCCTGTCTGAACTTTATTTCTATATGTATGGTAAAAAAGCCATTCAATACAGAGGTAAAGTTATAGAAATGACTAAGCGAATTTATGATCGTCTTGCTGATAGATTTGGTAATGATGAAACCAGTGAATGGCCTTTAGCTGAAATAAGAAATTACACAGAAAGAGAAGTCAGACAAAATACAAATGAAACAATCCACAAAACCTTTTTGTTATTAAATCCGCCTATTATTGATAGAAAGAATAAAGAAGAAGATGAAGATCTTTTAGGATATAGCTCCAGAAATATACTTGGAAACTTTGAAATTGATCCGGTATGGAATGTTATAACAGAACAGGAATTTGTTGAGCCTATTTTTGAAAATAATGAAACTCTTCTTGATTTAGGTACAACGATACGTATTAAAAAGCCCAGAACAGCAAAACCTGAAAAGAAAAAGAAAGAGGGTATTCGTCGCATTCATATTGCGAAGAGGCGTTCTGACTGGATCCAGTTCTGGAAAAAACTTTCTGTATTAACTGATCAAGTTTTCAATATAAGCGTTCTGGAAAAAATTGTATCCAGAGAAGATAAACCTTATACCTTCGATTCAGAAGGTTGGTGGATATTTTGGGAAAATGCTATTTTTGAAGCCATAAAAGAAGATCCTCGTTTATTCGTTTTATTAAGACTTGCGCAGCAAAGAAAGGCAAGAGCTTGTCTGGTGGGTCAGGATTGGTTGGATGGCTCAGGATTAAATCAAAAAGAAGGCGACATCCCCACAACGTTATATCTCATGGATCACAGTGAGCAAAACGATCTATATAGACTTTTGTGGAAGGAAAATATGAAACGTCTGGCAGAAGAAGGTCAGATAGATTCTATTCTGCTTAAAATATTTAATCTTGATAAATTATCCGTATTTATCGATCCCGGAAGAGATAAGCTTATTGACTGGCGCGGTTATCAGTATCTTAGATTAGGTGGCTGTCTCTGGGATATTCCGTCAAATCATAACTGGAATGTTATTACTTACCCTGGTATCAAAACACAGAAAGGCTCAAAAGAACCTCCTCAATGGGCATTTATGCGCCTTGCAATGGCATTGTGTGTTAATGAAGCAAACCCCTGGGGTTTTGTATTAGATTTTTATAATCAATTTTCACAACTTACGATTATTCCTTCTGAAAGTATGCTAAGGCAAGCGGGACGTAAACATGCAAATTTTCTTGAAGATAAATCAACAAAGGTTGAAGATAAATTTGAGTCTATTTATGAAGCGATTCACCAGTCAGCAGTCGGAACAAAATGGACGGGAACGGTAAGTATGGACTGGTCAAAAGTCCGTTCAGTGGGGTCTCCTGTTAAAAATGGTGTGCGTAAATCCAGAGGAATATTACAGTTTGCCAAAACAATTAATGAATCATTGCTGGCGCAAAACAGAACCACTGATGACAGACCTGTAACAATGGCGCTTCCTCTGTGGCATTTGGAGGTATTAAAACTTATCAGAAATAAAGAAGAACAAATTCCAAATCTGCAATCTGTAATTTATGTAAGCGATTTATTTATGAAAAGACTGATGAATAACGAGTCATGGACATTATTCGATCCTGTATTTTTCCCTGAATTACAACAAAGCAGCAGTGAAGGTTATTTGTTAGCAGAAAGTCTGGCTGATGAGCGAATGAAAATTTATAGTGGATGCGTTAAAAAAATAAGTTCACAAAAATTATGGGGAAGAATATTAAATAATTTACGTAAAGGCGAGCATTCTCTTGTTTTTGAAGATTCAAATAAAGCCTATGAGTTTTTCCCTAAAATAGCCCCAGGAATAACTGGTTTAGACGGTGTAGGTCTGTTTCCTTTGCCTGCTTCGAAAGATAATGAACTTTCATGGATAAAATGGCCGTCTATGGCGGTTAACTTATTAAAATGTATTGATGAAAAAGGCATGCCTCAATTAGATAAGTTAAATGAGATAGTCAGTTTTTCCCTAAGAATGCTGGATAATGCCATAACATTATCACTGAGTGATCAGGATAAGATAACCCATGATTTTCGTTCTATTTGTCTGGGTAATATCGGATTTTATGAAGCTATAGATAAAATTATAGAGAATCAGGATGACGATAGAACATCGGTATTAAATCAATGGATTTCAGGTTTAACAGAAGCATGGTCTATGGCTATTTTAATAGCCGATCAGGAACTGGTAAAAGAAAGAGGTGCGGCAAAAGCATGTGAATTATATAAATCAGATTTATCTTTATTTGACCCCATTAAAAATATGGAAAAACTGAAAGAAATGCGTGGTGGAGCATTAAAGATAAATATAAAACAGAATCCGGTCTGGAATAGTTTAAATAAACAGGCTGAAATATCAGGATATCGTTTTATTAATAAAAGCTGCTGGGCTCCTTTTAAAAATATGGCAGGAATAGCGGGTGTTTCACCTGGTGGAATAGGTTCATTGCAGCCTGTTGAAAATATAGAAGATGAAAAAGGTATTTCTCGATGGATTCCTACTCCTTTATTATTAAATAAATGTTTTAGCTATCCTGACAAAATAAAAGAATATAATAAATCAATGAAACAACCGGGTGTGCCAAGGGTATGGGAGAGCAGTATAAACGATGTGGCGTATCCAAATGAAGAAAACTGGAAAATGCTAATGGAACAAGCTGCTTTAATACGTCCGTGGAACGATCAGGGTGTATCGGTAACATTACCTATTGGTTTACCTGTAAACAGATTGAATATATTAATACAGGAAGCCTGGTGGTATGGATTAAATGTAATAAGGTTTGAGAAAGCATTAAAACGAATTGAAAATAAAAATAATGATGAAGAAAATGAAATTGAGGAAATATAAAATAAGCCTGGCTTAATTGACTCAAAAGCAAAATCGTTTATTCTTTTATAGAGTCTAAATTTTCATAATAATAAATTAAATATAAATTAAATAAAAAAGGTAGGGTTTTTGTGCAGATAAAATTTGGTTATGATTCGGCTACGCTGAAAAGTGGTCAGCCCAAAGAAATAATATGGGATTCTCAAAGATTAATAAATGGTCACGTATTAATTATGGGTAAAAGTGGTACGGGTAAAACATTTACCCTGAAAAAGATGTTAAATCAATTATCGAGCCAGACAAATGGAAATTTTCGTTGTCATATAATGGATGTTCATGGGGATATTGATATAGAAGGTTCTTCCACTGTAAAGTTCTCAGAATCAACGGATTATGGATTTAATCCTTTAAAAATAAACCCAGATCCTGATTTTGGTGGAGTAAGAAAACGTATTCAATCATTTATTTCAGCCTTGGGTAGAACCGGTTTTAAGTTGGGTCCAAAACAGGAAGCAGCACTACGAAATGTATTGAATGATTTATATTCTGCCAATGGTTTTTATGACGGTGATCCTAAATCATGGAAATTAAATGATGGAGTAAAAAGAGCTTACGATAAAAAAAATCCGACAATGGAAGATGCTGTGCGTTATGCTAATTCGAAGTTAAAATCCATGATGCTTGGAACCTCTTCTGCAGCAATTACAGCACTGGAAAAATTAAACCGTAAGCAGGCTCAGTTTTATAAAAAAATGAAGCAGGTAAATAAATCATCTCATGATCCTGTTGAAGTCGAAATATTAAAAAAAGAAGTAGAGAAACTATCGAATGAAGCTCAGACATTATTTGAAGAGCATTTAAAAAATATTCAAACAGGATTTGAATTTACTGACTTGATGAAGTATGATTCTAAAGAGGTTATGAAATCTGTTGTGGACAGGCTGGAAAACCTGAATAATATCGGTATATTCAAGCCTAAAAATCCACCGTTTGATCCGAAGAATCCGATATGGCGTTATGATATAAAATCATTATCAACGGATGAAAAAAGGCTTTTTGTTTCTTTTATTCTGGAAGCAATTTTTCACAAAGCGGTTCAGCGTGGTGTTCAAAGTGATGTTGTTGAAGTTGTTATTCTGGACGAAGCGCACTTATTCCTGACAGCAGATGACGATAACCCAATTAATATTATTGCGAAAGAAGCAAGAAAATTTGGTCTTGGATTATTTGCAGCAAGTCAGTCACCTACTCACTTCTCGGATGACTTTTTGTCAAACGTAAGTACGAAGATCATTTTAGGTATTGACCAGATGTACTGGGATAATTCAGTCAGGAAACTTAAAATGGATCAGGCTGCTCTTGAATGGCTGGTGCCACATAAAAGTCTGTTAATACAATTAAATAACAAGGGTGAAACGAGAAATCGTTTTATATGGGCAGTCAATGATGTCTATGGCAGAAAATGAGTTAACAGTGAAAACGGAGGAAACAGAAAAGAATGGACTCTCCTGTATTCCTTCACCTTGTTTAGTGCCATCTAAACGCTTATTAATGCAATTGCATAGTAAAGGTGAAAAAAGAAATAAAAGAAATGGTTTCACGTGGGTCAAAAATCGTAATGATATTTATAATATGGAGGAAATTATATGACCGAACAAAAAAAATCAGTAAAAAGCAGTGGTCAAAATGGAATTTTAGTAGATATCATCGTTCACCCTATGGTAATGCGCTGGCTTTCTCAGACGGCGCATCAGGATACAGATGGGTTTTGCAGACTGGTGGAATCCAATAATAGTCGTTTTCGTAAAATGTTTGGTGTTCCGACCTGGCATGCTGACGGGAAAGACGGCTGGACGGAAGGCTGGGCAATCAGTGAAAGTGGATTAAACTGGATGGTCTTAAGTAGTCCAAAGACTTCGACGAGTCCTGGTATAACAAAATTTAAGATAGTATTATCTATTTCTGAAGAAGAATTTAAAAATAATGCAAAAATGGCGTTAGGTATAACAGAATATTTGCAGTATTTAATGCAAACTTTAATGGGTGAAGAATAACGGAGGAAGAGTTATGAGTTTACTTATCGATGATAGTGCAAAAAAACGACTTGAAGAATTACATAAAGAAGATAAAGCCTCTAACCGGATATTGTTGATTGACCTAAATCAGTCAGGATGTTCTGGCTGGGCATATCACTATTCATGGCTTGTTTCTCAGGAAGCGTCAAAGAAAAAACTGATCGTTGAAGAAATTGAAATGAACGGTCATCATTTTAGTGTAGGCTATCCAGAAATGTATGCTGATTATTTTAAAGGCGCGACATTAATTTATAAAAAAGAAGGATTAAATACGCGTCTGTTAATTGATAATCCGAATGTCATGTCTGAGTGTGGGTGTGGTGAAAGTGTCAATTTTCAGCAATAGTTTTAAAAAAACTAAATAGCAATCTGATAAATGAGAAGCGTTTTTAATAAAGCGCTTTTTTTTATGTTCAAAATATCAAAAAAGCTGTATTAATTGAAAAAAAGCGGTTAAAATAATAGAGATGATAATTCAAAACATAAAAGGTAATTGATATGCAAATTTCAGTATCATATGAAGATATGAAAAAACAGGTTCCTGATCTGGTTGAATCTGTTGAAAGTCGTGCAAAAGGTGTAAAAAATGGTAGTTTTGATGGTTCTTCTGATCCACAAAGCTGGAAGTGGTTTGTGGAAGTTGAAGATAAGTTTGCAGATAATAACATTCCTGCACTTATGTATTACAATCAGCCTATCGATAAAAACTCACCAGATGTTAAAAGTGAAAGATTGGTCGATAATGACAAGCTTGCATTGTCAAACGAAGATTTTGTAAAAAAATATATGTCTATGGGAGTCATTAACGCCCGTTTAGGTGTTATTGCAGGAAAAGCAAAAGTTGATACCTCTATTACGCATGTGGATAGCATTCCAACAGATCTTCTGCAAATGTATGCTATGAAAGAAAACAATGCTCAGCCTACCGGTCATAAATTGTTGTCAGTTTATAAGGGAGAAAGAAATCCAGGTCAGCCAGGTGTTGCAAAAGTTGCTATTGTTGCGGCATTTGAAAAAGAAGATGGTCAGTTCATGTTGTTAACCAAAGAAAGCAACAATATGGAGAGACTGTTTATTCGTGGGATTGATGAAAAAACCAATAGTGTTATGACTTATGGAACAATTCTGGAAAATTCGCAAGGCTGGGATGTTGAAGAAGGTAAATACTGGAAAGACGTTTCTACTGTTGGCTGGAAAAGAATTTCAGCAGATGAAATTGAGAAAAAATTTGCAAAAGATGTTCTGAAAGAAGAATTCGATTTCGACAAATGGTCAAATCTTTCAAAAGGCATGGCTCTGGCAGCAGTATTCGGTGATGATTTTACAGTAGATGCAAGGGTAGCTCCATTTGACGCAGATGCACTAAATGATTCGGTTCGTTATTTTGAATATGGTGAAGAATTATCTGATCGCGAGTTTATCGAAAATAAATGGGCGATGTTTGATAAGTTAACGCCAGATGGTCTCGACAGAGGCAAAAAGCCTATGTCAATTGGAGAGATCATCAAAAATGGTGATACTGAAGGTCTGCGTATTATGATTGAAGAATATAAAACAACAGGTGCGTATGACAAAATCTTTGTTGAAAATAACGAAGAACAAAATATTTCAACGCTGCTGTTCCATACTGCAGCAACGGGTACACCTGAAATGATGCAAATGCTGATTGATCTTGGCGCTGACCCAAGCCGTGAATTTATTAAAGAAATTGCAAAAGGTATGTTCTCGCATTATCCAGTTATGCATAATGCAATTATGGGTGAAAATACAGAAGTTGTTAAATTCATGATTGAGAAAGGTTATGAAGGTATTGAAAATCGTTTCACCAGCACTGAGACATGGTTAATGTTTGCCGTAACAGAAGGTAAACTGAAAAGTGCTGATATGCTTCTTGAAATGGGTGCTGACATTAATGCTACAACTTTCCATGGCAATACGGCATTGCATCTTGCGGCAAGTAAGGCAAATGCATTAGCTCTGGAATGGCTGATTAAGCATGACGCAGATCCAACGATTGAAAATCCTGCTGGAAAATTATATTCAGAAATGTTGGATGATGGTGAAGAATGGAATGAACTGTATAATTTCCTGGAAGATTACCGTGAAGCGAAAGAAAATGGAACTGAGTTCACGTTGCCAGAAGATTTTTATGATCGTGTAACTTACAAAAAAGAAGATGACGCAGCAGAACAACAGAAAAATATGCTTGCTCAGTTGCTTGCCAAAATGCCAGGCGCTTCTAAAAAGCCAAGTCCATAAAGTTAATTAACTCTCCCTTATGGGGGAGTTTTTATTATGGAGTTTTGACAGGTTTATAAAAAAATAAAGAGGTCTTTCGACCTCTTAAAATTTTAAATTTTTATAAACTGAGACTACGTTTATAACGTTGCTTCTTTTGACAGAGATTGTCATAATTACTGCGTTAGTAAAATTACAGTAATTTGGCCTCTATCGTATCCACTTTGAAGTAAAGCAACACGACCGCATTTATCAAGGTCCTGCATTTGACCTGTCATATATTGCTACTCAACTTATCATAATCTGTTATTCCAGTTATTAATATGTGTTATATCAGCATTATGTAAATCAACTGATTAAAAATCAGACTCGGTTTATCCAAGTTTTAGGTCGCTTTATCACAATATACCGCCGCGCACGGCAAAATCGTAAATGTTTATTTTATTATTGTTGAAGGGTTTTATTATGAATTGTATTAATAGTGTACTTTTATAAGGTAACAATGAAGAACTGTCAATGGTCTTCTCTAAAAAATGTCTAATAAGTAAGCAAACGAATGAATTATAAAATAAAGTTCTTGCAAAGAAAAAAAGAACTACGCTATAATAGCGCCATGTTGAACAATAAAAGGAAAGTAAATATGGCTGTTATTCCAATGGTAATTGAGCAAACTTCTCGCGGTGAACGTTCTTATGATATTTATTCCCGCCTGCTAAAAGAGCGTATTATCTTTCTGAATGGTCAGGTTGAAGACAATATGGCAAACGTGATTGTTGCACAAATGCTGTTCCTGGAAGCAGAAAATCCTGAAAAAGATATTTATCTGTATATCAACTCGCCAGGTGGTGTCATTACTGCTGGTATGGCTATTTTCGATACCATGAAATTCATTAAGCCTGATGTCAGCACCATTTGTCAGGGTCAGGCATGTTCTATGGGTGCTTTCCTGCTGGGTGCAGGCACCAAAGGCAAGCGTTTTTGTCTGCCAAGTGCACGAGTTATGATCCATCAGCCTCTGGGTGGTTATCAGGGTCAGGCGACAGACATTGAAATTCATGCGCGTGAGATGCTGAAAGTTAAAGCACGAATGAATGAGCTTATGGCTGAACATACCGGTAAGCCGGTTGAAGAGATTGAACGTGATACTGAACGAGATCGTTTCATGTCAGCACAGGAAGCTATGGACTATGGTCTGATTGACGGTATTCTTGATAAGCGTAAATAATAAACGATAAGAAAGAAAAAAGAGAGCATTTGCTCTCTTTTTTATTATGTCTGTTATGAAGGTGCGTAACTGACCTGACGTTTTACCAATCCGCGATCAACAAATTCATCAAGCCACGGTTTAGCTAAATCAGGATAATTTCCATTACGTCCACCTGCCAGTTTCCAGTGTTCATAATTCAGCAATACTAAGTCATCAAGATCATTAATCTGAGTGCGGATCCCTTTTTTATCAACAGAGAACAGAATACCGTTTTCAGCTTCTTCCAGTATCATAGCACCATTTTTGTAAAAACCGTCAACGTGGAAATGACCTGAAAGAATATCATATTTACATGAAATACTGTGATCTATCAGTTCAAGAATGACAGGGTGGAGCCTTCTTTGAGAAGGTTTATAGTCTTCAAGTCTGAACTCTTTAGGTTGAGTATGTTCTTCCTGTTCCTTGCGATGTTCTTCAATGACCATCCCAAGATTATCTAACTGAGAACTGGCAGGTTCATTATAATTATTTTCGTGTTCCATTGTTACCTCTTATTATTTTGTTATTTCCTATATCGCTAAAATAACAAAATATATAAAATGATCAACCTCAATAATGAAAATTATTCATTATTAAAGGCGAGAAATGTTTTTTTGAGCAAGAGAAACAGGAGAATCATTATGCCAGTTATTCAGTGTGTTTTCTGCATCCATAATTCTGGTAATGTATTTTCGTTGACTGTCAGGCGTTAACGTTTCGTGTAAATCAAATTTCAAATGAAGCGCTTCACGAATTTTATTTCTGGAATATTCAATATCCATTATTTTGAAATTATGTTTATCTGCTAAATGATCATGCATTTTTATCAGATTATCAGTCTGGGCAAAAAGCAGTTCAATATAACCAGGATTAGTTGTATCTCTGTTTTCTGCAACAATATGTTTTACAAAATTAACACGTGAAACCAGCCATAAATTAATAATGTCACAGTTTTCATTGTTTTGCATATCATGTAGAATATGAGAATGTTGATTAAAAATAAGATCAGCTAATGGATTGTATGTTGGTGTCTCATCATCTTCAAACGTGATAAAGCAATCTCCCATGCTTCTATAAATAGGCAATCCCGATTCACCATAAAAATCAAAATCATTAAATATTTGTACTGCTGTTTTTTCAAGGTTTCCATTATTTTTACTGAAACATTTTGTTCCGATAGCACATGCCAATAGTTCATCAGATTGTTTTTTACTTAAAGTTAATCCCATATCATTAAAGAAGTTAATGATATCAACTCTTTCCTGCATTGCTTCAACATCTTTTTGACAATCAAAATCCAGAAGTCCTAATGCGTTAAAATACAGATTAAGTAAGAATTGAGATTTATAAAGCGGTCCGTCTTGTTTTAAATTAAGTGATTCCTGTTTTCTTCTATCTGGTCTGCGGCTATCCAGTATCGCAGCGCCTGCATTAAAATCTTCGATAAAATTATTAACTAAACTGTCATTTGGTGTTTCGGGTAATTGATTAATAATGTCAATCCATTCGCTGTTGAAAACTTCTTTGAGAACAGGAACTGTCATTTTATTATGGAGTAAACTTAATAATGGGTTTTCCATAGAATGGATAAGAGTAAATGCATTTTTGTCTATGTTATTAAGCGTTTTTTTAATCAGTGAAATATTACCAGAATTGATAAATTTATTTAACATAAACTGCTGAAAGCTATTATGGTCAATATAGGGAATTTGTTTAATCTCCTCCGTGAGTTTATCATAGCAATAATGAAGAGTTTCTTGATGTCTTTCATAATATTGATAAGTATTAGACGCAGTAAGAAACTGAGCAGTTTCACGAATGTAAAAGAATTGAGAATGATAATGGCTTTTTTCTTCTTCGTTTTCAAATTTATCAAATAAGGTGTAGGCATTAAGTTGTGTTGAAAAATCGCTTTGTTTTTTCATAAAATCAACAAATTTGTTATTGTTCATAATAATAGGCATCCTGAATATATTTATACTTATATTCTACAAGTATATTCGCGTTCCTACAATAAAAGGTTGAATAAAGATAGCATACAAGTTTATAATATAATAAAAAGAGGAATAAATATGTTATTTATTAAAAAAATATTTGCATTTTTTTCTTTGAAACAACAACGTCGTCTTTTGAATGAAAGTCGTGAAAAAGCAAACAGAGAGTATTTTTTTGTTGATGTATCTATTTATCGTTTAATTATCAATCCTGTTATGTTAATACAGTTGATATTACTTTTATTTAAAGGCAAAAAGCAGAATATTCAGCGTTCAATTATGCTAAATGGTTTTTTGCGAGAAAATACTCTTGTTATCTTTAATCTCTTTGCCATGCCTGTTGGATTATCATTAGGCATATTCGCTAATCATTGGCCATTATTTTTGTTTACCTGTATTGCTATAACAACTATGCTGGTTATCGTATATCTGATTTATGCCAAAATAAATGGTTTGTTAGTTTATGCTTCACATATTGATAAGATTGAGCCTTTTGGATTGTCTGAATGGCTCGAACTACATTGTGTATCATGTCAATCAGAAATTTTGCATAAATGTATAAAAGATAATCATGATAATCCATTCGCTCCTTCGAAAAAAAATAGACTTTAATTTAGTAGAAAAATAGGCATAGTGCTAATTGATTTTAGCGATAAAGCATGTATATTAATATCTATCGCTATTAATTTGTATTAATTACAATACATTCATTTTTAAATCAGAGTCTATGGGATAACAATGTATAACAAAAGGTCACGCAATTATTATATAAACGCGAATAAATTTATTTCTTTTGCATCCTGGAAAAATAACGAAGAAATGTTTTCTTTGTTTCCCAGTTTTTTCATTCAGTTAAATATTGATAAAGGTCTTGAAATAAAGATTAATAAATATATTTTCTGTCTGGGGAAAAACCGGTTTGAAATCAATACTGGTGTATATACACCAAGAAATAAGATATTAAACTGGAAGTCATCGGGATTGGAAGATTTTATTGTCTGGATAAGAAAAAATGTAAATGCTAAATTTGATAAGTATGATATGGAAGTGTTTTTGAATAACAGTCCTGAATGGAAAAAAATAATTACTCAATCAAATTGTAATAATCATTATATCCGAATATTACTGGCAAAAGAACTCGCGGATTTTTCAAATAACAAGAAAGAAGAAATAAAATCGACTACAGAAAATAAAACAAAAAATTCTTCAATAGCCAAAGATGCACTTTTATCTTCACTGGATAGCCTTGGTCAGAATGACATACCAAACGTTCCTGTTGATCCACTGGATCAGTTAGGCGATGCACTGAATATTTCTAAAGTAGATATTGAATCATGGGAAAATCATAAAAAATAAAAGAACCGAGAGGTTCTTTTATTTTAAGTATATTATTTACGGTTTTTATAATTAACAGACGTCTCTTTCTTCCTGTTTTTTTCACATTGATAACCTTTCTCTATATCAGTGTTGAATTCAACTTTCAGATATTCTTTTAATTTTTCTTTGCGCATACGGTGTGGGCTATCGTCTCTGGAAGAATGAGAAAGGTCAGAGACTTCATGTTTGTTGACAATAGCTTTTTCGTCACCTTTTTCGATTATGCGTTTAACATGTTGACGCATTTTTTTATGCCAAAAATTTTTAAAAAATCTGTCGGTAGGGCGTTTATTTTTCCCCCAGGAAGGAGCATTTTTATTATAAGAACGAGACATATATGTTTCCTTTTATTGATTACATTCATAATCGAAACATAGTGTTGACCCTCTTGTTATTAAAAAAGATATAATACTGACATTTTTATTTAGCGTCAATAAATTTTTTGATTTTTTTATTGAGAAAGTTTATACTCACAGGAATATAAAGGAGACAAAAATGAATATCAATTTTAATCAACTAGCTAGTTGTCAGAGGTTTATGGATTTTGAGCTCTATGAGAAATTCAGAAAAGAAAATGTATTCAATATCGAAAATAAATTTATAAAGAAAAAAACGAGCATACCTTTTTCGTTAGAAGAAGAAAATTTGGAATCCTATATTTTGTTAACAAAAGGGGAAGATTTAACGAAATTTGCAAAAAAATATCCCCAGGAATGTATTATAGATAAACGATCCGTAGATTGTATAAAATGGGATCAAGTTGATGTTGATTTTTTACATTGTATGGAATCCTTTATAAAAACAGAAGAAGAGGAACAAATTTTTTTAATAAAAATGGTTGAGAAAAGTTCTCATAATCCTGTTGTTGAAATGTTTTTTAAAGACTTTATCCATTGTAAAAAAATAAATATGGTAGATTTTCTTCTTCGTAATACAGAATCTCCCAAAAATTTCAAATTAATGATTATGGATGAAGTAGGATATTACAACAACCGTCCAATGGAATCTATGATAGACAAGATCTTATATTACGTAGAAGATGGTGAAAAATATAATGTATTAAGTGATTACTTTAATAAGGTTAAAAAAACGGCAGAAATACCTGTTTTAAATAAAGACGTTTCAGTATTTATTGCAAACAATTTTACTCAGGAAGAATGCAAAAATTTGTTTAAAGAACAAAAATTATCTTTGCAGAATATCAGTGAAATTGTTGCTATTGCTAAATGGGAAAAAACCTTTTTTTACAGCTTACAATATGGACAGGATCCACTTTATATTCATTTCAATATCGGTATTCTGATTATTAACGACCTTCTGGATATAAACATAATTCGCAAGGATATACCTAACAAAAAAGTAAGAGATTATCTTACCAGTATAGGTATGTATTCGTCTTTATGTAGCGAAAATATACATCATGCTATGATTACGGAAAATATGCAAAATGATGAAGGTGATTCTCTGTTACATTATTCTGCTGGTCTCTCTGTGGGGAATACCAATATTTATGACCTTTATAAATATTTTTATAGCAACAAATCATATTTGATTTTAAAAAACAAAAAAGGGAAAACGTTTATTGATGAGTTATTAGATAACTATAATTATGTAGAAATAATAGAAATATTGTATAAGGATAAAAATATTGAAACCGATAATCAGGAGATTTTTCAAAACATACTTGATTATGTTAATAATGACGAACGTATTTGTTCTTCGGGAGAGAATAAAATTATTATAAGTCTGCTTATAGATAAACAAAAAAATATATTAAATGAAAGTTCAAAAATAAATCATTCATTATTGTCTTCATCTCTGGCACGATTATAAAAAGGATAAATTTGCTTTTTAAGCTGCAATATATTATCGTTCAGATTATGTAATACTATTCAGGAGAGATAGACGTGAAGAAAAAAATTATATTATTAAGTCTTTTATCTGGCCTGTTGTCTGTTTCTGCTTTTTCTCATGCTGACATGAAATTTTTAACAGCGAATGATTATAATAACAGTCAAATAAGAGGCTTTAATATTGGTGTTCTGGAAACTCACAGCGACACCTACTACAAAGAATTAAGTGAAACTAAAATTAATGCAGTAAGGGTAATTGTCCCTTTCAGACGTTGTACCTTAGAAACACAACAACCAAAGGATATTGATAAAAAGAAAATTACCAGTGTTAATGATGTCAAAGCTGATGCTATGACAGGTGTGCCTAAATGTGTTTATGAAATATCTCCTGAAAACAGTGATAAATTCAAAGCATTATTGAAAAAAGCCGTTGAGTATAATTTCTATGTTATTCCTGTTGCTGAATTCCAGCAAAATCCTGCGGGTGATTTCTGGACAGTCCCTAAGCTTCAACAGGGACTTACAGAAGCCTGGAAAGACTTTGCAAATCAATATAAAGAATATTCGGTAATAGCAGGTTATGATCTTATGGATAATCCTTCTGCTGAGGGACTTCCTGCCGGTTCGAATGTCAGTGAATACTGGCAAAAGGGTGCGAGTTACATGATTCAGGGCATACGTTCTGTTGATAAAAAACATACAATTATTTATCCTATGGCTCCTTCTGGCATGCCTGTTGCCTTTAAAGATTTCAAACCTTTTGAAGATAAAAACGTGGTTTACGGTATAAATATGTATTATCCACTGGATCTTACTATGCAGGGAACCAGTGAAAACTTTTCTTATCGTATACCTTATCCAGCAGGTCTTGAATATGGCATACAGCCTATTCCTAATCAACCTCCTCGCGTAATAGATGTAAATGATTTAAGATTATATCTTCAGGATGCAGGATTATTTGCAAAAACAAACAATGTTCCGGTTATGGTTCTTGAATTTGGTATCGTCCATTATGCTCCTAATGGTTCTTCGTTCCGTTATGTCAGTGACACAACAAAGATATTTGAAGACAATGGCTGGTCGTGGACTTATCAGGGGTTCCGGGTTTCAGCAGCATTTGATCCTTATATAGGTTCTGATGACCCTGAAAATACTACGCGTAGTTTTACGTCTCCGATTATGAACGTACTAACTTCTTATTTCCAGAAAAACAGTTTATATTATAAATAAAAAGAACTGATTCTGGTTGTTATTTAAGCAATTAGCAGCCAGAATCATAGTATGTTCTTGATTATTCCTCAGAATAAGCTATGTATAGATAAACCCATAATCAGAAAGCAGAACTATGATAACAGACAAATATTTACAAAAAACATTTACAGAAAGACCGATTATCTGGCTGGTTACTCACCCTTATCCTGATCAGGATAATACAGCATGGGTATTAGATGAAAAAGAGCAATCGTGGAATCATATAAAAACAGGTTGGCTCGATATTAATGATTGTTGTGTCGGTTTACCCGAAAAGCCCTGGCCGACAGAAATACAGGAGTGGGTTGCCTCTGGTATAAATCCTATCTTATATCCTATTAACGATTTTAAATATGTATCTGAAAAATACAAAGAATGGTGGAAGGAACTTTACAAAAACGACCTGTTTCGTATATGGGTGTTAGGGTGGAATCCGGTCACTGATATTAATTTAAAAAAACAATGGAAAAAAGCAGAATTAGAATATAAAATAATGATTCTTGAAACAACCATTGAATTAAAGAAGAAAATGAAATTACGTCCTACAAAAGACAGATTTGATTATGTTTGTAAGGATGTTATTGCTTCTGTTGAAAAACAGGAAAACAAATTACTTCATGGTGTTATTATATCAATGGTAGAAGAATGGAAAAAGGAGGCATAGCCTCCTTTTTTATTATTTGAAATAGTTTCTCTGCTTTTTAGAAATAGATTTTCCTTCAAGTTCTTTTTTTCTTACTGCGGCATGAAGCATTTCTTCAATTTTAGCATTAAGTTTTGCATGCTGAATTAAGGCATCTTCATTCCCAGTATAAACGTCAGGAAAACGCTGAGTCAGCCAGCGATAAACAGTAAGTAGTTTTACTTTTTTCTCTGCATCCAGCAATGCTTCGTCTTTACTGTGATAACTTTCTTTTTCAGTCATAGCTTCTTTAACAATTTCCCAGTCAATAATCTGTCCCTGAGAATGACGAATCGCCCAGTTTAACAAAATTTCTTCATCATCAATATCGTTAGAATCGACCGGAGCTGTTGCATAGGAATATTGCTCAGTAATAGAAAGATTATTAAGATTAACAAGTTTATAAGAACGTTCTATTGCATCAGTCATAGGGCATGCTTTGAAAACAGGATGATTTTTCAACAAGTGATTAGCGAAGAATGATAACCATTGTGGAAGAGTGCCACCTAATTTTTCATGCCATAATGCAATCTGATCGGGTAGAGGCTGAACCCACCATTTTAAATCACGAGGAGGCTCGTCTTTTGAATCAAGAAGCTGCCAGAGCATAGCTTCATCATTATCCGACCATGTCGTCACGCCACCTTCAACAACCCAGCCTTTTCTGCCTGCACGGTTAGCAATTTGCCACACTTCGGAAGGTTTAAGTAGTCTTTCAACGTCACCATCAAATTTTACAAGTGTTGACAGTACAATACGTTTTATAGGAAGATTTAATCCCAACCCAATAGCATCAGTTGCAATCAGATAGTCAGTCTCTCCGTCGCGGAATTTCCTTGCTTCTTCACGTCTGACCTCAGGGGAAAGGTGTCCATAAATAACCGAAACTTTGAGTCCTCTTTGTTCAGCTTCTTCTTTCCATGCCAACACATCTTTACGTGAGAATGCAATGATTGCATCACCTTGTTGGACACGTTTCCATGACATAAGTGCTTTATCTCGTCTTAACTCTTTTTCTGCTGTGAGTTTAACGACATTCAGTTCATCACCTAAATATTTAACCATACGTTCCACATAGGGTAATGCTGCCTCAGAACCCGTAAGTACTAATTGATTTGTTGGTGCTGAAAGAACGGCTTGTGTCCATGCCCAGCCACGACCAGGATCCGCAAGAAGCTGAACCTCATCAAGAACAGAAGCGCCAACACGTTTGTTCCAGCGAGCCATTTCAACAGTAGAGGAAACAAAAGTGCTACCTAATGAACGGCGTCTTTCTTCACCTGTGATAAGATCATTAAGTACGCCTTTTTCGAGTAGGGTCTCATGACCTTCAAGTGCTAAAAGTCGTAAAGGTGCAAGGTAATAGCCACTATCAGCAGCAGTAAGTATCTGGAATGAACGATATGTTTTTCCTGTATTCGGTGGTCCCATAAAGAAAGTCCATACACGTTTTTCACTTCTTGCTATTTTAAAATGTTGTTCGAATTTATCAAAATTAACCAGTTTTTCTGCGGCGATCATTGCTGCTTCTTTTTCCTGACGCTTAATACGTGAGCTTTCTTTTTCAATAAAAGCAGTAAAAGCTGCCGTTATTTTTTTATGTTCATCACCAGAGAAATAGACCTTAGAAATTGTTTGTGTTAACCAGCTAAGCCATGGTGATTTTTGTGCATTATTTAAAAGGCTGACTTTTTCAGACCAAACAGAAAAAATATTCGAATGTAAAAATGAGACAAGTTCTGAAAATTTGTTTTCAACCTGCAATTCTTTTTGAATCTCAGTTGAATCGAGTTCTTTTGTATTGTGGTAAGCAAATACCCAGTTTTCAAAGGTTTTTTTAGGAACCGGAATATAAAAGAGTGAATTGAGAACAACAGTACTATCAGAAAGGTTTTCCAGCCATTCTTTTTTGGTGATAACAGCAACCATATCTTTTTTATTATCTTTGAAGGATACGCCCTCTATAATACGATGAAGTTTAGCTGCTTCAATCCACTCATTGGTAGCCTGTTCTTTATTAAGTTGATTGATATGTTTTTTGAAGGCATTCAGAACTTTATTCCAGTCTTCTGGTTTTATCCAAAGGGAATTAACGGATATTTTATCGGTTTGGGAATGATATAACTGAGGGGTCAGGCATGTCCAGCCTTCATTAATTTTACTTTCGTAAAAGGCATTATCTTTTTTATTAACTTTTGTGATTCCGTCCAACAGGGGTAATTCAATCCATTCTTTTTCAGTAAGGTCGTCAAAGTTTGTAACACTGGAGAATTTCATATAGTCGGTTCCTCATGTATGTTGTTTTTTTTTACTGCAAGATAGGGTCTGAGGCTACTCCTTTTTAAATCCAACATAATCTATTAATAACAGAAAAATAAATAAAGATCCAATAATAAAATGCAATATTTTAAGAGAATATTAAAAAAAGAGACGTTGACGTCTCTTTTTTATTTAGGATTATATATTATTTTTTATTAAACCAAACGGGATAAACATTTTTATGTTTTTTCCAGAGTTCGGCCACATCCTGTTTATCAAGCGTTTCGTTATTCATTAATTCATTTGCCATATCTTCAACAAAGACAGAATGGTTAGTAACCAGAAGTTTAACATCATCATACATTCGCTGAACAAGTGTTGCAGCTTCATCTTCTATTTTAGATCGTGTAATGTCACTTAGTGTACTCATGTCAGAAACCGCAGATGTTCTGAGTACGTTTCCTAATCCCCATGAGGCAGACATTCGCATAGCCAAGTCAAATGCTTTTTCCATATCACTGGATGCCCCAGTAGTAATGGCTCCCATGAATACTTCTTCTGCCGCTCTTCCTGCCATGATAATCTTAATTGTATTTTTAATCTCCTGTTCACTGATAGATACAATCTCTCTTTCACGAACCTGAAGCATAAGTCCCAGTGCCATCTTACGGGGTGTTATAGTAACTTTTTCAATAGGGTCATGGGAAAGGATTAATGCGGCAACAGCGTGTCCTGTTTCGTGATAAGCGGTATTTCTTTTTTCGATTTCCAGCATTTCAAGATCGTGTCTTGGATCGCCTAAAAGCATTTTATCACGTGCTTCCATGAGGTGTTGCTGGGTTAAATGGTTCGCGTTTTCTTTACCTGCCCGAATCAATGCTTCATTAACAAGGTTGGCAAGTTCTGCTCCTGAGAAACCGTTGGTTAGTCTGGAAAGTGTTTTAACGTCAACATTATCCTGATCAATAACGTGCCCTTCTTTTTCCTGATTTTTAATGGCTTTATTTAGATAGACATTAAGAATATCTTCTCGTCCTTTTTGATTAGGTTTACCAACAAACACCTGACGGTCAAAACGTCCTGGTCTTAATAATGCATCATCTAATGTTTCAATACGGTTGGTCGCCGCAATAATCAGCAAATCATGTTTTGAAGCATTAAATCCGTCCATCTCAATTAATAACTGATTTAATGTTTGATCTCGTTCTCCATGTGAGTTATTTGCACCACGCTTACCGCCTACTGCGTCAATTTCATCAATAAAAATAACAGATTTTTTAGAACGTCTTGCTTTCTTAAACAGACTTCTTACTCTTGAAGCACCTAATCCAACATACATTTCGACAAACTCTGAACCTGAGATTTGATAAAAATCAGCATCAGCTTCTTTTGCAACAGCCTTAGCAAGCATGGTTTTACCATTACCAGGATCACCCGCAAGAATAATTCCTTTTGGAATCTGTGCTCCAAATTTATCAAAGGATTTTTTATTATTAAGAAACTGGACAACTTCCCTTACATCGCGTTTGGCATCATCAACACCTGCGATATCTGCAAATGAAATTTTTATATCTTTTGCTTTGACTTTTTTACCACTTTTACTCATAGAACGCATAGCAAAACGTTGTACAAAAATAAGAATAAAGGCAAAGAGTGCAACCATAATTATTATATTTAAAAGGGTAATAAGCCAGTTAAGAAACGTTGACCACATACTGGATTTTTCATCCTCTGTTGAAACAGAGATATTCATATAATCAGAAAAATCTTTTACAACTTTTATATGTGCTTTACTGCTGTTCAGTAAATCAAGGAAAGTATCACTCAAGCGACTTATTAAAAATACCTCAGCTTTGGTGCCATCTTTCATGTATACATGAACAGTCATAGCCTGCTCACGATCATTGGATAACATGATAGTATCTACTTTATCTTCTTTAAGATTACTGAGTAATGTAGAATAGTCCATTTGTTGGGCATTTGATGGCCACAAGTATTTTGCTTTATCCGCAGGTTCAGTTGTTGGAGATTTTTTTTTATCATTCGCAATCTTTGTATTTTTCTCTGAAAACTGGGTTTGTTTATTAATCGAAATATTACTTTCAGGGGTTATTGTCTGACTTTGTGTGTCAGCGCTTGCTGAAAAGGGTAAAAGCATAACGGTAAGCGAACACGCTACGATTAAGTTTTTGATAAATTTAAAAGACATATTATTCTCCTGGATATATTCACCAAATTACATAGTAATAAAAAAATTTATAATAGCAATCAGCCTATCCTTTATTTACGTGAAATTTGCCAGTATTTCCATTTTTTTATGATTAAGTAAGGTGAAGTTTCTAAAATATTTGTTATAATAGAATAAATAAAAGAGGCAAAATAATATGGCGTTTAGTACACAAGAAAAAAAGATATATAATCTTATCAGTAAGCCTGAGATAAAAGAAAAAGAAATGAACATGATTATTTCTTTTATTAAAGAAAATCCTGAATTTTTGTTTGTTCAGACAAAAATGAATAGCACAACAAAAACTTCTTTATTGTTTCATGCAGTAGAACACAATTTATCGCTTGCAGAAAAAATAATAGATGAATGCAATCCTGACATAATTAAAATAACAAACGCCCAATCTGATAGATGTAATATAGTACATTACCTCGCAAAAAATAAAGAAGGCATAAGTGGTCAATTCATTTTAAATTTATTTAAAGAAGGTCGGCAATTGCATTCTGAGAGATCTCAGTTAATGAATGATATTAATATGTTTCTTGACTCCCCTGTTATGCATGCACTTGAAAATGGAAATAATAAAAGAGCAAAAGAAATTACGGATCACATTAAAAATAACCTATTAGGTGTTGGGAAAATGTTCAGTGATGAATCCCATATTGTTTATTTAACTGGTAAAAACCAAATGGATATATATTCAAGTTTTGCAGATAATTTAGCCATGGTTGAGTTTGCAGATAAAAATATTTATCCACTAAAAGACTACCTTAAATCAATAATGTTACCTTATTTTATAAAAAAAATGTTCAGTAATGATATTGATACGTTCAAAAAAATTACATATTTACACGAAAATGTTTCACAAATTAATGTTAATAAAAATTCACAGAACAAAGAAAAATTAGAGGAAATTTTTTCGCACTTTGTTAAAAAGACACAATGTGACGCACAAAGTATGGAACATTTTTTAACCTGGTTAATAAAAAATTATGGTGACTTTGATTTTAAATTGAATAAACCAGAGGCAATAGCACTTTTTCACTCAGATGTTCCATTGGATGAAAGAGTCAAGAAACTAAATGTTTTATTTGAGACATTTGGAAAAGAATGTTATCCCAGTGCGCTTTACACTGATTACCAGGGGAAATCTTCTAATGTAGATTTCACTATGATTAAATTTATGTTAGAAAAAGATATAGTGCTAAGTGTGGGAAATTATAAAAAAAATTCAGTATCAGAAGTTTATTTAAATAAATTTATTGACAGCTTTCCTTTTGATATAGAGACCGTTTGTCTTTTTATTGAGAAACATAAAGCAATTTATCAGCAACCAAATAACACAGCTTTAAATTTACTTTGCAAAGCTTATAATTACCATTATGAGGATCAACAGGAAAATGGTATAAAAACCTCAAAAATGAATAATAAAGACGTTATATTTGCATTGTTAGAAAATAATGCAAATGCCCTTTGTAATTATTCACTGAGTCCTTATTTTGACGTTCCAAAGGCAATGCAGGAAAAGTTTCCAGATACAGAAGAATTTAAAAGAGGATTGTTTGAAAACATCATAGTCAATATTGAAGGAAAAATAAAAAATGATATAGCAAAACAATTTAAGAACGTGTGTAAATTTACTTCTTCGGGGAAAATAAATCCTGTTATGATTTTTTTACTTGAAAATGAAAAATTCATAAGAAATGACCTTCAATGTCAGCAGTACTTGACTAAATTTTTAGAAAAGGAGCATGATATCCCAGAGGAAATTCATGACGTTATGAATTATATGCACAAAATGTATCTGAATAATAGTTTGAATAAACATGATTTAATGATACCTGATAAAATAGTAAGGAGCAGAATATAATGTATAGTAATCAATCATTAGAAGAATATTATAATGGAAAATTAGAAGGGACTTTGGATATTTTTGCAAAATTGCGTGAAAAAAATGTTTCAAAAGAAGCGATAATAGAATTGTTTTATAAAGATTTGGATTCTGAGAAGCTGAAAAAAGAATTTGAAGACCTATTAAATTATTTTGCTGCATGTGAGTTAATGCCGAAAACAATAGACAAGTATAAGGGCCAGGACATTCTTTTTTATTCTGATAAAGTCAATACAGCTAATTTTATTCACGAACTAGAGTTATTATTACAAGAGGCAATCGCTGAAAAACCAGAATTTTATAATGATTACTTTGAACATTTAATAAAACTAAACGATCATGGTTTTTATCCAGAAAAACGCATTATAGATTCGTTCGCCACCATACTCACAGAAAGAAATGTTTCATATAAAGACTTACTTACTGAAAAATTAATTGAAGGTATTGATAATTTTGAAAGAATAAACACTATTTTATATTTTCAGGATTCAACATCAGTTATAGATAATTACCTGGTAAAAACTGAAATAAATGACGATATATTATTATTTTATATGCTGAATAGTCCTGAATTCAAATATCGTCCAGGCATATCAAATTTTTTAAAGCATGCTGATACTGATTATTTGTTAAATCTTCGTTCATCAACTAACCAAAATTTATTGATGACATTATTGAAAATAGTGGATAAAGATCTGAAAAACAGAATTTCTTTTAAAACAACCAAGGGAATTGAAAGTAAGGAACGAAGTGATATCTATGAAGTGATAAAAAACTTAATAGAAAAATGTAAAGATTTCGAAAATTATAAAGATGATAAAGGTAATAATATAACCTATTATATGGGTAATAACATATTATTGTTAGAAGAATTTTACGTTTCGTTGAAAGAAATAAACAACTATCAGGCATTATTCCTTAAAGAAAATAATAAAGGACTCAGTGCTTATGATTGTCTGATAAAAAACAGTGAAAGTAAAAAATCTGAAAACGCCGAATCATTAATTATTGATATTGAGAAGCAGATTCTAAAAAATCAAATTCCTCCCGATAATATCAGTAAAATGAAAGTTAACAGACTTTAATGCCTTAGTTAAGCGGCCTGTTTTTTATTAGCAGGCTTTTTTACTTCAGCATCATTCATGAAACTGAATTTTGTTTTTTTCCAGATTATGTCAAACACGTTGCCTGAAATTTCAAACCAGCCAGTCTCTTTGTTGTAAACGATATGAACAACATGTTCCTGATTATCAAATTCGACATCAATTGAAATAGGGTCGAGGATCTCGGCACAATTGTGTCCATGAAACCAGAAAGAAACGGCTTCAGAGAAGACAGAAGAGGAATGAACGTATAAAACAGGAGAATCTTTTTCTTTTTTGAACATATTCATTGATTTAACAGCAGCAGAACAGGAAAAAATGCGATCTTTTTCATTAAACTGTACATGCTGATTAATATGTTCAACAACATTGTTAGAAAAATAACTATCAATCAGAAATTTAAAAGTTTCGCTTACGATATTTTTAACTTGTTCTTTCATGATTCGTCTCCTCATTTTTTTCTTTATAAATTCATGTTAGTGTATAAAATACAATAAGTCAATTATATTTGAAAATATTTAGAATTTAAAATTATCAGGAAATTCAGAGTTTAATTTTTGTGAATCAGGCAGCGTTTCTTGTAAGGATTTTTTTTCAAATTCAGCTGCTCGCTCATGTTGGATAGCATAAAATTCAGAAGAAATATCATTAAGTTTGGTTCCTTTTTGAGAAAAACATTCCACATTTTTAACTTTTATCGTATCTTCATAAAAATCGACATAGAAAAAAAAGGCACCTTTTAAATCACGTTCTTTATGGCGAATTAATTGTTTTGGAATTTCCAGAGCAAATTCAGAACCTGAAATATTCCATGGAAGATTATCTGACACAGTAAAGTGATACTGTTTATTTTCGTTCAGATAATCATTTAATATTTTATTAGCTTCCTGATTACGTATTTCTTGTAACATGATTTTAGATCCTTTTTGTTAACGAATGTGTGTTATTTATATTAATGGTATCATTAAGGATTTCACGTTGATGATTAACGGTAATATCCATATAGTTTTTCAAAACCGTATTATAAAAACCGTTTTGATTTTCATGATTAAACGAAAAAGCAAAAATTTCTGCGCCTGACTTTACACTATAAACATCCACAGTAAGATTAGTGAGAAAAAATCCATTATCAGAAACAGGCCATTCGATATGCATGGAAAGCTTATCTTCTTTAAAGTCATTTTTTTCTTCATCATAATAATGGCATGGACATGAAAGCAGTAAAAGAGAAGGCGTATCATCTACAATACTAAAATTGTCAATATAATATGATATACGTGAAAGTTTGGTAACAATATATTCTTTTACGCTTTCAATGACTTTTTCTTTTGTTTCACAATCGCAGAAATAATTATCCATATAATACTCATTTATTTAAATATAATTTATTTTATCATGTCATGTGTTTTTAAACAATCCATATATTCTCATTATACTGAATATCGATTATAATAATGTAAACAAATTTTAAAAGGCAATTTTATAATGAATATATTTGAAAAAATTGAAAGCGAGTCAAATAATATTGAATGGATAAAATCATTAAGGCAAATGGGATTTACTTTTAACTTAGACCTGTCAAATAATCATAATCTGGCAGAACTAATTTTATTAAAAACAGAAAACAGAGAAGTTATGAATTATGTTTTTGAAGATTATTTAAAAGAAATGTCATTTCTGTCTAAAAAAGAAATAATGGATAATACAGTCAACATTAAATTTATTTACGAATGTATTTTAACTGAAAATAACATTCCTTTATTTGAATGTTTTATTGAAAATATAAAAAAATATGAAGAAGTAAATAATAATTTTTTTAGCCTTAAAAAGAGCTATTTTTCCAGTATGTTATTAAAAGATGTTGATCTCAAATCTGATAGCGAAAAAAGCATATTTTTACTTGATATGATAATGAAAGAAGGTGAGATTAATAAGGTAAAAGAGTCGTGGAATAGTAATTTTATTAAATTATGCGAAGAGTTATTTGGAAGACATAAAGTATTTATGGAGATTATCACAGATACGTATATTGCAAATCTTTATAATAATACAAAAACAGTACGAGAGCCTCTGAATTTAAATAAAATGTTGAATAAATTATTTTTTAATATGGATGAAAATTTTAGCCAACAGTTTATCTCCAAAACATTAGGTGTTTTGATTGATGAGCTTAAAGATAATAGCTCGGGTGTTGGTATAGTTTATGAAAGCTATCTTGAGGAAAATAGTGAAGTGTTATTGATTGATATGTTAAAAATGATTATAGAAAAAAATATTTTTAATGAAGACTATAAACAACATATAGATACATTAGTCAGAAAAAATCGTTCAGAAGAGGTGCATGAGATAATTGAGCAATTCGTTATTTATTCAGAATCAAAATTATTGAGAAATCAATTAAGTGAATCTGTTGATAGCAGCAGTCGACAAAGTTTAAATCGTATATAAAAAAATAAAGAGGCTCCTGCCTCTTTATTTAAAATTGTATTAATTTATTTTTTAGAAAAGGTTAATTCTTTATTTTCATTAACATCAACAACAATGACATCTTTCGCTGCAAATTTTCCGTCTAAAAGCATATTGGCGATTTTGCTTTCGATATGTGATTTTATTGCGCGTTTCAAAGGTCTTGCGCCATATTCTTTATCATAACCAATGTCAACTATGCGTTGTAGAGCATTATCAGTTATGGTAAAACCAATATCTTTTTTATCGAGTCTTGCTTTGAATTTTGCAATCTGAATATTCGCAATACCTTTTATATGTTGTTCAGATAATTTATTAAAAACAATAATTTCGTCGATACGGTTAATAAATTCAGGTCTGAAGTGTTTTTTGACCTCTCCCATAACCATATGCTTTATGTCAATCATTAAATCCTTATCACTAAACATATTAATATGTTCGCTGCCAAGATTAGACGTCATAACAATAACAGTATTGTTGAAATTAACTGTACGTCCTTGCCCGTCTGTAAGACGCCCGTCATCGAGAACCTGAAGAAGTATATTAAATACATCGGGGTGAGCTTTTTCAACTTCGTCCAGTAAGATAACGCTATAAGGCTGTCTGCGTATTTTTTCAGTTAATAAACCACCTTCTTCATATCCAACATATCCAGGAGGCGCACCGACTAAGCGGGAAACAGAATGTTTTTCCATAAATTCAGACATATCAATTCGAACCAGTTTATTTTCGTCGTCAAACAAAAATTGTGCCAGTGATTTACAAAGTTCCGTCTTGCCCACACCTGTTGGTCCAAGGAAAAGGAAAGAACCATAAGGTTTGTTTTCATCTGAAAGTCCTGCACGAGATTGTCTTATTATATCAGAAACAATTGTTACAGCTTCGTCCTGACCAACAACTTTTGCGGTAATGGCTTTTTCCATTTGAAGTAGTTTGTCACGTTCACCTTCAAGCATTTTAGATACAGGAATACCCGTTGCATGTGCAACAATTTCTGCAATTTCTTCTTCGCCTACCTGTGTTCTGACCAGTTTCATTTTACCACTAATATTATTCTGAGATTGCTCAGCAGATTTTAAACGTGCTTCAAGTTTAGGCTTTTCTTCGTAGGTCAACTTACTGACAGTTTCCCAGTCTCCATGACGCATAGCATCTTCTACTTTTGCTTTAAGTAATTCAATTTCTTCTTTTATAGACTGACTTCCCTGAACTTGTGCTTTTTCGGCTTTCCAGATTTCTTCTAAATCATTATACTCACGTTCAAGTTCTTCTATCTGATTTTCTATAATGTTCAGGCGTTTTTGAGAATGTTCATCTTTTTCTTTTTTGACCGTTTCACGTTCTATTTTTAGCTGAATAATACGGCGTTCCAGTTTATCCATAATCTCAGGTTTTGAATCAATTTCAATTTTGATCTTTGCCGCAGCTTCATCAATGAGGTCAATAGCTTTATCTGGTAAATGTCTGTCTGTAATATAACGATCAGAAAGAACAGCCGCCGCCACTAACGCAGGGTCAGTAATTTCAACACCATGATGAATTTCATATTTTTCCTGTAAGCCACGCAGTATAGCGATGGTAGATTCAACACTTGGTTCTTCCACTAAAACTTTCTGGAATCGACGTTCAAGTGCTGGATCTTTTTCAACATATTTACGATACTCATCGAGTGTCGTGGCACCAATACAATGCAACTCACCTCTCGCCAGAGCAGGTTTTAACATATTGCCTGCGTCTGTTGAACCTTCTGTTTTGCCTGCACCAACCATAGTATGAAGTTCGTCAATAAATAAAATTACTCCTTCTGGATCTTCTGAGAGTTCTTTTAACACAGATTTAAGTCTTTCTTCAAAATCACCACGGTATTTTGCACCTGCTAAAAGAGAACTGATATCCAGAGATAATAATTTTTTTCCTTTCAGCGATTCAGGAACTTCTCCTGAAACAATACGTTGAGCAAGTCCTTCAACAATAGCTGTTTTACCTACGCCAGGCTCACCAATAAGAACGGGATTATTTTTTGTTCTACGTTGTAATATCTGAATGGTTCTGCGAATTTGATCGTCTCGTCCAATCACAGGATCAAGCTTTGCATCACGCGCTCTTGCAGTCATATCTACGGTATATTTTTTTAAGGCTTCACGATTACTTTCTGCACTTGCGTCATTCACAGTTTGCCCTCCTCTTAATTTAGTAATTGCCTTTTCCAAGGATTCATAATTAAGTCCATGTTGTATAAGTAATTTTTTAACAGGATCATTTTGTTCAGTCAATGATAATATGACGATCTCTGAAGCTAAAAAATCATCCCCGATTTCTGTTGCTTTTTTATCGGCGGCACTCAGTAATCTGACAAGATTATTTGACAGGGTGACTTCCGAATCACCATCAGAGACAACAGGATAAGAATTCAGTATTTCCTGTAAATCAGTAGTAAATGATTGTGTATTAAGTCCTGCCTGTGCAAGTAAACTGGCAATACTTTGTTCGGAATCAGATAGCATTGCTTTTACTAAATGTCCTGATTCAATACGTGAATTTCGGTTGTTAATGGCTAATAGTTGAGAAGCTTTTAATGCTTCCTGTAGTTTTGTGGTCATTTTTTCAATTTTCATGTGATTTACCTCATTTTGTTAGTAATAAGTAAATGGGAGAGATTATCTAAAATTCAAGGTTTTTCACAAAAAAAAATCGTACATATTGGCAAAAATAAGGATAAAGGTTAAAATAAGATAAAAGTAAAAAAGGTAAATGAAATGAATGAAAATTTAGCCGTCAAATACGATAAAAATGGTATTATTGAAGAATATACAAATAATCATCGCTTTAATCTAAGTGATTTATTTGAAGAAGGTGAATATGTTTTTCTTAATGAATCTTCCGTGAGCTATCCTAAAACAGAAATTAAAGATATTAGAAAGTTAAAGAGTTATTTGTGTTCTCTTTATTCTATTTTAGAGGAAAATACCGAGTTTGAAGACGATGAGGTAAATTTATTTAAAGAAATACACAGTCAAGCAAGGAAATTATCAAATAAACTGGATTTTTGCGAAAATACGATAACTCATTTATTATTTATCCGAATGCTGGAAAAAAATATAAAAAATAGTCAAATTGAAAACAACATTTTTGACTTTCTTGATATGAATACGCAAAGTCTGACAATGTCTTCTTTTGCTTTATCATGGCCGATAGCTTATCCTTTTTTAAAGAAAGATATAAACTTAATTGAAAGAATGTTGCCGGACTGTATCATTAATGACGAACATAATCTTTTAACTGGTTTTAACAAAAATGATAATTATCCGTTTGCCGGTGTAGAGCTTGAAAGTTATCATCTGCAAAAGATCTACATGAAAAGCGTGATGTCTGATTTTGATATGAAAAAAGAACATGACCCTTATTTTAAAAATAATAATTCTTATATTGATGAAGATGAAATCGGTTACTCTCCAAGTAAAGAAATATTACTGTATCTTTTGTTTTTACAAGTTAGTCAATTGGATAAAGAAAGTTTAAATAGTTTGAAAGAATGGGCTCAGAATAATACTTATATTCAAATGACTGAAAAACAAATCGAAGGTATTTTATATTTAAAAGCAAAAAACTATAAATATGAACTAGAAAATTTTCAGGACTGGAATTTTGCAGCAGGTAAGGGGACTGCATTGATAGAGTGTTTTAATCAATGCCATTTCACAGAGAATGATAGCTGTCTTGATATAATACTTAATCAATCAAAGGAAAATATCCAGATATTTAGTCAAGAAAATCCAGATTTAATAAAGATAATGATAGATGGCATTAAAGGAAATAAAAGATTTTTATTGAGGTTTAATTCAAGTAAAGATCCTGTTGAGGAAGTTAATCAGCATTGTGAACTTTATAAAAAAATAGAAGAAATGTATGTTGTAGAAAATATCCATGAAAACAGAACTAACTTTACGTCTTACTTATCTAATGTGGTAAATGAAATACTGCAAAAAAGAGTGGGTAAAGGTGACATAGAGGCCGAAAAAGAATGTCTGAATTTATCATTAACTATTAAAAATAATCTGCAGGCTTTTGTTAATAATCAATCAGATGTTTCTTTATTAAAACAAAAAGTGAGCCGCTTATGATAAAATATTTGAAAGAAAAGCTAATAAAAAGCAAAGAAAATAAACACATTCATAATTTAAGAGACAAAATAGATAAATATATAGAAGATCCTCAGGGAAAAATACTTGAAAATGAAAAAAATTATATTAATGAAATGTTTGAAGTATTAAATGAAGTTGCCAGGCATAATAATGATGCTGAAAATGAAAAGAATTACCAATCGTTACTCGCGTTTATTATGCAAAAAACAGTGCCTTTATATTTTAAAGATTACAAAGGCACTGCTTATGAAGTTCAGGGATACAAAGAAATTAATGCGTTGCTTAATAATAAGTTTGAAAATATCATTATAAATAGTGACGATCATAGTTTTAAAGTATGGAAAAAACTTAAAAATGAAACGCCATGGGAAGATTACCCTACGGCTATTGTTGTGTTATCTAATATATTTCCTCATGCTGAAATTGAAAGAGAAAAGCGTATATTAAGTGAAAAAACAATAAATGGACTTCCAAAAATTCACAATAAAAGCAGAATATAGGAAAAAATATGAACAATGATAATAACTCATTTTTAGGCTTTTCGCTTGAAAAATTAATAATAGCAAGTAAAGATTTTCCATCGAATGAACTGGTTGTTGCAGGAAAAAATATAAAAAAAATATTAAAGTTTTTGTATCCTGAATTACCAGTAAAAGTCAGCACTATACGTTATTCAATGGGGAATTCTCTTAATATTGCATGGCCAGACTATAAAACACTAGGTTTGTCAGAAAAAGAGACCCCAACTCAGGAAGTTATAAAAACAATAAAAGACGCGTTTTCGGCTGGTAACTTTAATGGTTATGAAGATAGTTATGATGCTTGCAAGACACATATGCATATTTATGGAAAAGCAAAATATATTTTTATGGACAGTTCGGATTCTTTATTTTCAGCACAAAAAATAATAGAACATGAAAAAAAAATATTAGAAAAAAGTCTTAAAAAGACTAGTGTTAAAATTAATAAACAAAATTCAACAAGATTATAGGAAAGTAAAATATGGAACAAGAAATAAAAGATGAAAACTTTTTTGGTTTACCTACTGATAAATTAATAGAAGTTGATCCCAAAGACTATGCTAACTTATTAAAGACGGCAACAAAAAATATAAGAACACTATTAAAAACATTACAGCCTGGCATAAAATTTTATATTAAATCAAGTACTTTTGCGAATGGAGACAGTATAGCAATAAGCTGGGATGAAATAGAAGGTCTGGATTTGCCGGTGCCTGATCAGGCAGTATTAAATAAAATTAAAATAGCATTCAGAGAGGGTATTTATAATGGGCAAATTGAGGATTATGAATACAGAGATAATAAATTAAATAGTTATGGTTCCGCTAAATATGTAAAAACTCAAAAACGTTTTTTGTCAGAAGAAGAAAAAGCAAAGGTGGTTAAAAAACACTTAGAGAAACTGTTGAAAAATATCGCACCTGTAAAAGATAGTCCTGCAAAGCCAAGGATTTAATTGAATAAAATACAGGCATTCAAAATATATTTAAATGATAAATATTGATTTGCCCGTTATAAAGATTATAGTAGAGTTTGTTTTCAGGAGAAAAATATGAAACTTATGACAAAAAAAGAAAATATTATTGAAGAACATAGTACTTTAGGTAAATCTTTTAAATTTAATGCTAAAATATTTAATGGCACAAATAAATTCCATATGGCTTTTTGTATTCTGCTCGGTATCATTGTTATACACTTTATGGGATATCTTGTTATAAAAGCAAATCCGATCCCACATAGTATATGGCGTTTTCCTATTGAATTATTTTTGGGTTATTTAATCGGTTTTTTTACGTATGCTTATGCAACAAGGAAAAATACAATTATGCTTCATCATAATATCATGACAATTTCTAATAATACAGGAACGACTGATATTAAAATAGAAGACATAGACAATATTGCTTATGATTCGCTTGCAGTATTAAGTGCAACAGGTGTACACTTCTTTTCCTATTATTTATATGCAGAAGTAAAAGGCAAAAAAATCAGACTACATAAAGGTTATATTACAAATGCTATGGCTGAATATATTATACAGAGAATTAATTTAGGAAAATAAAAAGACCCAGGTTAAAAAAATGATAAAATTTATTGATTTATTTTGTGGTATGGGAGGCTTGAGGCTTTCCATACCTGTTAATAATACACAATGTGTATTCAGTAGTGACATTAATGTTCATGCTCAGAATATTTATGAATGTAATTTTGGAGAACGTCCATATGGTGATATCACCAAAATAAAGACAGAGGATATACCTTCTCATGATTTATTAATAGGTGGTTTCCCCTGTCAGGCTTTCAGTATCGCAGGAAAAAAACAAGGTTTTGAAGATACCAGAGGTACTTTGTTTTTCGAAATAGCAAAAATTATTGCATATCATAAACCTCGCGTTGTGTTACTTGAAAATGTAAAGAATTTGCTCAAGCATGATTCTGGTAAAACATTATCGGTTATTTTAGATACATTAACGGATTTAGGCTATCATGTATCCGTGAAATTAATGAATGCAACTGATTTTGGTATTCCACAAAATAGAGAAAGAGTGGCTATTGTTGCAAACAGAGAAGGTACTCCTTTTTCTTTTGAAGCAGTGAAAAAACAGGAAGCCTTTTCAATGAAAGGTTTTTTGTCTGATAAAGGTGAAGAATATTTAGGATCACAAGAATATACACTTTTAGATAAGACTGATATCAAACGAAGCCCTGCGGGTCTTATTTTTTCAGGTTATCGTAATAAGCCTGTCAGAAAAAATGGATTATCTCCCGGAGGATTAAAAGTCTCACGCACTCACAGGCAGTGTAATCGTATTTATTCTATAGAAGGTATTCACCCAACATTATCTGCTCAGGAATCCTCTGGACGTTATTTTGTTCAGGATGACTATGGTGTCAGAAAATTATCAATTGAAGATTGTATGAAACTTATGGGCTATCCAGAAGAATTTAAACTTTTCGGAAGTAAGTCTGCACAATATGAAAGAATTGGTAATTCTATCTGTGTTCCTATGTTCAAAAATATCGCAGAACAAATCATGTGCCAGTTTTTTTAAAAAAACGTAAATTATTTTTGATTTATTGAAAATTATATCGATATACTCCCTAAAATTAAAATAATAACAATAAGGGGTATATCGTAATGAATTATGATAAAAGTAGTAATAAATTAGTCAGGAATTCGGCAATTGTTGCCGTTGTCGCAGTAGTGGGTCTGTTTTCAATTTTTGGATCTTATTATACTGTAGATTCTGGTGAGCGTGGACTTAAAATGCGTTATGGTAAAATTGTTGAAACCTCACAACCTGGTTTCCACTGGAAATTTCCATTCGTTGATACGGTAGAAACAATAAGTGTGAGAACGGATACTGTTCATTATCAGAATCTCTCAGCATATAGTCGTGATCAGCAGCCAGCAAAAATTATTGCTTCTATCACCTACCATGTGCCGGATTCAGAAGTTTCTAAATTATACAGTCAGTATGGTTCAGTGCCTGCATTTGTAAATAGTGTTGTTAACCGTCAGGCTCCGACTCAGATTGAAAACGTATTTGGTCAGTTTAACGCAATTACGGCGGTTCAGGATCGTACCCGTCTGATTAAAGAACTGACTCAAAGTATCAGAGAATCTTTAAAAGATGATCCAATTCTGGTTGACTCAGTGCAGGTAGAAAATATTATTTTCTCTGACGCATATGAAAAATCAGTTGAAGCGCGTATGCAGGCAGAAGTTGAAGTTCAGACTCAAAAGCAGAATCTGGATAAAGAAGCTATTTCTGCTAAAATTGCTGTAACCCGTGCACAAGGTGTCGCAGACAGTAAACTTGCCGAAGCTCGTGCAGATGGTGAAGCAACACGTATTCGTGGTCAGGCAGAAGCAGACGCGATTAAAGCACGTGCTGCCGCTCTTGCACAAAATGAAAATCTGGTTGAATTGACTAAGGCTGAAAAATGGGATGGTAAGTTGCCAACGACAATGATTCCTAATACTACTCTGCCGTTCATGAATATGAATGATTCTGAGAAGAAGTAATTGATAAGCAGAACTGAAAAAAGGAGCATTTGCTCCTTTTTTTATAACATGAATAAATTTAAATGTAAAAAAGCTCCGAAGAGCTTTTTTATTAATCTAATAACTTAATAATTTTAATCAGTATTAATTATCATTAACCCACTGACCGTCAGCCTTAACTTCACCGAATCCATATTTTTCATAAGAACTGGGAATGTTATTCTGCTCAGTAGCAGTTGCTTTAGTCTGATCCGAGGGGACAGTTGCATGTGCCATATTCATAGCGCCAAACAAAGATGTCAATGCGATAGTTGTTGCAATAATTGTTTTTTTCATAGTGCTTCTCCTTTTCGATTGTTGTAAAAACGTGATCTATATCACATTCTTACTAAGTGAGATAACAATAACATCCGTTATTAAAAAAATCAAGTGTATTTTTTAACCAAAAGTGCGGTATCAATAGATTTTATTGATTAAAAAAAGAAAGATCAGCCAGGATCTTTCTTTTTTTTATTTAGTCATCAAATTAAAGATATTGAAAATCTTCGTCTAAAATATAAAATTCATTGGTTTCCAGTGCGAGGTTAACTGGTGCTGGTGAACCTTCTTCACTGATAACTCTCATAGGGGTTTTGGTGCTTGAACAAAACATGATAGATCGTAAGAGTTCACGAAATTTTTTTGGATTTTCAAGTTCAATAATATGTTTACTGCCTTCTTTTCTTAATGACACAGGCAACTGATGTTCCACCTCAGCATCGTCAAAAAATGAAACTTTAAATTGATTGTTATTGTCAGACATGTTGATAATCTCCTTGTAATTATATATGTCTTTACTTATAACAATTAATAATTAAAAATCAACTTTTTGAGATATGTATTTGTAATGAATAACAAGAAAAGATATAATTAACGTATATATATAAGAGGATAATAAAATGAGAGTGAGTTTTAAAACTATAAATGATGGTCAGGTTTCAGAAATACAACAAAATTCAACCATTGAATCGCATATTCTGGATTCTGCTTTTTCTCTTGAAAAAAATAACTTTGAAAGAGAAATTCAGCGATATTATTCTGCAGGTGATAAAAAAACAGCCGCTAATATTGAAAATTTACAAAATATGGTAAGTTTTATTGTTCCTCTTTATGAAATTTTGAATCGAAATTTTGAAACGAAAGCTTATCACGTCAAAACATTTAAAAATATTTTTGAAATAGCCGTTTCAGCATGTAAAGCAGAAGGTTTACCTGAAGAGTATATAACTCAAAGGTTATTTTCACAAATGGTGATATCAAAAGCATTTAAAAGTATCTCACCTGAAATTGAACAATTTATTATATCAAAAACTAACTTTAATGCGGTAGATTATACTTTGACAAATAGTTTTTGTCAGAGGTGGAGTCTTGCTACGGTTGCACAAATGAAAGATCTGGAATTACTGGAAAAATTACTTCCAGTTGTTAAACTACATGAAGGTGGTAAGATACTAACTAACTGGAATGATGATTTTGAACAAAACCCTTTAATTCTGCAAAAAAAAGGTGGTGTTAATTTAAGGGCGACAGAATTTGATATGATTTATGCTCATTCCTTTTATAAACCAGAGAAAAGATTGAAAAAGGGCGATATTGAAGAATTTGAGAATTTTAACCATATGTATCTTAGTTATGCTGCGGATAAAGATAAGTGTGCATTCTTAAGTAGAGAAATATTGTTGTATGCACTTTTTCTTGATATGCCATCTTTTTTACCTGATTCTTATAAAACAGCAAAAAAAATGAATCAGATCAGAAGTTTTTGTAAAAAGAATGAATATTTAAAAATGACACCTTCTGACGAAGAAGCTGTTTTATATATGGCTGCAGCAATGGATATAGAAGAGCTGCCTTTGTTTTCAAAATGGAAATTTAATGCAGGAAAAGGAAAAGCATTTGAGGCATTGATAAAAAATGCCTGTATGAACAAAAACAATGCGTATAACATCCATCTGAATATTCTGATTGATCAGCTTGAAGAAGCTAAAAAATATACAGAAAAAAACAATAAAGACTTTTTGACATTATGGACAAAAGACATAGATCCATATAGTTTTTATGCAAGAAACTTTAAAAGAGACCAGGAGAGCGATTTAATTCCATTTACAAATCTTCTGAAAGAAAACTTTGAATTAATATCAAAACATTTTGGAAAGGAAGAAACACAAGAAATAAATCGTAAAAATTTTAACGAAAAGGTGCTTAAATTTGTCAGTTCAGAAATATCTACGAACAGAAGATCTGATTCTCCTGAAAGACAAAAAACGTTACTTGATATAAGTTTCCAGGTTGAAGAAATTTTAAAAAATCAAGCATTGCCTAAGTTAAGCAAGAATAGAATGTAATGCTGATTCGTGGATGAAAAAAGACTGCATTTGCAGTCTTTTTCATTATTCTTCGCTATCTTATTTCTTATCTTCTGGCATATTCTTGTGTATTTTTTTTATTAAATTATTAATGGCTTCATTAAGCGGTAAAACTTTTTCTTCTGAGGGTGATTGTGGTTTTGTCATAAAAAAATCCTTATATAATAATGCTATGCATTTATAATAAAGGATTTTTCATAAAAATAAAAGTACTCAAAGCTATCTTTTTCTTTTAGGAGTATTACTTATATTTTCGGCAACCTGATTTTCTTCATTTTGTTGAAGGCGCTCTTTCATTTTTTCCAGCATAGTTTCTACTTTATGATGAGTAAAAAAATGAACTTCAGGTGATTTTAATCTTTGACGCTGTGAAGGAACAAAATTGTTATAATCTTCATGACTGCCAACCCATAACCATAAGCAGCGATCAATACCTTCTTCACTTTTAGATTTAGCGCCTACAACGCGATATTCTGTTCCATCAATCTTAAAGGCAATAGCGAAAACATTTCTGCTGCATCCTCCAAGCACATGACTGTTCACCATGGAAGGATCTTCTTTCCACATTTTAAACGTTTCTTTGGCTTTGTTTTGAACATTTTTAGGTAAACTTTGAATAAGTTTTAAAAAATTAGGGTGTCTTGCTGATTCCATTTTATGTTATTCCCACTCATCATCTTCTGAATAATCGATATCGTCATCACTCATAGCTTCTTCTGCAAGTTTGCCCCATACGTCTGAATCGCTATCCAGTTGAGCATCCCATTTTTGAGATTGTTCCTGTGCAGAATCTTCTTTTTTAATCGTCATGTAAACGTATCCTTATTAGTGTATATAAAACGATTATAACAAAAAAAAATGTTATCAGCAAGAATTACATGCTTTTAAAAAAATGATATAATAGATCAAATAACAGGAGTATGTAATATGAATTTAATAACCGCCGAAGAAATTAATGAGGCAATGCTACAAGAAGTTTATGCAGGAAACTCATATAATTTGAGGAAAATACTGGAAAGTGAATATATAAATAACTGGCTTGATTCTGAATATTCTATGTCTGCTAAACCTACTGTTAATCCTGTATTACTCTCAGCTTCACTTTTTGATGGATTAAGTTGTCTTAAAGAGTTTGTTTATCATTATAGTGATGTTTTGAAGTGGACATTTAAAGAAGAAAATGAAAAACAAAGTCAGCGATTAAATTTACTTTCTCTTTCAATATTGAATAAAAATATGGCAGTGATTGATTTTATCGCAGAGCAGGAAGCTTTTACAGAAATACTCAATATGTCTGATAGCTTTAACGTAAGTCCATTAGCAATCCTGTCCAATGATGGCGATGTCGAATTCTTCAAAGAAATAGTTAACCTTGCGGAGGAAAAAAAGAGAAATAAGCCCATTGATATTTATGAAAATAATAAAATATTATATATTCTCGGATATAATGCGATTCAAAGAATTGATAAAAAAGAGAATTTTTTAGAAATGATAGATTTCGCAATTAAAAAAGGCTATGCTTTTGGTATCGAAAATGGCTTCCATGGAAACTATCATAAAGATAAGTTTCAAAATTTTTTGAGCAATATGGTGTCATTAATTAACGATAATAGAAAAAAAGGAGATTCTTTTGAAATTTTTAACGAAAAAATGGAGACCCTTTTAAGTATACACACTCGTTATAATGCCATTTATAACATTAACAGTTCTTTTTCTCATAAGCTGGGACAGAACATTCATTGTGCATTTGCAAGCAGTAGCCAGAATTTTATAGAAAGAAAAGACTATCTTGAAGGATTTAAAAGCAGAATGGATGAATATTTGACAGAAAAGCAAACAGATAAGTTAAAGCGAATATCAAGTAAAGTAATTGCCCTATGGGAAAAATTAGATTCAGAAGAAAAAAAAGATTTAATGATTTCAGGTTTTTCCAAAGATTTTTTATCTGATGTTTTTAAAAGTATTCAAAAAAATAAGTTCAATGATTTAAATGTATTGCTGGAAAAATATGAATTGGTTAAAAAAACCAATGAGTCTAAAAATCATGATATTGTTTACAGTAAATCAGTAAGGATATAAAAAAAAGAGAGCATAGCTCTCTTTTTTAATGGTTAAAATAAATTATTCATGGTCTGGCTGCGGAGCCGGAGCCGGTGGAGGAGTAGGTTCACCTGCACGTGGCGAAGGCGGCATTGAATCACGTTTTTCTTCCATCCCTCTTTCTGGTCCTTTTTTAATTCTGTCCTGCATGGACTTGAATTTTTGTCTTTGTTCAGGCGTTAAGACCTGATAAATTTCGTGATCTGTTTTTGCACGATCTACTGCCCAGTCTGCGGCTTTATCTTTTTGATCGTCAATAATTGATTTTGCTTTGTCGTCAGAGTAGTCGTCTGACCATGCTAGATCATGTAATTTTTTCTGCACATCCTGCATGTGTTCAAATGCTTCCTTGTTGTCATCGCGTGAGTCGGTCAGGATTTTATTAATTTTGTCCTGTTGCTCTTTACTGAGATCTAATCCCGCGAAAGGAGTTTTATGCCCCATAGAGCCAGGTTTAACGTGGTGAGGCTGAGGTGGCTGATTCGTTTGTTCAGCGGCATATACGGCGCTGTTAGCACCAACGATTAATCCTACAAAAAGTGCTAAGCTGGTTAGTTTTTTTGATTTAGTCATAATAAGTCCCTCATTGTTGTTAATGTAATATTCTGTGTTTCAGTAAGAAGCATACTATACTATTATTTGTAAAAAAGGTTGAAGAAAGTGTGAAGAAAATAAGGAATTAAAAAAAATATAAATTGATTTTGGAATAATTCTTATTTATTATTAACTAATTCAATAATTAAGGTATAAATATGATAAATAGCCAGATACATATTTTAATGCAGTCTTTAAATACTGCGAATGATGATATAGACAAAGAGATATTAATAAAAGAATACAGGCGTGTATTAAAAAAATTTGCAACTGAAATACTTAGACTTACCTCGTCAGATTTTATTTTATTGAATAGCAAAGGTGGTTGGGCTTCTGAAGCAGAAGTTATTCTGCATGCTGATAATATCTATATTTCAGTGTGTCCAAGAAAAGGTATGAGCAAAGAAGATCATCAGGTATTATATCGAAAATGCAAAGACAGAAACGATAATTGCGGCGGTATGAATCATTTTATTTCTGCTAAAGAAGCTTTTTCAGAAAATGGTTTGGACAAATTTGCTACAAAAATTGCAATGATTAGTGGAGAAAAAACAGGCTCCTGATAGAGCCTGCTTCAAAATTAGCCTAATTGATATCCACGGCCGTAAACGCCTTTAATCATTTCGTCATCGGGTCTTATTTCCATGAGCTTTTTGCGTAAATTTTTAACATGACTATCCACGGTTCTGTCACTTACTACACGTTTGTCTTGGTAAAGTTTATCCAGAAGTTTTTCACGTGCAACCGGATAGCCTACATTCTGAGAGAGTGTATAAATTAAACGATATTCAACAGGCGTAAGATCAAGTCTGGTTTCATCAAGCCATACGATTTCTTTGTCATGATCAATTTTTAATCCTTTAAAGTTTTCACTTGCAACTGTGCTTTCTCTTAACCTTGCTTTAACTCGTGCTACTACTTCACGGAAACTATCGAAAGGTTTACAGATATAATCATCTGCACCTAATTCAAGGCCAAGTATACGATCAACTTCTTCACTTTTTGCACTGATAAGAATAATAGGAATATCATATTTTGCTTTTATGTCTTTACATAAAGTCAATCCATTAGTCCCCGGAAGCATGATATCCAGAAGAATCAGATCGGGTTTATTTTTCTGAATTTCAGGTAATACGTCACTGCCATTATGAATTTGCTTTGTTTTATAGCCTGCATCGTGAAGATAATCACTTAATAAATTAGCTATTCTTTTTTCGTCATCCACTATAAATATCATAAGATAAACCTCTATTTTTTATTTGCATATTTAGGTAAAATTACATGTAGACACAGTCCGTCCCATTCAGAACGTTCTGCTTCTATAAATCCCTGGTGCTTATCAACAATACCTTTACATAAAGTTAAACCTAAACCGGATCCGCCATATGCCTTGCTTCTGGAACTTTCAAGTCGATAAAATCGTTCAAACAAGTTGGGCAGTAATTCTTCTGGCACACCCGGCTTTGAATCTTTAATACTTATTTTTACTTCTTTCTTGCTATCATAAACCTTTACCACTATACGACCATTAGGATTAGTATAACGATAAGAATTTTCCAATAAATTGGTCAAAAGTTGCGTAATACGTTGTTGATCTGCCCATATTTTAATATCACTATTATCATAATGAAAATAGAAGTCCAGATTTTTTTGTTGAAAACGTGTTTCAAAAGCCTGAATAACGTTTTCCATGGTATAAATAAGGTCAACATTTGAAAAAGTATATTTCCATCCATCGGCATCCATAAGAGCAACGTCATAAACGTCATTAATTAACCCATTAAGGTTTTCTACATCATTAAGTAATGCTTCAAGATTATGTGCTGTTGGTTTTCTTATGCCATCAAGCATTGCCTGAAGCTCACCTTTGATAATGGTAATAGGTGTCCTGAGTTCATGAGAAATATCAGCCATCATAGACTTTCTGAATATCTCATTACCTTCAATCGTTTGAACCATTTTATTAAAGTCTTTCGCCAGCTGTCCAAATTCGTCATTTCTTTCTGCAACCACAACGCCTGATTTATAATCTCCTTCGGCTAATGCATGCGTGGCTTTCGCAAGAGCCTTGATGGGCTTTAATATTGTTTTGGAAATCCAGTAGCAGAAAAATGCCGCCAGAATACAACCAATGATAGTTATCCACAGCATGTTGGCAATCTGTGTAGCAGCAAATCTTTCATCCAGACCAGTTAATACTTCTTCTTTCATCTTTTCAGTTACAAGCCAGCCAATAACATGCTGATTAAAATAAAGAGGATTCCATTGAGCTTTATCTGAATCAGGAATAAACCCCGCAATAATATGGTTTTTATCAGCAGAAACAAGAGCAAGGAAAGGTTTATTTAAAGCATTTAAATTAGCTGGTTTTTTAATCATATCCATATAGGCTGGATTAAAAGTATCATAGATATCAGTATTCAGAGAAGGTTCTTCTGGATATGACGGAACCTCTTTGTTTAAAATCATAAGTCTCCACCATAAATCCTGATCTTCTCTTAAAATTTGCCAGTTATTATCATGTGTAAGGTATACATTTTCAAGAGATTTACTCCATGAAGAGACGCGTTGTTCCTCACGTTTATTAACATAATCTTTAAAGCCAGTATTGAAATTATATCGAACGGCCATTTCCATAATGAAGACAAATGCGAAAACAAAAGCAAGAAATTTAATAAATAGTTGTGTAGTTAACCCCCAAAGTGCAGGAGGTGAAGGAGACCAATACATTTTCTTTTTTTTGCTTGATTTATCCATATTTATAATCTTCTCTGTTGAAAATTTGAGTTATTGTAAAGGGTATAGGCTTTTACTGTATTTTTCAATATTTTCTTCTCTTTATTTAGCTGATAAGCATTAAAAAGTGCTTTACCAAAAACAGACTTGAGATAATCTGACTTATTATGACGATTCAGGCAGTAAGGCTGTTTGTTTTTGTAAAAAACAGGTAATCCTTCAAAATATTGAGCAATCATAGCTTGATTATTTGCTTTGCCAGCAAATAATTTGCGTATTTCATGCAACTCTTTATTTATAGCTGACTCAGACTTTGAATTATATTCTATAAAATTAAATGAAATATCTTTTTTTATGTTTAAAAGAGGGCGCTGAATAAAAATGGTTTCAATTTCCTGAAAATTATCTAATAATTTAATTAAGCGTAAATGAAAACACATAATATTATAAGCAGCAAACAGACGTGTATTGTTTTTTAATTCATAATAACTTGTATCGTTTTCCTGGTTAAGAAAAAAAATTATTTGCTGAATATTGGTTGGTAACAGTTTATGTAACATAAAGACCTATCAAAAGTTTATAGAAATAGTATAATGAGAATACTACAAAAAAATACAAAATAAAATTTTAATCGGAAAAGAGATATGAATGATATAGAAATATTACATCAAATAACAGCAGAAATACCTGTATTAGGCGATTACGTTAGAAAAATAAATAAAGAATACGATTTTGAAGATTCATGTATAAACCAAAATCCATTGGTAGCTCTTATAAGATTAAGAAACAGAAAAATATTAGATAAAGATGATTTAAGTTTATTTTTAGCAGAAGAGTTGTTGAAATCAAAAATAGAGAAAATAGACGTTTTTGATAATGGCACCAGTGTCATGAACCTGTTGCATTTTTCCTGTTTGCATATAAAAGATACTCAAATGTGTAAATTGATTTTGGAATATTGCCCAGAGCAAATAAATATGCTGACAAAATGTAAAAATCCAGAAAATCCACTTGCTTATGCACTAGGTCAAAATGCTTATGAATATAACGGGCCTCATCCTATTCTGAACAGATTATTAAAATCAGGTGCAAATATTCATGAAGATATAGCAAAAAAAGCGCTGTGGAAAGCTTATACATCGTATGGTCAAGTAAAACATCTAAGGAAATGGAATGAATGGATTATTAGTAATGGAATCGATCCATATATGAAATATCAACATGGTGAGACAATATTTCACCACATGGCTTCAGGAAAAGAACTAGATCCTCTTTTAGATATGTGGAAAAAAGGTTTTTTAAATATTGATATAGAAGCCAATACTGGACAAACGGTAAGAAAGTTATTAACGTCCACCTCAAATAAGCAAAAATCTTTTTTTCAGAATTATATAAAGCTGGAAAAGGAAAGTTTAAATAAAGATATAAATAAAAAGATATCGACTTCCAAAATCAATAGAATATGATAAAATATAATTATATAAAGTTATCAGATAACAGGTATAAAAGATGAATGAGATTCAGCAACAAAGAGAAAATTATAGAGTATTTTCACCAAATGGTAATATATTAAAAACGGCTCCTACTGATGACATAAGTATGGAAAACGCTGGTTTCGAAAAGGAAGTTAAAGTTTTCGGTCCATTTAAAGCCTATACCGCTCTCCCTGCTCTAAAACCAGAAGTTCTGGAAAAAGCACAAGTTGACGATAAAGGTAACATTCTTGACGAACAAGGTCAGCCTATAATTAATGAAAGTACTCTGTCAGATAGTTTGAGTGGTTCAGTAGGTGCATTAATACTGGGGCCGGTAATAGGCACCGCATTAGGTCAAAATTTACATCTGGGGCCACATATGACAGAAAAAGTAGTTGGCTTTACTGAAAAGGCGATTCACATAGGCTTAGATGCCGTTGAAATATCTGATTCTTCGAAAGAAAATAAGGTAAATAAAAGTACGGTACAGGTAGCAAATGCAACGGTAAATACGAACTATGTATTTGGTGCAAGTGGTGTTCAGATTCCTGACAGAATGGAAGCAACGCAAAGAGTAGAAGATAAGGTAGCTATGCAGGCAAAAGAAGATAAAACAAGTAAAGTAAATATGTCAGAAAATGATAAGTTTAAGGCTCGTCATTCAACATTTGGAAAAAGTGGTAAAAAATAACATAAATAAAAGAAGGTCGAGAGGCCTTTTTTTTATATCTGTAAATTGCCTTCTTTAAGATATATGTTATATCTTTTTTAATAAAAAAATAAGGAAAAGTTATGACAAAAAATTATGAAAACGATACAGATGTTGTGAACAATCTTGATCCTGATGAACATCTTATAGCAGTTGCCAGAATATCTTTATGGAATTATCGCTATAATTTTATATTTATAGGATTCTGGTTTCTTATTTTCTTCTTTTTGTTGTTCGGTGTCACCCAAAGCAATCTTAATATATGGGCAGGCGATGGCGTTAATGGTATTCTCGCTGCTCCTCGTTATGAATATTTAACGATGCTTGCTCCTTACGCAAATAAATGGTGGTTCTGGATTCTGAAATTTATTCCACTCTGGTTTGTATGGTCAAGTCTGAGCAGTCTTCTTTATGGTTATGCTGCAATAAAATTGATTTTAACAGATCAGAGAGTAATTGCTTCTTCTAATTTTTTTCAACAGGACGTTGAATACTATAGATTAACCAAATTAGAAAGTGTAGTATTATCTCAGGATATGAATGGAAAAATATTTGGTTATGGTGATTTACGTTTACGAGGAGAAGGTGGCAACATTACGCTTTTACAGGGGTTTAAAGACGTTCATGGATTTAGAAAAAAATTAATTACCGCACAAAAAAAAGCACTTGAAAAAGAAAAATCATAAAATAAAAAAACAGAGGATGAGTTCTCTGTTTTTTATTTTAGGTTATAATAGTAGAAATACAAAAAGAGTAAAAAAATATGAATGAAGAACTTAACAGGCTAATAGAAAAAAATACCACTGGAATATTTGGTCAAAAAGGAAGTAAGCTAACATTTGGCAATAAAGATTTACTGAATTTTATTGAAAAACAAAAAGATCATGCGACAAAATCAGATTTTTTTTATCAGGTTATGGACGCTCATATTATAGAAAAAAAAGGCATTCAAAACATTCGCAAGCTTATGAAGGAGTTTTCAAGTAATCATGATCTGAATGACAATATTGCAGTAGAGTATATAAAAGAGCATGTTGCGAAAAAATATAAAGAGAACGACATTAATGAGATATTACATAGTTTACAACTATTAAAAGATGAAGTCGATTTTAAAATATCTGATTACGATTTATCTTATCAGTTTATGTCTTCGGCTCGCCTAAGAAAAGAACAAATTCAGTCAGTAAAGCCTGAGTTTGCAGTCATGGCATTAGCATATTTAAGCGAGAATCTTAGTTTATGGAATAGTTTTAATGGTCATGAACAAACACGATTTTTGAAAGATTGTATTTCACATATGCCTTATGTTGGCAGTCAATATTATCGAAAACATGTTAATGTGTTAATAAAAAAAGCAGACATTAACTGGTTTGATAACAAAACTGATAATTTATTAATAATCTGTTGTAATCTTGATCAAATTAAAATATCGAGTTTTATTATTTCACGAATGAAGAAAGAAATACCAGAAAATCTTATGGATACAAGTGAACTTTTTGCAAATGTATCCCGTTCAGATAGCGTATCTCCTGTCTACGACTTTTTAATGGCTAACAGCAATATACAAAAAATCTATGAACAAAATAGTATAAATAAAGAAAAACTGAATATAGAATTAATTGCTGAGAAAAGACAATCATTTAAAAATCAGGATGTCGATATTATTGAATATTACATAAATCATATGAATTATGAAAAACGTATATCTGATGCTATTTCGGTATGGTTTGAGAAAAATAATTTACCAGAAATAGAAAGAATAAAAATAGAAAATATGCTTTTGAAAAAAGATTCAGAAAGTATAAAATTTAATGTAAAAACAACAAATAGATTATAATGAATGAAAAAAGGACTTTTCAAGTCCTTTTTTATTTTAGTTATTTTAGTTTTTAAAAGGATCGGGAATACCTAATTGGTCATAAATTTTAGGTCCAAGATTACCATCTTTCCAGTGTTTCCTGCATACCGAACGATAAAGAGATTCAGATCCTACTACAATAGAACTTCCTCCTCGTTGTATGTTTCCTTGATTGTCATAACGCAAAACCATATTGGCTTTTTTTGTACAATGACACACCTGCTTTAATTCACGTATATCCGTAGTGATTGCAAGCAGTCGGGCTATACTATCAAAAAGTTCACCTTTAAAATTAGTTTTAAGGCCATAGCACATAACTGTAATATCAAAATCATCAACAACGTCAGACAACTGCATAATTTGATCAACGGTATAGAACTGAACTTCATCAGCGAAAATACAATCAATCTCACCCTGTTCACGTAGCTGAGATTGGACATATTCATAGATATTAGTGTTTTCGTCTATGCTAACGCATGGAGAAGATAATCCTAGTCTCGATGCAATAACACCTTCTCCAAATCGATTATCTATTTTATGAGACAACAGGATTGTTTTTTTATCTTCATTAATATAATTGTAATTGGCCTGAAGGAGAGAAACACTTTTTCCAGAATTCATAACGGCATGGGTAAAAATAAGTTTTGACATGAAAGTATCCAGTTTTTTATAGTTATAAAGGGGGGCTATCAAAATTATAATAAATAAAAAATAAAAATCAAATAAAGACGGATAAATAAAATTGAGATATAATTAGAGATATAAAATTAAGAAATGAGAAGCGATATGAAAAAAGAATATATAGTTAGCCAAAAAGATAATGATTTTATTAAAGCGGTAAAAAATGGAGATTTAGAAAGTGTTATGAACTTTGTCAATAATGAGGACATTAACATTAATGCAATATCACCACAATTTGGAAATGGTGATTTGTCAGCAATCTATATTGCATTAGGGAATGGGCATAATGATATTGTTGAATTTTTGCTGGACATGGGAGCCTGTATAGATGTAAAAAATATGAGTGAAAATCATTTATTACATCGTGTAAATAACAAAACATCATTCGAAATTGCAAAAAAAATAATTGAGAAAGAAACACCGCAATCACTAATGAGTATTGAAAATGCATTTGGTGTAAATATAATGCGCAGTATGTTGTGGTCATTTACTCCCTTAAATATAGTACAATTTTTTTATGATAAGGTGAAACCTTTTAACAGTAATTTCAGATTTAACTCATATTTAACTGATCTGGAAGTGAATTCGCCACATTATGACCTTTATTTTAACCAGGCTTTATCTTTTTGTAGAGAAAATAACATTTCATTACAGGGTGATGATTTTCTCTTTATATGTTTCATGAAAAAGAATAAAGACGTTATAAAAAGAATAAAAGAGTATTATCCTGAGGAGCTGACACCCCTTATACAAGAATTTAAGCATAATATATCTAAAAAAAATAAAATGTTAAGTAAATATATCTCTATTTCAGATATGTTCAGTATTTATCCTTCAAAAGAAGATTGGTGTGATAAAAATATTGATATCTGTAATCATGCAATAAAAAATAATCAACCTCATATGTTAGCTTATATGTTAAAGAATGGTTTATCTCCGAATGAAAGACCTCTATTAAAATTACTTTTAGAAGAATCAAAAAATACCAGTTTCAAAAATGCAGATAAATTATCTGACGTTAAATATGGTTTTAATGAGCTGATTGCACATAAAGATCTTAAAATTAACAGACCTATGGAATTGTTGATACAAATGTATATTTCTTCTGATGAAGGTGATGAAAGTGTAAAATCAGCATTAAAGCAGAGAGTTGCGCTACTGGAAAAAGAAAGGCTTGAGTCAACAATAGCAACGTCAAAAAATAAATTGGCTAACAGGATATAAATTATGTCATTTGAAAAAATAAAAGAAATGAATGCAGAACAAATTAAAGATGTGATAAAAAATAATCCTGTTATTCTTTATCAAATGATAGATGAAAAAAATCAGGATAGAGTAATCTGGAATAAAATTATATCAGCAGACCCAACAATATTGGATAATATGCATCCTAAATTTCTTCACCCTTTATTACATCATGCTATGAAGCAGTATGAATATGATACCGTCTATTTTTTATTAGATTACTCAGATAAAATAAACCATCTCAATGGTGAGCAATTTTATAATTATCATTTTTTGACAGAAGTAGATAAGGATACCGATATTATTGCATATAAACATATTTATAATAAATTCCAAAAGAAGCATCCTACGGATGTTAAAAGCATAATTTCTGATGTAGGCGATAATTTATTGAGTAATGCCATTCTTAACAATAATTATGAAGTTGTTAAATTTTATAAAGAATTAGGAATAGCTCCTAATCAAGAAACTCAGTATAAAAATGCACTGTTTGCATTAGTTGGAACTTGTATGATTAATAGCATGGTAGATGAAAACTATAAAATATTTATTGAAAATACAATTAAGTTATTTGAAAAAAATGATGTTGAAGCTGATGTGAAAAACAGTGATAACAAGAATTTTTTTGAAGCGGCATGGGAAGATAATCCAGTCTTAGTTCATTATGTATTAAAGCACAAGGCAGACGTTTTCAAAGAACAGATTGAAGATTTTGCAACCCGATTGGAAAAAAATAAAAGAACAGCCTATATTTTTTTACCAAGACAAAGTTTAGAAACAATCCAGTTTTTCGAGAATAAAATTAACTGGAATTATTATTTGTCAGAAGAAAATTTAATTGATTTTTTTGCTATGGGTTTTTATTCAAATCCAAAAGCCTTTAATTATTTTATTAAAAATATGTCGGACATATTCAATAATAAAGACTATCAAGAAAAAATCATGTTGAAATTTATGGAAAATACCAAAGAATATAATAAAGAAGATATGGAAAAATATATTATTCCTGAATTTAGACTGATTACAGAAGATCCTGAATTATTGAGAAAAATAATCGTAAAAGGTCATAACCAAAATAAAAATAATGCCAACCTAATTGAGTCGCTTGAATTTATACTTGCAAACACTGAAAAAAAATCATTAAATAATATTCTTGATACTAAGAATAATGAATTTAAAACAAAGATTAAACTAAACAGAATTTAGTGATACCTTTCTCTCTGAAGTTGAGGTTTTAATTGTTTGGTTGGTAAAAAGTTGACTAAATACATATTTATAATATTATATTCTCTTTATCGCTATTACGAGAAATAATAAAGAGGATCATATTATGAATGAAGACATAAAATCCGAAGTTGTACAAAATGCAAAAAGAACCTCTCCACTCAACGTATGGAAAGCCCTCGAAGCAGCAAGCCCTTTCTTAACCATGGTAAATTTACCAGTCGCTGTGGTGGTTGGTGTCGTTGGTATTGCGGGAGATAGTCTGAGCAAAGGTAAAGAGCTTGATAAGAAGAGAATGCCTGATAGCTGGTTAAATAAAGTTGCCAAAGCAAAAACGTCTGAGGAAGGTTTATTCTTTTTATCACAGGCATTAAAAATAAAAGGATATGTTTCTGTTTCAGAAGCATTCACTTTTTTAGAAATAGAAAAAAAATATAATCATTTAACAGAAGAAAAAGAACTTGATAAAACTAATGGTGCAGAAGCTATATTATCTAAATTTGAAAAAAATGGAAAAATACCAGAAGGATTTCAAGTCCCGAATACCAAACTATCGACTCACTTAAAAGAAACGTTGCCCAAAATAGCAGGTATATTACTGAGTGCAAAATTATCGAAGGGTAAAAAGATAAAAAAAGTTAAATAAATCACTTTCTTTTTAAATTTTATAAGCTATATATAAATTCTTAATAATAATAAAGACAAAGGAATCATTATGCAGAAACTGGTAAGTGCAAAGACATTAGTTGAACAACTGGAAAAGGGTAAAGCTAAAGGTTATTTGAGTACTGTAAAAAAAATAAATGAAGGTATCGAAAAACATAAAAACGTAAAAGAAGTTTTAGTTATAGCTATAGATTTGTCAGATAAAAAAGTAAATGTTAATGGACAAAAAACATTTGAGACAGAGGTTCCGGTTAAAGATTCATATGAAGAGGCTTACAAGTCAATAATTGAATCCCTTGTTCTGACTACAAAAAAAGATGTTGATCTTGTCAGGCTAAAAGAATCACTACTATCACAAGAAATATTAACTAAATTAAAAAATGAAAAACAGTTTGTTATTTCAGACAAAAAACCTTTTTTAGAAGTACTTATTGAAGATACTCGTTATATGGAGATGGGTAATATTACTATTGATTTTGCTATATAATAAACTATGAATCAAAAATAGAACCTGATGGTTCTATTTTTTTATATTTTTTTTGCATAAATTGTACGTTTTATGATAGTGTATTATTCATTCGTTTTATTAACAGTAGGTAAAATATTATGAAGATAAATAAGTCATTAATATTAGTATTAAGTAGTGTTTTGATTCTAAGTAGCTGTGCTATGAATAAAAAGGGTGCAACTGCTGAAAGTGAAACTCCTGGTCAGGGTGCTATGTTAAGTCAGATTGACCCAGCAAAAGCCAGTTTGAAACCATCTGATATCCCACAGAACTACGAACAACAGGTTAATCTGAATAAGCTTGTAGGTATGCCACAATTAAATGCTGAACAGTCAGCATCGTTGTTAAAAATGTTACAAGGAAAAGAGCCTGAGTATCGCAAACTAGTAGAACAGGATTTAGTCAAGCAAAATTTGAAATACGAAGAGATTTGCCTCGGTTTAAATGGGACTTTGTGTGATTTTAATAATGAAATCTACAAAGGTTCTCGTTTTGGTATTATGATTTATGATAATGTAACTAAAAAGAAGATGATAAAAGAAAAAAATGCATTAAATCCTGCTCAGGTATGGTCAGTTAACTGGATAAATGTTTCTGTCGATCATGGTGTAAAATTAATTTCTACCTGCAGTCAGGAAAAAGAATTTGCAAGTTGCGTATCTAAAAATAGTGAAAACCCTATAACTGCTCTGTATGCGATTTGTTCCTATAGTGGAAAAGATTCTACCGAAATTGATAAGTGTCTTGCAGATGGCTTATTATCGAAACAAGGCAGAGATTTTGCCTTTGACATAGGTTTCGTATCAGGCTACTCAATCGCTTATAGTGCAGATAATAATGTTAAATATAAAGATATGTTTAATCGAAAGCTTTAATATAATCAATTACAATAAAAAGAGAGACTCAGGTCTCTCTTTTTATTTATAAATTCCATAATTTATTCTTTTTTAATGAGTTGTATTTATTCAAAATAAGAGTATTTATAAAACGATAGTAATCACTTAGTCCAAACCAGACAATATTAAAATTTTTCATTGTTTATTTTGCACTATAAACAAAACAACCATTGAAAAAGTATGACCATCTTTAATACAGTTCAGAGGAAATTATGAGAAAATTATTACTTATCTGTTTATTTATCACACAGTTTACTTATGCTGCTATAATCCCCGATCAATACTGGAATCTTAATTTAAGTCGTGAGCAGATTTATACACTCAATATGATAGGAGATAAGTATGAAAGAGCGATACGTTATCAGGAAAGTATAATGATAAACTTAAGCAGAAGTGTAACTGCACTAAATAATATCAAAAATAAAACTCCCGAACAACTTCAGTCTCTTTCATTAAGTATGGAAGGATTAAGTCTTGCTAATGACAGACGTGGAATTTTGATTATGCAAAAAAATGCAGAAATGCAAAAATATCTTACACCGGATCAATTAAATAAACTTTATCAGTACAGGTAAAAAGGAGAAGAAATGAATATGGAAAAGAGAAGTTTATGGGAAATGTATACTCCTTATGGTATTTATACTTTAATAGGAAACTATCAGGAGGTAACAGTTGTTTCAATATTATTAACACAGGGAGAATATAAAATAAAAGAAGCTTTCAGTCAAAGTCAACGGAATGTTCCAATGCTTTCTTCGGGAGACTATGAGAACTGGGCTGTTGAGAACTTTAATATGTCTATTGACGATATTGTCAAAAATACAGATAAGATCGCGCTTTCAGAAGTGTTAAATTCAGTAATTAAAGCAAATAAATACCAGCGTATGAAGTTTGAAGAACAAATGAAAATTATGATAACGCCGGAAGAAAAAGAGAAATACAAGATTGAATGGAATGAAGAAAACGATTCTGGTATTCATGGTATAACAGAGCAAGCCTGGTTGCTTTCTGGATATTTTAAAAACTCAAAGAATGCTTCACAAATATTTGTTTAAATAATTTAAGGCAGGAAATAATCCTGCTTTAAATATCAAATTCGTTTTGAAATAACACCAGGTTTACAAGTTATATTCTTTACAATGAGGTTATCAATCATTAGCCTTTCTTTATTAACCGATATGATTTTCAATTGATTAATGGTTAATTTTGAGCATATTTGCTTTCGGTCAAGCACATCAAGGCATGTGTTTCCTTGGATATCTGGTTGTGACAAATCAAGACTATTAAAACAAAGAAAATAAAATAGTTCAGGCTTAAACATGTTTTGATTTAATATATAAGTTCCTATGTTCTCTTTTTTAGCATTCATTTGATTAATATTTCCACCTGAAAGAAGAAAAATAGAGAAAAAATCAATTAATTCGCATTGTCCTAACAATTTATTGTCAACACAATTAATCGTTTTCATTATAATCATAGGTATATTATTAAGTGTTTCTTCTTCAAAGCTATTAATATGAAAGCCAAACTGAGAGGAAAAGGTAAAGAATAAGCGAACTTTATCTGATAATGAAGATTCTTCATTATTATAATTCATACGTATAATCATAGTCAATAACGAACAAAAACCTGAGAAAGAAAGCTTTTGTTCTGAAGAGTAATAATTAAAAAGACATGTCAAAAAATTATACACTTCTGAATCATTTCGATTGTTTTCAATATAATAATAAGAAATTCTGAATAAGGACTCTTTATAATTAATCATATTATTATCAGCAAAATACAGTAATGTTTTATCAGCCCCATAAAAGTTAGTTAAAAAATGGCTGGTTATAGTGAATGGTTGATTATTGTCTGATTTGAAGTCAAGAATAAATTTATTGATATCATTGAAACTAAACAATTCATCCCGATAGTGAACATGCGTTATTCTGAAGATAACAGGATATACGTTATCGACAAAATAATCCTGACAATTAAATTTAAAAAAATTCCAGTTAAGAAAGATTAAAGAAATATATTCATAATTAGCAGGCAATTTTTTTAAAATATCATAATGTGAATTTCTATAAAAGAAGCATGCGTAGTGTTCAGAAAAATAAACAGATAAATCCTCAATTACGCATTGAGCTTGAGCATATTTTCCAGATTTTATCAAGTTGTTAGTGAAATCATACAGTTCAGAATGCTCAAAATTTTCAACCTGTTTACTTAAAGGTTTTTTTGAATAACAATAATTGAAGAGTTCTGCATTTTTATGATAACTAAGGTAAATATATTTTTGTATAATGTTCATTATCTTAGCCCCTTTCAATCTGATTTAGAACTGTATCATAAATTATAAATTATTGCATTAAAATTTTTTTACTTCTTTCGCTTATAATCAAAAATGTTATAATGGTTAAAACTAAGGAAAAAAAGATGAATGAATCAAAAATTAATGAGATAATAAGAACAGGTAATATTAAAGAGATGGAAAATTGTTTTTTGCGTAAAGAAGTTGACGTAAATGCAATTTTCAATAATGGATATAGCTTGCTTTCAAAAGTATTATATTCAGAAAATACAGAAATGCTTAATATTCTGATAAAGTATAATGTAGATGTTAATCAGCCTTATAGTGTTGCACTCAAAAAGAACGAATCTACCGTCAGGACAACATATTATCCAGTAATGATTCCATTAATGAAAGACAATGTAGAACATATGGATATTTTATTAAAAAACGGTCTTAATGACGTTTATAATCCAGAAAATTATGCTAATGTTTTAGATATTTTTGATCAGGCAATAGTAAAAAAATCACATAAAGTACTCAGTTTGCTGCTTGAACGTAAAGTCCGCATTAACGATCCTTATATGTATATAGTAAACCGTGAATATAAAAATGTAGAAAGAGAGCCTATCGTAAGAGAAATAAAAACAGCAAAAATAGCATTTCAGGCTATTGAGCAGGGATATGCAGAAGATTTAAAAGCATTTATTCTATTAAAATTATTGGACGATTTTTGTACAAAGCCACAATATAAATCTTATGTTAAAATATTTGAAATACTAAATAATCAAATGAAAAATTCAGAATTCTGGAAAGAACAACAAGTTAAATTATTTGCAACACCTGTTTACACGAATTCCGAACGTGAAGACATGAAGATTAAACAGTTCATATTTTCGCAATTAGATTTAACGGGTTCTGCAACTGTGGATATCTATAAAAAATTAGCTGATAGTAAAAATCTTACTGCATTTAAAGTCTTAGAAAAAAACAAGTTTCTTAATCAAGTCCATATGAAAAATGGCTTAGGAATAGAAATTTTTGATTCTATAAATAATACACAGAGTGAATTTAATAAAGAAAAAAGTATCGGTATTATAGAAATATTACTAAGAAATGGTTTACCTATTGAAAATGAACAAGTGATAGTATATTCAAAAAAATATCTGCCTGAATTATATGCTACCATAGAGAAGGAAAGTCTTAATCAACTTTTTTCAAATATTGAAGCGAATAAACCAAAGACGATTAAGCGTATCTGAAGCGATGAAGACAGGCATAAGCCTGTCGTCACCACAAACAAGGGAAGAATGATTATTTCTTAGAAAAGCATTTGTGTAGGAGACTTAAAACCACAACTGCTGCGCCAGCGCCAAGTAGTGCTGCTTGTTTCTTGGAAACATCGGTATTCTTCGCCTTATCCATAAGGTCGCAAGCCTTCTCTTTAACTTTATCCGTACATTTGCACAGATTTTCATTAAGACTTGCTAAAGCTTCTTTTGCCTTTTCTGTTTTTTCCTGAGCGACATCCTTTGTTTGTTCAAGGAAATCTCCCATTTCGTCAAGAGGTTTAATATATTTTCTTAATGTTTTTTGTTGTTCATAAGTTAAAGATAGTTCAACTTTTTGTAAAGTAAAATTGTGTCCCTTATTTTCAGAAACGACATCGGTTAAGACAAGTTCCCATGAAAGATCTTTGTCTTTAACTATTTCATGAAGTTTTTCTGAAATTGAATCATTACAGTAAGCGAGTGCATGTCCTACAACATGTTCGTTTCTGTCCAACAGCTCGACTTTGAATTTAGCCATATAAGGCTTGCCTTCAAATTTGTGTTCACCTATATCAAGTTCTACTGGATTGATATTAATGTACTGAACGTTATTGACAGAAGAAGGTGTTGTTTTGCTAACTTTGAATAATTTTAAATCGCTCATAATAATCTCCTTTTAATTATTTAAATTATCATATTACTATTCAACAGCAGATTATTCTTAATGAATAAATCATTACCTAATGATCTCTCTACTATTTACTCTATGAGTTTATGTTTATACCAAAAAGTTTTGTTTTATCAAGTGGAAATAAAAAATTGCGCAAAATTTACTATGTTTTTAAGATTTTACTTAAAAATTAGCTGGTAATAAATACAATTATAAGGTAAACTGCTCTCTTATTTGAATTTAGCAGGTGATAAAAGTGGATACTATTTTAATTTTATTTAGTGCGGTAGCACTTCTAGTTTTGGGGGCAAAAAACGTACAAAAAGGCGTTTTAAGAGCGTTTGGTGAATCCCTGCGTCGTTTATTGTCAAAAACTGTGTCTAAAAAACACAAGGCTTTTATTGGTGGCGCGTTAACAACCTGTTTGACACAAAGCAGTAATGCAACAACTATGATGGCAAATTCATTTGCAGCACAAGGTTTGCTGAAAATGGAAGGTGCAATGGCAATTGCTTTGGGGGCAGACGCAGGTTCTGCTTTAATGACAAAAATTTTAACTATGGATCTAAGTTGGGTAGGTCCCGGTATGTTAATAACTGGCGTATGGCTGATTAACAAAAAGTCAAAAGGTCGTGGTGCAGATATAGGTCTTGCCTTAACAGGCTTAGGTCTTATGTTACTTGCATTAAAAATGATTATTCAAACTGCTGAACCTATTTTTGAAGCCTCTCTTGCCCGTGAATTATTACAGGCTATGACCGCCGATACTGGTTTGAATATTCTTATGGGCGCTGGTCTTGCTATGGTGTCTTATTCAAGTCTTGCCGCAACCTTATTGACTGCCACGCTTGCTTCTACTGGTGCGATACCTCTTGACTCAGCTCTTGAAATCGCCATAGGTGGCACTATCGGTAGTGGTGTATTAGGCATGGTAAATGGAAATTCGGCTGGTGGCGCGAGTAAACAATCTGCAATTGGTGGCTTCCTGTTTAAATTATCAGGAGGACTTCTGGTATTGCCTTTTGTAGGTGTCATAGGTAAAGAGTTTATGAAATTTGGCATGAAACCCCTGGAGATTGTGGTCAACTTCCACCTTGCGTGGAATCTGGTAAGAACCATTATTCAGCTTTATTTCGTTCCTATTATGGCAAAACTTATGAATAAAATGGTTCCTTTGCCAGAAAAAGAAGAAGATCCGGCTCAGCCTAAATATCTGAACAATAGTGGTATTGATACTCCCTCTCTTGCTTTGACCAATGCCGCACGTGAAACAGTAAGAATGAGTGATTATGTAAATGATATGGTGAAAGGAATGCCTGTATTATTTAGTGATAATGGTAATTATATACATGCTGAAAATTTGAGAACAATTGACCATATTGTTGACAAGTTATACTCTCATATTTATAAACATCTTTTATCTTTGACCGGATTAGAAAGTAAAGATACTTTCAGATGGACACAAGTAATGCAATGGGCAATGAGTCTGGAACAAATTGGAGATATTTTATCCGTTATTATCAAAAAAATCAAAACAGAAAAACTGGACAGAAAAGTAAACTTTTCAAATGAAGGTAAAAAAGAACTTAATACTATCTGGTATGAAATTGAAAACTCATTAAATATTGCAACTGCTTTATTTGTTGAACCTAACTCTAAAACGATAAGTAGTCTTATTAAGCAAAAAGAAATTGTTCGTGATTTAGAAGAAAAATATTCTAATGCACACCTTATGCGAGTTCAGAGGAGAACAGCTCCAAGTATTGAAACAAGTTCATTACATATGGATTTATTAAATGAATTTAAACGACTTCATTCGTTAATCTGCTCGATTGCGTTTCAATATGATAAAGAATCGGATTCTGCTTCTGTATTTTCTCGTACCGATTTGGAAGAAATGAAAACTGAAAAGCAAGAATCAGAAGCATCTAAAAAAGAAGAAAAAACTGTTTAAAAAAGCTATACTTTTATAAGAATCCATATTATAAAAAAGAATAAGAATAGTGGAGAAAATATGTATAATCAAGAAAGTAGTATGGAAGATTTTCTTACCTCTGCCCTAAAAGATGCTAAATTGTTTTTAAGCAGCAAAAAAACATTTAGTATAGAAGAAGTATCAGAAAATGCATTACTACAAAAAGCGTTATGTAAAATTATCGTAGACTACTGGAAAAATCCAAAAGCTCAGGAGAATTTCATGATCCTGTTCGTTGAGCTGCCAGAAGAAATAGCTTTTGATATGCTGTCTTCAATAGCAGAGCTTATCAACGAAAAGGATTCTGAAATAACAGAAGAAGATAAAAAAGAATGGTGCAATCGTGTTACGAAAAAGCTATCAAAAAATATGGATATCGTATCTTTGTCCGATTATACGCAAGCTTTATATCTTATTCTGAATGGTGAAGATATAAGTAATTTTGACTATGGCAATGAATTTAGTGATTCAGATGATGTTTATGATATGGATAACGAAGACGAAAATGATGAAGATATTTCTGACCAACAGGACGAATATATAGACGAAGAATACCAGGAAGAAGAAGAAAACTATAATAACAGAAATGATCGTTATAGGAAAAATGATTCTGACGATGAAAAAACATTATCAGTTATCGAGAAAAAATTATTTCCAAGGGAAAGGCGTGAGTCTGCAATGGTTGAAGAAAAAATAGATATGAATCCGACCTCTCTTGCAACGCTTGTTTTATCAGGTAAACATCCTAACAGAGCAACGCAAATGTTTATGATTAAAAATAAAAGTTTTGCGAAGGCATACGCTAACGCATTATCTTTGCAAACAGTCATTACTGATTTACAATCATCTACAAAAGTTCAGGAACGTTTCATGTCAGGTCTTGAATGGCTTGAGGATGATATTTTTCAACATGCCTGGCAAGCCTTGTTTAACAGAAGGCAGGAACTTTCACCTAATTGGTCAGAAAAAAGCAGACAAGACTGGATAAAAGCGATTGAAAGACAGCGCTACTCAAAAGAAAAATCATTGTTTATTTTTTCTGTTTTAGGCTGGAAAAAACAAGCTGAAAAACCAAAAGAACCTATCGCTGTAGAAGAGCCTGAAAAACCGAATCCATACTCACGTATAAGTAAATACTATTATGAAAATGGTAAATTCGAGGACGGTGCTTTTGATGAAAAAATTGATGAAGAAGGAATGTTGTTATATGCAAAAGCACTTGCAGTGGATGCTTACCCTCACTGGAACAATCCAGAAAAAGATACTTTAGAATTGTATTCGGAAGCAGTAAGATTTTTGGATATAGCTCCTTTTGAAATTGCTATTCAGACACTTGTAGAGACGTTTGAAAAAAATAAGAATACGTTAACGCTTGATAAAAAGAAAGAAATATCTTATGCCGTATTACAAAAACTTGCAGATTCTGGTAATTCAGAATATGACAACTATCGCGAGACATTAATAAATGCTATTTCCGGTTATAATAAAATGATGGCAAATCAGAAGAAAGAAGAAAAAAACAATACAGAAGACGAGAGTAAATAGGTATCTTTTTCTGAATAGAGGTTTAATGTGAAAATAAAAAATTTGGTTGAAGAAGAAATTTTTAAAATTGAACCAGGAAAAATTTTCACGTATAAAGAGCTGAATACCTATTTATCAAATCCAGCAACCACACTAAAAGTTGTTGGACTTTTAGTAAAAAGAAAAGAAATTAAAAGATTTATCCCTGGTCAATTTTATCGACCAAAAAAAGGAATTTTTGGAGAATTACATTTAAGCGATGCTGAAAAAATAAGGAGTTTTACTTATCTTAATGGTGAATTAAAAGGTTATGTGACTGGGATGGCTCTTTATAATAGTTTATGCCTGACTACACAGGTGCCAAAAACTATAATCATTGCAAGCAATAAAACCTCTAAAATAAAAAATTTTGGCACAATAAATATAAAATTAATAAAATCCAGATGCATAATTTCAGAATTCAACCGTGAATACTTAGAGATTCTGGATTTTATTTCAGACGTTAACAAAATACCAGAAGCCACTTCCAACGATATAATAGAAATACTCGCTAAGAAAATAAAAAATAACGAAGAAAATGTATATCAATTGGTCAATCTTTCTCTTTCCTATTCTCGTTTGACACAAAAGCGATTAAAAATGTTATTAGAAGAGATAAATTCAAGAAATATATAAAAAAGGAAATTTTGCAGAGATTTCGTAATAAAAAGTAAAGATAAGAAACAATGCTTGCAGAAAATCACAAAATACATTATTATCACTTTAAGTTATTAATTATATGAGGATAAAAATATGTCTCGTGATCTTTATGCTAATGCTACTCGAAGCGTTACACAAAACAAAGTGTTGAAGAATACGTATATGCTTCTTGCCGTATCGATGGTTCCAACAATTTTGGGTGCTTTTACCGGTTTGCAGACAGGAATTTATTCTGTTTTTGCGACAAGCCCTCTTATTTCTATGATTGCATTCTTCGTTATTGCATATGGTTTTATCGCTGCGATTTCTAAAAATGCTAACAGTGGATTGGGTGTTGGACTTATGCTGGGCTTCACGTTCTTTATGGGACTAATGTTGTCAGGTATGCTGGCATCGGTTCTCAGTCAGGCAAATGGTTCGCAGATTATTATGGCAGCAGCCGGTGGTACTGCGACAATTTTTGTAGGCATGTCATTCCTGGCAACGGTTATTAAGAAAGATCTGTCTGCATGGTCAAACTTTCTTGTAATGGGCGTAGTGTTGCTTATTGTAGCCTGTGTTGCAAATATTTGGTTAAAATTACCTATGTTGTCTTTGGCAATCTCTTATATCGCAACATTGATTTTCTCAGTATTTTTGATTATTGATACACAGAGAATCATTAATGGTGGTGAAACTAACTATGTACGAGCAACACTGAGTATTTATATTAACCTTTACAATATCTTTTCGAGTTTATTAAATATTTTCAGAAGTTAACGTCAACTAATACAAATATAGAAAATACCAGCATTTGCTGGTATTTTTTGTCTAAAAAAGAGATGCATGTCATACTTTGTAATATTAACATTTTATTTATCAAAATCTGGAGGTAGTATAAGTATAAGCAATGTTTATGGAGGTCAACATGAATACCAATACACATGACTTTTGGCAAAAAGCCGTATCTGATATAAATACTCATGAAAAAAGAGAAGGGCAGTTAATATTTTCCCCCCACTGGTATGCATTATTATTTGGAATGGGCATTATTCTTTCAATTGTTTTAATTGTATTATTCAGAGAAAAGATACCCGTTATTTTTTTAGTAGGCAGTTTTCCTGTATACATTATTGCTATTCTTTACACATTTGAGACTAAGCAAAGTTATCTGGAAAATTCTAACGATTTCCTTGAACATAAAATTTTAAGGAAACATTTAGCCACTTTCTATCAGACTCTTAATAAAGAACAGAAAGAGAGATTTCGTGAATTAATTCTAACAAAAAGAGAAAGTCTGACGTATATAGATTTGAAGAACCTGAACAATCCTTAAAAAATCCACATTTAAAAAAACAGCCTTTTAGTGCTGTTTTTTTGTCATTCTGTCAAATAAAAATTGAGTATTTTCTTTGTTTTATATAAACTGTCATTATTTTGAAGAATATAGCTATCATTGGTCTGGAATAAGCATTAATTCAGACTTGATGTTTATAAAATAAATGTTTTACTATATTGAAATATTTAACAAGGATAATAAATCAATGAAAAAAATGAAAGTTCCTTTGCTTATGATAGTACTGGGTAGTACACCCTTTTTTAGCTATGCTGATTTAAGCATATCCAGTGATAACCAGCAAGGATTTATCAACAGTAATAACTCAAATTCAGACAATGGTAATGGTGTAGTTCTATTTGATAAAACACATTCGGGTTCAAGTCTTATTACTCGCCCAGATAATTCTTCACCTACGCCAGTAAACCCTTCCAATGAAGAAGCTGACAGTTCAGCTACAAATAGCGTAGAAATTAGTTCTGGTTCAGGCACGACTTCTGAATATTCTTCTGGTGAAGGCGATAGTAGTGATTTATCTCCTGCGGAGATTCAATCTATTGAATCTCAGGGTGGAACGGTTGTTCAGGGATCGTCTAAACCAAAATCACTTATAACAAAAGGATACGGTTCTTCTGTAATGAAAGGTGTGCCTGTGGGAATGCCTTATTCAACATTTTTTGCTGATTTGGATAAACAAATCCAGATAGCAAAAGTTACTCCTATTAGTGCAACAAGCAGTGCTGGTATGCCAACTTTAAGACCTGGTGCAACAGGATCCAATGTGGCTGTGCTTTCTCAAGCCTTAATAAGTAAAGGATACCTGAAACTTGATGGTGTTGAAACACCAAAAGTTTATGACGAGGATATTAGTGCAGCAGTAAGATTGGCTCAGGGAGATCTTGGTTTGACTCAGGATGGCATTGCAGGGCCTAAATTTTATTCAGCATTAGGAGTAAGTCGTAATAAAATTACGGCAGAAGAGCTTGAAGCATGGAAAAATCAGTTAATAAAACTTATGGATATTGCTCGTTCTGAAGGTAGTGACAAAGTTATTATTGTCAATATACCTTCCTATACCTTAAAAGCGATTGATTTAACTAATGGTAACATTCAGGTTGAATCCAAAGTGATTGTAGGAAAACCTATTCATCAGACTCCTGTTTATCGAATGAATATGATAGGTCTAAAATACAATCCAAACTGGACGCCTCCTATGAGCGTGGTAAAGCGTGATGTTTTACCCAATATGAGCCAAGGCAACCGTTATATTGCAAGCCACAGCCTTAAGGCAATAGACAGCAAAGGTAATGCCTACTCATTGTCAGGAGTCTCACGTGATGATATTTTGAGAGGAAGGTACACTGTTCAGCAGGCACCAGGTATGAGTAATTCATTAGGTGTTTTGAAATTTGAAACAGATAGCCCTGATAATATTTATTTACATGATACGAATCAAAGATATCTGTTTGCAAAAAATGATCGTTCATTCTCACTTGGCTGTGTCAGGGTTCAGGATTGGCCGCGTCTGGCAGAGTTTGTATCTGGGCTGACTATTCCTCAAATTCAGTCAAACCTGGATAAAGGTAAAACTTATATTCAGAGAATCAATAAAACGCCTATTTTTGTGACTTATTCATTAGTCGATGTTGTTAAAGGAAAAGCGGATAAGTTTCAGGATATCTATAATCAGGGATCAAGTGTAGATAATTATTAAAGTCAGAGACAATATATGAGATATACTCCATAAGAACTATGCTTTACTGATTGAGTTGTTAAATGAAAAAGAGAGCCTCCGCTCTCTTTTTTTATTATTAACCTTTAAGGTGTTTCTCTATTAATTCTCTCATAATTGGTATGGCATCTGTTGAGGAAGAGATAATTTCATGGGGAAACTTTATAGGTGTATCATTTTTTTCATTAAAAGAAATCGGGTTGATATTATAATATTTTGCTTTGCTGCCAGACATATAATAGTTCATTGGAACAACCTGGTTTGAAGCGCCTAAAATAAACACTAATGAAGACTCATTGAGTTCATGAAGTATCCAAAAGAAGTCATGATAAATTTCTTTCTTATAGCCTTCTTCATAAAAAGAAGATTCTTCAAAAAAAACTACGTTAGGTTTACATTTTCCCTTAACCGAAGAATAATTAAAAGGCTCATAGCCTGAGCGAACACAGCGTTCAGAAGGTGTTTTATAATCAACTATCATTTCCATAATGTTGCCATGTAAATGCATAACTTCTTTTACTCCGGCCTCTTCAAAAAATTCATCAACGTTAGTTGTTACCACGCCGACTGTATCTGAGCCAAATTCCATCTGCATTTCTGCAATAAACTTATGTGCCTGATTATAATGTTTATCTGCAAGACTGAATCTCAGAGAGTCATAAAAATTAAGAGTTTTTTCATAATGCTTATCGAAGTTTTTAATGTTGCAAACTTCCTCCACATTATGCTCAAGCCATAGACCGTTATCTGCACGAAAAGTGGGAACTCCGCTATCTACGCTGATACCTGCACCAGAAAAAAATAAAATTTTTGGTTTTTTATTTTCTGCAAAATTTTCAAGAAGCATGGTTGATTCCTTGTTAATATAAAGGTAAAACATTATAATATTAATAATGTAATTAAGTCAAAAGGTTTATTATGTTTGAGATAGATCTCACGCAAGCTTCAAATGAATTAGGAAAAAATATTCTGAATAATAACAAAGAAGGATTCTATGCGTTATTAAAAAGTCAGCCAGAATTATTAAAGAATCATAATTATGTGGTAGATATGCTGACAATAAAAAATGCAGAAGATTTCGCATATTACTTTAAAAAAATTAATGAATATGAAAAAATAGATTTACTTAAAGAAGTAAATGTTATAAGCGAGGATTTAACTAATGGCAAAAGCGTTTCCCTTCTCACTTTATTTCTAAAATACTCTCGTGTTGATAGAATACAATTATTTAATTTTTTCTTATCAGAAGAGAAAGAAGTTTTTAAAGATAAGATAGGAAACTGCATTAATTTAATGTTTGGTAAAAAATCGGAAATTATAGAGCTATTTATAAAAAACAAGCTTGGAATGAATGATAAAATGAGTGAAAAAGAAATGTTTTGCTTCTATGTCTTTTGGTTTTTTAATGAAAAAAAATTATTCAATGAATTAATTACACATGAAGATTTTGATAAATATTATGTTTGTAAATGTCAGATAGAAATGTTAGCTGAGCGTTGTTATGAAAATGCACAACAGAAAATTCAATCTATAATTTCATGTTTTTCTTTTTTACTTTCAGAGGACGAATTTTACAAGATATATAATGAAGTAAGGGAAAACATTGGATATGAAAATAATAAAATATCCCTGATAGATAAAAATTTAGGTAATTTTATAGAAATTATAAAAGAAAAACAGTTTTTAAAATCAGGTTTATATTCTCATGGTATTGATAGTCCAAAACAAATAGGCAAAAGGTTATAATTTATGTTTTGTTGACTTTTAATCTCATTACGTTATTTTTGTAATACCTCGATATATTAAGAATGGATTTCTAATGAAAAAAGAAAAAATAAAGAAAAAGATAGAACGTTTAATAAAGTATCCTTTTTTGAATCCATTCAGAAATAATCAAAAATTTTTGAACATTATTAATGCCCATCCCGAATGCCTTCTCTGGAAATATACGATTAATAAACATGAAATGGAGATGAAAAATGTCTCAATTTTTCAGTTTGCTGCTTTTTATTCATGTGAAAGTTTACGTGTGCTCTATGAGAATGATTATTTTATAAAAAAAGAAAAAGCCTATCTTAAGGATATTGAAGATAATTATGGCATATTTGAAGAAGATGAGGATTTTAACATTATTGAGAATGAAGATAAAGGAAATGATGCTGGTCAACTCTTTATTAATGAAAAACAACATTCTCTTGAGTATGCAATAAAAGGAAATAATGAAAAATCCTTAGCATTTTTAATTGAAAATGGAGCTAATCTTGATAAACCACTTTTCGATTCAGGTTCTCTTTCAGCATTAAGTATTGCATTGAAAAATGACAATTATAAGTTAGCAAAAAAGTTAATTGATGTGTACCATGCTTCGCCTGATAATATTGGAGATAATATGCATGATGCTGTTATGAAACTGAATATAAAAAAAATTAAGTTTATTATTGATAATGGTGGAAAAAATAATATAAATAAACTTGATATCAAAGGCAGACCACCAATAGCATTGCTTGTGTTGGCTAAAAAGATTTATGAACAACATGTTGATAAAAAAGTAAAAGAGATTATTGATTTATTATTATTAAATGGTGCTAAATTTGAAATAGAATGGAAAAATAAAAGTAATTCTATTAAAGAGAAAAATGATAACGAAAAATTTAATGTATTAAATTATCTTATAGCCAGAGGACTTATAAAAAAAGATCTTATTCTTTACCTACAAAATAAAGGAGCTCATATTGATTTAAATAATCAAAATAGTCTAACCGGATATAATAATTTACTTAACGGTTTAGCTCATTTAAATTGTTGGCAAAATTTATCTGAATTGGGCATAAGCATAGCAGAACATCCTAAACTACTTTTAAAATATCAACTTTACAATCAAGGGAGAGATGTCAGGCAGTATAAGGTAATAAATATGCTTATAAAAAATGGTATAAATCTTGAAGAAACGCTTGAGGAAGAAAAGATAAGATTCAATGGAAAACGCTATACGCATTGTGCATTATCACTGGCAGTAAAAGATAAAAATGAAGACGTAGTAAAGCTATTGCTTGAAAATAAAGCCTCTCCTGAATTTTTACATTTTAATTTACTGAATCTTATTGTAGAGGAATGGAAAAGTTATAATGCAGAAATGCAAAAAGACTTTGAAGCAAAAAACCGTAAAAAATATATAAAACTTCTTGAAGTTGAAAAAGTAAGAGTAAACAAGTGTTGTAAAATATTTGATATATTAATGGACTACGGCGCAAACATAAATCATGCAGCCAGTTCAAACGTCACATTATCTGATAACGATACGGTTTATGCTGTATATCCATTATTATGGGCATTACCAGAAGAATTTAAAAGCAGGGTTAATTCAGATAAAGTTGATTTTAAAATGGTATTAAAAAAGGCATTTTCTCTTTATGAAGAAAATTTTAGTTCTGCACAAAGTATAGAACAATTAAAGAATAAAATAGATCAGGAAATAAAAAAATATATATCTTCTGATAAAGGAGATACGTCTAATGTTATAGAAGCATATAGTGAATCTCTGGAAAATTTAAAAAATAATGATACTATATTGCTTCTTCAAATGCATTTCGGTGAAATGATTGCAGAGCTTCAGTCACTAAAAATTAAGCATCTGCTTAAGGATACAAAAAGTCCAGCAGGTCGCAAAACTAAAAGAATTTGACTTTTAAATGCGTTGTTGTTTTTTTTGCACCTCATCAGAATTAACATATGCTATATTCTTGTTAAGTTGATTTTTTTCAAAAAAGACAGGTATACATAATAAATGTTCTTTTTTAAATTTATACACATTTTCACAGAGATAAGTAGATTCTTCATTTCTAAAATTATTATTGGTAAATATCGGCAATATCGTATTCATATATATTAGAAAATTTTCTTTATTTTCAGGTTTCATCTTTGTAAATTGAGCACGTAATAATCTTTTAAAGAAGGTATCATAAAAATTGTCTTCACCTTCTTTCTTATATGAAAATCCTGAATCCAGGAGAGCTAAAAAATGTTCATGTCTGAAAAAATTTAATGTAGCATTATATAATTCATGAATAAAAGGTTCGTGTTTCAAATGCTCCTGGCTAAGTTTTAATAAATATACATAGTTTTTTTGATTAGCATTTTTAAGATTAACATAATTGCGAAGACAGTATGGAGATAAAGAGTAGTCTAGTTTAATAAGGTTATTGAGTAAAGGAGTCAATTTAAAATAAGAAAATGCAATAATACGCTCAATAACATTACGTTCAAAATCAGAAAAAATATTTTTATCATGAATTTTTTCAATGGCTGCTGTAAACATGTTTATAGTAAGATAAGATTTTTCATTTCTGTGAGCAGTGTACAAACCCTCAAAATTATCATATTCATCGAGAAGAATCAGACCTAAATATCCAACAAGTGTCTCTATGTTATTAATGTCTTTTGTCAGAGGGCGATTATATAAAGTTAACTCTTTGGCTTCTTTGATAGCAAATTGATTAAGCGTGTCAAGAGTATAATTTTCTATAATTTTTTTTACTACATATGCAGATTTATTGGATATAGCAACAGCCAAATACTTTAAAGAAAATAAAGGATGATTGGGAATATTTTCTGTTAATTTTTGAATTTTACTATCAGGTAAGTTTAGAATTTTAGACAAAAGTTTTTCATTCTTAATAAAAAAATGTATATCAGTATAGCGTGTATTATCCAGAATAATATTAGCTAATATTGTATTGTCAGAAATGAGTGCCTCGATATACATATCTTGAAGAATATTTTTAGGCATAAAATCATTCTGAATAAGATATGACATAGACTTACTGACATTGTCTGAAGATTTATTACAATAAAGAAAATAAAAAAATTTTTCAAAATGAAAATTTTTTGAATCACAAGTTAACATATAATCAAGAAAAGGCTGATTAAACGTTAAGATAGCTATTTTACTCATTTTCATATGCATTTTTGCATTATGTTGCATAAATATCTGAATGTCTTCCTGATGCTGTAATGATCGGAGTTTATCCTGGATTTCCTGATTATTGTTCATAGATACCTCTATGTGTTCAAAGCATTAATTATGGCATATTTTTTTTTTAGAATCTACAAAAATTTATCTTATCCATAAATCGATTTAATCGAAGAAAGGTTGTCAAATTAAAGAACAAATGGTATAGCTGATAAATAATAATAAAAGGCGAGACTATGATAGATATCAAATTTTTAAAAACAGCTTTTAAAAAATTGAAAACACAAGAAGAAATAACCAATTTTTTTAAAAAAAATGAATTAACATTATTTGATTATATAAATGATGGTGCAAGTTCAAGACAATTAGATATAAATTATTTTATTCTTAAAAGTAAAAATAAGCCACTCATACAATATGCGATCAATAATAATGCGTCATTTAATTGTCCTTATTTTCAATATTCAGTTAAGGGTATGTATTTTCCAAAAGATTCTTCTTTAATAAAAGTATTATCTGAACAAACCAATTTATTTTTGTTAACTTTTCTTTATCAGAGTAATAGTGAATGTATTCTTTCAGAAAAGGTAAAAATTTTCGATATATATTTGAAAAAAAATAATTATGAAGGGATTGAGTTTTTACTGAAAAATATAAGCTATACCCGAAATGATTTATTGAAAGTTGAAGACAATTTTAACTATACAAAGATCATGATGGTAAACGTAAGAACACAATTAATGTTATCTCTTCCTGATAAAAAAATTGATATGATTAGTTATTATATTAATAACATGGAATTTGAGAAAGATGCAGTATATATTGAAAGTAGCCTCAAAGCCTATAATAATACTATATTTGAAAAAATTTTAAGTCATTATGGTTATTATAAATGGAAAGATCTTTTTCAGACAGAATATAAAAAAATAACTCATATGTTTTATTCAGGAAGGGAAACGCCAGATCCGCTTGACGTGCTGATAAGACAGAGGCTTAATGTCGTTCCTAAAATAAAATATATACTGGATAATTATGCAGAATGTTTAAGTCAAAAAGATTATCATAAAATAAAATCGTTTGTTCACTTTAATCGTGATATTACTCCTGATTTAATATCGTATTTTACAGAGAAAAAAATAGTATTTGAAACTAAATACATAGAAAAATTTACACTAAACGAAATGAGAAAAGATAAAGGTGAGTGTTTCCGTTTATTATTGAATATATCCGATATACAAAAAAAGAATGATTGTGAGGAAACTGCTATAAAAATTATGAAAGGCATTACCCGAAATTATGATATTCATCAGTTTAATATATTCATATCTATAATGCCTGTTAAATTTAAAAGATATTCTATGCTGGACATATTAGTCATAGCAGGTATGTGCGTAAAGGTACAAAATATGAAAGAGGAAAATAGAAAAAAATTTATTGATTTCTTTAATGAAGCCTATCAAATCCTTGAATCGAAGGGGCTTTCTTTAAATATTATTCCAGCGAAAAAGAAAGAAGATTATTTCATGACAACATTGCAAAATAGGCTATTAAAAAAACAAATTACGATTAATAATGAACCTTCAGGAAAAAACAGAGGCAGGCTTTAAGAAAAAATAAAAGGAAGCTTAGGCTTCCTTTTATATTATTAGTGGTTTCTTAGTCTGGCTTTTGGTGCCGTTGAAATATCTGAAACAGATTCCTGAATAAAACTTCGTTCTCTTAATGAAGAAAGATTATCAGAAAGCATTTTCGCTAATGTATTATCAGGTAATGCTTTTACATCATTTTTAAGCTGGTCAATAAATTCAGGCTTTTGTCCATTAATCGTATTAAACAGTTTTTCACAAAAATGAGGGAAACTATTGCTGGGCTGTTTAACTTCAATCTCTTTTAAATTTTCCACAATGCGGGTACTATCCTGCGCATTGAGATGAGAATAGTCCAGTAGGTTCAAAATAGAGAACATTTGATTAACCTGAGCTTTTGGTTGATCATTTTGTGAAATTTGTTTCATTTGTTGAAATCCAATATACTTGTTTAAAGACATATCTCCTCCTCATAGCAGATTGTCAAAAATTCCATGCTATGATTAATAAATAATCTAAATTATTGCAAAGTCAAGTTTTATTGAGAGTTTTTCACCTTTTCATGATAAAAATCGTTTAAAATTTGTGGTGTTAATTCACCACTTGCTGCTTTTATTGTTCCATCTTTTGATTGTTTAAGAATAAGAGGAACGCCTGTTGCTTTGGTAATATCAAACTGGGTATTGTTTATTTTTACCTGTTCATAAAATTTAGGATTAATCATGTTGGCTTCAATGCCATTTTTCCCTTCTTTTCTCAATGTCTCATGTTTATTCATAGCTTCCACAGGATCGGTAGCAGCAAGTATAGCTGCAGCCTGTTGCATACTATTTTGATTAAGAACGGCGACAGGTATCCAGACTATGGGTAAATCTTTATTTATATTATCCTTAGCATTAAGCCATAACTGGGTACAGTGAGGGCATTGAGGATCGAAGAAAACATACATATTATCCGATATATTCTTGGAAACAGGACTTGTAGAGAAAGAATGTGTGGTATTAATCAGTTTTTCAAAGGTGATTTCATTGGCTTGTTGAGAAACATGAGAAGGTTCATCTGGTTTATCACAACCGGTCAATGTCATGGCAGAAAAACCAATCATTAATGAGACTAAAGTTCTTTTAAACATACAAATATCCTCGATAATAGAAGTAACGAGGATATTACCATGTGTATTTATAATTTCAACTAATTAGACGCTTTTATAATTATAAAAATGATTGTGACACAACTTAGTGCAAAAGAAGTTAATACAATTTTGTCAAAAAGTTGAAATTTTTTATTTGATATGTTTTTCATAAGAAACCTTTTGTTAAAAATTTGTTTATTTATTATATAATGAATTTTTAAAAGTCAAAAATAAATATAAATGAAAAATTATTTTTATCAGGATACAGTAATTTGTAAAGTTAATAAGGAAACCTTTTATGCCAGAAAAAATAAGAATATATACAGACGGATCCTATTGCATAAAGAAAGATTCAGGCGGGATAGGCATTTGCATAGAAAACAGTCAGAAAGAATTTTTTTGTTTGTATGGTGGAAAAATAAAGACAAGTAGTCAGGAGATGGAGCTGAAAGCCATTGATATTTCATTAAAATGGCTACTTATGAATAAAATGAATACCGATATTAATTTGTTTAATATAGATTATAAGCCCGTCATTGAAGGTCTTATTAAAAGGAAAACATTTCTGTTTAAAAATGATCAAAAATTATGGTTTGATATATTATTGATAACTGAAAAATTTCCACGTATGACTCCACGCTGGTTAAAAGGTCATTCAGGAATCACAGGTAATGAAATTGCAGACAAATTAGCTGAGAAAGGTCGTATTATTGCGGAGTCTTCATTAAATGAAGAGCTTTTTATTTTTAAAACTGAAGCGAAAATTATTTTAGAAGATTTATCTGGTTAAAATAACATATTTTTGAAAAAAAGAGAAATATGTATTACTGTAAATTAATGTTTCACTTGTCAGTAAAAAGAGGTTTATTATGAAAGTTCAAGCCGTTTTAATTTCACATCAAACACCATTTAATCCAGTAGCGAAAAAAATTTATGAAACTTCAACAATAATGGAAGCGGTTAAAAATTATATTTGCGATAAAATTTTTAATCTTGAATATGAACTGGAAGACGATGTATTTAAAAATATGCTACTTGAATACAATCTGACATTACAAAAAGAAAAAGGTAATGTTTATCATTTACAAAAAGGTCAAATGGATCTGTATTTTTCTGAGGATATTGAAAAGATAAAAGAAGTGCACAGAAGAAAAGGCGTCCAGATTAAAACAGGAACAGGTATTTCTACTTTTGAATAGTGAATAGTTTATATTAGACAACCATTAATCGTTATTGAATAAAAAAAGATAATTAATCTTTGAACACTTTTATTTTATAGATTAAAAATATAACGATTAGTTAAAAATTGTTTAATACTTTAATTATATTGCTTTAACAAAAGCATGATTTTTAGTATAATAATTTTAACATACCGTCTAAAGGTGAATCTATGAATGAAATAATTAATATTGTACAAAAAATCCATAAGGAAAATAAACTTTATTGTGATAAAAAATGCCCTTTTCCTTTTCATGTTGAAACAAATAATGACGACTCTAAAATAACGGTGATTACCGGAGATAATGCCTCTGGTAAGAGTCTCTTTGTTAAAGATTTCAAAAACTGTGCAAAAAAGTTTTTTGGCATAAAGCCCATTGTGGTTTCTATAAGAGAAAGGCTAAATCCTTCTTCGAGTAATGAAGTTGAAAAAAGGAGAATATTTTCTTTTAATGATGAAAGCAATAAATCTACAGGTGTAAGTTCTCTGGAAATTATTAAAAAGAGTCTTTCAACATTAGGTCAATGGGGAAAAGAAGATAAAACTATGTTAATTCTGGATGAGCCAGAGACAGGTCTTGCTCAGAGTTATGAATATGCGCTAGGTCAATATATCGCAGATAACATGAAATCACAACAGAATAACCCCAATATTGCAGGTATTGTTATTGTGTCACATTCCAAAAATCTGGTTAAAGGAATCTTTGAAAGTGGTTGCAATATGTCTTTTGTTTATATGGGTAAAGAGCCATTAACAGTAAATGACTGGATAAATTCAGAAGACCAAAAAACAGTTGACGATTTAATTCTACTTATGGAGAAAGGCAATAAAAAATACGAAGAAGTTGAAGCTATATCCCAAAAGTATAAGAGATCCATATAGAAACATGCATTATATGAATAAAAAAGGCAGAATCTTCTGCCTTTTTTATATTTAAATCAAAGTTTTTATTTCCACTTAAGATTTTTCTGACTAATAATGTCCTGAGCGATAAGAATGCCACCTTCACGGGAATAGTGAATACCATCTGTGCGCCTTAATACTACAGTTTTCCCATCAAGTTTACCCTGTTTCTGATAAGTTTCACCTAAACCATTATTGTTATTAGTATCAATATAAATAACATGATTATCCAGTGCAGCTTTTTTCTGGACAGAACGAATAATGTCAATTTTACGTGCGAATTTATTATCTCTCATTGCAGGTAGTCCAATCCAAACAATATTGACGTGAGGATTAGCTGTTTTGATATTTTTAATAAGTTTAGTAGCACGATCATAATATTCTGTCTGCCATGAAGTGTCCGTTACATGAATCCACTGTTTACCAATTTTCATATCCTGACCATCATTGCCACCTAAGTGAATAATAACCCAATCAGGTTGAGTTTTAACAACAGCATCATGTGCTGTCGTAGGCCAATCATAATAGTCCAGATTAGTCAGTCCTGTGCTGGATTTATGAATGTCTTTAATTTTAATTTTTTTATCCAGTTCTCCTCTTAATCCTTGAGAAATTTCACTCATAAGAGAATCTCCTACGGTGAGAATAAATGCAGGCATTGTTGATTTTTTAACTGTTTCTTTATTTTCTTCTTTTAGCTTTTCGGGTGGTGCAAAAGAAGATACGTTCTTTGGTTTTACTGTTTCATGTTGCGGTTCTTCAGAAAAAACAGGTTGCTTTTCGTTATTTTGTTGTATAACAGGTTGTTGTTCCTTTTGAATGGAAGAATATTTTCTATTTGTATTGATCATTGCATTTTCAGTTAAAGAAGCGTTTGCAATATTTTTTTCTTTTTGAGAATAATTAAATGTAGAGCTAATTTTATCTACTGTATTTTTCCATTCAACTGACGGTTTGTAAAAAGTATCTTTAAGAAAACCATTGTCCAGCATTTCAACACGTGCAGGCCATTCGTCAGCAGAGTAACATGCAATACTGAATAAGGGACATGCTGTCCAGAGGATTCGTTTAATGGTAAGTGCAATCAGATTATTTTTTTTCATTTTAGCTTCCTTAAAAAGAATTATAAATAAAGGCAGGAACGCCTACTGGACCAAAATACATAATCAGCCATGTCCAGACACTAAAAAATAGAGCAGTGCCAACAGCTGGAATAAAGAATAGCTGCTTTTCATTAATGCGATACATTTTATCAAGAATCTGTTTTTCAAATCCGATAAACAGTGCCATACCAATAACCCACAATAAGGTATGTTGATCAATATTTATTCCACTAACAGAATGCCAGTCAGCTAAAAACTCCCATGAATTTTTAAAAACATCTACCGCATTATCGAAATCAGTTGCTCTAAACCATACCCAGCCCCATGTTACTACTTCAAATGTCAACAACCAGCCAACAATTTTTGGAAGTTTAACAGGAACAAAAAGTCTGAACATAAAATTAATCATTAGGAATAAACCATGCCAGATTCCCCACAAAACAAAAGTAATATTTGCGCCATGCCAAATGCCACTAATAAACATTGTCAGGAAGCCATTAAATAGCGTCTGATAACGTTTTTTGCCCTTGCTGCCTCCTAACATATGAATATAGACATAGTCTCGGAAAAAGAATGAGAGTGATCTATGCCAGTTTCGCCAAAAATCCTGAATAGAAAGCGATAGATAAGGTTGAGAAAAGTTTTCTGGCAATTTAAAACCAAGCAGAAGAGCAACACCTAATGCAATATGTGAATAGCCTGCAAAATCAAAGAAAATTTGTAATGAATAAGCATGAACACCAAGCCAGGTCTCAATAGAAGTATCCGTCATATTTTGAAAAGCAGGATCAGCCCATTCAGCTGCCTTTGCAGCAAATACCCATTTAAAAGTCATGCCCAGCATAATACGATAGATAGCATTAACCCATTCTACTTCTTCCCATTTCCAACTTTGATACCAACGTGGTGTAATATCTTTACGTCTTAAAACCGGTCCTGCAAGTAAAGAGGGGAAAAAACTAATATGTGCGAATGTTTCAATTGCATTCAGTGGTTTTTCTTTTTCCAACCATACGGATAAAAATAACGACAATGCATGGAATGTGAAGAATGAAAGCCCTACCGGATAAAGCCACTCAGGAGGAGTAATAAATAAAGATTCACTCAATGAAGGAATTTCATTCCAGCTCATGACAGCCCAAGGTACATATTTCCATAATACAAGTGGAAGCAATAATATAGAAGAATATAGAATACCTGCTTTTTTAATATGTGCTGATTTTTTATTTTGCAAGCTCATAATGTGTTTTGAGAAAAACCATGTCAGACTGCAAATAAGTAAAAGATTGGCCGTCCAGCGTAAATCTGTCCATGCATAAAAAATAAAGCTTGCCAAAATCATAAATATTTGTCTAGGCAAAGCCTTATTAGGTAGTAGCCCCCACCAGATAAAAGCAACAATGAGAAAGAAGCATGTAAAAGTGAATGTAGTAAATAACATTATTTTTCTCTTATATTATTAAAATTGAGGATTATTTTAATATAAAAGCTAATGTAAAAGCAAGATAAAAGTGTACTTTGACAAAAACAAAATAAAATATATTCTATTCTATATTAAAAGAAAATGTATGGAGGTGGTGTATGTCAGGTTTATATCCCGGAATTTTTCTGATAACCCTGGTTTTTATTGTCTCTATGATTTTTAGTATGCGAAGTCTGTTATTAGCTAATTATAAAAAAATAACAGGGATACTGTTATGCCTGGAAGAATTTCCTGTGAACTATGTTTCTAAAAGCTTCGATACTCAAGAAAAAAAGCATACAGCAGAAATTATTAATGAACTGTCACGTTATATTAAAGCTTTTGAGCAGTCGCCTAAACCTGGTGAGAAAGTGATTGCGATAAGAAGTAATTTAATGAGAATGATACAGTTTTTTGAAACTGTAAATTTTAAGTTAAATGAAGGCTGGGCTATCGATGCGAATGGAAGAAAAAAGGTAGAATCGTTAAGAAATCAAATAATAGGAATAAAATACATTTGGATAAACTCTTTTATAGTTTGTGCAATTATACACACTGTTTTATTTAGTGTTTTCTTTTACATGTTTGTATCAAAATTCTATCATTAAAAAACCTGCTTTATGCAGGTTGTCATCAAATTCTGTTATTTTTCTTAGCGTCAATATTCAAAGAAGATATCATCTCAGAGATGTGTTTTTTTTCCTGCACGATATTGAATTCATTTTTGCAATCAAGCCAATAATCTCTCATTAATTTCATAGATGCAGGTATTTTTTCACCAAAATTTTGAGAATTTATATGGTTGCAGCTTGACCCGTTTAATGCATTATAAATATAATTTCTCAATAATGGTGATTCTAATTTTTTAATATGTTCACTGTAGATATCATTTATTTCATCATTATTTGTAGAAATAAAACGTTCAGATAATACATTATTATTTACACTAACCGTTATTTCTTTATTATTCCTGAACATATCTACAATGATTTCTCCTGTCATTTTATAAAGCATATGAACGGTAGCAGAAAAATAATTTTTTTCAATTTTAGAAAGTTCCTGATCAAAAGTTTGATTTTTTTTAAGTTTACGGTACTCTTTTAAACTTAAAATATTCTGAATCTGAATATTACGTAATATTGTATCGTCAGGAATGTCCCATTGCAGGTTTTGCCGATTATACTGATAATTTTCAGAATCACTCATGTCTTTATTAATAAATAAATCTACTGGATTATTATCTGCATCAAGTCTTATGCGTTTATTCCATATATCAGCAAAATTCATAACTTCAAGGCTAATTTTTTTACAAATAGTGTGAGAGGGATTTCCAGAAAAAGATATGGAAGAAGCAGTAGTCTGAAAATTTTGTCGAATTTTTTCAGGTGTTATGTTATTCAGATAAGAAGGAATTGGTTTTATTTCTAAATTGATTTCGCTGATAGCGGTTTTCTTTTTAGCATATTCATATGTCTCCCAGAATGTAATCTGAGAAAGGTAATTTTCAAGTATTTTAATTCCATCATAAAAGGCATTAACGTCTAAATTTTTTACATCCTCAACATTTATAGTACCAATTTTTTTTTCGATAAATTTCATAATAACTCCTTTGATTAATATTATTATAAAAGGAAATAATGAAAACACAAAATAGAATTGACTTTATTTGCGTACAGTGTTTAATCTGTAACCAATAATCGAAAAGGAGATTATCTATGAAAAGACAATTGTTTATCATTTTAGGAAGCTTTATTGGATTAAATTCTTTTTCTGTGTCTGCTGCAATAAATACAGTTTATGATACAGAAAATGCTGCTCAAAAAAACGGTGCTATTGTTATAAACGGGAAGCTGATTTCTTACGATAAATGTTTACCCGCAAATGCTACTGACGAGCAAAAGAATCGCATAAAGGAAGGTGTATCAAAAGCAAATGAAGCGGGTATCCATACTGGTCTTAATCCAGATAACCTGCCTGAATGTAAATAAAGTATAAAAATTTGAAAGGGTATTTTTAATAAGATATATTTAACTATTATTTACGCCCTAACATTTTGAATAAACTAATGAATAAAGATAAATCAAGAATTTTAGATCAATTTTATACAAAAAATGAGATAGCTGCTTTATGTTATAATGTGGTGCTTGATTTCATCGAAAAAAATAATGTTCAGTTTGATTTTTGGTTAGAGCCTTCTGCTGGAACAGGTTCTTTTTTTGACTTACTTCCTTCAAATAAAATAGGGCTGGATATAGATCCTAAACATGAAAAAGTTAAAAAAATGGATTTTTTAAATTACACATTTAAAAAAAATCATAAATATATTACTATCGGTAACCCTCCCTTTGGAAAAAATTCAAGTCTTGCTATAAAATTTTTTAATAAAAGCAGTGAGTATTCAGAGATTATTGCATTTATCTTACCTAAAACATTTAAAAAGAATAGTGTCCATGCAAAACTAAATTCTTTTTTTGAATTAGTTTATGAAAAAGATATGCCTGAAAATAGCTTTATTATGAATGAAAAAGAAAAAGATGTTCCTTGCGTCTTTCAAATATGGAAAAAGTCATTACATGTAAGAGCATTGACTATACCTTCTGAAACCCAAGATTTTATTTTTACAAAAGATAAAGAGGAAGCCGATTTTGCAATACAACGCGTAGGTGCAAATGCAGGAACGGTAAAATTTAATATGGAAGAATTAGCATTAACCTCACATTATTTGATAAAAATAGTGAATGAAGATAAAACAAAAGTACATAGCATACTCAATTCAATAGATTGGAATAATCAAAAATATAATACAGCAGGTAATCCAAGCATAGGTAAGGAAGAGTTAATTAACAGTTATAATGAACAACATGAAAAATATTTAATGACTTATAAAGATATTGTTTTTTTTCGAGAAGACGAAAATATTTTATTGTTAATAAAAAGAGATACACTTTTACTCAAATACAAGCAAAAAACCTCTGACATGATTTTTGAAGATGCTTTTTTCAGAATTCATTTATCTGCTCTGACTTTTTCTTGCTGTCCCACAGATTATAAAAGAATAAAATCCTTGCTACTTTCAATAAAAGAAAACCACTAATACTGAAAAAATGTGTCATATCACAAAAAAAGTAATTTAAGATTGAAAAAGTATGTGCCATAGTTTTAAATATAAGAAAAACAAAAAGAGGCATTATATGAATATCATTTTTTTCATGCTTTCCCTTATCCTTATATGCTTTGGTATTAATTCAATTCGTGTAGGAAGAAACATAGGCTTCATTAAATCTCAAAAAACAAAAGAGTGCAGATATATTTCAAAATCAAAAAGTTATATTACCGCTGGTTTTTTTGCAATTGTGATGAGTATTCTTATTGCAGGAAGAATAGTCAATTAAAAAATGCTTGCTTTTTAAAAAGTAATGAGTTACATTAGAAATATACCCCTAATCTCGATTTTAAGGAATGACACAATGCAATTTTTAATGAACTCAAGCATTATTATAATTTATCAGGTTGCCTCTGGCTGACAGGATAAGTTATACACGTCATTCAAAGGCACCTGGTTAATCCAAGTGCCTTTTTTTTATTCTTTTTTTAAGCAAATTTTAATAAAATATATGGAGAACACATTATGAAATATAATTTAAATATGAAAAAAGCAAAGTTTGATTTAAATGAAAAACACCATGAGAAAAAAGCCTTTGAAGATCTATGGTCTTCTCAACGTGTAGTAAATCATGCCATGCTCAACAATGATAACAAACCGCTTTTTTTACTGCATGATGGTCCTCCTTATGCAAATGGTTCATTACATTGTGGTCATTTCACCAATAAAGTATTAAAAGACACACTGCTAAAATATAAAAGATTGAACGGTTTCTACGCACCTCTTTATAACGGGTCTGATTGTCATGGTTTACCCGTAGAATTAGCAGTTGAAAAAGAATACAAAAAAAATAAAGATGAAAATAAGTTAGGTTTTGTCAAAGCCTGCTATGCTTATGCAAATAAACAGGTTGAATCTCAGCAGAAACAACTTAAATCATTTGGTTTGCTTGCCGATTTTTCTCAATCTTATCAAACTAATAACTATGATTATGAACATGAAGAAATGAAAGCGGTATTAGCACTAACGGAAAAAGGCCTGCTTTTTCAGAAATTCAGACCGGTGCATTGGTGTCTTGAATGTCAGTCTTCTCTTGCAGAAGCAGAGCTTGAATACAAAACAAAAAAATCTGATAGCCTTACTGTAAAATTTGCATTAGCAGAAATGAAAAATACCTATTTCCTGGTATGGACAACAACGCCTTATACTTTACCCGCGAACAAAGCAGTTGCATTTAATAAAAATTTTGAATATGGAAAATATTATTCCGCAGAGACCGAAGAATATTATGTATTGTTAAAAGAAAGTGTCTTAGCTAATACAATGACATTTTGTGAAGATGTTAATCCAGAAAATATGGCACTAGTTAGCCCTTATCATGAAAAAGTTGTTTTTGCACATTATGGTAATTTCGTAGAGCGTTCAGGTACAGGATTTGTACATGTAGCGCCTTCATTTGGTCTGGATGACTTTCATTTTGGTGAAAGTTATTCACTTCAAACCGAAAGTTATCTGGATGAAACTGGTTTATTTGTTAACGAAAGTTTTGAAGAACTTAAAGGTAAACATGTAAGAGAAGTCAATAAACTGGTGTTAGAAAAATTGAAATCCAGCAACCTTGTTTATTCACATTCGATGTTTGACCATGAATATCCGCACTGCTGGAGACATAAAACACCACTCTTTACCCGTACTTCAATGGAATGGTTTATGGATTTAAGCGTATTACAGAATAATGCTCGCGAATCGCTTGAAAATGTAGAATTTTTCCCAGAAAATGGCAAATCACGCCTTGATTCTATGTTAAAAGGAAGAAGTAGTTGGTGTGTTTCTCGCAGAAGACTGTGGGGTGTGCCTTTACCGTTTGATCTTAGTGAAAACGCATTAAATCAATATAAAGAATGGATGAAAACTGTTTCAGAAAAAGGATTGTCTGAACTTTACCGTGATAATAATTTTAATCCTTTAACTCTTGATGTGTGGTTTGATAGTGGTGTTTCTCATCAAGCAGTTGTCAAGAAACGGTTTGGTCAACATGTCTCAGATTTGTATCTTGAAGGTTCTGATCAGCACAGGGGCTGGTTCCAGTCTTCTTTATTAACCTCTATGGCTCTTGAAGGAACAGCACCTTACAAGCAGGTTTTTACACATGGTTTTGTGGTTGACGTAAATGGGCATAAATTATCAAAATCTAAGGGTAATTATGTGGAACTGACAGAACTGTTCAAAGAATACAGTCCAGATCTTTTAAGATTGTGGGCCTTGGGTCAGGATTTCCATAAAGATGTCACTTATTCGCAGGCAACATTGAATAATACTTTAGAAAAATATAAAAAATTCAGAAATACATTCAGATTTATGTTACAGAATTTATATAATGTGACTGAAAAAGAATTAATGGATTTCTCAGGTGAACTTGATTTACTTGATAAATATGTAGTCTCTTTAACTAATGATCTCGAGTCAAAAGTCCTTTTTCTTGCAGAGCAATATAAGTTTAATGAAGTTGAGCATGAATTATATGTTTTTTGTGAAACATTAAGTTCAGTTTATCTTGATACACAAAAAGACAGATTATATTGTCTGGCAGAAAATGATAAAAGAAGGAAAATGACACAGAAAGTATTAATGTATGTCCAGAAAAAATTACTGGTTCTGCTGTCACCCTTAATGCCATACTCTATGGAAGAATATTATCAGAAAAGCGTATTTTTTGATAATAAAAGTGTATTTGAATTAGAAAGAAGTGAAGAGTGGTGTGTTGATTTTTCATTAGAAGATTTTGAAGAAGTGTTGTTATTAAAAGAAAAATTCAACAAACTTTTTGAAGAGAAACGCGTCAATAAAGAATTGTCGAACAATAATGAAATGAGCGTTTATGTTGAAAATGAATTGAACAGTGATAAGAAACAAGCATTATCTTTATTGTTAGGTAAAGTCCATGTTTTAAAAGGTGAAAAGTTATCGCTACTGAAACATGGTTTAAAAAAATGTGATCGTTGCAGAAATTACTTTGAAAATTTGGAAGCTGAACAACTTTGCCATTCTTGTTTTATGGTTGAATCAAAACAAGTAATGTAATACAATGAGGGCATGGACGCCCTTATAAAAGAAGAAAAACGATGATAACGATACCGAATGAAAAAGATTTCGATTTAATAATTCATGCGACCAATGAAAAATTAAAGGATCTATTTGAAAATAAAGGATACAGCGCAGATGTTTGTACAAAAGATGGATTAACCCCCTTATTATATGAGCTTCTTAATTTTTCAAATGAAAAAGATAAAAATGCAAAGTCGATAAGTAAATTATATGAGCGAATTAATATCCTCGCCTCTCATATGTTAAGTTTTATTAATTTTTCACACTATGCCAATAATTATGTCAGAAATGTTAAAAACTTAAAGTTAAGTTATATCACTATTACTGGGCAACTTGATTTACCACAATATCTTAATAAAAAAAATCTGGAACGCTATTTTGAAGATAATCCTTCTGAAAAAGAATTGATTCTAAAATCTAAAATATCCAGTAAAATGACTAGTCTAATGATTCCTTCTTTTAGGTGGGAAAAAGAAAGATTCTATTATTTAAAAGAAAATGGATTTCCTATTGACTGTACAAAAACAGGAGATCTTAATATTTTATATGGAAATTATTCATTTGAAGTAATGAAAGAATTAATAGAATCTGGGATATTGTTAAATCCTGGAATGGCTTTTACTTTTATCCATTACAAGTTAATGCTGAACATAAATAAAGATTCATTTTTAGAAGAAATAAAATATCTGTATGAGAACCGTCCAGAAATATTGGACTTTTTAGTTAATAAGAATGAATCTTATAGGGATGTTTTTGAAAATATGCATATAGAAGATTTTAAATATGTATACCAGCAGATAATGGTTCCTAATATTACGGAAGAACATAAAGAATCACTTGCATTAAATGGAAAATCAATTAACGGTGATTTAATGAAGGCGGTATCATCGAACTATGAAAAAATAAATTTTCTGCTGGAACAAAGCATTAATCTTAATGAAGTGGTGGATTCGCGATATAATTTGCGTCTTTATCATGTTTTATTTGAAGAACTGATCAAAAAAAATCAGGACGAAATTTTACTTAAACTATTATCACGCATTTCATTAAAAGATCTAATAAATATAGAAAAGCCTTATTTAATAGAAGATTTTGGAAATTCATATAAACATATTTTTTTCGAGCTATTAAAGATCGTTGAATTTGATAAAATTAAAACATATCTTTTTAAAGAGAACATTAATCTTAATTATAAAGATCAAAAAGATTCGTCAAATAATATTATCTTAAATTATCCTAATGAGATAAAAATGATTGATTTTTTGATTGGTTCTTGCCCTGAAAAAATTAATGATTTAAAGAAAGCATATAGCGAAGATGGTTATAGTGTAATGTATCTTCTCTCAAATATAACAAGTTATAATTATTATACCGAAGAATTAAAAATTGACTCACCGAATGATATATCTGATTATTATCGTACTTTTGATCCTGCAATGGCTTCAATGATTGATAAAAAAATACTGGATAAACAAATTAAATCACAAGAAATGAAAGTTATGAAAAGGATTTGAAAGAAACAGCGGTGTGGTGTGTGTTTTATTATTACTATTTTAAAACCGCCGAAGCGCACCGTTGTTTTATTGATTAAACATGTTATTCATATTTACTCCGCATACAGAGCCGCATTCAGCGCATTTTTAATCAATAGTTAGAGTTAGGTTATATTTATTTTTAGAAAAAAGCAAATTTTCTTCAAATATTTACCTTAAAAAATTTTACTGTTTCTATTTTATAGGTTATTTATATTATATATGTAAAGTGGATATCTTATAAAAATATCCAATTTCTAAATAATGGAAACAGCTATGTATAAAAAAAATAATAAAAAAGGTTTTACATTAGTAGAATTATTACTCGTCCTTTCGATAAGTCTTGGTATAAGTTTTTCAGCATTTAAGAGTTTATTAGTTGAGCAGGAAAATATTTCTGCAAAAGCAGCCGGTCAACAAATAAGGCAGGTTGGCGAAAGTGTAAATAGTTATATTGCTGTTCACTATGATAAGCTTTCTGTATTAACAAACGCTGATGGTACAGCTACTGATCCGGGTCCACGCACCTGTTCGGCTGGAACTAATACTTGTGTTATTAGTATACAAACACTGGTTAATGAAGGTTTACTTCCTCCGACCTATGGCTCAACAAACGTGTTCAGGTCAGGATATAGTATCACCTTAAGAAGAAGTGGCTCTGCTCCTTATTATAATGTGACCGGACTAGTCTCTACTTTAAATAGCTGGACTACTGATCCTAATAAAATAAGATATGATTTACTTGGAAAAGCTATGCAAAATGCAGGCGTTGATAGTGGAATGAGTAAAGATAGTGCAACGATAATCAACGGTTATGGTGGCAACTGGGTTCACACTTCGGCTGAGTATTCAAGCATTAATAAATTGGGCTTACTTGCTTATCAGGTAGGTTATGGCACGTATTCTTACTCTATTTATTTGCGAAGAGACGGAACCCTGCCAATGACCGGAAATCTGAATATGGGTGCGCAGAGTATTAATAATGCGAAAGATATTAATGCTTCGGGAACAGGAACCTTCGGTGGTGAAGTTGTTGCTCATAACGGTAATGGCGATGCTATC
>Ga0308167_1000252_pt1 | contig 114391 bp, 94 predicted proteins | sample PhyCR1_2_FD_202138 | JGI IMG/M metagenome (GOLD analysis project Ga0308167, IMG submission 202138) | Phyllosphere microbial communities from UC Gill Tract Community Farm, Albany, California, United States - DLSLRC.R1 | ecosystem: Host-associated > Plants > Phyllosphere > Unclassified | place...
TGGACGACCTGACCTCCGCCGCGACGCTCGATGTCTTTAACCTTGACGCGACGCCCATACAGCGGATGCCAACGATAATGAATCTCGACTTCCTGCCCGATATGGGCAGAATGAACGGGAAATTACGAACGGCCGGATCGCGTTCTCGCACGCGTTGTTGTCGATCGGCCAGACGCCGTTTTCGACGTAACGTTTGAGCTTGTGCCATTGTCCGACGATATAGTGCAACGCGGTGCCCAAGGCGCCGGTGGGCGTCGTGACGCTCAGACTCTCATCGATCAGCGCTCTGATCGCGGCAAGAACATAGGCGCTGTATCGCCGGCGCATCCGCTCACGTCGATGGCGCGTCTCTTTCGTGCGTGCTTCCACCGCGTAGAGCTTGCCGATCAAATGGATCAGTTGTGTCGGGATTTGCTGCTTGCCACGAGCCGCTTTCGGTAATGCGTCTTCAGCAGCTACCAGATAGCGACGCGCGTGAGCCCAGCATCCGAGATGTTCGAGCGCGTTCTCCTTCGCAATGGCATCGTATGCAGCATAGCCGTCACTCATAAACGCGGTGCCCGCGCGCATGCCGGCCCACAGTTCTTCGCAACGGACCTTGCCGCGCCCGGGTGCATACGTAAATAGACGTACCGGCCGCACGTCATCGCTCATCTGCGCCCAGAGATAGCTCTTGGACTGCGCTGCGCGCCCGGGCTCCTTCAGTACCTGGACCGTCGTCTCGTCACCGTACACGATATCGCTATCGAGTAACTGATCTCGCATCAGGTTGATCACCGGCTGCATCGCCTGTCCCACGCGTATGACGCTTGCAGCAAGCGTGTTTCGCGAGATATCGCCGCCCACCCGTTTGAGCAGTGCGGCGATACGATACAAGGGCAAGCCATCCATGTACTTCGCCGTGACGAACCACGCCAATGCATCTTCGGTGAACAGCCCGCGTGGGATGATCCGCGGCGTTGCGGGCGTGACCTTGATGCCTTGGTCGCACTCCCGACACGCGTATTTGACGCGCTCGTGGCGGATGACCCTCACCTGCTGTGGAATGATGTCGAGCTGTTCGCTGACTTCGACGCCGATCTCGACCAGCATCGAGCCGTCATGCGGGCAGATACGCTCGGATTCGGGCAATTCGTGACGCACGATGTGACGTGGCAACGCCGGATCCAGCGGCTTGCGACTGCTCTTTGCGCGCTTGTGCGCGGGCACGTCGGTTTGCTCGTCACGATCCTCTTGTGCCGGCTGTGCGCCGGCCTGCGCGAGAGCCTCTGCCTCGTTGAGGAACAGGTCTCGTTGCTCGGTGCTACGCACCTCACTCTTTGCACCGAACAGACGCCGCTCGAAGGCCTTGAGTTGTTCCTTGAGCAAATCGCGCTCGACACGCGTCACCCGCAATTCACCCCGCGCGGCGTCGCGCTCGACGATGGCCGCATCACGTTCGGCCAGCATGGCATCGCGCTCGGCGATGAGCACGGCAAGGTCTTCAGGGGTGATGGTCGAGGGCGTGGCTGACATAGACGTAACCATAGCGGATCGAGATCGCAAATGGGTTTACGCTAAATTGTAACAGTCACGAGAATGGCGGAAGTCGACACCCTTTACGGTGTCGTTGGGGGCTCAGCTCACGCGCTGATAGTGTCGTGCGGGATGGCCGCGCATGCCCGAGAGATCGAAGCCCTCGAGCAACCAATGCAGCTGCTGCGTGGAGAGCGACAGCGTCGCCGCATCGTTTGGCCAGGTGAAGCGGTCTGCTTCCAAGCGTTTATGCAAGAGCCAGAAGCCGGTACGTTCCCACAGCAGCAGCTTCACCCGATCTCGCCGCTTGTTGCTAAAGACATAGACCGTGGGCGAGAATGGATCCAGGCCAAGCGCATGCTCGACGAGTGCGGCCAGGCCGTTGATGCCCAGCCGGCCATCGACTGGCTCACGATGCAGCAACACGCTCAGCGCGGAGTCAAATTGGAACATGGCAGCGCGTTCAGGGCCAGCAACCAGGTTGTGAGTGTCTCGGAATCGACATGCGCCAAGTCGATTTGCACGCCGTTGGGCAAGCGGACCTGCACACTCGCTGCTGGCATCTCGACACGGCGAGCGATCGGAACGCGTACAAATGCAGAGATGCCGGTTTGGTCATCAGCAACGCCGACAGCGGGTCGCTGTTCCAAGTGATGCTTGGTGATCCACATGCGCAGCAAGTTGGCGTTCAGGCTGTTTTCCAATGCGAGCCCGGCGACAGAGACTCCGGGCTGCAGCGCCCGTTCGACGAGTTGCTGTTTAAACGCATCGCTATAGCGTTGTCGCGTACGCTTGGGCAGCGCCGCTATGTGCTCTTGTGAAGTCAGATGTACATCCATCGAAGTGTCCATTTATTAACGAAGTGGACATGTTCGACGCTGTTGCGCGGCAGTGCCAGAGGTCGGTCACGGACCGCTTACGGTTATCTGACGTGTTGCATACGACCGTACCAACGGACACCAGGCGCAGAACGTTGGTATGGTCGTGCCCTGGTATTGACCTCTCAAATCGATTAACAGTCGCCCTTCTTCCACGTGTCACCACGAAAGCTTTTCACTCGTGCTCTCTCATCGCCTCCTCCCACCGCACCGTTTTCTCACTCCAGCCTTGCAAATGCTGAACGTTGACGTTCCAGCAGGTATTTCGACATCTATCAAAGTATTATTGTGCAACTAACAAATATACCGTGATCAACATCCATTTCTACATGTGTCGATTACAGAACGACAATATTCTCACCCGCTGAGACAACCTGCTGTTAGAGATAGTCATGGCACGTAGTTCCCTGCACGCAAAGCAAACTAGAACGATCTGACGGATATAACCATACGGATTTGGATTTACCGGCATCGCTTTGCTTACTCGTAAGGTAAACGGAAACGCGCAAGGTTCGTTTTTGCACACTGACATAACAACTGCACGTAATAGGAAGCCTCTCCATCAAGCGGTTTTCCACAGGAGAGGCCAATCGGATCCTTATTTGTCGGGATCTGCAGATTGTCGAAAATGCGTGTGAGGACTGTCGTACCTTCACATGGAAGCGTATAGCAACCGAACCGCTTGGAGGCCCGTCTTAGGGAAATCATGCAAGATGTACGGTTTGGGGCTGGGGTTCCTGTCTATTGAAGAAGGTAAACTAAAAAACTACTAAAACCCTTCTTAAAACCTTCTAGTTCCTCTCAGATCATCGATTAATTCTCTTAGAATCATATAGTTAAATTGTTCGCCGGTGACTAATTGACGAGATTTGGGGAGCATTTGACTCGTTCGGGGAAGTATTTGACGTTCACCGGTGATCATTTGACGCAGAGTGGGGAGTAATTGACTTCAAGCTGTGGATAACTTCAACAGCAAACCGCTTCCCGCAGGCTGATTGCGCATTCGTTGGCGCACGAACACGTGTTTACCCGTAATTTGCCGCATTTCGGTGGTTTCGTTGGCTTTGGTGACCATTTGACTCAAGTCGGCAATCACAAATTGCAAACGCATGCCTCGATTGTGAGTGGTATCGAGTCAAATGGTCACCAACCCGGAAGTCGACGGGTGACTATTTGACTTGAATTTGCGTCTCATATTTTTTGTTTGGTGAGTATTTGACTCGATTGATGGCGCTGCGCCAGCGGTGATAGTGGGTATTTGACTAAGATTCATGGCATAAAGCACCCGTATGAGGTGAGTATTTGACTAAATATTCGCATTAAGCGGATGACCCTACCTGTGTTTGGCTAAGTGCATCGCAATAGCAACCGGTTTTGATCCGGCGACAGTGCTTTACGTCGTTTGAAATCGGTATTCCTATCTCCCTGGTCGAAGGGGGGCGCACCGAGGTGAGTATTTGACTTAGACGCGTATGGATAAATTGGTAATTGGATCAAAGTGATACATCGTCAGCAGGCTTGTTCACGCAGGCAGTGCTCGTGGCAGCGCCATTGTGCACGGCGACCGCCGGCCTTAACCGTAAAACAGCCAAATCTTGCCTGTAAAGCCCTACTACGATGTATCTAGACAGCAAATCCCGGCTGTTTTTAGCTTTTGCGGCCAGGTCGCGCCGGCTCAAAGTTCGGTGGAAAGGATTTTGTGATGTTCAGACACAAGATTGCGTCTGTTTCATGGCGCACGGATAGGCGACCCTCGTCTATCGCGGAGTGGCGGGGAGTAATTGACTTATACAAGACGCTTGACGGCGCCAGACCGTAAAAAGTGCTGGCGTTCGAAAGAGCTATCTGATTCGGCCGTGGTCGGAATTCGGCCGCAGGAGGATGTCAAGCGGCCCGTTTCAAGGCCATTTAGATTAAATTCTGAACTGGCGCAACAGACAAGACGGGCTGGGCACCGTCGCCGGTGACCATTTGACTACGAACCACTTTGATCTTATCGGTTTCGTCTAATTGCCAATCCGTCAGAAATCCGACATCAACCAAGCTTGCAAGCGCCGCCTTCAACGCTTTTCTGAAAGACTTCAGCTCTGCCATCCGTGATCCACACAACTTGTAAATCGTTTCGACCTTCATCGGATATGGCGCCTGATTGGTTGCATAAAAGGCGTGCAACCACTTTTCAAGTGGCGACAGCTTTGCGCGCATTGTCCAATCGATGCGGGTGTAATCACCAGGACGCAATTGTGCAGCAACGTCCGAGTTGATTTGTACTTTCCACAAGGTCACGTCTTCAACGTTCGATTCTTTTACGCCAGCGTACTTTAACAGCAACGCCCCGCCATACACCACCTCAACGTTGTTCTTCGAGGGTGCCCGAGTTACTTCCAAAGCGCAGGCAACCAGTCGGCGAATAGTGGCACGGAGTTCGGTCAGACTACGGGAATTATGGGTCCATCCCAGCGCTTTGATCATTTGACGGCCATCGAACTCTACCCATTCTTGGCGGTTATCGACGGTCGATCCGCGCGCGAGATGCAGTATTTGCAAATAGACGTCGTAGTCGCGCTGGCGCAGCTCTTCACCCGTGTACGTAATGCGGAGATGTTCAAGCGCATAGACGGGTTGTCCCTTCAGATTACGCCGCGCTTCTTTTTGTCCGCATGTAAAAAGCGCCGAGCGAACCAAGTCGTGCAGCACGGGGCGATGTTCCTCTGACCATAACGGAATCTGGACGCGTCGTGCAAGTGATCCACTTTGGGTTGGCGCATTCTTACGCGCCGCGGCAGTACGCTGCAGCCGTTCGACGACCTCAAGCACGGATTCTTTCCGTTCCGCGCTATCGGCGGACGGTTGCGAGAAGAATTCGGGCGAGATCAGGTTCGCAAGGTTCCGTGTAGCCATTTCCACTTCATTCGGTGGGCATAATCGGGTATTCTAGTTCCGATCACTTTTTTATGCCAGAAGTGAAATTTCTGATCGGAATTAAAAAATGATAGAGCCTCTGCGGTCCGAATATACGATCGATGACATCGAAGAGCAAGCCAACCGTGTGGCGGATGTCGTCGAGCGCGTGCGGAATAGTATTTTTTCGCCAGACTACATCAAAAAGTCGCCCATTTTTTCGATCAAGCAAGTGGCGGCGCTGTGCCGCCTTGATCGGAGCGCATTTGCCCGGCGGCTGGCGAAGGGTGACTTACCGCCCGGGACCGAGATGAACAGGTCCAAACGCGATTTTACGCTAGCCGAGGCGAGAGTATGGGCGCGTGCCTATAACCGATCTTACAAGCGCAAGCCTGGCGATAAGGCAGTGGTCATCACGACTGGGAACAGCAAAGGGGGCGTCAGCAAGACGACGACCACCATGTGCATGGCCCAAGGACTGTCTTTGCTCGGATATCGCGTCTTATGTGTAGATCTGGACCCGCAGGGATCGCTTACTAGTCTTTGCGGCTATCTTCCAGACACGCAGGTTCAAGAGGAGGATACGGTGTTGTCGCTATGCGCGGGCGAGCAGACATCGCTTGATTACGCCGTGCGCCAAACTTACTGGGACGGTATTGATGTGGTCGCCTGCGCGCCTGTCGCGTTTGCAGCGGAATTCCATATTCCAAGCCGCCAATCACGTCGAGAGCCGGGGTTTCAATTCTATGACGTTATCAACAGTGGGTTGGAATCGTTACGGAATATTTATGATGTCATTCTGATTGATACCTCACCCACGTTGTCGTATCTGTCACTGAATGCCTTTTATGCCGCTGATGGCTTGGTGATGCCGATGCCGCCACGCGGCATGGACTTTGCAAGTTCCAGTCAGTTTTGGACCTTGTTCTCCGGATTGGCGACCACCATCGCAGAGCAGACGGGAAGTCAAAAGACCTGGAAGTTTATCGACGTCCTGCTGTGTATGACCGAGGGTAAGGGCAACGTCAACGAAAGCGTCGTACGTGAATGGATCAAGGTCGCTTATGGAGACAAGCTGATGACTTGTGAAATCCCCAAGACAGTCGTGACGAGTTCGTCCGGGACCAAGTTTTCAACCGTCTACGATATTGAGAAGTACGTGGGTAGTGCGAAAACCTACGAAAACGCTCGCGTGGCCTATGACGCCGCTGTCGAGCAATTAGAGAGTCAGATTCGCCGGATTTGGGCCAACCAGACAGTCGGAGTTGAAGGATGAGCAAACAACGCGAAGAGGCTGCCCGTTTGGCGGCCGCGGCCCTGGGAACCGATGTTCTGCCGACCTTCTCTCGTCGTGCACCACGTGTTGCGATGAACACAGTGTCTGATTTCACCGGTGAATTAGAGCGGGCGGAGCGGGATTTGTCAGAGGCGAAAGTGCGCTTGGCTGAGTACGATGGCGCGTTGCCCACGCGAAAGATTGATGCCAAGCAAGTTCGACTTTCCCGATTCGCAAACCGGATCGAAGATTCGTTTCGCGATGCTGACTTCGCCGCGCTCAAAGCGGAAATCGCCAATGCAGGCGGTAATATCCAACCGATCAAAGTTAGACGCGCTGGTGAGTCGTACGAGTTGGTATGGGGCCACCGACGCCACCGTGCATGCCTAGAGCTGGATCTTCCGGTGCTGGCAACGATCACCGAATCGATGAGTGATCGAGAGCTTTTTGAGGAAATGAGCCGGGAAAACGAGCAACGGAAAAATTTGTCTGCTTACGAGATGGCGATGCACTATCGGCGGGCGGTTGATTTGAAGCTGTACAAAAATTGGTCCGAAGTAGCGGCCGTGCTGGGGAAGACACGCGGTTTGCTGAGTCGCTATAGTGCACTTGCAGATCTGCCTAAGGTGATCGTGGAAGCTTTTCCTTCGCCGAATGATATTCAGCCCAAATGGGCAGCGACGTTGCGTAAGGTATTCGACGTTGATGCTGAAGCAGTTTCTCAGGCGGCCCAGCGAGTAAAAGGAAGGTCGTTGCCCGCGCGATCAGTGTTTGAAACACTCGTCAACCTGCCAGTCAAGCAGTTTACCCGGGTAAACATTGGAGCGTGTCAATGGACCGAATCGGAAGATGCTGTGCGCATTGATATTGATCGACGGCGATTTGACAATAACAAACTTCAGGCGGTTCGGTCGTTTCTCCAGGAATTGGAAAAATCTGATTAATGTGGTTGTGTACCAACTTTAACGGCACCCTCGTGGTGCCTTTTGCATTTTAGGGACGAGATAACGGCGCTAGGTTAAACACTCATCGGTAGGACTGGTCGAGTGCGAAAATGTTTACCTGGGTAAACATGTGGGAGCCCGATCGAAAACTTGCCTTGCATATCTGCGCCGCACAATGTGACAGCGTTCCCAATGGAAAAACTCGAATTTTTATCACGAGGAATTTGACTGAGGCATGTCAGCGGTTGGGGGTGACAGTCAAACGATCGAACTTGTCGCCCGTTAGGAAGCCTGCCGCCTTGATGGCCGCTTTGTTTACCCCGGTAAACGAATTTATAAATTGCTCAATTAAGAGCACCTCTTATGTAGCGGCGTGGCTTGTATTGCAGATTGATAAAGTAGCGTGTGACCATATCCGTGTTACACGTGCGCGCCTAGATGTTGAAACGTACAGCATGGGCATCTGGGGAGTGCATCACATAGACGTCCTCGCTTGCAGGTGTCCGAACGTTAATCAGGCATCGGGCGATTCGATTTGGTTGTCACCTTCCGACATTTGTTTACCCGGGTAAACAAACGATGAGTGATCCAGTGGCCCATCTTTGTGAAGTTGTTATCCAGCAAGGGTCGTGGTACTAGGCGTCTTGCAAAGCGCGTCTTGCACGCTAAGGAATACGGAAACCTATATCGGGGCAAGATCCAATGCCCTTTCACTAATGCGAATCTTGAGCGTCATCGTGAGCGGCAAAGGGTGTTGTTGCAATGTGTATTTTCTTTGTCCGATATGGCGGCAGGCTGCCGATTGCGATACGGGTCAGCGGCGTGTTCAAGCGATAGAGTCGCTTGCGGGGTATGCCGTGCGAAATGGCCCGATGGAACGATGTCAGGCGATACGCGTGGTTAATCCCGACTTCGTCGCATCTACTATCGCTTTACCCAGTAGGACTTGGACGTAGTTAGGAGGGGTCGCTTTAGCCTGTTTACCCGGGTAAACAATGCCGAATACGCCATGCAAAGCGGGATTCAACATCAAGCAATAGGGGGCCAACAACGACGTTTTCGGCAGGGAATTGTTCTGGAATCCATGCCGAGGGTATTTGCTGACGGGACCCTACAGAGCCGCGCAAATTGTTCAAAATTCGGTGTGTGATGTCTAATTGCGGTCGTTACGTATTTTGCCGGAAGGTCAAACATTTGCGTCGTTCGTACCGGATCGTCGAGCCTAGCGGCACGGAGTTGGCATTCGCATTGATTGCGTATAAAGTTTTGAATCAACATAGCCGAATCCTGTCGACGCGCCGCCAAATAAACCCCTCCGTTCGCGTTTTTGTCGTTCGGCCTGCGTCCCGAGAATCTCGTTGCTTGATTAAATGGAGCAACATCGAAATCGCGTTCTAGATTAAAACCGTCGACAAAAAGAAGAAGCCGGTACGGTAGCAACTACCCAAAAAAGCGCTCATCTCGTCTCCTGCATATGCCGATATATTTTCCTGGCGAAGGCGACACCCGACGGATCAATATGGCATTGCCCTCTTTCGCATCATCGGCTGAAATATCCGGGATAAAACGCCACACGAGCTCCGATGATCTATTCACTCACATGCGCCGCCTATTCGTATCGAGTTGCCTTCGCTTAAAAGAACGAGCGGATATCTGCATAAAATGCATCGTACGCAGGAGCGCGAAGCGCTCCCTTGAGGAGACAGCGGTTCCGCGCCTATTGATGACAGAGGAATTCCCTCATCCATATACATCCTCGCGCCAACAAAGCAAGTGACGGCGCGTTAACACCGTCTGCTTTAACCAAAGATCCTGAAGTTGTTTACCCGGGTAAACAACGCCACACACCATTGTCGCCTATGCGGATCGGTGATCACGTTATCCCGGACAACATATTTCATGTCTCATCCATGTAGAAATCTCGCCAGTCACAGAAAGTGCCACCGCCTGTCATGAGAATAGTCGGAAATCAAGGATCTCCTCTATGCGAGCGGGCCTACGTCGGACAGGCTTCCTCCGTTGTTGGCACTTTTTGGTCAACTAAAAGCGAGGAGAGATGGTGTGGATTCTTTGTTGTTGAGGTGGACTGGTGAACTCGCTGATGCCGTCTCAGGGATGGCTTTAGTGGCAACGCTTTTAGGCGCGGGTGCGTTCTTCACCTATCGATTTGGTGGCGTCCAGATACGTGCCTTGTTCGAGAGCTCACGCGTAATGGCCGGAAGCGGAACGGGTGCAGGGCGCGGCATCACTCCTTTCCAGGCGTTTGCAACCGGTTTGGCGAGTCGAGTAGGTACAGGAAATATCGCCGGTGTTGCTGTAGCGCTATCAATGGGCGGTCCAGGGGCAATTTTCTGGATGTGGATGACAGCGTTATTGGGTATGGCATCCGCTTTTGGAGAATCCACCCTTGCTCAAATATTCAAGGTTCCACATCGCGATCACACTTTCCGTGGCGGGCCCGCTTACTACATACGCGATGGACTAAAGGCAAAATGGCTTGGAAATATTTTCGCTGCTGCCTTGATTTTTGCATTCGGCTTTGCATTGAATACCGTTCAAGCGAACTCGATCGCGGACGCTTTTCATACATCGTTTGGCTGGTCTAAGATGGCCGTCGGCATAGGCCTCGTGTTGATCACCATCCCGATTGTTTTCGGAGGTATCCGCCGTATAGCGTTGAGTGCCCAATACATCGTGCCGCTGATGGCGCTGATCTATATTGGTCTATCGGGCTATGTGGTTCTCGTCAATTTTGAAGCCATTCCCAGCGTCTTAGGAACAATCTATCGGCACGCATTTGGCGTGGAGCAGGCGGCAGGTGGCACCGCAGGATATGCCGTGGGCCAGGCGGTCATGATGGGAGTTCGTCGCGGTCTGTTTTCAAATGAAGCTGGAATGGGAAGCGCACCCAATGCCGCCGCGGTCGCGACTGCAAAACACCCCGTTCAACAGGGCTTACTACAGATGCTGGGTGTCTGTTTTGACACAATGATCGTCTGTACCGGGACCGCGGCCCTTATCCTGCTGTCCGGTGCATTTGAACCCGGCGGCGGGATGGTAGGGGCGTCGTTAACACAGCGGGCAATGGCCGTTCATGTAGGCGAATGGGGCTTGCCCTATATGGCGGTGACGCTATTCTTTCTCGCCTACTCTAGCGTTTTGGGGAATTGCGCGTATGCCGAAGTGAATGTCGACTTCCTGATCAAGCATCCTGCGGCGTTGTATCTGTTCCGACTTGCCGTTGTATGCGCGGTGATGACAGGGGCGCTATCTAGCTTGCCTCTAGTCTGGAGTTTGGCTGACATCAGTACCGCTCTCATGGCGTTTATTAATATTGCCGCGGTTGTTCTGTTGTCTCGCTATATCGTTATTGCATGGCACGACTATCGTATGCAGCGTAAAGCCGGCATCAGAGCCCCCGTATTTAGCCGCGCGACGCTGGGGGATCTCGACATGTACATTCATGCTGAAGTCTGGGGACCAAAGACAAGCGTGGGCCAAAAAGAGAGTAGCGAGCACGCCCTGATTGACGAACAAACCAGGCAGACCCAGTAGCCAGAAGCCTTGAATCGGCAAAATCTCTTTGCTTTGGATTCCTCGTTGCGGTTTGTTTACCCGGGTAAACAAACCGTACGCTATACATTCAATTTGCCGTTCCTCAAAAAGTTCTGGAACGTCTGGGCGTAACGGCGATGCATCATTTATGCGTCTCAAATCGTGCCATCAGATGCATCCCCAACAACTGCGATTGATTCACTTTCATTCATGCATTATCGAATATAATCATGTACGACGTTTTTTATGTGAACTTCAAGCAATTTCTCATCATTCAGCCGGAATCCCTCGCCAGGTAAGGGATTCCGCAGGTGAGTAGCGATCTTTGGTGATCGCGATGAGATAAAGGACATCCATAGGGCCCGTGAAATGCCATTAAGCACAAGACGATTGGAGAATTCGCATTTCGCGTTCTATCGTGCCTATTTGGAAGGTCCGGACGCGCTTGATCTGGCCGCTCTTGCGGATCGCTATTTGGATTGCGGACGAGATCCGCGTCGTGTCCGTGCGTTATTACGATGGTTGCAGGACGAATTCGCCGCGGCCGCCCGTCGCAACGGTGATTGGGAAGCGTTGCGGCTGTTGCGACTCCCGAAATCACTTGAGCACCATGATGATCACGCGGACGCTTCATTCACACCGTCGTTGACAGATTTTGCCGCGCAGGTCGATCCAGACAATGTGTACGGTGAGGCCGAACTCATTGGGCTGTATCGTGAGCACCATCCGAAAGCCGACAATCGTCGGGCGGCGAAAACCGCGCGCCTACGAGAGCGACGTCTTGCCGCGTTGCGCCGTTTGCAGCATATCTCCGTGGATGCCCCACAGCCAGGGCATGCCGTCGACGGATGGTTTGATGCGAATGTCGTCATGCGAATGCACCGTGCAGGCATAGCAACGCTTGCACAGTTATGCGAAACGATCAACGGGAATGGCGTGCGCTGGTATCGCGATATTCCGCATCTTGGACCGATCGGCGCGGCGCGCATCGTACGCTGGGTACAGGCAAACGCAATGAGCTTAGGCGGGTTGGTGTCGCGGCATTGTGCGGAAGGGGGCTTCACGGCGTCAGTGGCTATTCCAGCGCGTGGCGCGATTGTTCCGATCGAAACCCTGGCAAGTCAAGGCTTGCCAGCGGCGTTGTCGGGGAGCGAAGGGACTAATCGCAGTCTGAATGCCGAGCGGTCCATTGCCGCCGAGACGGATGTCGCGGCGATATGCATCTGGTTGGACGCACAAGCCGGTTCAGCGCACACACGAAGGGCGTATCGTACACAGGCCGAACGTATTCTGCTGTGGTCCATCGTGGAACGCGGCAAACCGCTGTCATCGCTGAATGCAGAGGATATTGCCGCATATCGCGACTTCATCATGGCGCCGCCGGCGTCGTGGATTGCGGCGCGTCATACGCCGCGGTGGTCGGTGCGATGGCGTCCGTTTGCCGGCCCGCTGACCGAGAGCAGCCGCGCAACAGCGAGCAATGTTCTGAAAGCGCTGTTCCGATGGCTCGTCACCGTAGGCTATCTTCATACCGATCCATGGCGAGCGTGGCGCGATGCCGTCGCGCCACGTCTTGCTTCATCATCGTCGTCAGTCGCCGATGCGCAGCAACGCAGAGCGCGGGTGGCGATTGGCGTTGATACCCGCATTCCCGTACGCGTTGAGCGTGTTGTTGCGGCCATGCCATGGCAAGCATTGATGGCATTTGCCAAACAATCCGATAGGGAGCGCGACCATCGAGCGTTCTGCATGCTTGCGCTTTCTCATGCCGCGGGACTTCGCTTGCAGGAGATCAGCGCATTGCGACTGCGCGACGTGCGTTTTCCGCGGGATGCCTCCGGTGTTTGCACGATAGCGATAGCGTCAGAGGTAAGAAAAAAAGTGATTCGGAGCGCCACTACCCGTATTCTCGATCTGCCGTCGTGGGTCACCGCGGCGCTGCGCCGGTATATCGAGATGCGCGGTGAGGTCAGCACAACTGGTTTGCATCATCATGATCTTCCGCTGTTCATGCCGCTAGCGAGTGAACGATACAGATCTTCGCAACCGGATAGGGCGGTTGGATCCGATGGTCTGCCCGCATCGCCGGACAAAGGCCGTATGTTCGATCGCGCACGTGTCGGCATACCAATGCACGCATCGGCGCTCGCGCGAGCGATCACTGAGTTTGTCGAGGCCGTGGCCAAATCCATCGAAAATGACGAGCCGATACTTGCGTCGCTACTGCGTCAGATTCGGACGGGCGTTTGCCGGCATACCTATACCCGAACGGCATTGATTGCCGCGACGCCGACAGACCGGTTACAGCGCCAACTCGGTTTGCGATCAAAGACCACGATCAACGCACATCGACGTGCGCTAGCGGGGCACGATGCTGCCCGTGATCGCGTCGGCTATTGAGCAGCGCGGCGGTCTCGTCGTGATGCGATAGGTGAACGAATCCACGCGCCGCGCGAGGTAACGGGCATGCGTGGCGGGGCGGGCAGGGACAAGGATACGTGGCACGACCTCTGTCACGAGGTCGTCATGAGAAAATGAATCGCGGCAAAACAAACAGGTCAGCAATAGAGTTCAAGTGAACTATGAACAGTGCGGAAATTCAAGCACCTTCAGAGGTGCATGTCACAAAAGGAGATGTCACCGTCTGATCGCGGCGATATGACCATACGCATGCACCTGCCATGCGCAGTGCGACCATGGGCTTCAGTCAGCCGGCTGCCCAGGAGCCAGAGCGCGACCGCCACGATGACCACAACGCATTCGTGTGGTCCCGGCCACTATTCCGCGAGTTTTATCTGGGCGTCTAATAGCTGCAGACCCGCCAAGGCCGATTGCTGGAAGCCGACGCCCAATGTGGGCGGGATGGAAAACTCGCGCGGATTGATCCGAATGATCCTCTGGCCCATCCGTTCGCTGAAATGACGTACTGTTGGGACAGCCGTCCCTGCCCCCAATTCAATGACTACCGGCTTCTTGACCTTCGCCAACCATTCCGTCAATGCAGCCTGCTGGTGTTCAGTGGATGCACTGACCCAATGCCAATCGCTAAACATCAGAACGTTTGGGCGCGCGAGGCCGCCACAAAATGGGCAGCGCGGCAATGCGTTGCGTAGCTCGCAGCGCGATGCATCAACATCGGGAACAAAATCGTCAGCCGACCACGAACGGTAGCAGCACGGTTCGACGCATTGCATGGCGTGGATCGATCCATGGCATTCGACCACGCGTGACGGGTCGAAACCGGCTTTTTGAAACTGACCATCGACATTGCTGGTGAATACAAACGCGCCATGCGTCATCTTCGCCGCCCACTCCAGCATTCGGCCATGGCCTTCGTGCGGAACGGTGTTTCTATACAGCGCTAGCCGGTGCCCATAGAAGCCCCAGCTCAACGTCGCATGCCGCGAAAATCCAGCGGGATTTGCAATCTGTTCAAACGACAGCCTCGCCTCACGCAACGGCGGATAGGCCCGCCACAATCCTTCGTCGCCGCGGAATTCGGGTAGACCGGAGTCGACCCCATTTCCAGCGCCAGCGGTAATCAACAGCCCATCAGCTTCGCGGATCCATGAGACCGCCAATGCGAAGCGCGCTTCTTTGTCCATCCTTTATTAGCTCCAGGATCACGGCAATTGTCGCATCGCGAGTATGCATGTGAACAGATTTGCAAGACTGACAAAATATGACAGATCAACAACGATTCGGAAAGAGGCCGACCGTCGTCGAGACGCCCGACATCACGCGCAAATGGCGGCGGCGCAACATCTCGTAATAGCGTCTTGCGCGAACCCGCCTTGACAGCTTGAAATTGTGATCTTTATCATAACCTTATGTCGACCAAAAATGTCCAATTCTCGATCGCCGTGCATATCCTTGCCTCGCTTGGTTATCACGAAGGCGCCGAGGTTCGTTCCGCCGAGCTCGCTGAGAGCATCAACGCGGAACCGACGTTCGTGCGCCGGACGTTGTCACGGTTGACCAAAGCCGGTCTCGTGAGTGCCACTCGCGGACGTAACGGCGCTTGCCGACTTGGCCGCGCGCCGGAATCCATTACGTTATTAGATATTTATCGTGCGAGTGAAGCACCCCCCACCTCGTGCATGCATACCTATCCGGTGGAGTCGCGCTGCCTGATCAGCGTTAATATCAAAGACTGCATGCAGAGCGTGCTGGAAGACGCGCAGCGGGGATTCGAAGCACGTCTCGCGGAGAAAACACTGGACTGTCTGCTCCACGCTCTCAAGTCGTGCCCTTCTAAAGACGTGGTTGCAATGGCGTTTGAAACAGACAAGCTATCGGCATCGGCTATACATCCGGCGAAAAAGGATAGGGTCGAACGCACGCCAAAGCGTCGCCGTAAAGCGTCAGCATCCGCGCTCGACGTCATCTAATTTGATACGCGCCAGCGCATCTGGCGCGAGTTTCTTTTTTTGAGATAAACCGGCTGGCAACGTCGGGGCCATCACGCGTAAAGGGCCTGTTGTTCGATGTGCGCCTGCGTTTGCCGTTCACAGTCCTGCTCCGTGCAGTTAGCAAACACCTCCGCGATCCAGTCAACAAAGACGCGCACTTTCGATGCAAGATGCCGATTTTGGGGATACACGACCGAAATCGGTTGCGACGGCGGCGGCAGATGCGTCAGCACTTCGGTCAAGGCTCCGCAGCGCAGATAAGGTGCAAGCAGGAATCGCGTGGATTGCACAAGTCCCGCGCCCTCCACGGCGGCCAGGATACAGGCCTCGGCATCATTGAACGACAAGGTGCTCCGCATCTTGATCTCGTGCAATCGCGCGCCGTCTTCGAAAACCAGATCCAACATCCGCCCGGTCCGATGCGAAAAATAGCGCACGGCGCGATGCTGCGCCAGCGCCGCTAGCGACTGCGGCCGGCCGTACAATGCCAGGTAATCCGGACTGGCCGCGGTCAGCATGTCCAGGGATCCGAGCTTGCGCGCCACAAGAGTCGAATCCGCCAATTCTCCTACACGGATCGCACAATCCACACCGTCCTGGATAAGGTCGACAGGACGGTCGCTGAACCCGATCATCAGTTCGATGTCGGGATAGCGCTCGCGAAAAGCGGGCAGGCGCGGCATGATCAAGCGGCGCCCGATCGCGCCGGGCATATCGAGCCGCAACACGCCGCGTGGACCTTGCGTGCTTTGTGATACAGCGTGCTCGCCGTCCTCAATATCGGCCAATATCCGAACGCAATGCGCGTAGTACTGCGCGCCCTCCGGCGTCAGATTCAGCTTCCGGGTGGTGCGTTGTAACAGGCGTACGTTGAGGTGTGCCTCCAGTTTCTTGATCAACGTCGTCGCCGACGCGTGCGGGATGTTCAGCGCATCCGCAGCACGCGAAAAGCTGCTCATCTCCACCACACGCGTAAATACCTGCATCGCCTGAAATCGGTCCATATCGCGCCTCACGGTGGAAGATTGTTCGCGGATTATAAATTGTGTTCGTAATTAGCGCAATTTATCCCGATGCCAATTTTTCGCACAATGCGCGAGTCCCCATACCGCGCCGCGACACCGGCGCGGTATGCATTGCTATTTCAATGCACGAAATTTCGCATAACCGCCTTTACTGGAAGCGACCATGTCTCTGACAAAGCATCAACAACGCGCGATCCTGGGGGTTGGCGCCCTCGCCGTCGTCGTTTTCGCCCTTAACCTGGCCCATCGGTTGAACGCCCCACTGGCACTTACAACCGTTGCCCATGCCGCGACGGCCGTGCCACCACCGCCAGAGGTCGATGTCGCGCCCGTGGTGGCACGCACGATCACGGACTTCCAACGCTATTCCGGTCGTCTTCAAGCCGTTGATCATGTCGATGTCCGGCCTTTGGTGGGAGGCACGATTGTCGCCGTGCATTTCAAGGATGGCGCGATGGTCAAGCGGGGAGCCCCGCTTTTTACGATTGACCCAAGGCCTTATGCCGCCGCACTCGACCGGGCGGTTGCACAACTCGCCGCGGCACGTGCGCGACAAGGCTATGCAGTGAGCGATGCGGCGCGGGCGCAGCGCTTGATCGCCGACAATGCCATTGCAAAGCGTGACGTCGACCAGAAGCACAACGCGGCGCTGGAAGCGGATGCCGATGTAAAAGCAGCCCAGGCAGCGGTCTCGGCAGCCCGCATCGATTTGTCGTATACGCAGATCAAGGCGCCCATCAGCGGGCGGCTGTCGCGTGCCGAACTGACCGTCGGCAATATCGTGTCAGCGGGCGCAAATGCGCCGTTGCTGACGACAGTGGTATCCGTGTCGCCAATGTATGCGTCGTTCGATGTCGACGAGCAGACCTATCTGCAATACCTCAGTCAGAACGCGCGAAATGCCGCGGGGGAACAGGCGGTTCCCGTCCGTCTTGGCTTGGCCAGCGAAGACGGCTATTCCCGCACCGGGGTTATCGATTCGATCGATAACCGCATGGATACACGCTCTGGAACGATACGCGTACGCGCACGTTTCGATAATGCCGACGGTGTCTTGTTACCGGGGTTGTACGCTCGCGTGGCGGTAGGTGGGGGCAAGCCGCATCCGGCCGTGATGATCAGCGATGCCGCCATCGGCACCGATCAGGACAAGCAGTACGTGCTTGTGGTCGACAAGGACAACAAGGCCCAGTACCGCGAAGTACACACCGGAGGCGAACACGACGGCCTACGCGTGATCACTTCGGGATTGGACGCCGGTGAACGCATTGTCGTGGAAGGGTTGCAGCGTGTGAGGCCGAATACGCCGGTGACGGTACATCTCGTTGCGATGTTGCCATCGGGTGACCAGCCGGACACGGCAAAGCAGCAAACCGTCGCGCAAGCGCAGCCCTGATCGCGCGGCAACGCGTTGCCGCCGATAGCCGCAAACAAGGACGCCGGAGCGCCCAGATGAATATCTCAAAATTTTTTATCGATCGACCGATCTTCGCGGGTGTCCTGTCCGCGATCATCCTGCTCGGCGGCTTGATCGCCGTGTTCCAGTTGCCTATCTCCGAGTATCCGGAAGTGGTGCCGCCGTCCGTGCTCGTGCATGCGCAGTACCCGGGCGCGAATCCGAAAGTGATTGCGGAGACCGTTGCCGCACCATTGGAGGAACAGATCAATGGCGTGGAAAACATGCTGTATATGCAGTCGCAGGCTAACAGCGACGGCAATATGACAACCACGGTCACGTTCAAGCTCGGTACGGATCCTGACAAGGCGCAGCAACTGGTGCAGAACCGTGTCTCCCAGGCCTTGCCACGTTTGCCGGACGACGTGCAGCGCCTGGGGGTGACGACGATCAAGGCATCTCCCACCATTACCTTGCTGGTCCATCTGATATCGCCGAGTGGCCGTTACGACTCCACTTATCTGCGTAACTACGCATTAATCAATGTGAAGGATCGGCTTGAGCGTATTCGAGGCGTAGGACAAGTGCAGATTTTTGGTGCCGGCGATTATGCGATGCGCGTGTGGCTCGATCCGCAGAAGGTGGCGGAGAAGGGGATGACCGCGACCGATGTTGTCAATGCGATTCGCGAACAGAACGTGCAGGTGGCTGCAGGTGTGATCGGGGAATCGCCTTCGATGCGCAACACGCCATTGCAGTTGAATGTTAACGCGCAAGGTCGACTGCGCAGCGAGGACGAGTTTCGCGACATCATCCTGAAAACGTCGCCTGATGGGGCGGTTACCTATTTGAAGGATGTGGCACGTGTCGAATTGGGGGCTTCTGAGTATGGTCTGCGCGCCTTCCTGAACACGAAGTCCGCGGTGGCCGTCGTAATCAATCAGCAGCCCGGTGCCAACTCGCTGCAAATTGCCGATCAGGTCCGCGCCGAGATGAAGGACATGCAGGCCGACTTTCCGCCGGGCTTGTCCTATGACATCGTCTATGATCCCACGCGTTTCGTCAGCGCCAGTATTCATGCCGTGATGCATACCCTGATCGAGGCCATCGCGCTGGTGGTCCTGGTCGTCATTGTTTTCCTGCAGACGTGGCGTGCTTCGATCATTCCGTTGCTGGCAGTACCGGTGTCGATCATCGGCACGTTCTCCCTGTTGCTCGCGTTCGGCTATTCGATCAACGCCTTGTCACTGTTTGGTCTGGTGCTGGCCATCGGTATCGTGGTGGATGACGCGATCGTTGTTGTCGAAAACGTTGAACGAAATATTGCCGCCGGTCTCTCGGCGAAAGCCGCGACCTATCGTGCGATGCAGGAGGTCAGTGGTCCGATTGTCGCCATCGCGCTGACCTTGGTGGCGGTGTTTGTGCCGCTGGCTTTCATGTCAGGCCTTACGGGGCAGTTCTACAAGCAATTCGCGATGACCATCGCGATTTCGACGGTGATTTCGGCATTCAATTCGCTGACGTTGTCACCGGCCTTGGCGGCCATGCTGCTGAAAGGACACGATGAGCCGAAGGATTGGTTGACGCGTGTCATGGATCGATTATTCGGTGGCTTTTTCCGGATATTCAACAAGGTATTTCATCGCGGCTCCGAACAATACGGGCGTGGCGTATCGCGCATTATCGGACGCAGGGCGGTGATGCTGATGTTGTACGCGGTCCTGCTTGGTGCGACGGTGTTCATGGGCAAGACCGTGCCGGGGGGCTTCGTACCGGCACAGGACAAGCTCTATCTGGTTGCCATCGCGCAGTTGCCAAATGGCGCGTCGCTGGATCGCACCGAGGAAGTGGTGCAGGAAATGGGCCGCATTGCATTGACGGTGCCCGGTGTATCGGCCGCGGTGCAGTTTCCGGGCTTGTCGGTAAACGGCTTCACGAACTCGTCAAGCGCCGGCATCACGTTCATCGTATTGGACCCGATCGACAAGCGACCCGGCCATGTGCCAATGGACAAGATTCTGGCCGAATTGAATACCAAGATGTCCACGATCAAGGGGGCGTTCCTTGCCGTATTCCCGCCACCACCGGTGTTGGGACTCGGCACGCTTGGCGGATTCAAGCTACAGATCGAAGACCGCGGATCGCAGGGCTATACCGCGTTGTATGACGCGACCCAAGCCTTCATGAAGCGCGCGGCGCAAGCGCCGGAGTTGGGGCCGACGTTCTCGAGCTATCAGATCAACGTGCCGCAATTGAACGTCGAACTCGATCGGGTGAAAGCCAAGCAGCTCGGTGTCTCCGTGACCGATGTTTTCAATACGATGCAAGTGTACCTGGGATCGTTCTACGTCAACGACTTCAACAAGTTCGGCCGTGTCTACCAAGTACGTGTGCAGGCGGATGCGCGTTTCCGATCGAATACCGGCGATATTGGTTTGCTCCAGACGCGTAATGCGAACGGTGACATGGTGCCGTTGTCGTCGCTCTTGAAGGTCACGCCAACCTATGGTCTGGATATGGTGGTGCGTTACAACGGCTATACCGCCGCCGACGTCAACGGCGGGCCGGCGCCGGGCTATTCGACCGATCAAGCGCAAGCGGCGGTACGCCGCATTGCGGCGGAAACGCTGCCACGTGGGTTCAAGTTCGAATGGACCGACCTCTCGTACCAGCAGGAACTGGCGGGAAACGCCGCGTTCATCGTCTTCCCGATCAGCGTGTTGCTCGTGTATCTGGTGCTTGCCGCGCTGTATGAAAGTCTGGTGCTGCCACTTGCGGTAATCCTGATCGTGCCGATGAGCATCCTGTCGGCGTTGACCGGCATCTGGTTGACGCACGGCGACAACAACATCTTCACGCAGATCGGATTGATGGTGCTGGTGGGCTTGTCGGCGAAGAACGCGATTCTGATCGTCGAATTCGCGCGGGAACTGGAGATGCAGGGCCGCACTCTCATCCAGGCTGCGGTGGAGGCGAGTCGCCTGCGCTTGCGTCCGATCTTGATGACCTCGATCGCTTTCATCATGGGAGTCGTGCCGCTGGTGCTGGCGAGCGGCCCAGGTTCCGAGATGCGGCATGCCATGGGGATCGCCGTCTTTTTCGGCATGCTGGGGGTGACATTGTTTGGCCTCATGCTGACGCCGGTTTTCTATGTGGTGTTGCGCAAGCTTACGCGCAAAGCGCATCTGGAGGACACGCATCACCGGCATCCTGCGATCCAGGGCGTGGATGCTTCCTGGAACGGCGACGGTGGCCGAGCCGCAGATGAATCGTCGTGAGCGCGCGCAACGGGTGAAGAGAGAAACGAAATGACAATGCATTATCTCAAGCGATATATCGCGCCGCGGTTCGCCCGGTTGGCGCCACCGGTGGCGTTGTCCGTCATGACCGCATGGGTGTTGAGCGCATGCTCGATGGCGCCACATTATGAGAAACCGTCGATCGGCACGCCAACGGCATTCAAGGAGTCTGCCGCGCAGGTGTCCGATGCGTCTGACACCGATACGACGCCGGAAGTGTCGGACCCAGGCGCGAGAACACAGTGGAAGGTTGCGGCGCCGTCGGATCAATTGCCACGCGGTGAATGGTGGCGTATCTTCGGTGACACGACATTGGACGGCCTGGAGTCGCGTGCCGTATCGGCAAGCCCAACCTTGCAAGCCGCGTTTGCCCGGGTCAACGAATCCCGCGCGACGCGTGACACCGCTCGCGCGGGCCTGTTCCCGTCGCTGGGCGCGGGCTTTGGTCCCACGCGAGAAAAGGTGTCCGGGGCGTCGCAGTTGTTGTCGGACAATGCCACCGTACCGTCGCAGACACTGTGGCGTGCCCAAGCCACTGCATCGTATGAGGTCGATTTGTTCGGCCGCGTTTCCGATAGCGTACGGGCAGCCCGTGCCGACGCGGAGCAAAGCGATGCCCTGTATCGATCGGTGTTGCTTACGCTCCAGGCCGACGTCGCGCAACAGTATTTTGCCTTACGGTCGCTGGATGCTGATCGTGACGTCCTGCGGCGTACGATCACGTTGCGCAAGCAGGCACTGGATTTGGTCCAGCGACGATTTGCCGAAGGCGATATCAGCGAGTTGGATGTGGCCCGTGCGCGCAGCGAACTGGCCAGCGCGCAGTCCGATGCGATGACGGTGGAAAGGCAGCGCGCCAGCGCCGAGCACAAGCTGGCGGTGCTGGTGGGCAGTACGCCGGAATCGTTCACCATGCCGGACAGTCCATTGCAGGCGGTGCATGTGATCGTACCGGCGGGATTGCCCTCTTCATTGCTAGAACGCAGGCCGGATATCGCCGCGGCGGAACGGGCGATGGCGGCCGCGAACGCGCGCATTGGCGTAGCGAAAGCGGCGTATTTTCCTTCGTTGTCGCTCACTGGCACGGCGGGCTTCGAAGCGGCGACGTTGGGAGATTTGTTCAAGTGGTCGAGCCGTGCCTTTGTCCTCGGACCACTCACTGGTACCGCGTTGACCTTGCCGATATTCGACGGCGGTCGTCGCCGCGCGCAGTTGGCGCAGTCCCGTGCCCGCTTTGACGAACAAGCGGCGAACTATCGATCTCAGGTCCTCAATGCGTTTCAGGAAGTAGAGGACAGCCTCTCTGATTTGCGCATCTTGCGTACCCAGCGCGACACCGTGGCGGTTGCCGTGCAGGCGTCGGCGCGCGCGGCGTCCCTGTCTCGCCGGCAGTATGCGGAGGGGGAGGTCGACTATCTGAGCGTGATCGATTCTGAGCGCACTGCCTTGCAGTCGGAGCGGACCGCGACGCAACTGGCAGGGGTACAGGCGGCCGCGACGGTGGCATTGATCCGCGCATTGGGCGGCGGTTGGGGAGCGGTGGCGGGTGTAGGTTCCGCCCCCCGGATGTAACGCGCGGTCAGCTCGTCGGCGCGCCGATCTGGCGTGCGAATCGGCGCGACATGTAGTAGACCAGGGCTACGCCGAACAGCGCGACCAAGCCGCCGCCGAAGCCGATATATCGCATGCCGACGTGGGCCGCGACCACGCTACCCAACAAGGCGCCGCCGCCAATGCCGACGTTGTAGATGCCTGAGAACATCGCCATTGCTACATCCGTGGCATCGCGTGCGAGCGTCAAAACCTTGGCCTGCAATGACAAGCCGAAGCACATGATGGCAATGCCCCATAACACGCTCAACCCTTCCAGCAGATAAGGGTTGCCGGAGAACGGCAACAGCAGCATCAGGCTGATCGTGATCACGACAATCGCGCCGATCAACAATGCAAACGGGAATTTCCCGCTCAGTCGATTAAAAAGGAAAGAACCGATGACACCCGAACCGCCGAACAACAAAAGCAAGGCCGTGACCATCGGGCCGCTCAACTGCGCCACGTCGTGCGCGAACGGTTCGATATAGCTATATCCGGTGAAGTGTGCCGTCACGACAAGCGCGGTCAGCGCATACACGCACAGCAGCGCCGGTCGCTTGAACAAGATTGGCAGACTACTCAGCGAGCCGGCATTTTCGCTCGGCAGCAACGGCAGTGCGCGAGCAAGTTGGTACGCGGCCACCGCCGCCACCGCGGCAATCGCGAGGAAGGTGTAACGCCACCCCACCAATTCACCGAGCATCCGGCCCAGCGGTATACCCAGCACCATTGCCAGACACGTACCGGTGGACAGCAGGCTGAGCGCCTGGACATGCTTGCCTGGCGGTGCAACCCGGACCGCTAACGATGCCGTGATCGACCAGAAAATTGCGTGCGCAAATGCGATCCCCACGCGGCTCAGTTCGAGCACATGGAAACTCCATGCAAAACCAGAGACGACATGGCTGACGATAAAGACGACAAATAACGCGATCAGCAGCTTGCGGCGCTCGACTGATCGCGTCAATAACATCATCGGCAATGACAGCAGGGCGACGACCCAGGCATACACGGTGAGGATCAGTCCCACGGCCGAAGGCGGCATGTCGAACGACGCACCGATATCGCTCAGCAGCGCGACCGGCACGAATTCCGTGGTGTTGAAAATAAATGCGGCCAGAGCCAGTGCAATGACACCGCGCCAGTTATCGGTCGGGTCTTTCGGCGCGTCGGATGCAGGCAAATCCATCGGTCAATCTCGGGGCAGGAAAAAGTGGGTAACTGCCCATATGCAGCCATGAGGAGCGTGCACGCAGCGTGGCGATCGGCGATACGGCGTGATGCGCTGCAATATGGGCAGCAGTCGAGTGTACGCCCGCCCCGAGGCGGGAGACAACTGCTTCTCGCGAATGTAATCGCATACAGATACGACCGTTACAAATAGTCGTATTTCGGCGTATGGAAGAATCAATTTGCGTTGGCAAAAACACGACATCGATTGCTTCATCAATTCATTGCTAAAGCGTAAAAAGCGCAGCAGGTGCGACGTTCAGTTGAAAAAATGTCTCGATGGGCGCACGGCGTGCCAACAGAACTGCTGCCCGTATGACTGGCGCGCTGGCGATTGCCAATACCGGTAAGGCCTCGTCGTCGTCGCCCGCCTGATCGCTATCGTCTTTCATTACCGTGGCGAGCCAGATTGTCACGCGTCGACAGACCGCATTGAAAGATTCACCGCCAGGCGGTGCGAAAAACGGATCACGGGTCCATGCCTGTAAAGCGACTGGGTTGTCCAGACCGATTTGCAATGCGCTCGCGCCTGCCCAACTGCCATGATGCGGTGTGGCCAAGCCAGTGTCGAGGGTGATCTGGTCCGACGCGAAGCCGAGGCCGTAGGCAGACGCGACGGCAATGCGCGATGGCGCGCAACAAACCCGTACATACGTGTCAGTCAACGCGACAAAGTTCCTGCTTGTCCGCGTTGCCGTCAACTCTTCGATGGCGCGCTGGTCTAGGGCGTCGCCCGCGCTCCCCGTGCGAAGCGCGAGCAGGGCCGCGGCTTCGTTGTCACGCTCGGGGAACGCACCTTTACGCATTGCGGGTGTTGACGCGTGCGCCATCATAAGAATTGCGCGTGCCATTTCCGTTGCTCCCTATGCGTCCCGCGTCGCGTATCGGATTGCGGCGCGCGTTGCACGTTCATCGACGCGCGCTGTTCGTGAGGCCGTGCCGGAATGAGAGTGCACGCCTGGCGGCGTGCAAACACGCCCATGCCGTAGAATACGCGAATCGGGGAGCGGAAGCCGGTGGGAATCCGGCGCGGTCGCGCCACTGTATCCGGACCACATGCCACGGCGCATTATGTTTCGGTAGCCAGACCTGCCCCTGTAGTACGGTCGTTTCCTAAAACGCGGCCGCTTTTATCTTCGCCACGGGCGCACGACCCTAGGAGAAATACAATGCATGACCATGCTCTTTCCCAGCCGGTGGACGCCGGCGCCGCACCTGCCGCGATTCCCTTGCGCGACCTGCTGCCCTGGATCGTCTTCGGCGGCCTGCTGATGTTGATCGCTATCTATTTTGTGGGGGCGGAGGAGGGCGCGACATCGCTGATTCCAGGCATGTACGTCCATGAATTTGTCCACGATGCCCGACATTTGCTCGGTTTCCCTTGTCATTGAGCGAAGGCGGTCATCATGGTAGGTCGTCTTTTGATTCGCGGCATGGTTGCGGGAATTGCCGCAGGACTGCTCGCATTCGGGCTTGGCAAGATCGTCGGGGAGCCCCAGGTGAACCGCGCCATTGCGTTCGAGTCGGCAGAGCATGCGCATGACGGTGATCACGAGGAAGAACTCATTAGTCGCCATGTTCAGTCCGGACTGGGCTTGGCAACCGGCGTGCTGGTTTTTGGGACAGCGGTAGGTGGCTTGTTTTCGCTGACCTTTGCCTTCTGTTACGGTCGTGTAAAGGGCCAGTCGCCGCGCGCATTGTCGGCGTGGCTGGCGGTAGGGGCCTTCGTCTCTCTCGTCATCGTGCCGACGCTGAAGTATCCGGCGAACCCGCCCTCGATTGGCGATCCGGAAACCATCGGTTTTCGCACCGGGCTCTTTTTCCTCATGCTCGCCATCTCGGTTGTCGCGATGGTTTTTGCGTTGAGCGTGCGTCGTGCCGCGGTGGCACGATGGGGTGACTGGAATGGATCGATTGTCGCGGGTGCACTGTATTGTGCGATCATCGTGGCGGTGCAGGGAGGCCTGCCAACCATCAACGAGGTGCCGGCGACGTTTCCGGCATCGACGTTGTGGCAATTCCGCGTTGCATCGATCGGCATGCAGGCGGTGGTCTGGACCACGTTGGGTCTGTTGTTCGGCATTCTGGCCGAGCGTGTGATTCAGCATCGAAACGGTCCACTCCCGGCTGGTATGCGTGCCTGACACGATGCGCGGGTATCAGATCTTTGTCGAGCATGGGCAATGGTGAATCCGCAATGGTTGAAGACCTTCGCGCTGTTGGCGAAGCTAGGCAACTTTACGCGTACCGCGGAAAAGCTCGGACTGACGCAGGCGGCGGTAAGCCAGCATCTCAGGCATCTGGAAGCGGAGTATGGCGCGCTGTTGATCCGCAAGCCGCGCCGCATCGAGTTGACCGCCACGGGCCGCGCGCTTCTGGATTATTACGATGAAATCAATCGCGCGGACCATCGCCTGCAGCAACGCATCGCCGATGCCGATGAAGAAGACGGTGACATCACCCTGATGACGCCAGGGAGTGTCGGTCTGGTGTTGTACCCGCTGCTGCTGGATCTACAGGAAGCGCGCCCGGGGCTGACCGTACGGCATCGATTTGCGTCCGATCGAGAGACGCTGGAGGCAGTGTTGCAAAGCCAATGCGAGATTGGCCTCGTGACGTCCCGACCGGATCATACGCAGATCGAGGCCCGCTATTTCGCGCAGGAGCCACTTGAACTGGTGGTGCCCGCAAAGGCGGATATAGGAAGTTGGCAGGACCTGGCGGAACTCGGCTTTATCGATCACCCAGATGGCCAGGCGATGGCGCAGCGCCTGCTGAGCCGACAGTTCAGCGAAGCGTCGCATGTCGCCAACTTACGGCGTGTGGGCTTTGTCAATCAGATGGCATTGATCCTCGAACCGGTTGCCCGTGGCCTGGGGTTTACGGTGATCCCTCGCTATGCACGACAAGCGTTTGCCGATCAGTCACGTATTCGCGTGATGACAGCACCCGTAGCGGTGATCGATACACTATGGTTGATACATCGTGCGGAATGGTCGGTGTCGCGCCGCGCTACGCACGCCATCGACTATCTACAACAGCGCCTGGGCGAGCATCCGCTCTGAAATCGGCGTTCTCCCGACGAATAGGAAGATGCCGACGAAGCGCGGCATGATCAATACCTGCTTCAAATTCAAATCGTCGCGCAACCAGCGTATTGAAAGCCTCGCGACGAGGCGGCCTTCCGCAGGCGCCGCTCGACCTGGCGTCGTCAACGGCCGGGCAGGCCGCGGCCACGCTCGGCGCCGTCTCAAATAGTGCCGTGGCCACCACGTTATCTTTTGGTAATGCGGCGCTCTTAACACCCTCGCTTGTGAGTTGACCGCCACAACCCGGTCGGTTTCATCGATTAGGCTCAACGCGGCTGCATTTGAAATGCGAAAGACCTAACGAGCGGCCTGAGCGTCTTTGAGTGAAAACCCTAATTTAGAAGTGTTGAAGATTTTCGCTTTTTCACTTCAGCAACTTTCCGCCGTAACGTTAATGCGGATACGGCTGCTGTATTGAGGCTAACTCCATCAAGGGGACTTACGATGTTAAGAAATTTCCGGATCAGCACCAGGCTGTTTATCGGCTTTGCCTTGACGCTACTGTTGACCGTTAGTTTGGGTGTCACGGCAATAATCGAGGCGGGAAAAATTCGTAATGCGGTGAATGACATTACGTCCAGATGGTTGCCTGGCGTGCAAATACTGGGAGAAATGGAGGCAAAGGCGAACGAGGTCCGACGTTCCTCGTTGAGAGGGATTATGGAATCCGATCGCGAAAAAAAAGCCATCCAGGTTGAGCAAAATAAGGCCTCCCTGAAGAGTTACAACGAGGCTTTCGTACTCTACAAATCGCACGTCAATTCTCCAGCAGAGCGGGCAATTGCCGATAAGATCGAATCGGCCTGGCAGGCTTATTTGGTATTCAACGCTCAAACGCTTGAACTTGCAAGCGCTGGCGAGAGCCGCCTTGATGAGGCAAGAACCCTAAGCGTTGGTAGCGCAGCAGGCAGTTTTAAAGATGCAATGGCCGTCATCCGGGAAGCTATCGAGGTGGATCGTCGCGGGGCGGACGCCGCTGCCACCGCGGCGGACCATAGCTACGTCGCTGCAGTGAACATTACGGCAAGCGTGATTGTTGTAAGTGTCGTTTTGTCGATCGTCATTGCAAAGATCATCTCTCGGTCTGTTACCGCACCCCTTGCCAAGGCGGTGCAAATTGCGAGCACCGTCGCAACGGGCGATCTGACGGCTGAGATCCGTAGTGAAGGACGTGACGAAATAAGTGGTCTGCTGGATACCCTCGGGTCGATGACAACGAGCCTGCGGGAGATAATCGGTAATGTCCGAGCGAGCAGCGAAAGCATCGCGCTTGGTGCCTCTCAAATTGCTGCCGGAAATGCGGATCTCAGTCAGCGTACAGAAGAACAGGCTGCTTCGCTTGGACAAACAGCATCCAGCATGGAAGAAATAACCGCGACGGTAAAACAGAACGCGGAAAACGCCACGCAAGGTAATCTTCTGGCGCTTAGCGCAGCGGAAGTTGCTCGGCGAGGAGGGGATGTCGTCAAGGAAGTTATTGAGAAAATGGAAAATATTTCGCAAAGCTCGCTACGTATTTCCGACATTATTACGGTCATCGAGGGGATTGCGTTTCAAACAAATATCCTTGCGTTAAATGCGGCGGTTGAAGCCGCCCGGGCCGGTGAGCAGGGTCGGGGATTCGCGGTCGTCGCAGGCGAAGTTCGTTCACTGGCACAACGCAGCGCGGGTGCGGCAAAAGAGATCACCGAATTGATCAAAGAGTCGGTAAAGCAAGTGGAAGAAGGCTCGGTGCTGGTCCACCGTGCCGGCAGTACGATGGAGGAAGTGGTGCATTCCGTGAATAAGGTAACGGATATCGTGAACGCGATCAGCGTGGCTTCGAAGGAACAACATAACGGCATTGAGCAAGTCAACATCGCTGTTTCGCAAATGGATGAGGTCACGCAACAAAACGCGGCGCTAGTTGAAGAAGCCTCGGCAGCAGCCGGGTCCATGGCGACGCAATCGGTATCGCTAAAAGAGCTTGTTACCAAATTCAGACTTGTTTAACGTGCCTTGATGCGCGAGTCATGACACTCATTACTTGATGGAATGACGTCATGGAGAGCAGTATTGGGCGCAGTGCTGGCTTCGGCATGCTGTGCCCAACGTGGTTAAGACCAATTTTTCTCATACACATTGACAGCGTGATCCTGTGCGAAGGATCGACATTTCTGATGTCATGGCTAATGGATTACACCACGATAGCTGGTTGCTGTCAGCAAGCACTGGATAACCCGTTACCTATGAAGATCCAAACATATAGGACACCTGTAAAAATCGCGGGGGTATCGGTCGTGGACGCAGAATCTAAGCATAACGTCAAGTCGTCAGAGTGGGAAGACAGCCGACAAAATCTGGAGGGTCTATCGCGTCACGCGCTCATGGCGGTCGACTACCTGAATGTTCTGCTCGAACGACGCATTGCAGAACACGTCAGGAATCTTGAGCTTGAGCGGCTCGACTGGCGTCAACGGCGTAAAACCGGCGGCCTTCGCTAAGCGTCGTAACGTAAGCGCAAGCAGCCTCTTGCGGGTACTGTCACACAGTCTGCGGTGGGCATAAAAATGCCGGAATATGCTCTATCGATCAGGAGAGAGACATGAGCAGTAAGTACGATGACCACTATCTGGACGAGTGCGATCTCATATGCATCTTCGAAGTCATTGATTGTGCATACCTAGTGAACTGGGATAGTTGTGACAACTACGCGGAGTGTCAATGCGAATGCAAATTGGATCCGATGAATGCTTCCGAGAAGACGCAGGTCTTGTCGCTGTCGGAAGCACTGTCACGTCTTCGCGTTATCGAGGAGATATGCCACGAACGGTTATCGCCGAATGAACGTAAAGTCCTCTCCGATATTTGCAACACGATCCAATTTGCCGAGATGGAGGAGCGGTGGCGCGAGTTGCATTACTGCCATACCCCTTAAAGTAACGTATCAAATGACGTCCCTGGGCAGGGTGTCGGAACACTTGCGCGGCCGTTCGTTCAGTCCAGGTAGCGCCGATATCGCCTATTGCGCCGGTTCGAACGCGACACAGGTATGAGGTGGGGTAAGCCGTAACGTTAGCGTGGCCAGCGCTTGCTTTTCATCCAGGCCCATCCGCCATAAGCGGCTGCCGCAAAGCCGCCGGCTGCGCCCACGAGCAATCCGCATCGTGCGCCGAAATGGTCTGCGACCCAACCGACGGTGGGGGCACCTAGCGGTGTGCAGCCCAATGCGACGGCCATTCGAATGGCCATCACGCGACCGCGCATCGCCGGTTCCGTCGATAACTGCATAAGGCTGGAACTACTGTTCGTTACCGTTAGCGCGGCGACTCCAATCAGCACCAATGCCGCGGCGAAATACCATTCGTTCGAAGCTGCTGCTGCTGCGGTGCAGCCGACCCCGAACACCAGCGAGCCGATCATGACGATACGAAAACGCGGCAGCGCACGCTTTGCGCCTAAAAAGGCGCCACTGACCGTGCCGGCCGCCATCGCCGAGGAAAGCATTCCGTAGTGACCCGCATCAAGGTGGAAGACGCTGACTGCCATCGTCGAAATGAACAGCGCAAAGTTCAACCCGAACGTGCCCACGAAGAACAGCATGATCAACACAGTCTTCAAATCGTCGCGCGACCATACATAACGAAAGCCCGCGACAAGGCTGCCTTTCCCGCGCTTTGCACGTTCCTGTAGATGCAGATCCGAGATTCGAAGGCGATACAGTGAATACAGTACGGCAATAAAAGACACACCATTTAGCAAGAAAGCCCAACCGGTGCCAACGGCGGCAATGAGCGCACCGGCGGCGGCCGGTCCGATCATGCGTGCCGCGTTGAACGAAGTCGCGTTTAGCGCAACCGCGTTAGGAAGATCCTTGTCTCCAACAAGCGCGGAGACGAATACCTGCCGCACGGGGGCGTCGAACGCGGTCGTGCAGCCGAACAGCAGCGCGAAGACATTTACCTCCCAAAGCCGCACCACGCCGGTGACGGTCAGCAGCCCCAGCAGCAATGCCAGTACGCCCATTGTTGATTGGGTGAGCATTAGCAACTTGCGTTGGTCCATGTCCGGTCAACGGCAACAGCGCCATTTGCGGACCGAATTGCAACGCCATGACTACGCCTACCGCGGACGCGTTGTGATGGGTGAGTTGCGTCAACACCAGCCAATCCTGTGCGGTGCGCTGCATCCAGGTACCGATATTCGAGACAAACGCGCCCGCGGCCCATACGCGGTAGTTTCGGTTGGAAAGCGAACGAAACGCGCTGGTGGACGAGCTAGTCATGCGTGCGAGTGTGCCGGGTGCCGTGGCAAGACATGATGCGATCCAATCATGGTCAGGTTCCGCTGGAACGATGTTCAACGAGACGGCGTATCAATTCGACCGCGTCGGCCAATTGCCGTTGTTCGTCGATCGACAGCGCTTCCTGTATCTGTCGGAAAAGCCAGTCTTGTCGGGTCGCGCGACCGGATTGCATACGCTGGCGGCACGCATCCGTCAGGGTGAGCAGGGTTTGCCGGCCGTCGTTCGGATCCGGACGGCGGCTGACTTGTCCAGCCGCTTCGAGCGCCGTGATGACCTCGCCCATCGATTGCGAGCGGATACCGACATTGCGCGCCAGCTGCGACAGCGGAATGGGTTCGTCCTTTTCCAGACGAAGCAGCACTGTTTTTTGAGACGGCGTGAAGTCGCCAGGGTCAGCCTGTTCCCTGAGCCGCCGCTTCAACTTTCCGGTAAGGGTGCGCACATCCTCGGCCAGGCGGAATGCGAAGGCGTCGGGTGAGGAAGGCGGAATGTCCATATCCGCACTTTAGCATATCGGAAGGTAACCTGTGAAGGTTGCCTTCGCAAAGCGTGGTTTGCGGGGCACTGTCACGTTATTGAGCGATGCGCGGGAAGACGGTATTTCACTGCCTGCTTTCAAAACGCGGACGAATTTCGAACAGTGGTCGCAAAACGCCACTTTTTTGCTTCACACTCACCAATGTGACAATGCCCCGATTTGATGCGACGGTCGACTCGCGAAATTGGGCGGTCCGGTCTGGTCATAGCGCCGACAGCATTGATGGTGCTGTCCGTGAATCAGAACTGTTTCGTTACACCCGCATAGACCGCACGATATGGTCCGTATTGCGGTGCGCCCACGCCGATGCCTGATCCGTCGCGCAACTCGTACATGCGCCCAAACGCGTTTTCCAACGAGACGCTGACACTGAACTTCCCAAGCACAGGTTCGTCGAACTTCTGCGTCACGCCCAAATTAAAGGTGGCATACAGCGGCAACTTATCTGTATTCGCAAAACCACTGCGTAATCCGCTCCCGACGGTGCCATCCGCCGAAATGGTCGTTTGGTGCCATTTGTACGCGCCGCCCATCGATGCCGTGACGCGTTGGTCGTGGTCGAGAAACACCCAGTGGTTCGAAATGAAGTTCAACTCGTCCTGGCCGAAATTGAACTGTGCCGAGTTGACGTTTTCGCCCTGGGCACGACTAAACGCAAGATTGAAATAACCACTCAGGTTCTCGCGCTTGTAATTTGCCGTGAACTCCACGCCATAAACGCGCCCTTTCTCGTAGTTGAACGGCGTATAGATCAGTGCTGTGCCAAATTGCCCTTCATCGAGCAATTCCTTGGCGCGCTTATAATAAGCATCGAGGCCGATGGTGACAGTCGAACTGAGTTTTTGCGTGACGCCAATATCGTAGTAGTCACTACGCTCCGGCATGACAGGACTATCTTGCGTGACCTCGCTGGCGTTTGTCGTACCCGCAAAGCGGTTAATCGTACTACCCGACACCAGTTCGAACGACGGCGGCGTAAAGTACCGCGCATAGCCGGCGTGAATCGTTGTTGTTGGCGTGAGCTTGAATACGGCGCCTACCCGTGGGCTCAACTGGCTCGCATTGACATATTCGTTCATGCCGTCATACCGTAAGCCGTAATTCAGCGTGAGGCGATTGGTAACAGCCCACTCATCTTGTACATAGGCACTCCAGAAATATCCCGTCTTGCTGCTCGCATCGGCTATCGAGGTCGGTACATCGGACGTCTGGTTGCCATCCGCGTCGGTGGGAAATACGCTGACGGTATCACGGAACTGCGCATGCTCCTGCTGAAACAGGGTTCCAAAGCGCAGCGTATGTTTGGCGTTCAGGCGGTAAGTGAAATCGGTTTGCAAGCCATTCGTCGTGTCGTTATGAAAGTCGTCTGATGCCACGCCGTTGAACATCAGATCTCCCGCAACGTCGGGCGTGAAGTGGGTGCGCGTATAGCGGGTGAACAGCGAAACCTGGTAATCCAATTGGGCGCCGATGCTGCCCTGCAGGGATACGGCTGCGAAATTATTCAATTCCGACTGATTGTCATCCAGCGTCGACGAATCGAAACCGTCATCGCCGGCCAGCGCATAGCTTGTGGCCAGCCCTGGCGTATTCGGTATTTGGAATTGATTGCTCGTGCTGCCGAACAACACGCTGATACGTGTGTCCGAGTTGATCACATATGACATATAGCCGAAGCCATCGCCCTGGCGGGTATGGTCGTGCAGCGGAGACCCCGATGCAGTCGGCGATTCGATACCCAAATTGTTCTCTCCTAGAGAACCCGTAAAGAAATAGCTGAAAGGTCCCTTACTGCCGTAGACATCCGCGCTGGTCTTGAGCGTCTGGTGACTTCCGCCAAACATGCTGACGGCGCCTCCACCACTATCTTCACCGGATTTCGTCGTAATGTCGATGATGCCAGCCGTACGATAGCCATATTGTGCTGGCAGCGCGCCTGTCAAAAGATTGACCTGGTCGATAATCCGTGTGTCCAGTGACTGACCGAACCCGGAAATTGCCTCGGGGATGATGACGCCATTGATGCGATACTGCAGGTCCGCGTGATCGCCGCGTACGTGCAACTGGCCATAAGAATCGTTTGCGACGCCAGGTGCCTGCAATAGCACTTTGTTCAACGGGTTATCGGCGCCTTGCGGCAAATTATCGATATCGTCGCTGGTGATGCGATAAACCGAGCTGCCCGCCTCTGGCGACAAACCATTGCGGGTCGTGTCGAGCCTTTTCGCCGTGACTGCCACGCTCGATTGCGCTGCGTCCGTGCTTCCGATCAACGGCGCGACAGCATCCGACGCCGAAGCGGCAGGAGGTGGTGTCGTTTGTGCAAAGACAGTATTGGATAGGATAACGTACGAAAAAATCGAATAAGAAAGCGCGCGCTTCTTTTTGGAATGCATTATGGCCGGCTCAGAAAAAGACAAAGGTACGTTGCTTGATAAACGTAATGTTATATCGTTTCAAAAATTAGATAGAAATATTACTGTATTTATTTTTCAGTAATCTAATCGAATGATATAAATTCAAAGAAATAAGAGGCAAACACTACATTCTGCTTTCTAAGCGTTGTATGTACGCGCTACTTTGTTGCCATCCATCAATGATATTTCGAAAACCTTTCGCTGGCGGAGGGTTGCTTCGCGTGATGGTGTCAACCACGCTGCGCTAGCCCTCAAAGCCGGCATATGCCGTACCACAGCATACCGCCCCCGCACATTGCTTTCTGAATTACGCCGTGCGGCAACTGGCCCGACACTAGGGGCCAGGCGTCTTGGGTGCGCTTATAGTGTATGTCGCAATCGATTCCAGACACTCGAAGAAACACGAGATATGTCTCATCGACTTTGTTCACGCTTCCGATGTTGTACAGATTTTTTTTACGTTCTGTAATTCACTTCTAAGTGCTACCGCCCGGTCTTTGCCTATCAGATTCTCAAAAGCTTGCTGCGCTGCCTTCCACAGCTGGGCTGCCTCTTTCACCTTTATTTGTCCAGCGGGCGTCAATGTGAGAATCATCGCTCTCCCGCTCGTCGGCAATTGATTTAAAACCCACCCTGACTGTTGTAATGGTTTAAGCGCCCGGACGAGCGTTGTTCGTTCCATGACCATGAACTCCGCCAGTTGCACAATCGTCAATGTCTTCGCGGATGCCAGGCTAACCAAAATCGAAAATTGCGAGGACGACAAGCCAGAAGGAGCAAGATGCTCGTCGAAAAGTCTGGACAGATATCGTGCACTTTGCCTACTGGCCAAGCAATAGCAAAGACTGGGGCCGTGCGGAGGTTTCATTCCCGGACAGATATTTCAAGTGGTGGCACGTTGTATCGGTGTAATTGCACAATGAAGTGTAGCAGAACCGATAGCACTCGACGAGGTATGCCTAAGACAATGCGTCACTTGACAACTGTGCAATTGCACACATAAACTTCGCCAAGTGCTTCGGGGTTTGTTCTAATCGGTTCGTCAAGGTTCTCGCGAAGCCCTGGGCGAACTTCCTACCGTTACAGTGCGGAGAAAATTGATGGAACTGAAAGGATCTGTTGTATTCGTGACTGGCGCATCACGAGGCCTGGGGCTGGCATTTGCAAAAGCGGCGGTTGCGCGCGGAGCGTCGAAGGTCTACGCCGGCGTGCGAAACCCGGAGAATGTCACTATCCCCGGCGTGACCGCAGTGAGGCTCGATGTCACGAACCCGGCGTCCGTCAAGGCAGCTGTCGAATTGGCATCGGACACGACGATTCTCGTGAACAATGCCGGGATCGCTCGCGTGATGCAATCCGCACTCGATGAAAACGCCATTGACGTTGTACGAGAAATCTTCGAAACGAATTACTTTGGCGTCGTGCATGTATCGCAAGCGTTTGCGCCCGTTTTGTTGCGCAATGGCGGCGGAGCGATTATCAACGTTCTATCCAGCGTAACGTGGTTCAGCATTCCACTTCTGGCGGCCTACGCCGCGTCAAAGTCGGCGGCGTGGAGCTTCACCAATGCGCTCAGGCTTTCGGTGAGTGGCAATGGTACGCAGGTCATTGGATTGCATGTGGGCTTCATGGACACGGACCTGACCAAAGGTCTGGATGTGCCGAAGTCCGATCCGTTACAAGTCGCGCATCTGGCGTTCGACGGTGTTGAAGCCGAAGTCAGCGAAGTATTGGCGGACGACGAGTCGCGAGAGGTAAAGCAGAGTTTGAGCACCGCGCATCCCGCATATTTTCATCCACCTTTACCGCAGTAAGCGTTAGCAGCTGGCGCATAGGGCGAGTGGTCAGCCTGCCGCCTTCTCGCTGGTCCATGTCTGTTTTGCACCAGCGAATCAAGCATTCAGCCGTGGCAGATCGGATTAAAGGAGTCAAAGATGTCGGGTGGTGACGTAAATAAGGGCATAGACGTAGCGCTGTTTGCACCGCGTCCGGGAACCCCGAATCAAGTTCTGGCGATCGTGTGTGCGGGGATGATTCTTGCAAACCTAGATTTGTTCATTGTAAATGTAGGATTGCCAAGTATATCGCAGGAACTTCACGAAGAAAAATTGGACAACCTGTCGTGGATCTTGAATGCTTATACGGTGACATATGCATCGCTCCTGGTGTTCTTCGGCCGTGCGGCTGAGCGATACCGACGAGATGTGACTTTCCTCTTAGGCGTTGGGCTCTTCACCGTTGCGTCCGCGGCGTGTGCGGCTGCGGGATCTGTCGAGATGCTGGCTGGTTTCAGAATCATCCAGGCGGCGGCCGCGGCCCTGATGACGCCAACGTCGTTGGGGCTCTTGCTGGCGACGTTTCCCCCGGAGAAGCGTGGCGCCGCCGTGCGGACATGGACCGCGATCGGTGGGGTTGCCGCTGCCTTGGGGCCGCTCGTTGGCGGACTTCTTGTTGTGATCAGCTGGCGTTGGATATTCCTGGTCAATGTCCCGATCGGCATAGTAGCGCTGGCGTTAGGATGGTGGAGATTGCCCCCTATACCAGGACATCATGCACGCAAGCCCGATGCGCTTTCTGCTTTCTTGGTGACGGTTGGAATCGCGTGCCTGACTTTCGCGATTGTCAAAGTCAACGACTGGGGATGGCGCGCTGTCTCGGTGCAAATCAACTTCTACTTATCCGTCCTGCTGTTAGGGGGATTCGTTTTCCGTTGTTTCACAACGAGCAACCCTTTGATCGAACCGGGTCTTTTCAAAAATCGCGCGTTCGCTGGCGCGTCTCTTGTCATGGCGCCTTTCTCAGCCGCTTTCGGCGCGCTTCTGCTGTCTGTCGTTTTATGGGAGCAACTGACGTGGAAGTGGTCTGCCTTGATGATCGGTGCGACCATGGCCCCGGGGCCGCTACTCGTCCCGGTGGTGTCATTGCTGTTTTCCAAGCACCTTATCCAGCGGTTTGGCGCTTCCAACGTCATCATCGCAGGAACGACAAGCTTCGCATTGGGGCTTATTTGGTGGTCGTGCGTACCTGGCACTCAGCCCGAGATATGGATCGCCGTTGCTGGAATGATTCCAATCGGCGTTGGCGTTGGGCTCACATTGCCGACACTGATGGGCGTGGGTACTTCCTCATTGCCTGCAACGGCCTTCTCCACGGGTTCCGCGGCGATCAACATGATAAGGCAGGCAGCCATTGCCATCGGCGTTGCCGTGCTCGTCGCCTTGGTAGGCGCCCACGCGAACCCGATCGATTCGTTCAAGTTTGCTTGGCGAGTCATGGCTGTGATTACCATGATGGGTGTCATTCCCACGCTGCTGCTGATTCGCCGTAGTCGCACTCCTTGAGTGCGTAGGCCTCCGTCACGACGGCGCTCGCGTGTAACTATCGCCGACGCTATCTACGTTTTTGCAACGCAACGCAAGTCTCTTGATACGCATGGACGTCTAGTAAAATCCCTATCGGAACATAAGATGTTGATGAGCGGATGGTTCGGATATTGCGGAAAGCCGACAGCGTACCGATAGCCGAGCTGGCCAAGCGGCACAGGGTGCGCGAGGCGTCGATATACCGCTTGATGTAAGCGTTCTGGCGAGATGGTCAAGCGACGACCACGTGGTGCGCCGGCTTTCCGGGGAATATTTTCGATTTGGCTTGCGCCGAATTCGAACCATGCTTGGCCGCAAAGGTATTGTCGTGCGTAAGGAGCGCCGCGGTCGACTGCGACCGCAGACAGTACTGCATATTCCGCGACGGGTGTGTTGCGATGCAATAGTTCCGAAACCGTGTCGAAGTCGATATCGTGATTGAAGACTGTTGCCAACATTACAACGAAGTTCGATCTTGCAGCACGTCACACGCGTATTGCCAGCCGTGCGAAGGCAATCCCAGCACCGCTGAGTGCCGCAGCGGCGGCGTGGCCTCAGGAAGCCGGGCAGAGGTCGGTCAGCGGATTAGCTGGTATCGCTTCTAGCCATGACCCTGCGCAGAGTTGCAGAAAACGCGAGATTACTACGTGGCGAGGCCGATTTATCAGGGTAAAAATCTATCGTCGGAACTATAAAGTTTGTGTCAATCGTGACGTTAGGTAAATATCATCGAATGTACTTAGGCCATTGTGTATCACTTGAAAGCCACTGCCGGGCTTGGGAATCATTTTGGTCGCATTCGTATGCGCGCGATGAACGTATCGGAATGTTTTTCCGGAATATCCTTTTTCTCCGGCAATCAGGCGACTACATCTCGTACCATCCGTGGTAAATCGGAATTTCCTACCGAAATAAAAATCGCCGATGTGGCACGGGCAATGTGCAATCTTAGATTGCTGGTGAACCTCACCGCATTGCATCCGAATGCCTTGCTTCTGAAGAATCCGCCAAGAGCAGACGATAATGTCAGTGGTGCAGTCGGCAAAATTGTTGCTTACTGGCCCGGCGCGATTGCATTCCTGGACCTGCTTTACGCTCACATCAATGGTGATGTTGCCACCGCGACATTTTCCTTGATTCAGACTCCCACCGTGCTCCTGCAGAGCATTTTCAGGAAAGCTATAACAATATCAAAAGGCGAGATGCGGCCTAAATGGATGGGGTCGCTGAAGCTTTGAAGCCGACTATCCCAAGGGATGGGAGATATATGATGCATCACCATAAAATGTCCAATACGCGTTCAAAGGCATCGATTTCTCAAGAGCAACTCTTGGTAGATCCCGAGATTCATGGGTTGATAATCCGTGATTCGCCTAGTGCACTCGTCATCGCCACCGAAGAGCGAAGAATCGTCTTTGCCAACCCTGCATGCTATGAAATGCTGGGATATTTTCAAGGCGAGTTATTGGAAAAATCCACCCTGGATATCACGCACCCCGATGATCAAAATATAAGTGATGGTGCTGTCAAAAAATTGCTGAATGGTGAAGTAAATAATATTTGTTACGAGAAGCGCTATCTGAGAAAAAATGGTACTGCTGTCTGGGTTCAAATGAGTTTGAGCCTGTTAAGAACATCCAGGCGATTCTCGGCCTACTTCATAGGGCAATGTATCGATATTTCAGAAAACAAAGCCCGGGAGAACATGCTCTTTGAAGAAAAGGAATTGGCTCAGGTAACGCTGAACTCGATAGCTGATGGTGTCATTCGCACCAATGCAGAAGGAACCATCACGTTGTGCAACAAAGCGGCACTTCAGGTTCTGCATGAGCAGGAAGAGTCAATCGTAGGAAAGAAGTTTAATGAAATTGTTTCTGTAACCACGCAGGTGGAAGATCCTACTTTTAAAGAAAAGAGATATATCAAAAAAATACCGAATCTTCATTATATAAGAGTTAATAAGAAAAAAACCTTGCCTGCTTTTCTTTCCATGTCCTCCATCCGTAATATGGATCAGGAGATAGTGGGTAATGTTCTGGTCTTTCAGGATGCACGCGGCATCGTATCGCTTTCGGAAGAACTTGCCATTCAGGCCACCCATGATCATTTGACGGGTTTACCAAATCGATTGGCGCTTGAAAGTGAAGTAAAAAAGATTCTGAAAACACTGGATTTTGAGAAAAACGGCAAAAGATATTTTGCCCTTTACATTGATCTTGATCGTTTCAAAAAAATAAATGATAGCTGCGGTCATTTGGCTGGAGATCGATTGTTAAAAAATATCAGTTTAATTCTTTTAAAGCTGGCGGAGCCGCAAGATTTCTTTTCTCGTATTGGTGGCGATGAGTTCTTGTTGATCACAAGTGGCATGGGGATTGATGAAATCAACGTGAAGGCGGAGAAAATATTGGCCGCTATTCGTTTATATAAATTCCATTATGAGGGCGGCATTTATTCGGTTGGTGCTAGTATCGGCATCACGGAGTTTTTTCAGTTCAAATCGATGCAAGATATATTTTTCGAATCTGATTCCGCGTGCTACATTGCAAAAAAGACTGGGCGTTCGAATTTCAAATATTTTAACCCGAATAATAATGTTATTCTGGAATATAAAAATGATTTACATTGGCGTGAACGCGTAACCTCGGCACTTTACGATTTTGAGTCAAAGCAAAAAGATGAGTTTGAGCTATTTTTTCAGCCCATTGTCGATGCTCATAAGTCGATCGTAGGATCCGAGGCATTGATACGGCTACGATCGGTAAATGGTGATGTTATTCCTCCACATGATTTTCTACCAACAGCCGCGCGCATGGGGATGATGCCAAGCATCGATCGTTGGGTCTTGATGAATGCAATTTCGATCATCAAGAAATTGAGAGATAAAGATATATTGAAAGATGTTCTCGGTGAGTTCGTGGCTGTAAATATAAGTGCTGACTCGGTTGCTTCGCCCTATTTCCGCGATACCTTTTTGGCATATATCTCTTCCTGTTCCGATGGATTGCGCCGAATTCGCATTGAAATAACCGAAACAGAGCACGGTTCGTGGGGCGAGGATGAGATCTCTTTTTTGAGACTTTTGCGTGATAAAGGTGTGCAGATAATTTTGGATGATTTCGGAGTTGCGTATAACTCTTTTGGCTTATTAAAGCGGTTGCCGCTTGATGGGATCAAGCTTGATCGAATTTTTATTTCTAATTTAGGTGACGATGTAGTCAATTACAATCTTGTCGTTGCCATTGTGAATATAGCGAACAATCTGGGCTTAAGTGTCGTGGCCGAAGGTATCGAAGATGAAGCGACCTTCGATGATCTTAAAAAAATAGGATTGAAGATGTTTCAGGTTTTTGTTTTTCAAGCACCACGCCCGTTGCGAATGTAATCAAGGCGTTGGCCCGCGCTTTTACGTGCACTGGAGTGTGAAAGGAGCCAACAAGCGCTGCATGCGATTTGGTCATGATTGTCATTGATGATGCGGGTGGCACCGCGGCCGTGACGAGCGCGCGTGAGTCATGACTGGCCGTCAGCGGGACTTTCCGACGTTGCCGCAGATAGGAAAGACAGATGGTTTTTTGCGCACGGTGTGTCCGGCCGCCGCAGGACGAAATCCTCGTGAACCTTACGCCGTCAAACGCACGGACACGCTAGTGGTGGTATAGGTCGGTGTCGCCTGGAAACCGTCCACGGTTACCGATGTGAAATGGTTCAACGCACTTCCGGGGCCCGTGATCAGTGTGATGGTGTCACCCACTTTTGGCATATAGCCATTGACAAAAGTAACGTGCAACGCGCCGCCCACTACCGTCAACTGACCGCCCACTTGCAATTGACCTCCACCGCTGCCGTCGATATCAAGTTCCAGCGTTGTATCTTGGAGTTGCGTGTATTTCCCAGGAACAAGTACGGGCGTTTGAGATGCCGTAATTTTTACACCGCCGCCGGCGACATATACGTCGCCCGACCCAAACGCATTGGCAACACTGGCGCCGAGAATGCCCCCCGTGACCTCCGCGCCGCCGGAAAACGTGTTGTTGCCGGCGAGCGTAAGCGTGCCTGTACCCGACAGCGTCAATTTGCCTGCTCCCGTAATATCATTTCGCCATGTATCGGCGGCGTTGAACCCTCCCGCGGTCGCGTCCATTGTCACCCCGACATCCCCATTGAAGGCACCGTAGCCATCCGCGGCCGCAAACATATTCAAACGTCCCCAGCCCTCGTCATCATCCATGACAGGGTAGCCCGACATGATCTCGGTTGTTTTCAAGACGACACGGCGCTGGTCCGCGCTTAGATAAGGAAAGCGTGTCTGCAAAAGGATTTCTGCGCCTTTGGGGACAATTGGCGCCGCATTCGTGGCGCCGATGGTCGCCAAGCCGTACGTCATCCTGCGTGCGGATACCGCTTTGTTGGTCGCGTAATCGGCAAAGCGATCGTTGGCGGATGTTCCGGAGTGCGCGTACGCAGCGAAGGTTGTCGTTGTTGTATTCGTCAAACTCTCCAGGGTGGCATGCGCTTGTGCATACGCGGCCTGCTCGGCGGCACTATTGGTGGAGTCGTAAAGGTTCGCCGCGGCCGCCGCAAGGCCAAACATGCGCCCACCGATGACGTCAAGTGGCGAGTGCATGCCTGCAAAAATGCGATTCTCACCGAGTTCCAGGCCTCGCGTGACCATTTCCTGGTAGCGTTCGGGAATGAGCCAAGCCATCGTGATGGCATCACGCATCGCTTCTGCTTGGTGTCCGCTGAAAAAACCGCCGTCTGTCGCTGGTGTCGTACTCTCCGCCGGCACCAGGGTGGGTGCCACGATGACGCTGGAACTCCAACGGTAAGGCCGCGCGTATTTATAGAAACGTTTCGCCGGTTCGGTCGACGCGTTGTTCCCCATGGTATTGATCAAGTCCACCACCTTGCCGAAGCTCGCGTTCGTCGTGCTGCCGACACCGGTGTTATTGCCCGTATCATTGTAGAGAACGGTGGTTGCATCCGCGGGAATCGACGTAATGCTCGTGACTTGCTGCGCCGCTTGCCGCCATGCACTGGTCAGTGGGCCCATGCCGTCGGTTACGCTGAAGCCTTTGCCGCGACGGTCATCGTAGTACGCCGCATCCGCCTCGGCCTGTGTGCGATTAGTTGTTTCATCTACTACGAATTGAATGCTCGCCGCCAACACGGTGCTGTTTACGATGGTTCCGCAGGGCGTGCCGGAGGAAGGCAAACCACTGCAAGTCGACGCAACTACGGCAGGAAAGCTGCCGTTCGCCGCCGCCGTTACTCCGGCATCCACTATCTCCGTGGTAGGTGTCCACAAATCGAGAAACCGCTCGCCAATCCGAACCCCGGCGTTCGTCGAGAAGGTGGCATAGCGTGCATCCCCACGCTGGTTGGTCGCGATATTGTCAACAAACGCAGCTACCGCAGGTATCGCCGCGCTGTCCGTGAAACCCACGCCGGTCGGGGCGGCGGGGACACGCTGGGTAATCGTCCCGATGCTCCCGTCGCCACACGCACTGAGTAATCCGGCAATAAAAAAAGGCGATGCAAATGTCGTTAGTGCACCAAAAACATTGTTGCGAAGCAACATACTGTATTTCCCTTGGGTAAATGAACGCTAAAAGAAGAAAGGGCGGGTTGAATTGATACGGATTACGTAACAATTTGTATATGGAGACGCTTTGCTCTTATAGAGCGCGTGCAGGCGGCTGATCCGACAACGAGGAAATAGGAAGAGGCAGGTATAGCCGCACCGTTTCAAACGGATGGACGAAGTGTAGAGAAGACTAATTACACTTTTATTACAGTCTGCGTGGGTGCTGTGAATCAGTGCTTCATCTTTGCCAATCAAGCTTCTAAGCGGCACGACAACCACGGTCGCTTAGAAATCAGGCATGCAAACCGATCTTGCCTTGCAATCAAGTTGCCTTTATCAAGATATGATTGCGCAGTCTGACGTTGCTGCGGCAGACGTGCATTCCATGTCATATCGTGCTAATCGAGATCGATGCGATCCCCTCGGGTGGTTGGACTGGACGTGACGAGAAAATGTACGTCTTCGGCGCTTTCATTTCGGGCCTGGTGGCGTGCGCCCGGGGGAATTTCAATTCCAGACATGGCGGTGATGGTGTGAAGTTCACCTTCTAGTTCCATCAAGAGCTCGCCAACGAGCACATAAAAAAACTGCCGCGCCCGCATATGGACATGTCTCTGCTCAGCGGTTCCGGCCGGCATCCTTTCCTGGATAACCATCATGTCCGGTGACGGTGAAAGTATCCATCCGTCGCAGCCTTCTCCCCAGCAATAATGGTCGGCATTATCAACGCTGCGCTTCATCTATTGCTCCTATTGACATTGTCCTCTTGTCCGGTTTAGCGGCATTGCCGATGCCTGCGTCGCCCCTACCAAGATTCGATGCAAACGATTGTGCTGCATTTTCTCGAAGTGCTCGAAAAACAGGCTGCCACCTCGCCTTCCTCGAGGCCCCGACCTGGATTCTGTCGGTGATCAACACAACAGCTCACGGTGCGCTTCTCCATTCTGAAGACCAGTGCAATTCACGCCTCCCCTTGGTGCCAAGCAGCGTGCCGTCCTCCTCTGCGATGTTATAAATGCCGGCGGCACCGTGCACGCATGCTAGCGCCGCCGCCTTTGCCGCGGCATCCACGTGCAGCGGTGCCGGACTTGCCGGGGCGTCGAAACCTGTTCCAGGACCGTAGAGGCGGCCATAACGGAGCACGATGCCGGTGAAGGGTGCAGTCAAGACCTGACGTTCCAGGCTTGCCACGCCGCGTGCTGAGATGCCGGCACGGCCATCCGCCTCCACGGCCAGCGGATCCTCTTCCCCGTGCGGTACCGGTCCTGCCGCGTAAGCGAAAGCGACGCTCTGTGCGACGAAGCGATCAACGCCGGCATGGACAGCCGCCGCGACAAGATTTCGCGTCCCTTCATCCCGGATTCTCGCATTCCGGGTCGTGGCCTCGGCCATCCGTGCGGGATCGAGTCCTGGCGGTAGATCGGTTAATTGATGAATGACCACCTGCGGTTTGGCTGCAACCACGGCGGCAATAAGCGCTTGCGCGTCGAATACGTCGACGATTACCGCTTCCACGCCATCGCGCTCCAGGCCGACGCCTTTGTCCCGCGAGCGGGTCGTGCCGACAATGCGCCACCCTTCACTGATGAGCAGCGGCGCCAGCCTTTTGCCGATGACGCCACCTGCACCCGCAAGAAAAAGTGTTTTGCTCATTATGTGGTCTCCCGTGCAAATGCAATAGCGCAATATAAGCAAGTGACATAATATCAGAGGACTGACAACATATCAGAGTGCTGATAATATGCGGAAACCGTCAAATATCATGGAAATCCCCAAGCAAGGCGAGGGCAAACGCGGTGAGGACGGGTATCTTGGATATCTTCTCCGTCAGGCCGCGGGTGCTTATCGGAACCGTATGGATCGCGGATTGGTGGATCTCGATATTACCCCGCCGCAATTCGCTGTCATGACGATGGTGAACAGTTACCCCGGTATCTCTAATGCCGATATAGCGAGGCTTGCGTTGCTCACGCCGCAGACGGTTAGCGTGATCGTCATGAATTTGGAACGTGGCGGGATTGTTCGGCGGCTACCGCATGATGTCCATGGCCGCATCCTGCAAATCGAACTCAGCAAGCGCGGCAAGGCCCTTTTGCAGCGATGCCGTGAACGCGTGCTGGCCTTGGAGCACCAACTTTCCGATAGCATCTCGACAGCGGAGTTGGCCGTGGTTCGCAAATGGCTCGTGGCCGTTGCGCGCGCCGATGCTCAAAATTTGTAGGACACGGTCACCTGTGCGGACAAGGGTGGGCTCGGCATGAGTGTGTAGTTGAAGGTTGCGGCCGAGCCTCCGGTGTAGTACTTGCGATTGAACACATTGAAGATGTTCAACTGCGTCTTCCATCGACCGTGCTGGTAGGATGCCATGGCGTCGGTGCGTACATAACCGGCAAGCTTGAAGGAATTCGGCAAGGTGGCCTCTCGCGAGCCTACGTAGTAAAGCCCGGCCCCAACCTGCATTCCCGGAATCGATTGCAGTCGGTAGGTCGTCCATACACTTGCGCTGTGTCGTGGGACATTGCTCAAGGTATCGCCCACGGGATACGTCGTATCGCTCATGACCTTGGCGACCGTGTACGCATACGTGACGATGGTTTTCCACCGAGGGGAGAGGTTGCCTGCTATGTCCAGTTCCGCGCCCTGGCTTCGTTGCTTGCCCGTCAGTACTTGCAGCAACGGGTTGTCCGGGTCGGTGGTCAAGATGTGGTTGCGGTCCAGGTTGAACACCGCCAGGCTGGCATTGAGTCGGTCCTTGATCAGATCGTGTTTGACGCCTACCTCGAATTGCTCCGCGACTTCGGCATCGTAGGTAACGTTACTGCCGCTGTGACCGACGTTCGGCGAATAACTGCGGCTCCAGTCCGTGAAGAAGGATGTCCTGTCGGTGGGTTGCCAGACCAGGCCGATACGCGGCGAGAAAGCTGTTTGTTGACCATTGCCGGTGACTTCACCGCTTTCGATTGCGCGGTTGACGAACCGGTCCGCTCGCAATCCAACGAAGACCTTTATCTGATGCGTCAGCGTGATAAAGTCCTGCAGATACGCGCCATAATCCTTGCCTTGCCCCTGGTGGGATGACAAGGGATCGCTGGAAGTTAGTCCCGACACGTAACCAGGGTTGAAGAGGTCGAGTGTCATGGTGTACACCTTCGACCCATTGCTCCCTACTTCCTGATAGCCGTAATCGATCCCCGCAAGTACGGCATGCTTCACATTGCCGGTGAAAACATTGCCCACCAATTCCGCCCGCGCCGAGTACTGGCGCGATACCTCGTCGGCCCCGCTATAGACGGAGTATTCGAGCAAATTGTCCGTGGCGGTCGTGCTGTTGGGAAAGCTCTGCGTCGAGCGCTGATGTGCCTCTGTGAACTGCCCGGCTAACCGCAATTTCCAATTCGCTGAAAGGGCATGCTCGAATAGCAACGTTTCCGATTGGGTGTCGTTCTTGCCGTAGTCGCCTGCAACGCCCGGGTACACGCCATTGAGAAGCCCGTAGTATCGTGTCCGGGAAAGGGCCTGATAGTTGGCGACCGCTGGAACGCCGAAGTCGAAACCATCCCGGCGCAAGTGGTTGAACTCGGTCAAAAGCGTCAACGTCGTGCCGTGATGGTTATCCCACGTGATTGCTGGCGCGATGGACCAGGAGTGATACGCCGCGTTGTCGCGGAACGTCCCGTTGTTCTCGACCGCGGCATTGAGTCGAATGCTCAGGTTGTCGTTCAGCACGCGGTTCATGTCCATGGTCGTGCGCACCAGGCCATCGGTTCCCGCGGTCACGGCGACTTCGCCGAAGTTCTCCTGTCCAGGATGCTTGGATACGGTGTTGATGTAGCCACCGACTGCCCCGATGCCGCCGTATAGCGCACCAGCGGGACCTTTGAATACCTCGACACTTTCGATGTTCTGCACGTCGCGGAAAGCGTAATAGCCATAGTTGCGGAAGCCGTCGCGCAAACCATTGCTCTCACTGAATCCGCGAATGTTGAAGAAGGTCGCTTCGTTACCGCCATAGTTAGCCTCGGCATGTACGCCACTTACGTTATCGACCAGTTGGTCTGTACGGGTCACGCCGCGGTCTTGCAAGACCGCGGCCGGCACGACCTGGATGGACGCCGGATAGTCCTTGAGAGGCGCATCGTTCCTGGTGACGCTGCTCGCGGCGGTGGCCGCATAGCTGGAGCCGGGCTGACCGATGACTGTAACGGCAGGCAGGGTGTCGTCCGCGGTGACCTGATCGTGCGAGACAACGGCCTTATCACGTTCTTTCGGCGTAGCTCTGCCGCCTTTCGAAGTGGATGCCGGGGCGGATGAATGGGTCGTCTCGGCTTGGTCGATTCCAGGTGCGTCCGGTTTGTCATCGGCGGCGGTGGCTGCACGCGCATATTGCGTCGTGGCGATCGACAGGATTGCCACCGCGAGGGCTGTACGACGACGCCCGGTGCGGTGCGCGTCCGAGTTGTACGTTTCACGCAAGCGAGGGCGGCTCCCACACAGGCGAGATAGATGTTCTTTCATGACGACGTCAGTCAGAATCGCACTGATTCCAGGCGGCGACAACGCACCTCCCGCTCATCGGCGAAATTGTTTTTTTGGAAAAGCTGAAAAGTGACAAGCGTGGATGTCGCGGCTATCGCCGAGGCGAAATGCTCTGGCGAAGGCAGCGTCATTCAGTGGGTGGGAGCGAGGGGCGGTGCGCGGGTGCGGGCAAGACGGTACGGCGTGGCGTTCGCGACAAGGACGCTGCGACATTGCCGGAAGGACCTCAGACATGCGGTTGGAACGGAGATGAGCAGGAATATGATCAGCGAGACCACCGCAGCGAACAACACGGCGCTGAAGGAACATATCGTGTCGCCGCCATGTGCCGACCCGTCCATGTCCTTGGAGCCCTGATCACCGTTCGTGACCTGATCTGCGGCATTCAGGCCTGATGCCGAGGTGCCCGATGGTATGGCGGAAGGCATCGACATGCCATCCATCGGCATTTCCTCCATCATCCTGAGTGGGGTCTGCGCAGGCGCGACAGCAGAGGGACGGTTCGCCATCGACATGTTCGAAGCGGTCGTGTCGGAAAACATCGGACCACGGCCGGAACAGATGACGAGCGCAAAATTTTCGCCAGGTGCGTGTGTGTCGAACATCACGACGTTCGAAAGCAGCCCCCGAATCAGCAGGATTGCCAGGGCCATCCAGCGCAGCATTGGCGATGCCGACCGGCGACCACGGAAATATGAGAAAGGGTTATGCATGGCGCGAACATCATACCATTACCCCTATTACCGTAGGCTGAAAGTAAGGATCAGGTCGAACTTTCTCCCACGGTAATTTTTTGCTAGATTTTCGCCACGATGCATCTCCATGAGATGTCATTGCCCAAGATGTGACTTATTATTACCGGCACTCAACCGAGCTGACATGTCAGCTTATTATTGCTATTTATCTCAGGACCCTGGTAAGCATGAAGCGTTCGATATGGATAACACCGCTCCTCACTTGCGGCGCGACGGTCGCGCTCTTCGGTTGTAACGGCGGCACGTTCGAGGAATTGCAAAAGGCGCCGGTGTCCTTACAGCAAAGCACGGCGAAGCCTCGCTCGCAGGTAGCGGATTGCGTGGTGGCGTCGCTCTCGCGGTTCGGCAGCGATTTGGGAAACTTCCCGGATATCGAGCAGGGCCTCACGCGGCTGACTCTGGGAGGCAATGATGGCTATGCCTATCGTAACTATTACCAGATCGATATCACGGATCAGGCGCGCGGTGCGCGGATAGCCGTTCGCCATTCCAAGGCCAAGGACGGCCAATTGTCTGAAACGGACCTGCACGACATCGTCATCGGTTGCGCGAAGTAACGCGTCTGACCACCTTTACGCCATACCGCTCTTCCCGCAGCCGCGATCCACCGCCATGACGGCGGTTCCTTGATCGATTTCTACATGCTGTGTGTTTCCTCTTTGCGCTCACTTTTGTCCGTACGCCTTCACGTCGCGGCGAGGCCCGCCGCGACCGCGTGATAGCGGCCGTTATATCGCGGGATGACACTATCTAGTGTCCTTGCGCGGCGACTGGGCAGCCGCTTTAACCACCTTCGGCAAGCATCAGCGTTCTCGCCGCCGGCAGACGCCGTCGGCGCGATAGTGATTTCTATCGGGATATGCAAACTTTCCGGTCTGAGTACCTCGTGTTAAAAATGAAAGAGTCGTTTTCTCCATATGAAAAAATGCTCGGAATATCCACGTCCGACCTGCTCAAAAAATTAACGGTAGTATTAGAGAGCAACCATCAAAACATACGATCGTCCAACATCACCGCTTGAACATAAAGGCTTTTGGAAATCCCGTATGCGCGGCATGAGGCGGCAGAAGCCGCCTCATGAAAATGGTTTTCATGAAAAGGCATTACACACGACGGCAATCAACCGCGAGCCCATCACGTTTCGTCGGTAACGAATTACGATTATTTTGGAGGGCGGTATTAATTGCCGTATCTCAATAAGAAAAATTGAGAAAAATGTACGTGAGCGACGTGGTGGTTTCGGTATTGTCGGCGTGTAACTTTCCGCCAATTTTGTAAATCTTATTCGGGGAAATTATCTTGGTGGAAAATACGCTACGCGGCATTTTGTTGGAAGTCGGTAATTTGAGCGTGCCAGTGACAGCGATCGGGTCTTCGGATGACCTGTTTGCCGTGGGATTGACGTCGTTCGCGACGGTCGGGGTAATGCTGGCGATTGAATCGGCATTCGACGTGGAATTCCCTGATAGCCTGCTCGTGCGCTCAACGTTCACTAGCATCGACGCACTGGCCTCGGTCGTTCTCGGCCTGAAGAGCACTGCAACGTGAGCACCGTCTACAGTGAGCGCTTGTCCCCTGACACAACATTGGATCTGGCGGCCGTGGTCCGTGTCGCGGCCGCCCATGCGGATCAGGTGGACCTAGAGGGCCGCTTTCCCGTGGAGGCGATTGCCGCGCTGCGCGCATCTGGCCTGCTTGGCTGCATGTTGCCGCATGATCTTGGCGGCCGCGGCGCGTCGCTTCTCGATATCGCCCGACAGTGTCAGCAAATAGCGCGCGGCTGTGCTTCCACGGCGATGATTTACGCAATGCACCAGAGCCAGGTGGCCTGCATTGTAGGTCATGCGCTCACACAGCCGTGGCACCGTGCATTGGCCCGCCGGATTGCCGAAGAGGGGTTGTTGCTCGGGTCGGTAACCTCCGAAGTGGGCGTAGGCGGCGATATGGGGTCGAGTCGCTGCGCGATGGTCGTCGCGGATGGTCGCTTTACATTGGAAAAGCACGCGCCTACCGTGTCCTACGGTGCCTACGCCGATGTTTTGTTGGTCACCTGCCGGGCACACGCGGATGCGCCGCCATCCGATCAAGCGCTGGTCACGTTGTTGCGGTCGGACTGCGATTTGACGCCGACTGGCGGTTGGGATGCCTTGGGCATGCGTGGAACGTGCAGCGGTGCTTTCCGGTTATCCGCGACGGGGCGGGCCGATCAGATCGTGCCCGCGGCATTTGCCGAGATCAGCGAAAATTCGATGGTGCCGGTTTCGCATCTCCTCTGGGGCGCGGCGTGGACCGGGATTGCCGCGGAGGCGGTTACCCGCGCGCGCGCGTTTCTGCGAGCGCAGGCGCGGCGTCAGATTGGGACCATGCCTCCGGGTGCCGTCCGACTCGTGCACGCAGTGGCATCCCTCGATACCATCCAGGCCGCATTATCGCGCGCATTGACGCAGTTCGATGTCGCTCATCCGCTGGGGCGCGCGCGTTTCGCACGGGACGCGGCAATCGACGGCGCCGCGGGGGCCTGGCCGACTGGAATGGCCCGCGCTTCGCTATTGAACGCCTTGAAAATCGAGATATCGACGCAATGCCATGACGTGGTCATGGAAGCACTGCGCATTTGCGGCATGTCCGGCTACAAGAATGGCGGGGAGTTCAGTGTCGGTAGGCATCTGCGAGACATCTTGAGCGCGCAGATCATGATATCAAATGACCGCATTGCCACTACCACCGGCGCGTTATTGCTGGCGCAGCGCCATGACCTGGGCACACTTTGACCATGACGATCGAACCGACTTTTCGTGATCAACTCGTTGATGCGGGCATTCTGATTCCAACCGGCGTGGATGGCGTGTGGGGTCGCAATGCCGTGTTTGAAGCCATCTGCAGCGGACTCGACCATGCCATCACGCAAGCGGGCCTGGACGATTCGCCGGAGTTGATGCGGTTCCCGCCGGCAATGTCGCAGGATATGTTTGAGAAAAGTGGCTACATGAAGAGCTTCCCGCATTTCGCGGGAACGATTCATAGCTTCGATGGCGATGATCGCGGCCATTACAAACTACTCGGGCAGATCGAGCGCGGTGAGGCATGGATGGAACAACAGGCCCCCGCGGGACTGGTGCTGACACCGGCCGCATGCTATTCGGTATATCCCATACTGGCGCGACGCGGTCCATTGGCAAACGTCGGTGCACTGATCGATGTGTGCTGCTGGTGTTTCCGTCACGAACCGTCCCTGGAGCCGACTCGTTTCCAGTTCTTCCGCATGCGTGAGTACGTTCGCATTGGGACGCCGGAACAAGTCATGGCGTTTCGCGAGGATTGGATTACGCGCGGCAAGACGTTTGCGTCATCGCTTGGCCTGCCTTTCGAGGTCGATATCGCGAACGACCCGTTTTTTGGCAGAGGTGGAAAACTGATGGCCGACAGTCAGCGTGCGCAGAGCCTCAAGTTTGAATTGCTCGTACCCGTCAATGATGGTGCCGGACCAACCGCTTGTTTGAGCTTCAACTATCACATGACCCACTTCGGCGACACGTGGGACTTGCGCACGGCAGACGGGGAGGTGGCGCATACCGCATGTTGTGGCTTCGGTATCGAACGTCTCGCACTGGCATTGTTGCGACATCACGGTTTCGATCTCGATCGCTGGTCGGCCGACGTACGCGCCACACTGGGCTTTGGCGCCCTGGCGAACAATGGGATCGGGTCCGTTGGCATTGTGGAGACCTGAGCGATGAGCATGCAGCCTACCTATTTCGATCGTCGGTTCGGATGGATTCACCAGCCGGACCCGACCCTGGGCGATCCGATCGCCCTGTCATCGGTCGGTGTGGTGATTTGTTCGGCGCTTGCGCAAGAAGAGATCTGCACCCACTACGGTGTCGTGCATCTTTGCGAATCGCTGGCGAAAGCGGGCATGTCCACGTTGCGCTTCGACTACAACGGCACCGGCAACAGCGATGCCGTACCGCGTTCGCTCGATGGGTTTGTAGATGACGTATTGCTCGGGGCCGAGCATCTACGTGTGCGTACCGGTGTTCGACATATCGTATTACTTGGCGTCCGGCTTGGCGGCATGATTGCTGCGTTGGCCGCGCAGCAAATGCCGAGCGCGGCGCTGGTGCTCCTGGCGCCCGTGGTACTCGGCAAGGCATTCCTGCGTGAAACGCGCATGGCGGCCAAGGTATCGAGTTTGTCGACTTACAATCCCGTTCCGGATGTCGGGAGTGACGAGCCGCTGAACACCAACGGTTTCTGGTGGACCTCGGCATTACAGTCGCAGATCGGCATTGTCGATCTGATGCAGTGCAACGTGCCGGTGCAGCCGGTTCTCGTTTTTGCGACGCGCGGGGATCGCCGTTGTGACAATTTTGTCGAATCCTGGCGGCAGGCCGGCATTCCGGTCACGGCGAGCCCGTTCACGGACTATGCCGCATGGATGCAGGACCCGACAACGAGTACCGTGCCCAGTAATACGATCATCGCGGTGCGTGGTTGGCTGGAGGAGCACGCGATGGGTCGTCATCCATCGCGGGCCTTGCCGGTACGAATCGCCCCGCGCCGGGTCGACCGGTTGACGAGTGCTGACTTTATCGAGGAGCCGCATTGCTTCGGTCCGAATCAAGCGCTCTTCGGCATACTGTGCCGTCCATCGCATTCGCCCGGTAATCCGATCGCGGCATTGCTGATTCACGAGGGCTCGAGTCACCATATCGGCAATGGTGGCGCGTATGTGTCGCTCGCCCGCCGTTTGGCACGTGCTGGCATTGCGTCGCTTCGATTGGACTTGAGCGGGATGGGCGATAGTCTGGCCGACATCGACAGACGCCATATCCATACGGACCCGCGATGTGTCGAGGAGGCGATGGCCGGCATGCAGTTTCTTGCCGACCAGGGATTTCAGAAGGCGATTGTATCGGGCCTCTGTTCGGGTGCGTATATCGGTCTTCACGTGTCGGCGAAAGATCCGCGTATCGTCGGCAGCGTGTTGGTTAATCTGCAAAAGTTCATCGTGGCAGAAGGCGAGGAAGTGAAGATGGCCGTGCGCACGCATAAGCGTAGCATCAAGGCGTATCTGCGTGCACTACGTAACGGCGGCGAATGGCAACGCGTGTTGCGCGGCGATGCCGATCTGCTCGGCACCGCACGCGTGCTGATCATGCGCATCCTACGGCGCTCATTGGACGTCATGACGCATCTCCTGCCCCCATCGCCAGACTCGGATAGAGCCAAGGCCGATGCGTTGATGCGTGATTTGGCAAAACGCAAAGTGCATTCGCATCTGATCTATAGCGATGATGATCCGGGACTCGAGGATTTGACGCGCCATTTCGGTCGCGCGGCCCGTCGGATGAGTCATTTTTCACCAGCGCGCGTCACATTTCTGACACATGCCGACCATCATTTCAATGCCACCAAAACGCGGTTTGCATACTACGACCTCGTTCTGCAAGCGTTCCGTGATACCACGTCATCGCACGCGCCCCCGCACGGATTGAAAGACGTCGCGTCGTCGGGGAACGCCGGTTCGCGTGCTTCTTACTCGAGGCCCGGCGCATCGACGGGCTGATGTTTCTTTCCTTTGCATGACATCCCCTTTTCCGGGAAGGCCGGACCGCCTTCCCGGCTGCCGCGCAGCGTTACATACGCCCGTTTTATACGTTTGCGCATACGACATGAAACCGACATATCGGCTGGCTAAGCTGCGGACGCGGGAAGGTTCAGAAAGAACCAACAATACCAGTGAACTAGGCATTGCCACAGTTGATTGTTGCGACGCAACGGTGGCGCCAGTGCGAACCGCCGCGCCGGGACCGTTCACACGATCACCCACGCTCGCCACATCAACGCAAGCACTGGAGAACCGTTCGCATGAAAAGCTACACTCGGCGCGACTTTATTCGCATGACCATGCAGGCTGGCGGCGTTGCCGGGGCCCTTGGCGCCTTTCCGCCAGGGCTGCGCCAGGCGTTGGCACTTCCGGCAAACAATCGCACCGGCACCCTGCGCGATGTCGAACATATCGTGGTGCTGATGCAGGAGAACCGTTCGTTCGATCACTACTTCGGCACTTTGCGTGGCGTTCGGGGATATGGTGATCCGCGGGCGATCACGCTGCCAAACGGCAAGAAAGTCTGGCACCAACCAGGGCTGGCGGGGGTGGGAGAGGTCCTGCCGTTTCGTCCAGACGTGCCGGATGTCGGCTTGACCTTCCTTCAAGATCTGCCGCACGATTGGACGACCACGCACAACGCCTGGAACAATGGGCGCTATGACCAGTGGGTCGCCAACAAAGGCACCACGACCATGGCGTATATGCGTCGTGATGACATTCCGTATCACTACGCGCTCGCCGATGCATTCACGATTTGTGACGCCTATCATTGCTCGATCATGGCGGCTACGGATCCCAATCGCTACTATATGTGGACGGGGTATGTGGGAAACGACGGTGTCGGCGGTGGTCCCGTGGTGGATAACAGCGAAGCGGGCTACAACTGGTCCACCTTCCCGGAGATGTTGGAATCAGCCGGTGTGAGCTGGAAGATTTACCAGGACGTGGGCACCGGCTTGGACAAGGCAGGCTCCTGGGGGTGGACCAAGGATGCGTTTATCGGCAATTACGGCGACAATTCGCTGCTGTATTTCACGCAATATCAAAATGCACAGCCGGGAACTCCCCTCTATCAGAAAGCGCGAACCGGAACGAATGCCACGAAAGGCGACGGCTATTTCGACATTCTGAAGCGTGATGTCGAAAACGGTGGCCTGCCGCAGGTTTCCTGGATCGTTGCGCCAGAAGCGTTTTCCGAGCATCCGAATTGGCCCGCGAACTATGGTGCCTGGTTCATCGATCAGGTTCTGCAGGTGCTTACCGCCAATCCGGACGTCTGGAGCAAGACGGTCTTGCTGATCAACTACGACGAGAACGACGGGTTCTTCGACCATGTGGCGCCACCGTCGCCGCCGACGGATAGTGTTCACGGCGCGTCCACGGTGTCACTGGATAACGAACTGTTTGCGGGCAATGGTACCTATGCCGCTGGTCCCTATGGACTGGGCCCACGCGTGCCAATGCTGGTGGTGTCGCCTTGGTCGAAGGGCGGCTATGTCTGTTCTCAACTGTTTGATCATACATCGGTGATTCGCTTTATCGCCAAACGCTTCGGTGAGAGCGGCAATCTGCATTCCCCGAACATCTCTGCGTGGCGGCGCGCGATCTGTGGCGATCTGACCAGTGCATTCGATTTCCGTACGCCGAATCTGGCACGCGCGCCGTTGCCCAGCACAGCCGCTTATGTTCCGGCCGACAAGCAACGCCACGCGGATTTCGTACCCGTTGTGCCGTTGGACCAACATGTGCCGAAACAAGAGGAAGGCGTACGCCGTGCCCGTGCGTTGCCTTACGAACTGACCGCACACGTTCGTGGCGAAGGGGGCCGGGCGAGTACGCTGGGAATCGCACTGCACAACACCGGAGGTCAGGGAGCCGTTCTGCAATGCTATCTGAACGATGGTGTTAGCGCGCCATCGAGCTATACCGTGGGCGCAGGGCAAAAATTGCAGGCAGACATCGCACTGAACGCCGCCGGCGAATACGACGCGAGCTTCGTTGGCCCGAATGGTTTTTGGCGCCATTTCAGGGGGAGCGTGCCGAACGGTGCGGGGGTCACCGCCACTCATGCTGGTCACGCCACGGCCGTGCCGGAAGTGCACGAGCACTTTGAAGGCGACGCCATCGTGCTGAAGTTGGACAACGCAGGCAAGGGGTCGTGCAGCTTCATCATTGTCTCCCGACGCGTACAGCACGGACGGGCGATCGAGGACACCCAGACGCAAAGGTTGAATGGAGGCGACAGCACGCGACTTCGTATCGACCTTAGCGACCAGCATGGCTGGTATGACGTGATCGTTACCGTCGCTGATGACAAGGCGTTCATCCGGCATTTGGCCGGTCACCTGGAAAACGGACAAGAAAGCTGGAGTGACCCTGCGCTAGGGGTGTAACGACGTCATCGATGTCTGGAGCGGGCCACGCGGAGCGTGGCGTGGCCCGTTATCCGTCAAGTCAACCGGGCGCGCATCGCACCTTCTACATGCCAGTCATTCGTTCTATATTTTGTTAGCTATCCTAATAAAATACAATATAGTTAAGTAGAACAAACGTTTGAACAATGATAGTTTTTTATTATATGAAAAGTAAGTGCAGTGGCTGGCATTATTTTCTTTGCTTTGCCATTTCTCAAAATTAATCAAAGAATTTTCCTGATGTTAAGTCATCGGTCGGGAATGCAACGAATTTCCAAGATTGGTTACTTATACATTTAAAAAAAGAGAACGTTCAGTCTGAGCGGCTTACGGCCAATGTGCGTTCACCTTTCAGGGAACGAGGATGCACGGGTTCGAACGGTTCTAAACTGTCGACATCAGCGACAATTGGCGATCGGGCACATATTTTGCTAAATGGTGCCGCCTCGGTTGACGTTTTGTTCCGTGGATACAGATACTTTCACCGTGATTCAAGCTGGTTACCCGATGGTGGTTTGCAATGATTACGGGTCCGGCAACAGAGCGGCGGCCATGCTACATTTGAAGAAAGCTTTTCCCAGGAAGATGAATTTGTATCCAAAAAAATAATATTTTCCCGTTGCCTAGAACTGAAGTCGTGAGGGATACTTTGAAGATCAAAAACTAAAATTCGGAAAAAAATGCTAGTAAATGTCGTAGCGATTTTGGGGTGCGACATTATTACTGAGCGTTTGCATCGATCGAATAAGAAAGACATCGATCATTGCGCGAATCGAGAACGAAGGGCGATTCGGTAAATTCTGCAACATTTCAATGCAAGCGTCCGCAAAGGGCGTATGGGTATGCCATGAATCACATGTCTGTACCGCAATGGCGCCCGTTTCTGTCGCTCTTCGCGCAGGAACTGACGCAAACATTGACGCCCGGATTGCTTGGGCGGCTAATGCATGACACAGGTGTGCGCTTCGCTCGCCAATATGTACTCGCGCCTGCCGGAACGGTTGCGGAAATGCAGGACGTGATGAACCACGTCTGGCGTGAATTGCAGTGGGGCGAAGTCGAGATCGACGAGTCCGAGATCCGGTTGGTGCTGACGCACCGATACGCACCACTGAGGGCGGTTTTCGGTGCGGAAAACGACCGTTGGGCGGGCGCTTTTTTAGAGGGCGTCTATGAAGGCTGGATGCAGCAGTTAGGTGCCGATCCGCGCCTGCGAACCACGATGGCTGGCGCCGCGGATGCGTCGGGAACAATGATTTTCTCATTCGGTGCTTAGAAGAGCGGTAGCTCGTACCTGCGTGCCGGTTACGCGGGCGCGAAAGCATAACAAATTCAGCGAGGACGACACATGAGTAGTGCATCGGACATTTCGAATCTTTTTAAGATGGCGGGCGCCAGCCCGGCCCAATATCACGAAGTGGAAGGGGCGGAGCAATTGCACGGTAAACGCGGTCGCTGGTCCGTGGCGCGTGCCGAGCCGATCGATGAGTCCTGGGTCGCTGTCGCCCGGCCGACGCCGTCTGTCCCGTTGCATACGCTTGAACCGGTGCACGCCGAGCCGGAGCAACAGAGGATGTTGACACGTCCGATTGCGGCATCCGAGTCGCCGCCAGCCATGTCGTCCGCACCCAGGAAGGCGGCCGTGCAGGCCAAGCGCGAGCCGGTATTCGCTCAGAAGCAATCGGCCCCTCTCAGCAGCGTTTTTGCGCGTTTGGCCGAGCGGAGCGTTGCGCGGACGGACACCTCACCCCATCGGCTTTCTTGAACGCTCTCGCGGGTTATTGCACGGAACATGACTCGGCAGGGAGCGATGATGTACGGACGCCAGATCGATGCGCGGCGTCTGCTGCGACGCGCGGTCATCTGCCGCATGCCGCAGGACGGCCTGAAGTAGTGAGGGCTGCAAATGAATGACATGCATCGGGTAAGCGGTGCGACGAGGAAATGTGGGACGTTGAAAGCAAGTGGCATACACATATGACAGCGGGTCAGATGTGGCACTTCTCAGACGTCATTCCAGGCAATGACGATATGCGATCGACCGCGCAAGCGACTTCGTCGCGAATAGTGCGCGTGTACGGTCGATGGGCTTGCCGCCGTTCGTGGTGCTGGTGATCGCGTTTTGGGTACGGACCCGGTAGGGGAGATTTCGATGGCACAGGCCAAACAGCGACGGTTCAATACGACCGCGCAACGACAACAAAACGGTGCAGGCCAAAGCGACGACGAGGGGCACTGGGACGACAAGCTCGTGGCGGCGGGCACATCGTTGCTCAGACCGCGTTGGGTGCGCCTGATTGCAACCATCGCGGCAGTGCTGCTGTTCACCTCGGCTTTGACCGTCAATCTGGCGCTTTCCACGCAATGGATGTTTGGCATCCTCTGTATGTTCATGGCTTTTGCCCTGAGTCGCATTCCAGGTCGCTTTCTGACGGTGTCCCTGGTGGCACTGTCGGTGTTCGTATCGATGCGCTATTTCTATTGGCGCGTGACCCAGACGCTCTTTTTCACCAACCCGCTCGATGTCACGTTCGGCGCGCTGCTGTTGCTGGCCGAAGGTTATGCCGTGTTGATGCTGCTGTGCAGTTACTTCCAGACACTGTGGCCGTTGCACCGCCGACCTTTCCCGCTGCCGGCCGATACGTCGGCGTGGCCAACGGTGGATGTATATATTCCCACGTTCAATGAGCCGCTCGATGTCGTACGGCAGTCGGTGCTGGCCGCGACATTGCTTGATTGGCCGGCTGACAAGTTGCGTGTTTACCTCCTCGATGACGGGCGTCGTGAAGCATTCCGCGCTTTCTGCGAGGAGGCGGGCGTCGACTATCTGACGCGACCTGACAATGTGAACGCGAAAGCGGGCAACTTGAATGCCGCACTGAGCAAGACGAGTGGCGAATACATCGCGGTGTTCGATTGCGACCACGTGACGACGCGTTCTTTCCTCCAGATCTGCATGGGCTGGTTTTTGAAGGATCCGAAGATGGCGATGGTGCAAACGCCCCACGTTTTCTATTCGCCGGACCCTTTCGAGCGTAATCTCGAAACGTTTCGGAAGGTGCCGAACGAGGGCGACTTGTTCTATGGCGTGTTGCAAAACGGGAATGACCTCTGGGATGCGACCTTTTTCTGCGGATCGTGCGCGGTATTGCGACGCTCCGCGTTGCTGGATGTGGGGGGCGTCGCGACGGAGAGCGTGACCGAGGACGCCCTGACCGCGCTCAAGATGAGCATGCGCGGTTACAGCACTGCTTATCTCGCCATTCCGCAGGCCGCCGGTCTTGCTACCGAAAGTCTGAGCCGGCATGTGGGCCAGCGTATCCGGTGGGCGCGCGGCATGGCGGAGATTTTCCGCAGGTTCAATCCGCTGTTGGTCAGGGGGCTCACGTTGCCGCAACGGTTTTGCTACTTGAGCGCGATGATGCACTTTTTCTTCGGCTTACCGCGCATCGTGTTCCTGATCACGCCAATGGCCTACCTGTTCTTCGGCGCCCACGTATTTCATGCGTCGGCGTTGATGGTCCTGGCCTATGCGATTCCACACTTGGTCATTTCGAGTATCGGGGCATCGCGGATTCAGGGCCGTTTCCGCCACTCGTTCTGGAGCGAGGTGTACGAAACCGTTCTTGCCTGGTACGTGGTTTTGCCTGCGCTTCAGGCGGTCTTCTTCCCCGGCAGAAAGGGTTTCAACGTGACGGCGAAGGGCGGCGTCATTCGGCGCTCCTTTCTGGATTGGGCGATGGCCCGGCCTTACATCCTGTTGCTGCTGATTAACTTGGCCGGACTTGCCGTTGGGGTGTTCGGTTTAAGTCGCGGTCCTGGCTGGCCGGAAGCCATGAGTATTCTGTTCAATCTCGGCTGGGTGCTCTACAACGTCATGAACCTCAGTGCGGCAGCGGGCGTGGCCAGCGAGTCGCGGCAGCTGCGCCAGGCACCACGTGTGCAGATTTCGCTGCCGGCGGTAATTCGCACCGCCAATGGTGATCGTATCGATTGCCACACCACTGACTACTCACATGGCGGGCTCGGGATCGCGCTGCCCGAGAACGTGACATTGCCGCAACCCGGCGATCGAATCATGGTGTCCGTTTTTCGAGATAACTACGAGGGCAAGTTTCCCGCCGAGGTCCAGGTGTGCCGTGGCCGGACGCTCGGCGTCAGTTTCCCGGCGCTCACGATCGATCAGGAGCGCGACCTGATGCGCGTTACGTTTTCACGCGCCGATGCGTGGCTGTCGTCGTGGGGACAGTATCGTCCCGACCGGCCATTGCGTAGCCTGCTGGAGGTACTCAGTGTCGGCGTCCACGGTTTTGGCGAGTTGTTCAAGTACCTGTTCATGGGATGGCGTGCGCGCCCCGGCCGCCCGGCCGGGGCTTCGGAAAGCGAGCTGGGAACCAAGCAATCGTGAGCATCGGTTATTTGTCGTCTTTCCGCTCCTCGATGAGCAAGCGCCTGTGGGCGGCGGTGTGTTATTCGGTCCTGCTGCTGGGCGGTGCCACGACGTTGACCGCCGTGGCGGCGGCGTCCGACGGCTTGCCATCGGACGCCTATTCCTATCGGATTCCGCTGCTGCGCCAATACCCGGAGCAGGGCGTGACGTTGCTCGGCCAAGATGCCTATGCCGGAATGGACTTTGGCTTGCGCAAGGATGAGCGCGTTGTCGGTGCTCGACTCGAACTTGATGTTCGATACTCGGATACGCTGCTGCCCGGTCTGTCACATCTGAATGTTCTGGTGAATAGTGTCGTCGCCACGACCATCCCGCTCCCGCAACTGGCCCCGCTGAAGTCGGCGCATGTATCGGTGGATTTGCCAGTGGCATTGCTGTCCGACTTCAACCATCTGAATCTTGAGTTGATCGCGCACAGCAAGGCCAGCGACCAGGGAAATAATCCGGACAGCCCGGATCTGTGGTTGAAGGCGGCTCCCAACAGCGCGCTTGTCGTGACAGTCGTACCGGCCCCGCTGCCGAGCGATCTGGCGCGACTGCCTGCGCCGTTCGTCGACAAGCGCGATGTGCGCCGAGTGAACCTGCCAGTCGTGCTATCGCAAGCGCCGACGATGAATCGGCTTGAATCCGCCGGGGTCGTCACATCGTGGCTCGGCGCCCAGGCCGGTTATCGCGGCGCGCGCTTTTCCGCCTATCCCGGTGCGATTCCCCCTCGGGGCAACGGTGTGGTGCTGGCGCTGGCCGGTGAGGTGCCGGGCCTGACCCTGCCGGTTATCAATGGTCCGACGCTGGCGATTATCCCTAATCCCCTGGACGCCAACGGCAAGCTGTTGCTGGTCACCGGTCGCAACGAGGCGGAACTCCGGCAGGCGGCCACCGCGTTGGTACTGGGCTCGCAGACGCTGACGGGGTCGCAGGTCCGGATTGATTCTCCGATACACGTCCTGCCGCGCAAGCCATTCGATGCGCCCAACTGGCTGCCCTCGGACCGCCCGGTCCGGCTGGGCGAGCTAGCCTCTGCCGATGCCTTTACCGTATCGGGTTTCAGCCCTGGCTCGATCAGTGTTGGCCTGCGGTTGCCGCCGGGTCTGTTCGGCTTCGATAGCGCGGGCGCAGAGCTGGATCTGCACTACCGCTACACGGCGCGTCCGGAATCGCTGCATTCCGAGTTGCATGTGCTGGTTGGGAACACGCCGATTCAGACGCTGCCGTTGGCGGGTGACACGTCGGATGGTCATGCGGTGATGCGCATTCCGACCTATCTGCTGCCGCCCCTGACGACGTTGCAATTCGACTATCGATATGACGCCGTCAAGCCAAAGGAAAATTGGCAGGACGTGCCGGGCGGCCCCTTGCAGAGTGCTATCGACCCGGCATCGACAATCGACATCTCCAATTTGCCGCGTTATGCAGCCATGCCGGATTTGCGTGCTTTTGGCGATGCCGGCTTCCCGTTCACCCGGATGGCCGACCTTTCTGAGACGGCCGTGATTCTTCCCGTCGATGCAGTGGCCGACGATTATTCGGCATATTTGACACTGATGGGCAGCATGGGCCAGGCCAGTGGATATCCAGTGCTGGGCGTGACGGCGGTGGATCCCGGGCAGGTCAGCGCGGTGAAGAGCAAGGACCTGCTGGTGCTGGCATCTGGAAACAATCAGCCGCTGGTGAATGCATGGAACAAGAACCTGCCGGCCGGTTTCTTCGGCCCGGTTGCGTCGTCGGACGGTGCGATACGGGATTTTTGGGAAAACCTGACCAACGGGCGGACGGCCAAACAACGTGCGGACGATCTCGCGGTTTTGTACAGCGGCGGTGATCACGACGGCATGGTGGCCGGGCTGGAGTCGCCGTTGACGCGTGGCCGCAGCGCGGTGGTGGTATCAGGCAAATCGCCGGCCGCGCTTGATGCGGTGGTGGACCTGCTGCAGGCGCACCGGTATCTGATCGGCGCTAGCCGAACGGAAACGGTTGGTGGCAGCCTGGTCATCGCGCATGACGGTGTGCTTACCACGTTGGAAGACAAGCAAAACTATTTCCTGGGCACGCTGCCGTTCCGCCTGGCTGTCCAGTGGTTCCTCGCGAGCCACATCGTGCTGCTCCTCATTTCGACGCTTGTCAGCGTCGTACTTATTGGCTTGCTCGGCGGCGTGTTCCTGCACCTGCGTGCCCTTAAACGACTGGACCTGGACATTCCCCAGGCATCGCAACCCGAAGAAGGACGAAGAGGTTCCCATGTTTAAAAGACGGCCTGACATTTCGCGGGCACGCCTTGCGCCGCGCATGACCGCCCGGCCCGCGTGGGCAGCACTGCTGCTCGGTGGTATCTTCGTCATATCATCGACAACGTACGCCGCGCCGCAACCGGCGCATGCCGGCGGGCACGCGACTGCATCGACGAAGCACGCCGCGCTAAAAACCGCGGTCGCGAAGCCCGCGGCGTCGCCCACCTCGCCCGCGTCCAGCACGCCGATCGTCGATGCACGCCCGACGGCCGCGCCCACGACGACCACAACCTATACCTTGCAGCAGCTGGGTGCGCAATATGCACTCAACCTGCGTGGCGTCGACGGCAGCAATACCGTCCCGGTGGGCGTGCGGGACGATCAGGTGGTGACCGGTGCGCGGCTGAATCTACGCTATGCGTATTCCCCGGCGCTGTTGCCGGACCTGTCGCATATCAATGTTCTGATCAACGATCAGGTGGCAGCGTCGATCGCGGTGCCCAAGGACACGGCCGGCACGAGTCTCGAGCGCACCATTACGTTACCGCCCTACTTGTTCACGTCGAACACCAAGCTGCGGCTACAGTTGATTGGTCACTACACGATGCAGTGCGAAGATCCCCTGCATTCGAGCCTGTGGGCCAATATCAGTAATGGCAGCACGCTGAGCATCGATACCCAGCCGCTGACGCCGGCTGCCGACCTGGCGCGCTTGCCCGAGCCCTTCCTGGACGCGCATGATATCCGTCGCTTGAATCTGCCTTTCGTGTTCGCGGGTAATCCGGATAGCGCCGCATTGGAAGCGGCGGGCGCGGTGTCGTCCTGGTTTGGCGCCATGGCGAATTTCCGTAGCGCCAACTTCCCGGTGTCCCTATCCACGATCCCGGCTACAGGCAACGCGGTGGTCCTGATCGAAGGCACCGCGCAAGCCGCGCTGGCGCCTGCGCCGCTGCAAGGGCCAACGCTGGCAGTGGTGCGGAATCCTAACGATCCAAATGGCACGTTGTTGCTGGTCATGGGGCGCGATGGTAAGGAACTGAAGCAGGCAGCCGACGCGCTGGTCATGGGTAGTCAGACACTGGTCGGCCCGACGGCACTGATCACCAAGTTCCCGGACCCCGCATCGCGTCAGCCTGATGATGCGCCGCGCTGGTTGCGCACCGATCGTCCGGTATCGTTTGGCGAATTGATCGACGCCAGTCAGTTGCGTGTATCGGGTTACAGCCCGGATCTGATCCGGATCAATACGCGCATCCCGCCGGACTTGTTCGGATGGCATGCACCAAACGTGCCGATCGATTTGCACTACCGTTATACGCCGCAGCCGTACATGGTCAACTCGTCACTTCTGTTCAGTGTCAGTGACCAGTTCATCAAATCGGTTCCACTATTGCCGCTTGAAAAACTCGAAGACGGCGACAAGCTGAAGGCGGCGGTGCTGCCGGACAGCAGCTTGCCCAGCCGGGCGCGGCTCGACGTACCGCTGGAGACGTTGCTGCAGCCGAATACGCAGTTGCAGTTCCGTTACATGTACGACTACATCAAGCAGGGCGAGTGCCGGGACATCATCATCGACAATGTGCGGGGTGACATTGACCCGGAGTCGACGATCGACCTGACGCAGTATCCGCACTACATCGCGATGCCGAATCTGGCCGCGTTTGCGCAGGCCGGCTTCCCGTTCACGCGCATGGCGGACTTGTCGTCGACCGATGTCGTACTGGGGGCCAACGCCGGCCCGGAGGAATACAGCACCTATTTGGCGGTCATGGGCCGCATGGGTGACTCGACCGGTTACCCGGCACGTGGGGTGACCGTGCTTCGCGGCCAGAACATCGATGCCGTACCGTCCGGTAAGGATATGCTGGTCATCGCCTCCGGTGCCGATCAAGCCTGGTTGAAGGACTGGGCGAAGTACATGCCTGCCACGTATGACAAGGCATCGCAGTTCTCCGTGTCCGACGTTCCGGGCCGGGTGCTGGGCTGGTTCCATTCCAACCCGCGCCTGGATAACCAACCCAGCCGGCTGTCGCTTGCTTACACGGGATCTGGTGTAAGCGCCGTGATGGCGGGCTTCGAGTCGCCGAAAGAGAAAGGGCGCAGCGTGGTCATGCTGATCAGCAACCAGAGCGACGGCTTGAAGGATGCGGTGTCCGCTTTGCTGGATGTGCGCAACGACGATAAGTTGCCGATTCAGGGCAGTCTGGTGTCCATCCGCGGCAAGGAGGTCGACTCGCTCGTAGGCGAACACACCTACTACCTCGGGCACCTGGAACTCTGGCGCGGCCTGGATTGGTGGCTTGCCTCGATCGGTGTTTCCCTGGCCTGGGTGCTCCGCGCCTTGGGTGTCGTGTTGCTCGTGCTGATCGCGCTGGCCCTGCTCGCCTACATGCGGCGCCGTCAGGCGCGACGTGATGCCGAGAGCCGGGCGCGGCTCCAGGCAGAGCATCTGCAACAACCAAAATAATCAGAGAACGCTCATGCAAGTCAGCCGCAGTCAGGCCGCCATTCTCGGAATGCTGATCGGTTCGGTCAGCCATCCGGGGTGGGCGCAGGAAGCAACATCGAATATGTTGCTTGAACAGGGCCGTTATTGGCAGGCGCACGATAAGCCGGACTTGGCCGCGCAGTCCTGGTCGAAGCTGCTGCTGACCGACCCGGACCAGCCGGAAGGGTTATATGGGCTGGGTGTGATCGCCGTCAACAAAAAGCAGTTTCCGGCCGCAAAAGACTATCTGGCAAAGCTGCGTGCAGCCGCGCCGAACAGCCGCTTCGTGCCGCTGCTGGAGCAGGACCTGCGTCTGGCGGTCGAGCCGGGCAAGTCACTGCTTGCCAAGGCTCGCCAGCATGCGCAGGACGCCGTCAACCAGAACGACCTGAAAGCGCTGGCGGCGGCGATTGGCGAGTACGATCAGGCGTTGGGTGGAAAGACCCCGCAAGGCGTCGTCGCGCGTGAGTACTATACCTATCTGGGTTATACGGACGGCGGTACGGACAAGGCGATCCAAGGCCTCAAGCGCCTGAATGGGGAGACGCCGAACGATCCGTACGTGCTCTTGCCGCTTGCCCAGCACATGGTGCGGGATGAGAGGGATCGCCCGACCGGCGTCGCGCTACTGGAAAAACTGGCGAAGCGCCAGGACATCGGTGGCGCCGCTACGGAAGCATGGCGCTCCGTGCTGACCTGGGTGCCGCCTACGCCGCAAAATCGATCGTGGTTCGAGGACTATCTGAAGCTGCATCCGGAGGATGAGGACATTCGCCGTCAGATGATATCGCCGCGCCCGGGGTTGGTCAATACACCGCCGGTTCCCGTCATGGACCCTCGACTCACCCGTGGTTTCGCGGCGTTCAAGGCCGGCGACATTACCACGGCGGAACAGTTGTTTTCCGAGGTGCTGCGCGACAAACCGAATAACACCGACGCGCTTGGTGGCCTGGGCCTCGTGCGTATGCAACAAGGCGATCTGGTGCAGGCACAGGCGCTTTTATCCCGTGCCGCCTCGCATCCTGGCGCCGGTGGCAATTGGGACAAGCCGCTGACCTCGGCGCGGTACTGGTTGCTCGTGAACCAGGCCGAAGGCGCGCAAAACCTGGGCGACTATGCAACCGCGCGCCGCGAGATCGACCAGGCGCTTCGTCTCGACCCCACCGAGCCGGGCGGCTTGAATGCATCCGGCCGCCTGTATGCCGCGCAGGGAAATATGAAGCAGGCCGAAACGGTGTTCCGTGGTGTACTGGCTGCGCACCCGGACAATCGCGAGGCGGTGACTGGGTTGATCGATATTCTGGCGCAGACCGGACGCGCCGACGAGGCACAGAAGCTGGTCGACGGCATGACGCCGGCGCAGCAAGCCGGTATCGGCGGTCTTGATCGTCTGCGCTCCGCCGTGGCCTCCGGTCGGGCGGACGCGGCCGCGCGGCGTGGCGATCTGGCGGGTGCCCAGAAAATTCTGGAAGACGCGCAGCGCGCCGATCCCGATAATCCTTGGCTGCGCCTGGAACTGGCCCGTTATGACTTGAAACAGGGTCATCCCGACGCGGCAAGGCAACTGGTGGATAGTCTCGTGGCCGCCAACCCCGACAATCCCGATGCGCTGTATGCGAGCGCGCTGCTGGCCATGCAGATGGCGGACTGGACGCGTGCTCAGGACACGATGGCACGTATCCCGGCATCGGCTCGCACCCCGAACATGGTTGCGACAGCGCAGTTGATCGACTTTCAGGCGGTGGTTGCCCGTGCCTCGCAGGCGGCGCGGGACGGTGATCTGGAGGGCGCGCGCAATATGCTGTCACGACTCGAGCCTGCCGCGGGGAAGGACCCGGCACGCGTGGGGGCGTTGGCGGAAGCGTATATCGATGCGGGGAATGTGCCGCGCGCCATGAGCCTGATGCGTGGCGTGATGCCGAACGGCTTGGAGGATAGTGGTCCCGACGTCCAGTTGGCGTATGCAAGTCTGATGTTGAAGGCAGGACAAAATGTTCAGGCCAAGGATGCCCTGGGCACGCTGGCCGGGGAGACGCTGACAGCCGATCAACGGCAACGGCTGGACGACCTGAATTATCTATATGCCGTACGGCTTGCCGATCAGCAACGCCAGCAAGGCGATCTCGCGGACGCCTACGATACACTGGCGCCCATTCTCGCGAAGCGACCCAACGATGCCTTGGCACTGGCCGCGCTGGCGCGGATGTATGCCGCTGACGGTCAATACGGCCAGGCGTTGTCCCTTTATCAGAAGGCTGCGGCGAACGATCCCGAGAATCCCGGCTTGCAACTGGGTGTCGCGATGGCGGCGGTTCAGGCGGGAAAAAACAATATAGCCGATGAGGCCCTGCGAAGCGCTCTCGCGAAAGCGCCCAACGATCCTGATGTGTTGGCAGGTGCCGCGCGCGTCTATGTGATGCAGGGGAATTTCCGCCAGGGAGAGACCTTGCTGGAATCCGCTATCTCGATAAAGGAAAAGCGCCTTGGTGCGTCGGCGCAACCGACTCAACTGGCCGACAACCACGTGGCTGGCAATCCCTTTCTCCATGTCAGGGATCGGCATCGACTTGCGCCGCGAGATGACAGCCAACCGGCCGCCACCGCGTTTGCCGCACAGCCTGCCACGCGTGACGGTGGTTACGCGGGTAGCGATACCGTCTCCGCCGCGTCGTCGGGCGACCCGTCCGCGGTGGCACGTGGCTGGTCATCGTCACGTCCGTCGGCACTGCCGTCCGTGGCGGGTACGCCGATCGGTACGCAGGCGCCGCTCGACACAGTGGCGGCGAATGCGTCGCAGGATGATGCCTCGTCGTTAGACGGCATGCGTCGCGATCTTGCCGACCTCAAATCGGACAACGCTCCCGAAATTCGCGCCGGGGTGTTCGTGACGTCGAACAACGGTACGCCCGGCACGAGCAAGATGACGAATGTCCAGGAGCCGCTGGAAGGCATCGTGCCGTTCGGCAATGGCAAGCTGTCCGTGCGTGTGACGCCGGTGCAATTGACGGGTTCGACGCTGGGTACCGACATATACAGCAGCAGTCAGTTCGGCGGCGGACCGGCAGCGGCTCAGGCCCAGCAGGCCGGCACCGTTGCCGCCCCTGGCACGCAGACGGCGTATGGCGTGGGCCTGGGCGTGGGTTACGAGACACGGAACTGGACGGCAGACATCGGCACGACGCCGATCGGTTTCCGCTACAGCAACGTGGTTGGGGGTGCCACGTACCGTAACGCCATCGATCCGGGGCAGGGCGGCTGGTACAACGTGGGCCTGTCGCGCCGCGCCGTGACCGAAACCATTACCTCTTTCGCCGGCTCCCACGATACGCGGACGGGCTTGAGCTGGGGTGGGGTCACGTCTACCGCGCTGCATGGGTCGATTGGCCTCGATGTCGACGATTACGGGCTGTATGGCTATGGTTCGTTGAAATATCTGGACGGGCACAATGTCCAGTCGAATACCGGGGCGGAAGTGGGCGGTGGTGCTTACTGGTATTTCTATCGCACCCCGAATGCGATGCTGACCGCCGGTGTCAACCTGAGCGGCGAGTTCTACGATCACAACGAGAACAACTTCACGTTCGGCAATGGCGGCTATTTCAGTCCGCAGCGCTACTATGCCTTCAGCATCCCGGTCACGTGGGCGCAGCGCTCCGATCGCTGGACGTACAAGTTGCAAGGGTCGGCCGGGTTGCAGACCTTCCATCAGGACAGCGCACCGTATTTCCCGACCAATGCCGCCTTGCAATCCTCGGCGGTAACGGCGGCGTCTGCGATCGGCCTGACCGACGGCGCGGTTCATCCTGCACAGTCTTCGAGCGGATTCGCCTACAACCTGCTGGCGACGGCGGAATACCGCTTTACACACCGGTTGACCGGCGGCGCCAGTGTGGGAGCGAACAACTCGTCAAGCTATAAGCAGTGGGTGGCGGGCATTTACGTCCGATACAACTTCGCGCCGCAGACCAAGGCCTTGGCCATGCCGCTCGTTCCCTACCAATCGCATTACAACGATCAATAGCACGACCGAACGGATATCGGTCGTTTTTGAGGAGTAGAGGTTCCATGCTTGCTTCCGTACTCGCCGGTCTTAGCATCGTGATGATAGGCGATAGCCATTTGAGCGAACCCGGCTATCTTATTGACACGCTGCAAGACCAATTGATCGCCGCGGGTGCGCAGGTGCACACCTATGGCGTCTGCGGCAGCACACCCGGCGATTGGGTCAAGTCCGTCCAAGGCACGTGCGGTGGTGCCGAGCGTAACGGCAAGGGACCGATCGTCATCCATCACAACGCGAAGACCCAGCCGGTCGACCAATTGGTTGCCACAAACAAGGCCGACCTCGTCATCATCGTCGAAGGCGATACGATCGGCGGCTATGGCAAGGACGACTTTGCAAAGGCCTGGGCCTGGCAACAGGTCACGGCGCTGACGCAGAACCTTGCCGCGCACAAGACGGCGTGTGTCTGGGTCGGTCCCGTCTGGGGGACTGAAGGCGGCAAATACCAGAAGACGTTCGGCCGTGTGAAGTTGTTGTCGTCGTTTCTGGCCTCCAATGTGGCGCCTTGTTCGTATATCGATTCGCTGACATTCTCCAGACCTGGCGAGTGGGCGACCGTGGATGGCCAGCATCTGACCACCACCGGCTACAAGTATTGGGGCAACGACATCATGAAAGCGCTGGTGAAGCTGCCGGTTGTTCAGCAAGGTAAGGCGTCGCGTTAAACGCGCACCGTGCCGATGTATCGGTTTGACCGGTTGAGTGTGCGTCGTGACCGGTATTCGCAACGTGCTGTGTGAAAGGACCTGGGGCCTGCCCCGATTAATTTGATTTTCCGGGCTTTCCGGATGTGGAGTGTTTCGTGCCTGCTGCAGCGTCCGCCTTGTTAGGCCTTTCCGTGTTGGTCATTGGTGAAAGCCATCTGACGTTGAACAATCATTTGCGCGAGCCTTTGATACAGGCTTTGCAGGCGCATGGCGCCGCGCATGTGCATGTGATCGGTGCCTGTGGGGCGAGTCCGGCCCGCTGGTTGAAGACCACGCAAGTGGATTGCGGTGCCGATCAGGTCGACAAACGTCCTGCCACGGTGTTGGGCAAGGAAGCGCATACCACGCCGATCACGGATCTGATCAAGGCTGACAAGCCTGATGTGGTCGTCGTGATCGAAGGCGACACGATGGGCTCGTACGACAAACCGGTCTTCCCGAAGGCGTGGGCGTGGCAGGAAGTGACAGGTCTGACGAAAGCCATTGCTGACACGCATACCGCTTGCGTCTGGGTTGGACCGGGCTGGGGCGGTAATGCGGGACAATTCGCCAAGTCCGACGCTAGGGTCAAGGAACTGTCCGCCTTCCTGGCGAACAATGTCGCGCCTTGCTCGTATATCGATTCGACAACCTTCGCGCGACCTGGTCAATGGCAGACATTGGACGGCGAACATTACACCCAACTGGGTTACGTTTCCTGGGGCAAGGCCATCGTCAATGCCATGGGCTCCACTCCCGCGATTACCAGCCTGAAAAAGAAATGACACCGATATTCTCCCGCTTCTTCCTGTCCGCCCTGGCTTTGACCTTGCCGGGTCTGTTCGTGGGGTCAGCCTTTGCAGCCGATATCCCTTTATACCCAACCGGTCCTGCTGAAGATTCGTCGTTCGTGCGGTTCGTCTCCGGTGCATCGCAGCCGGTGGAGGTGACCGCCTCGGGATCGAAGGCCCGGTTGACGCTCGATGAAAAGGGTCCGACCAGTCCGTTCTTCGCCATTGCCGCCGGCAAGCCGATCAAGGGGACGTTGCGCGGCGATGGCGCGCACCAGGACGTGTCGGCCACGGTGCAGCCTGGCGAATTTGTCAGCATTGTCGCGCTCGACGGTACAGCCAAAGGCGCGCTGCGAGTGGTGACGGTGCGGGAGAAACCGGATGACTTTAACGCGTTGAAAGCGTCGGTCGCTTTTTACAACCTTGACGCGCACTGCACCAAGCCCGCGTTGAAGGTGGCCGGTCGTGACATCGTGCTGCTCGATGGCGTGCCGGTAGGCCAGAGCAAGCGGCGCCAGGTGAATCCGGTGGCGTTGACGGTGCAATTGGCGTGTGGTGGTCAATCAGTGGGCCAGCCCCTGAGTTTGGGCACGCTTGTCGCCGGACAGCGGTACACGGTGTTTCTCGTACCGTCCGGGACGCATTCACGCGTCTTTTTCGCGAATGACGCGGTTGCGCACTAAATGCGGTTATCGCGTCTTTCCTTGCACTGACGCGATTCGCCGCCCACGCCACACCACGCTCGCCTCACGGCCGTGACGACCATGAGAGGGGAGCGTGGTGTGGGCGGGAAGGACACATCGGTTCAGCTCCACCTTGCTCTGAGAACCCTGCATGGTTTTTGCGTCCCTGGAATTCCTGACGCTCTTTCTGCCGGCCTTCCTCGCGATCTATGTCGCGTCGCCGGCAGGTTGGCGTAATGGCGTGCTGCTGTTTTGCAGCTGGTTCTTCTATGCTTGGTGGAGCCCGGTGTTCCTGCTGCTGTTCATTGCACTGACGTTCTGGGGCTGGCTCGGCGGCATGGTGATCGACAGGGCGTCTACCCCGCATGCCCGCAGCCGCTGGCTGGCCTTCTTCATCGCCGTGAACGTCTTGCTGCTGTGCTGGTACAAGTACGCCAATATCGTGGTCACAAGCCTAGACAGCATGCTGTTCCGGGGCCATGACGGCGCGATCCCCTGGACGCATGTGGCGCTGCCTATCGGGCTGTCGTTCATCGTTCTGCAATCGATCTCCTATTTGATCGACGTGCAGCGCGGAACGGTGCCTGCGGATCGCAGTGTGATCCGATATGGTGCCTATCAAGGAATGTTCGTGCATCTGATTGCCGGACCGATCATCCGGTATGCATGGGTCAAGCGCGAATTGGCCTCGCGTACCGTCGACTGGGATGGGTTTACTGCCGGCGCACGCCGATTGATGATCGGCATAAGCATGAAGGTGCTCGTGGCCGACACGTTGTCACCGATTGTCGACGTGGTCTTTTCAATGCACACGCCAACGATGGCCGATGCCTGGATCGGCGGTGGTTTCTACACGTTGCAGTTGTTCTTTGACTTCGCCGGCTATAGTGCGATGGCAATCGGCCTCGGGCAGATGTTGGGCTTTCGCTTTCCCGAAAACTTCAATCATCCCTACCTCGCCAGCAGTATCCAGGACTTCTGGCGTCGCTGGCATTTGTCGTTGTCGAGCTGGATTCGGGACTATCTGTATATACCCCTGGGCGGCAGTCGTCACGGGGAATGGCAGGCGTGCCGAAATCTCTTGCTGACAATGGCGATCGCCGGTCTGTGGCACGGCGGAGATAGCTGGAATTTCCTGATGTGGGGCGTGGCCCACGGCGTGGCATTGATCGTGGCACGCCTTTGGCGTGGTAACGACATGCCGACCCTGCCCGACTGGCTCTCCCATGGGCTGACGATGCTGTTCGTGATGCTGGCGTGGACCTTGTTCCGTGCCGTGGGTTTTGACGCCGCGCTTGCCATGTACCGCGGTCAGTTCGGTATGAATGGTATCGGTTTGAGCGATGCGCTGCGTGTGCAATTGCGGCCCGCGCACGTCCTCGCGGCGGCCCTCGGCATTGTCTGTGTGCTTTTCCCGCTGTGGCAACGCCGATGGGATGCATTCGGCAGCGCCACCACGCAGCGTGTGTGGCGAGAGGTATGGCCGCTTGCCGGTTTTCTCCTTTCGTTCGGGCTGATCGTCGCGCGCGGCGCGGTGCCCTTCCTCTACTTTCAGTTCTGAGCCGACGCCATGGCAGATCCTCAGCCGCTCCCGCAACTTCCTGCCACCGCTGCCGGCAAGGTCGTGGCCGTGATCCTGATGGGCTTCCTGTTTGTCGGCCTGGTGAGCAATATCTGGTTCGCGTCGACAACGGGATCACTGTTGCCGCAAGCGGTGACCCGGACGGGTATCCTCGATGGCACCGTTTCGAAGGAACTCGCGAGCCGCATGGCAGATACGCCCATCGGCGCCAATGCCGCGCGGATACAACGCGCGCTCGGTTGGCTGACGATCCATGACCTGGGTCCACGCGTACGACAAGGTTGCCCGGGTTGGTTGTTCCTGCGAGACGAGTTGACCGTTCATGCCGACGCCGACAGTCACCTTACCCGCCGCGCCATGACGGTCGCGGCTGTCGAGCATGCATTGGCAAGCCGCGGGATTGGATTGCTCGTTGTCGTGGTGCCCGATAAATCACGTATCGAGTCGCGACATCTGTGCACGCTGGTTCGTCCGGCTTCCCTGGCGCCGCGTCTGGGTGAATGGACGTCCCGGCTGAAGGTGGCCGGAGTTCCCGTCGTCGACCTGGACACAACGTTGCGCCGCGTGCCCGGTGACGCTTTTTTCCGGACCGACACGCACTGGACACAAAACGGTGCCGGTGCCGCGGCCCGGGACGTCGCGGAGCGTATCAAGGCCCTGGGCGTGACGCTGGGTGCAAGCAAGCCCGGCTATCGGATCGTGGACCGGCCCCCCGCGCGACGGCCGGGCGATCTGGTGCGCTTGGCCGGGCTGGACGATTTGCCCCTGTCCTGGCAACCCGCCCCGGAGACGGTATCCCGCCGCGAATATGTACATGAAGCGCGAGCCGCATCAACGGCCGATGACTTGTTTGGCGACGCGGACTTGCCCGACATCGCCGTCGTCGGCACGTCGTACTCGACGACATCCGACTTCATACCGCAGTTGGCCCTGGCTCTCGGGAGCGGCGTTGGCAATTTCGCCCACGAGGGCGCAAAATTCGGCGGTGCGGCGCGGGCCTATTTCGCGAGCCCGGCGTTTGCCCAGACACCGCCGAAACTCGTTGTTTGGGAGTTGGATGAAAGGGATCTACAGTCGCCACTCGAGGCGGACGATGCCGTTGTCGTACCGCGTTTCGGCGCGAATGGAACAGGGATGCCGCATGCCAAATCGACCGCGCCGTAAACCACGACCGTTATGGATGGCGTTGCTCGCGACGTGCGTGACGGCGTCGGTGCCCGCGGTGCCCGCTGCCCCGCTACCGGTCATCATCACCATTGATGCAGCAGCCAATCGTCGTCCCATCAGCCCGTTGATCTATGGCTTGAGTTTTGCTACCCCGGACGTGCTGCGGGACTTACGGGCGCCGATCAATCGCTCGGGCGGCAATAGTGCGTCGACGTACAATTGGCGGATCGACGCGCGCAACACCGGGCTGGATTGGTTTTTCGAAAGCGTGCCAATCGATTCGAACGAGGCGCATCAGTACGACGCGCGGTTTATTAGCGACACCCGTGCGGGTCGTGCGATACCGATGTTGACCATCCCAATGGTCGGCAGGGTGGCCAAACTCGATAAGGACGGCAAGCCGCTGGCGAGTTTCTCGGTGGCGAAATACGGCGTGCAGAAAGCGGCCGACGTCAATGGTTTCGCCGATGCAGGCAACGGTATCGCGCCTGACGGCACGCTGATCAAAAACGATCCAGATGATGCATCGGTCGTCGATGCCCCGGAAAACGAGCAGCAGCGCGTCACACATCTCGTGCAGACGTTCGGACGTGCTGGTGCGGCCAACGCCCGGTATTACGTGATGGACAACGAGCCCAGTCTCTGGCACATGAATCACCGTGATATGCATCCAGACGGTGCGCACGCGAGTGAGGTAGCGAAGAAGGTCGTTGCGTATTCCCGCGCGGTGAAGGCGGCCGACGCCGGTGCGCGCGTCGTGGCGCCAGAGGAGTGGGGGTGGACCGGATTTCACCTCAGCGGCTTCGATCAGCAATATGCGGCCGCGCACGGCTTCAGTCATCTTCCGGACCGCGAACAAGAAACTGCTGGCATAGACTACGTTCCGTGGCTGCTGATGCAATGGAAGCAGGCCGGGCACCCGGTGGACGTGTTCAGCCTGCACTTCTATCCGCAGGAAGGCGAGTTCAACGAGAACAAGGGCGCCGCGGATGCCGATACGCCCACGGTCGAATTGGCGCGAAACCGGTCCACGCGTGATTTATGGGATAGCAATTACAAGGACCCATCCTGGATCAACAGCGTGGTGGCCCTGATTCCGCTGATGCGGCAATGGGTCGACACGTATTACTATCCCGGCACGCCGATCGCGCTGACCGAGTACAACTGGGGCGGCGCCACGACGATGAACGGCGCGACGGCGCAGGCCGACGTGTTGGGGATCTTTGGTCGTGAGGGGTTGGACATCGCCGTTCACTGGGGCGCGTTGACGCCGGACATGCCGGTCTACAAAGCGTTTAAACTATACCGGAACTATGACGGACAGGGATCGGGATTCGGCGATATCAGCATTGCCGATGTGCAGCACAACCCGGATCAGGTATCGTCATTCGCGGCGTTGCGCGATCACGATCGGGTGATGACCGTGATGGTCATCAACAAACAGCGCGGCATGGCGGCCGATGTCCTTATGCCCGTCAGCCACTTCGCGATCAGGGGAAAAGTGGCGGTGTGGCAACTCGCGAACAATGCTATCTCCCGCCTGGACGACATCAATGCGGTCGATGGTCAACTGCAACTGACGCTGCCTGCCCAGACTGTAACCCTGTTGGTATTTCAGGGGGCGGTAACGCGATGACGGCACGACGCGTTGCCGCATCGTGCCATTTTGCCGGCAGCACGCCATACCTGAGGTCGTCTTCCGTTTCATCATCAAGGCAGCGGTATCCACGACCCGGCGCATTTGTTTAGACTAGACCGCCGCCTTACGCAGCTTGCTCTCTGAGACGACTTTCTCGCGCTCACGATCGTAGAGACCTTTCTCGAGCGGTTCCGCGTCAGGCTCACCCAACTGCTGCAGCGGAATGCGATACGTTTCGCGCGCACTCCAGGCAGCAATCGCCGAGAGGATCGTGACCGCCAAGGTAATGCCGCCGATCGTCATGGGAATATTGGCCGATCCGGGGGGCGCCACCATGGCAAACAGCGCAGGCAACAAAGCCGTGATCATGGTGCCGATGTTCTGGCCGATGGCCATCGCGGATACGCGCGAGCGGGCGGGGAACAGTTCCGGATAAAAACTGGGAAATACCGCGTTATAGCCTTGGTAGACGACGCCCCACATCAGGATCGACATGACGAACGCCAGCGGCACGTTGTGAATGCTGATGGCGTACAGATAGGCAAACGACAAAAGACCCGAGCCTACCGCACCGACGGCCAGGGGCAATCGCCGCCCTATGCGGTCCGACAGGTTTCCAACAAACGGAATCAGCAGCACGGCGACGATATTCCCGATGACCGGAATCCACAGATAAACGCTTTTATGGAAGCCGATGCCATACGACGCCTGTACCGCGTAGGCCGCGCCGAAAATGGTTGCCACCACGGGTACGACGTTCATTAGCGCCATGAACACCACGCGAACCATGTCCGCGAAGTTATGTTTAAACGCTTCCTTGACCGGTGATGCGTGCACTTGATTCGATTCGACCTGCTTGGCAAACACCGGCGTTTCCTCTACTTCCCTGCGAATGAAATAGCCCGCAACCAGTACCGCCGCCGACAGGAGAAACGGAATGCGCCATCCCCAGCTGTTGAACGATGCATCGTCCATGAAATAGGCGAGGGGAAGAAACACTGCCGCAGCCATGATCTGACCGGCTTGGACGCCTTGCAGCGTAAAGCTGGAATAGTAGCCTCTGCGTCCGAAAGGCGCGTGTTCGAGAATCATCGAGCTGGCCCCGGATATCTCTCCCGCCACCGCGAACCCCTGCGCCAGACGCACGATCACCAACAGGATGGGTGCGATGACGCCGACTTGGTGATAAGTCGGCAACAGGCCGACCGCCATCGTGGATACGCCCATGATGAACATACATATGAGCAGGACATTCTTGCGGCCGTACCGGTCACCCCAATGCCCGAGAATGAAGGCGCCGATCGGCCGCGCCACATAGCCCACGCCGTATGTCGCGAGCGATGCGACAATGGCCGCCTTCGGGTCGCTGGAGGGAAAAAATAGCTGTGGAAAAACCAATGCCGCGGCTTGCGCGTAGATGAAGAAATCGTAGTATTCGAGGGCCGAGCCGATCCATCCACTGGCTGTTGCGCGCTTTGTCTGATTTCGACTGTGAGCGTCCTGGTCTGCGCCTTGAAGCGGGACGTGTACGGGCTCGTGTGACATGCTGGCTCCTGACGAGGAAGTTGTTTAACGCTGGCATTCTCCGGCCAGCCTCGCTACTTTATTGGGATGATAGTAAGGCGTCAGTAAGGCTCTTCCCGAACGGATGTTTCGCGTTGGATATTGGCATCGTTTCGCGTCTTGTGAAATGGTAATGCATGTATTTAAGATAAAGGATGATCAGTATTTACCCTGATAACGTACCTCACCAAGGAGACGCCATGCGCGGGGTTTCAAATCAATACCGTGCGTCGTCTTCGGCCAAAAAAGAAGAACGGGCATGACGACAAATACCATACGGCCATTATCGCTTGCCGCTTTGACGGTGCTGTCGTTATTGCCGCCCAAGATGGTGGAATGCGCGGCGCTGGCGGGCTATGACTATGTCGGGTTGCGATTGGTGCCGGCGACGGACACCGAGGTACACCACGCTTTTATTGCCGATACGCCGTTGCGCCGTGAAACGCTGGCCTGTATTCGCGATACCGGCGTGCGCGTGCTGGATATCGAGATACTGCGGTTGAAGCCTGACACCCGCGTTACCGACTTCGAATCGTTTTTCGCGGCGGGCGCATTGTTCGGCGCCCAATTCGCGCTGATTGCCGGTAACGATCCCGATGCATCGCGCACGGCGGACAATATCGCCAAAATAGGCGAGTTAGCGGCGAAATATGGCATCAGGCCGTGCATCGAACCGATGCCATGGACCGATATCAAAAGTGTGGTGCAAGGAGGTCGGATCATCGCTGCGAGTAAAAGTACCAACGCCGGCTTGATCGTCGATCCGATCCATTTCGATAGAGCGGCATCGACCCTTGCTGAGCTACGGGCGCTGCCGGTTGACTATTTCCACTACCTGCAACTGTGCGATGCACCGCGCGAACGCCCGGTCGATATGGAAACGATCCTGTTTCAGGCGCGTGCCGCACGCCTGATACCAGGCCAGGGCGGGCTGGATTTGTCAGGCATCCTGCGGGCGCTGCCCGATGGTATTCCGATCAGCCTCGAAGTGCCCATGCTGGAATGGGCGAAGACCGCCAGTGCGCTGGAACGTGCGACCCGGCTACGCGAAGCTACCCGTGCACTGCTCTCGCGGGTCTATAAGGCATGATCGATATATGCCGCGTTGCCATTCAGGTGGGCATGCCGACAGCACCTGTGATTCATCCACGCGAAATAGACCAGTAATGCGCGTTTAATTGCGATGGATTATCGAGGCCCCATAATCCGTCCATTCGCCTTGTCCAGCAATCCTGTTCGCTCCGCTGACGGAGACTTTTTTTGGGGGACGTTTACATGGCCGGTGATACCGCGCAATCGCACCCGCAATACCCTGAGACGCCGTTATTGGCAAAGCCTGGCGGCCATTATAGCCATGTGAGTATCGCAAATGGCTTCGTGTTTGTTTCCGGCCAGTTACCGATTACGACCGCGGGGGAAAAATTGATCGAAGCGCCCTTCGACGTGCAGGCGGAGCAGGTACTGGCCAATGTCGGCAATGCGCTGGCGGCGGCGGGCGTGGGTATGGCGCAACTGGTGCAAGTACGCGTATATCTGGACGACATCGAAAATTGGCCGCGCTTCAACGAAATCTACGCGCGGTGGGCGGGCAATGCGCGGCCGGCACGCGCGATCGTACCCACCGGCCCGCTGCACTTCGGGTTCAAGATTGAAGTCGAAGTGACGGCAGTCAGTCGATAGCCCACGGCCCGGCGATGTGAGTGGATCACGTCAATAGTCACGCGTCCAGCATGCGCCATGGCGCGACGAGGAGAAGCACGCAGCAACGCGGTTACTTGACCGATACGGTCGTACCGGCTGGCAAAGCTACGGCAGTCACGGCATTCTTGGCGCTCCCACTCACGATTCGATCGCTATAGGTCAGGTAGACCAAGGTATTGCGCTTCTCATCGACGATGCGGACTACATGCAGGGTTTTAAAGATAAGGGAGAGACGATCCGAGAAGATCGTGTCCTTCTGCTTGAGGGGACCGGCAATACTGATCGGTCCGACTTGACGGCAAGCAATGGAGGCCTCGGTCGGGTCCTCGGCGATCCCCAGCGTTCCCTTGACCCCCCCTTTTCTTGCGCGGGAGACGTAGCATGTCACGCCTTTGACATCGGGGTCATCGTAGGCCTCTACAGTGACGCGATCCGATCCGGTCAAATGGAAATTGGTATTGACGCTGGCAATTTCCTCGGCGCCTGCCGTGTGCGTCCAACTGAACGCTGCAAAAAGGATGCCGGCGAGCGTCATGCAACGTGCGTTCATATTCGTGTTCCGGTGCGGTTTGGGTGGTCATGCAACGCGTTAGCGTAGCATTGGACGGTGGCGTGTGTACGACGGCACCGTCGAGCATATCGCGGCGACGGTAAGTCGTTCTTTACAGATACGAATGCTTCGCATTACATTATTGTTTTCTGGCATGTGCGACACGCTTGTGTCAGCGACCGGAGTAGACACGACATTGCCGCACCAAACACGCGCAGCGCGCCGGGTAGGTTCGTATTCCACGTGACGCCGCGTGATACCTTTATGTCGATCGCCCCATCGCTCGATGCCCGTACGAGTCTCCCCGGCCTGAATTTGGAGTCTTGAACAATGCGCACTGATAGCAACAAGGTCACCGATAGGTACGGGGCGTCTGATAAAGGGCGTCGATGCTATCTGGCGACCCTTGCTGTTGGCAAGGGCATCCGACCGGCGCGTGTTGTGGCGATTGGTGACGCAGTTTGCGAATGCGTTCACGTGCTGACCGCGCGCTCCGATGCGCAATGGCGGCAAACTCAACATGTGGTGCAAGATGGATTGCCGCGTGTCGGGGCGCGCCTTGTCCGTGCATCGTTCGTCATGGCGAATCGTGGCGGTGTGCAGACACCCGCAGGTTGCGGTCAACGCGTGTCGGTCTTCGATATGTTGTTCCCGCTCGGTTTCGGTCCACGGTTGCCGCAGGCAGCCAGATTATTGGCTGAGGGTTTGTATCTTGAATAGTCTGCCAGGGGCGGACCGGATGCGTCGCTTGCTCTGTTCGCGCGGGCGTCATACCCGTGGCGGGCCTGATGGCACACGGTCTGTTGCTGTACGGCATCGTCCCGGATGGCCATTGCCGGTTCTGGCGTTTCTGCTATTTGGCGTGGTGGTGTGCGCACTCTGCGTCGGAGCATATCCGATACCGCTTCACACGCTTGCGGCCATCGCGTTTGGGCGTGATACCGGTGACATGATGGCGCGTGCGGTGGCATGGGATATTCGGCTGCCACGGGTGCTCGCCGGGATTGTTGGCGGCGCGACGCTCGGGGCCGCTGGATGCGCGATGCAGGCCTTGTTCCGCAACCCGTTGGCGGACCCTGGCCTGATCGGGGTGTCCAGCGGTGCGGCGTTGGGGGCCTCGGCCGCGATCGTGCTATTTCCTGCCTCCGGTACGGTTCTCGTCATGGCATGGCAAGTCGCGGTGTTGCCATTGGGGGCGTTTGCCGGCGCATTGGTCGTGGTGGCGCTCGTATATCGGCTAGGCGCCGTCGGGGGCGCCTTGGTCGTTCAGTGGCTACTGCTGGCAGGGATTGCGGTGAATGCAATGGTAGGCGCGGTGATCGGGCTACTTGGCTACGTTGCCACCGATGCACAATTGCGTTCGCTGACTTTCTGGAGCCTTGGTAGTCTGGCTTCGGGAGGCTGGTCGATGCTAGGCGCAATGCTTGTGCCGGCATTTTTAGGCTGGGGCCTGCTATTGCGTCATCGGCACGCGTTGACGGTATTTCAGCTTGGCGAAGCGGATGCGCAGGCGGTGGGTATCGACGTGCGGCGCGTAAAACGGGATGCGCTGCTCGCCACGGCGTTGTGCGTGGGTGGGGTGGTATGTCAGACAGGCGTGATTGGCTTTATCGGCTTGGTCGCGCCACATTGCTTGCGCTTGCTGTGCGGCCCGGATCTACGTCGCGTACTGCCCGGTGCGATGTTGTTGGGCGCCTTGCTCGTGGTGTCCGCCGATTTGCTCGCTCGTACCATCGCCGCGCCGGCCGATATCCCCATCGGAATATTGACGGCATTGATTGGCGCGCCATTTTTCATGAGCTTGCTGTTGCGTCGAAAGCGGATGGCGGGTTTCTAGCCGCGATCGAGGAGGGGGGATGTTGACTGTGGAAATGCTGTCACTGACTGTGGCGGGGCGCGCGTCGGATTCACCGAGAATGCTCTTGAACGCGATTGATCTTCAGATTCGTCCGGGCGAGATGTTGATGCTGATGGGCGAGAACGGCAGCGGGAAGTCGACGTTGCTGGCCTGCCTTGCGGGACAGCAAGTCGGGTTGACCGCATCGTCTGGAGCGTGGCAGCAGCGCGGGGCGGTTTGCCTCGATGGCGTGCCCGTCCTGGACATCCCGCCGATGGCCCTGGCACGGCGCCGTGCCTGGATGCGCCAGTCGACTTCCATCAGCTTTGGCTTCTCAACGGACGAGGTGGTCGAGCTGGGCCGCTTCGGCCAAGGCACGCATGCGCGCAATCGGACAATTGCACTCGAAGCGCTCGCGTTGTCTGGTGCGTCGGATCTTGTTGGACGCGACGTGATGACCTTGTCCGGCGGAGAACTGGCGCGTGTGCAATTTGCCCGCGCCTTGGCACAGCTATGGCCTGATTCACCCGATGGCGAGCTTTTTCACGAGCACGTTAATAAGGGGAGGTCGCGGCACTTCCATGACGCAATGGCTCGAGAGACTGTATCCAGCACGGCATTGCCGCCGCATGGAGAGGCGCGTTATCTATTGTTGGACGAACCAACAGCCGCCATGGATTTACGGCACCAGCAGCATGTCCTGGGTGCCGTTCGGCGCTTGTCGCGCGAATGGGGCATCGGGGTGGTCGCGATCGTGCATGATCCCAACCTCGCCCTGGCCTACGCGGACCGCGTGGTCATGCTGAAAATGGGGCAACTTCTGGCCGACGTTCCGATTGATGCACTAGACGCAGCGCTTTTGCAACGCTGCTTCGATGTTCCTATGTCTTTTGTCGATGGCCCTTTCGGGCGACGTGCATTGATGGCGTAGTGAAGCGATCAACGCACGTAAGGTGGCCACCGTTCATATTACCGGTGACATCGTGCGATCAGCGGCAACGGCGGACCCAATGGTGGTGCACGATAAAGCGTTTGCAGACCAAGTGATGCGGATGGTGGTGCGGCGGCGGTGCGGCGAAGGCCGCGCTGACGGTTGCCATCCCGCCCAAGGCGAGCAGCGTGGAGCAGATGATCTTCTTCATGGTGTGTTTGTTTTTGTAGATGAAATGTCGTTGTCGATGAATCACGCCGGTAGCACAAAACCGAAGTGATGAAGGGAAAGGACATCATCGAAATGATGCCTGTCACCACCACGATCACGCCGTGTGTAGCGGTGCCTGGTGAACATCCTATCAGCATGCGGCCGCTTGCGCGGGGCCCGCATCAATCAGAACCACGCGAAGAAACGGCGATCGTTACAAAAGCCGCTTTCCCTCACCTTTTGTTTCATAAAAGGCACCCTTGAAATAATCGACAGTTTTGAAAGTTTCGCGGCGACGAGTGTCGGCAATTCGCACGCTCACGCCGAAAGAGCCTTTTTTCCGGTGTCATTTCACCGCACGTTGCACTACCATGGGCGTTCCAGTTTGCCGCGGCGCCCGGGCGACCGCATGTTCTCGCTGTGTGTCGTGCGGGGATGGAAATGTCGCGGCGGGCATTGTGTTTACTTGATCGGTCGCCGTCGCGGCATTTGTCCATGTCTGGTTTGCGTCCCCCTGTCCAACCGCCTTATCCGGCGACACCCTCGCATGATCCCTCTCGCGGTAGCGGTCCGCCATCGTCGCGTCCTCCACGTTCGGAGCCGCCTACCCTGCTGGGGCTATTTCTCATATTTAGCCGGATTGGTTTGACCAGCTTCGGTGGCGGGCTGAGCGGTTGGTTGTTGCGTGAATTCGTCCAGGATCGCGATTGGATCAGCGAAGAAGACTTTCTCAATGGGCTGTCCATTTCGCAAGCGCTGCCCGGTGTCAACGTCAAGAACATGGCGATCTGGATTGGTCATCGCTTGCTGGGCTGGCGTGGGGCGGTGCTGGCCGTTTCCGGCATCATCGTGCCGCCCGCGATTTTCATTATCGTTCTGGCCTCCTTCTTGACGGCGTTTATTCATTACACGCCTGTCCATGTATTGCTGGCTGGCGCGGCGGCCGCCGCTACGGGACTGTCGCTCTCGATCGGCATCACGACAGCGCGGCGCGTGCGCCGGAAGCCTGTGCCGTTGGCTTTTCTTGCGGTAACGTTTATCGCCGTCGGTATCTTGCGGCTGCCGCTGTTCTGTGTGGTGGTGGTGGCAGGTGGCTTGAGTGTCGGCTTTGAATATGGCATGCTGCGTCGCGCTGCGCCAAAGGAGGAGCGCGAATGAGCCTGTCTTCCAAAACATTGTGGCAACTCGCCGCGGTGTTCGCACCGTTGTCCCTTGCGACCATCGGCGGCGGACAAGCGATCATCGCGGATATTCAACGTCAGGTCGTGGACGTTCACGGTTGGCTGACGCATGCGCAATTCGCCGTCGATTTCGCCATCTCGCGTATGGCGCCCGGTCCAGGTTCATTGCTTGCGACGCTGATCGGTTGGCAAATCGCGGGCTTCTGGGGCGCGGTGGTCGCGACGATGGCGTTGCTGGCGCCGACGGGTCTGCTTGTCTATGGTCTGACCCATGTCTGGGCGCGTTATCGCGGTGCGCTGTTTCTCAGCGCGTTGGAGCGCGGTTTGCGGCCCGTGGCGGCTGGCATGATCCTGGCGGCCGGTTGGGTTTTGCTGACAACGTTGGATGGCGGGGCGGCAGCCAAGGTCATCGCGCTCTGTGCTACCGTCATGTTGCTCCTGTCGCGTATCAATCCCCTGCTATTGCTTTTGATGGGTGCGGTGCTGCTATTGGGCGTCCATACGCTAGGTGGCGTCGTCTCACTGCCGGCCTTATGGCAGGTGCGGTTGAGCTAGCGGGAGGATCTCGGCGGATCACCACCGAACGTCGTATTTATGAGACTTTAGCAATAGACTAATCCGTCTCGTGATCAAAGCATTTCGTCGGACGGGGCAATGGGCTAAGATGAGCGTCGCTTCTGGATGGACGGGGGGATGGATGACGACAACGAAGCGGATCGTGCAGACGCAGCAGGACTTCTTGTTGGCCGCAATGGCGACGCTGGGGATGACGCGAACCGAATTTGCAAAACGGCTGAGCGTGGCTGACAAGACTCTGGAGAAATGGCTCGCGCCCACGGGCGGGGCAGATTTTACGGCGCTACCGGACGTCGTCTGGACCTTCGTGCGCGAGATTCTGGCCTGGTCTGAGAAAAAGGGGTGATCGCTCGAACCCGGGCGTGCTCACGCCACATGACTTGCCTGGATGGCAAGGTGCCTGCATAGCCTTCCCCTGTCTGTTACTACGCATCCTTGCGATAGCGCACCTTTCGTAGTGCGTTACCATTGCTTGCGGCATCGCTCCCCTAGAATGAGGTTTCAGATGAAGTACTTGTCGGCAATCGGTGCCTATCCCGCGCTTGCGCTTGCTATTGCGGCGGAAGTCTTCGGCACATCGATGCTGAAGATGTCCGATAGTTTCACGCGCGTCGTGCCAACGGTGCTGACGTTCACCGGTTATGCGATAGCGTTCTATTTCATGTCGCTGTCGATGCGCACGGTGCCGATAGGGATCATCTATGCAATATGGTCGGGCGCCGGCATTGTGCTCATATCGCTGATCGGTTGGGTCGCCTTCGGGCAGCGACTGGACATCCCGGCCATAATCGGCATTGGTCTTATTGTCGCCGGCGTTGTTGTTCTCAATCTCTTCTCGAAGTCTGCCGCGCATTGACGGCGTTGTACTATCGCGGTGCCGTCAAATGACGCGCATGGTGACCATGCGGCAGCGCGCCGTCATCCAAGTGAAAATGGTCCGCCCTTATCGAGGGCCCGACGATACGCCTCGCGACTTTCGACGCGATTGACGAATGCGTCGATATGCGGCCACCGTGCCAAGCCGACGCGACCTTTCGCGGCTTGCAGCGGAAAACTCATCTGGAAGTCGGCGCCACTGAGCGTGTCTCCCAGGAACCAATCGCGCTCTTTCAAGTGCGCATCGACATAATCCAGTTGCCGCACGAGTTGCGGCTCGCCAAAATTGGCCTGTGCTTTATGCGCGATACCTTTGATAAGCGGCTTGACAAAGAACGGCGCAGGCGATTGCGCGATCCGTGTGAAGACCAGCTTCAGCAGCAACAGCGGCATCAATGACCCCTCTGCGTAATACAGCCAATACGATTGATCGAGGCGCGCATCGGTGCCCGGGACGGGACCGAAGCGACCGTCACCGTAGTGATCGATCAAATACTCGATGATCACGGCAGACTCCGCGAGCAGCCGATCGCCATCCTCCAATACCGGTGATTTACCCAGAGGGTGCACGGCTGCAAGTTCCGGCGGTGCCAACATGGTGCGCGGATCGCGAGTGTAAAGCTGGAGCCTGTACGGCACGCCCAGTTCTTCCAACAGCCATAAAACGCGTTGCGAGCGTGAATTGTTCAAATGATGCAAGGTCAGCATGGACGTCTCCTTGACACTAGCGGGCGGTACGAGTGGTCTGTGATGTAATGGTTATTCAGCGGCCGTGGGGATCCCGTTGGCTTGCCGCCATGCGGTTCATCGCCAAAAATACGGGGTGCGCCGGACCCTCATCTCTTGTTGCTCGACTACTTTTCAATCCGGCGATCTCCTTCCGACAACGGAAAATAGGGCATAGGTCAGCCGATGTCGATTACATCGGCGGCATCTGCTGTAGGGGATAACCACAGTTTCCATGCGGCGGCCAATTGCGGACTCATGATGCTGGAGAACTCCTGCTAATGGAAAAAATTGCGCCCTGCGATCGAGAAACGATTTCCGAGTGGCATGGGCATGCAAAGAAAGCAGTGTCCTCGGGACCTACAAGGTGACGCAGGATGTATCACGATACAGCAATAAAACGCTTTTCGACACGCGCGGCAAGTAGTGAGAGGTCATTCCGTGTTTCCCGACGGTGGTGTTCGAGGCATGAAACCGGGGCGATTGCTTGTTGCCATAGCGAATATTCGGTGCGACAGATTGTCCAGTGCCTCCGTCGTCGAGTATATGCGACAAGGGGCGCGCACCTCTGCGAAACGTGCATTCAATGCTCGGCCAACCATGCGAAATCGCCTAATGTGATGCGTTACGACCCGTGTTTTACGCTTCTGAAACGAAATTTAATGAAATATCGCTGCCAGAATGCATCAAACACGTTATAAAGGCATCACAAACACGTCACAAACGCGTTTGGTATCGATACAATAGGCGATCGCCGCAAGGGTCGGCGACACAATAACGGTCGACAACTGGAGAGTCGAATGGCAACAGCAAAGAAGGCAGCGGCAAAGAAGGTCGCAGCTAAGAAGGCGCCGGCAGCTAAGAAGGCCGTAGCGACGAAGAAGGTTGCAGCAAAGACGTCGGGCGCTGCGCCGATCAAGGACACCTTCACCAAGGTGACGTTGGCAACGCATCTGGCTGAGGTTTCCCAAGTGGAGCCGAAGCAGGTCAAGGCCGTCTTGGCAGCACTGGAAGCCACGATCCTCGGCGCTGTCCACAAGAAAGGCGTGCGTGAATTCACGCAGCCTGGCCTGCTGAAGCTGACGGTGCAAGACGTTCCGGCCAAGAAGAAGCGCGTTGGCAAGGACCCGTTCACCGGCGAAATGCGCGAGTTCGCGGCCAAGCCGGCATCGGTGCGTATCAAGGTTCGTGCACTGAAGAAGCTGAAGGACGCCGCGCTGTAATCCAGCCGCGTTGACAACCTTCGGGCAGGCTCGCGCCGTCAGGGCAGGTCTGCTGAAAAAAGCGCTGCATCGAGAGAGGTGGCGCTTTTTTTATTGCCAGCGAGGCCGCTACGAAGCCGACCGACCGCGCGGATCATTCGCTTGTTTTTTCCGGGGCCAATTCAGTGACCGGCTCGGCTTGTGCCGCCAGTTGCTTCGCGCGCTGGTAATCCGTTTTGCCAGTGCCGAGCGTCGGTAGCTTGTGCAGATGAATAATGCGTCGCGGTAGTGCCAGTTCGCTGACCTGACGTTGCTGGAACCACTGCAGCAGCGCGTCGCGCCTGGCATCCTCGCGTGTGGTCAATAACACGATTTGTTCGCCCTTTCGTGAATCCGGCAGACTGACCGCGGCATGTTGCTGGTCGGGCCAGAGCGCCGATATCGTCGATTCAACGGCCGTCAGTGAGACCATTTCTCCGGCAATCTTCGCGAAGCGCTTCTGCCGCCCTTGAATTGTCACGTAACCATGCTCGTCGATCGAGACGATATCGCCGGTGTCATACCATCCATCGGGCGGTGCTTGCAGCACGCCGGGCGCATCGGCCTTCATATAGCCCTTCATCACGTTCGGGCCTTTCACAAACAGCAAGCCGGCGTTATCGATACCAGGGACTGCCTCGAGACGGCTGGCAATACCCGGCAGCAAGCGGCCGACGGTGCCCGGTCGATTCTGCATCGGAGTATTGAGGCTGATGACCGGGGACATTTCCGTGGCGCCGTACCCTTCGAAAATCCGCACACCATATTTGTCCGCATAAACCCGACGCGTGTCTTCACGCAATTTTTCCGCGCCCGCAAAGATATAGCGGATGCTGTGCAGGTCGTATGGATGAGCGGCACGCGCGTACGCGGACAGGAATGTATCGGTGCCAAACATGATCGTCGCATTTGTGTCATAAATCAGTTCCGGCACGATCCGGTAATGCAGTGGCGATGGGTAGTAGAACGCCTTGATACCCGACAGAATTGGCAGCAGGGTGCCACCGGTGAGGCCGAAGGAATGAAACATCGGCAAGACGTTCAGCACGATATCCTGAGGCCCGAAGTCGACGCGGCTGGCAATTTGGCCGCAATTTGCCAGAATATTGTGGTGGCTCAGGACGACGCCCTTCGGGCTGCCCTCGGAGCCAGACGTGTACAGGATGACCGCGGTGGTGTCGGCCAACGCATGGTTGCTGGGCGCATCGTCATCGGTGGTCGGTTTTGCCACGTATCCCGCGCCGCGTAGATTGCGTGCATACGCCCAATGGGGGAAGCGCGACGCCAGCAGGCCATACGCCTTGTCATGCCAGCGCACGGTGGTCGGCAAATCTTCGAGATAGACGATCTTCACGCCAGCGGCGACAAGCGCATCGATTATCGCTTCGAGCTTCGCCATGGTTACGAAACGGCGCGATGTGAGCACGGTCTCCAGCTTCGCCGTGTTGCAGGCTTGCGCGGTTTGCGCCGCCCCGTTGGTGAAGTTCAACATGGCCGGCGCGCGACCGATCGACTGTAGCGCGAAGAAGACGACGCTGGCGGCCACCGTATTTGGCAGCATGACGCCGACCGGTTCGAGGGACACGGTGTGCTCCCCGGTTTGCGCCGCATCGGCAGGTTCAAGATGACCACGCAAAAGCACGCGCCCCAGGGTGAATACGCGAAGCAGGAAAGCGCCATAGCGGAGCGGCTTGCGTTCGATATCCTCGACAATGGGGCGGTGACGGCCATGCACCTCGCTGGCGCTGAGCAGTGCCTGGAACAGTGTCTTGTGCGTGCCCGCGCTCCGAAACATCATTTCCGACATTACGTCATATAGTTGCGCGCTGGCCATCTGGCGCCGCGCGCGCCCCTTGATGTCGTCAGGTATCGCGAACCGTTGTGGTGGCAGTACCGTCATCGTAATGCGTGGGAACCACCGGATGCGCACCTTGCCGCGGAGCCGCGAGAACGGTGAATATTGCGCCCCATCGATTCGGATCGGCAACAGTTGCGCATCCGAGCGATCGGCGATCATGCCTGGTCCTTCGTAAATCTTCATCAGCGCACCGGTCACCGTCAAACGACCCTCGGGGAAGATCATGCACTTCTCGTCGCGCTTGAGCAGGTCGATCAAGGACTTGGCGGCCAACGGATTTGTCGGATCGAGCGGGAAGGCATTGACAAGTGCCATCACCGGCTTCATCCACCATTGACGCGCGACATGCGTGTTGACGGCAAAGTGCAGTTTTTCAGGCAGGAACGCGGCAATCAGTACCGCGTCGAGGAACGACGTGTGATTGGCGACGATCAGCACGCGGCTGCCGGCGTCTGTGTAGCGCTCCGGATGACGCAATTCGACGTGATACAGCAGCGTCAGTACGGAACGGAGCACCGAGCGCACCAATGCGTCCGGTAGCAGGCGGCAGATATAAAGTGCCACCGCACCATTCGCCACCGCTACACTCAGGAAGATTTCCGGGATAGTGAAGTGCAGCGCCAGCATGACGATGGTCAGGAGAGCGGATACCACCATGAACAGCGCATTCATCACGTTGTTTGAGGCGATCACCCGCGCACGGTGCGCGGGCGGGCTGCGATGCTGCATGATCGCGTACAACGGCACGATATAGATGCCGCCGCATATGGCCATGCCGCCGAGATCGAACAGCACGCGCCAGTTGGCGGGCACGCTCAGGAACGTTCGCAGCGATTGCAGCGACTCCGTCGTGGCCGCAGTCGCGACGACAGCCGTTGCGTGTTGGCTGGCAAAGTAGAGGTCGATGCCGAACAGCGTCAGACCGAGCGCCGCCAGGGGTACATACGTTGCCTGCACCTCGCCGCGCAACAACCTATCGCAGGCGTACGAGCCCAGACCGACGCCTACCGAGAACACCGTCAGCAACAAGGTGACCACGGCTGGGTCTGCATGCAATACGTCTTTTACGTAGGGAGCGAATTGAGCCAGCAGCGTTGCGCCTACGAACCAGAACCACGAACTGCCCAGAATGCATCGCTTGATCGCTTTGTCCTGGAAGCTTTGCGAGACGATCAGGATCGTTTCTCTGAACAGGTTGCGATTGATCCGTAGCGAGGGGTCACTCGGCGTCGCGGCGGCGATGTGCCGGCTGCTCAGATAGCCAATGACGGCCACCGCGACCAAGGCGATGCAGACAAGGGTTTCGCCGTTCGCACGCAAGACCAATGCGCCTCCGGCAATCGTGCCCATCAAAATGGCAAGGAATGTTCCGGCTTCAACGAGCGCGTTGCCTTCGAGTAATTCCTCGGGCTTCAGTTGCTGTGGCAGTAGCGCATATTTAATCGGCCCGAAGAAGGTCGAATGCACGCCCATGCCCGCGAGGGCCGCCAGCAGGATGCCGATGCTATGCAGATAGAAGCCGGCGACAGCCACCGCCATAATCCCGATTTCGACCAGCTTGATCACCCGGGTCATCGCCGCGCGATCGTATTTGTCGGCCATCTGGCCCGCCATCGCGGAAAACAGGAAAAAGGGCAGAACGAACAGGCCGCCCGCGACGGTTACAAGCCATTGCGCGTCATGCGCACCGGTTGCCATCCGGTACGTAATCAGCATGATCATTGCATTTTTCAGCAAATTATCATTCAGCGCGCCGCAGAACTGCGTAACGAACAGCGGCAAAAAGCGCTTGGTGCGAAACAATGACATTGCAATGCCTCTTATTAATAGTTTGCCGCGCGGGCAGACTGACTAGTCGATGCTGCGCAGTATGCCTTCACCACTTTGGGATTGGTTAAGAATAATGAATGGCGTGCTTGATGGTGACGCGCGTGGCAAGCAACTGGCGCTGTCGCCGGGGAGCGCGCGGGCCTTTATGTCGACTTGCCGAATGGGGGGAGCCGACGGTGTGTCGCGCGCCGCGGCGTTGAGCGTCAATTCAAGGCAGCGTAGACGGCGTCCCGTATGTCGATGGTCAAACGCCCGTTCATTCCTTCATAGGCCGTATTGGTCATCACCAGCACGATCAAGTCATGCACCGGATCGATAAACCAGTGGTGTCCGTAGACGCCGCCCCAGGAAAGCGTGCCCGGACTTTGCGGCGTTTCAGCCAGGATCGGGTCGACGAGAACGCCCGCGCCAAAGCCAAAGCCCCAGCCGGGGCCGCGCGATGCAACGTCGATGCCGCAAAGATCGCCACAACGCATGGGTGCGATAGGCGGCGATAACCAGGCGGGATCGGCGGCTCGCAGCGATTCCAGCAACGTCAGCACGTCGGCTGCGCTGCCGGACATGCCGGCGCCCGCCGATGGATATGCATGGGGATTCGTGATGCGTGATGGCGCGAAGCGAACGCCTTGTTCTGGCGCATCGTCGAAGGGTAACCATAAACCATCCGGTATCGGGAACGTGCCGTCCGGTCCATTCGCGTAAGCGGCCGTCAAGCGGTGTTCTCGACCCGCGTCAACGCCGAAGCCGATGTCTTTCAATCGAAGGGGGTAGCCCACCAGCTTGTCGATCGCCGCAGGCAACGGCATGTCCATCGCCCGTGCCAATACAGCGCCAAGGACATCGATCGCCAGCGAGTAGGCCCAGCCATGGCTAGGCGCATACGTCAGCGGTACCTGGGCCAGACGTTGAAGATTGGTTTCGAGATCACAGTCGGCCAGGTCCAGCCCATCGGAGACCCCGTGTTGCTGATACGAGCCGTTCTTTTCCTGTGAAAGGCCGTACCCCAAGCCCGCGGTATGCGTCAACAAATGGTAGACATTGATTCGTGCCGTTGTGCCATCGGGTCGTAATGGCGTGAAGAAGGGCAACCACCGTGTGACCGGTGCGTCCATCGCCACGATACCTGCCGCGACAGCGCGCAACGCGGCGACGGTAACGAAGGGCTTCGACACGGAGGCGAGCCGGAATATGCTGTCCCACTGCATCCGACGTTGTGCCTCGCGATTTGCCCAGCCGGCGGCGCGGCGATAGCGCGCAATGCCGTGTTGCGTCACGCAGACGACCGCGCCCACGACGCGATCGTCGTGCAACGCCGCGTCGATCGCGTCATCGAGTCCTTGCCGCAATGGCACTTCATGCAGGTCGGTCATCCCGGATGCTCCTAGTGAATCGCGCTTGCTCAGCGCTTCAGCAGTTTATCCAGCGCATGGATCTGCGCCGTGCAGGCTGCGTAAGCGGTCTCTTCGATACCGCGATATAGCGCGACGATCGATTCCCCCACGGGCGTCAGCACGCAGCCGCCACCACGTTGACCTCCCATTTCAGCATGGGTGGCCGGCATCTCCAGTGATCGGTTCAACTCGTCGATCAACATCCATGCGCGACGATAGGACATATTGAGATGCCGTGCGGCGGCGGAGATCGATCCTTTTTCGCGAACGGCCTCGAGCAACGCGACCTTGCCAGGACCAATGGCGATACTGCCGTCGTGATGGATGCGCATGCGAAAGCGTACGTGCGGGTCGATTGCCTGCGATGGCATGGCGTCATCGGTGGCCCGGGCATCGCGGTCGTCCGCAGCGCGGCGGTGCTTACCCGAGGTCGCCGAATGATCAGCGCTCGCGTTGGCAGTGCGCGCATCGCCTTGCGGGCCGGCGCGTGGAGAGGGCGATGCGGAATCGGACGTGGAAGCGCTCATGGCGGCAGCATACCATGCATGCGCGGAGCTGGCAGGCGCGCGCAGGCAAGCACGGCGACATCTGTATCCATGCCCGCAATGTCCCGTTTTGTCCGCTGTCGCAGGTCGCGTGATATGACTGCTTGTATTCGCCGATCGTGAATGTCATGGCCGTTATTCGCCGCAATTTAGGCTTCCCCTGCGCACATGCGCATGCGTGCCAGCACATCATGGCAGTCTTCCTCGAAGGCTTTTATCGTGTCCGGCGCGGATGACATTTCCCCAGCGTTTCCACTGACCGAAGCTTGTCTAGCAAATTGATCTGCGCTGGGTTGGTCGCACAGCGGGCGATGATTTGTGAGACGTTCTGTCTGGTAGTGCCGAAACTCGCGCGCGACGTTCGGCTAACGCGAACGCGAGGTTCCCATAGCGAAAAAAACGGCCGAGGTCGTGCACTCTGGGTTTCCGGATAAGTGCCGTTGGCGCGCCCCGTGCCGAATACCGTCAATCAACCGATCGATGGCTACCGAACCCGTGCAAACAGCGGTGACGCGAGACTCGCTGCGGCGAGTTCATTCGCGGCTGCGACCAATGGTTGTCCCAGCTCCGCCATCCGCTTCTCGGTAAGGCGAACCAGGGGGCCTGTGATACTGATCACACCGATTGCCGGATAGCCTCGACGCTGTACCGGCGCCGCCATCGCCGTCATTCCAGGCGCGAATACCTCGTTGATGGTGGCGTAGCCCCGGTCCCTTGCCGCGTGGACAAAGGCGAGCAATCCATTGATCGTCGTCGGGGCTTTCGGCCCGTACTGTTTTGGCGAGCCAAAACCTTGGCGCGTAACCAATGCCAGGGCGCGCTCATCGGTCATCGTCATCATCCATGCATATCCTGTCGCACTGCACGACAGGACCGTATCATCCATACCCATGTCGGGATCGTAACGCAGCCCCTTCAGCGCACCTTGCGCCTTCGCCACCCATGTAATGCGGTCGCCGTCGACGATGGACAATCGGACCAATTCGCCTGATTTTTCCGCAAGTCGGTCGAGAATGGTTTGCGCGATATCGACGATCCCCGACGTGGCGAGGTAACCGAGCCCGAGTCCGACCAGTTTCGTCGTCAGTACATAGTCTCCGTGTTCGCGTATTTGCCCCACATAGCCGCATTGCTTCAGATCCGCCAACAGCCGGTGGCAGGCACTGCGTGGAATGTCGAGTTGGTCCGAAATCAATGCCAACGGCGTTCCTTCCATCTGGGTTGCCAGGAATTCCAGAATGGCCATGGTTCGATCTGTCACGCTAGGCATGGTGCGCAACTCCTCTATGTCGGCACGCTTTATCATCATTTCACAATGCGGTATGAAATTCCACCTTGGAACACCGTCCTGAGCGTGCTGTTACGCTTTGCTCCAACTCGTGACGCGATGCACCAAGGTGGCGTGACGGGTAAATACAGCGCGACGCAGGACGTGGCGTCGACATACACCATTCCCGGTAGTTATTGCTTTTGCAATGATCGACGGAGGAGACACGATGAACACGCGTGTGCATGCACCCGAGCACCAGGCGATGCGCACCCGTGCAGTAACGTCGGCCGCCGTTGGCACGGCGCTCGAATGGTTTGACTTCACGCTTTATGGCGCCTTGGCCGCGACGGTACTTCCGACATTGTTTTTTCCGGCGATGGACCCGACATCGGCGTTACTCGCGTCGCTTGCGACATTCGGCGTCGGGCTCGCCGCACGACCACTGGGTGCGATCATCTGCGAACATCTGTGCGATCGTCGGGGCGCTTACCGGGGGCATGTTGAGCGACCGTATCGGACGCCGGAAGGCGCTTGCATTGGGGTCGTGCATGACGTTGTTGATGCTCTTTGCGTACTTTCAGATCCTCGATACAAGGCACTTCTTCTTCTTGCTGCTTGCGATGGGATTCTTTCTCGGTTTTACGCAATTTCAGAGCGGCATTCAGCCGGTTGCATTTGCCGAGGCTTTTCCAACGAATGTGCGGTATTCAGGTTCGGCGCTTGCCTATACGGGGGCGAACTTGATCGCCGGTGGTCCCATGCCCGTGCTGGCGGTCTGGTTGTTTGCGGTCTGCAATGGATCGCCATGGGGTGTGGTGGCGGTTTGCGTCGTGCTGAACGTCATCTCTCTCGTCGCTATTCTTACGGCGCCGGAGACCCTGGGCATCGATATGAACCGCGCTGATTCCAAGGTGGCGGTGATGGGTTCCTCGGCGCACGACGCGATCCAGTCCCACTCTCATTGATACGCAGGAAAAAAGATGAAACCTCGGGTATATGTGCTGAATGGTTCGAATCTCAACATGCTTGGAAAGCGCGAGCCGCATTTGTACGGTACGACGACGCTGGCGGAAGTAAAAGCGCGGACCGAGGCGCTTGCGCGCGAACTTGACCTGCAGTGCGACTTTCGACAAACAAATCACGAAGGCGTGATGGTCGACTGGCTGCAGGAAGCGTTTGAAGCCGACGCTGCCGTTATCATCAATCCAGCTGGATTTTCGTTCTCGCCCATTCCGGTGCTGGATGCCGTCAAGCTGATCCGCCGACCCGTGATTGAGGTGCACATCACCAACATCCACCAGCGGGATGAGCCGTATCGACATTCCCTTATCTCACTTGCCGCCCGCGGCGTCATATGCGGACTGGGGACCGACGGCTATTTGCTGGCGATGCGTGCCGTTTCAACCGCTTTGCACGTTTCACGAGGCTGAGGGCGAAGTTTAGTAAAGATAGGGGCGGGCTATTCCGTTTGCGTGCCGGATCATGGTGTGTCACGACGCAAGGCGTGACGCAATATGATCAGATATTGGCCGACCGCATGTGCACGGCCTTTTCTGTTTTGATCCATCGCGCTGAAAGTTACGGTTCGGGAACGGTCCGTGCGATATGAGCGTACCACTTTACACAGTAGCCAGACGTAGGCTGCGTACGCCAGGCTGACGCCTGAGACCGGCGAAGCGCGTTACGCGCTCGCTTCCCTCTAACGGTAGTTGGTGTCGCGAGCATGCAACGCCAACGCCTTTGAAAGGAGTGTCTCCATGTTCATGCACAACAAACGTCTGCAATACACGGTACGGGTTGCAGGCGCAAATCCGGGTTTGGCAAATCTCTTGCTGGAGCAGTTCGGTGGCCCGCAAGGTGAACTTGCGGCGGCGTGCCGTTATTTCACGCAAGCGGTGGGAGAGGACGATCCGGGTCGAAAAGATCTGCTTTTTGATATCGCAACAGAAGAACTCAGCCACCTTGAGATTATCGGCTCGATGGTTGCGATGTTGAATAAAGGCGCAAAAGGCCAGCTTGCCGAGGGCGTGGAAGAAGAAGCGACGCTTTATCGCGCCATGACGGGCGGCGGTAATGATTCACATATTACGTCCTTGCTTTACGGTGGCGGTCCTGCACTTACCAACTCGGCTGGCACACCATGGACAGCGGCGTATGTCGATACGATAGGTGAGCCCACGGCGGATCTCCGCTCGAATATCGCGGCGGAAGCGCGTGCGAAGATTATTTACGAGCGGCTGATCAATGTCACGGATGATGCGGGTGTGAAGGATGCCTTGGGTTTCTTGATGACGCGCGAAATTGCGCATCAGAAGTCCTTCGAAAAAGCCTTGCATTCGATTCAGCCGAATTTCCCGCAAGGAAAGTTGCCCGGCAAACCAGAGTTCACGAGCGTCTACTACAACATGTCATCGGAGGATGACGTGCGGGGTCCATGGAATTCGGGAGGGGATTGGGAGTTCGTGGCGTCGCCGGAGCCGGCGGTGGATGGTGGCAATGGCAAGGCGATGGTAAATGGCGCGCCGAACGACGTTGCCGCGTTGGAAGCGATGGCTGCCCGGACGGCATCCGACCCTAAAGCTGCTCCGATTACCGGAGCGGATCTAGGATCGGGGAAGGCCGTACAGAAATCGCTGTAGTCGCAAGTCATTGAAAAAGGCGTGGGGGGCAGTAGGCCCACCTCACGCAATCTTCGCACCTTGGGTACCGCGTCCTTTTATTGGAGAACAGGAAACAGGATCTGCATGCTTGGCGGCGCCCATCCCGGACTTCCGCATCGCTTGCCGGTCTCCCGTTGCGATGTGATCCACGAACGAGAAAAATAGCAATGCGCATTGCAATGCTTACGCATATCAAACATCCGATACGTCAACCCTTCGCAGGCGGGCTGGAGTCGTTCACGTATGACATGACATTGGGCTTGCGCCGTCGGGGACATGATGTCACGCTTTTTGCCAGTTCAGGTTCGGCGCCGGAGCTGCATCATGTCGCGATTCTCGACGATGAAAATTACGCCGAATCCGGTATCCGAGGGGCCAGGGAAGCTTTTTTCAAGGAATACCTGGATGAACATGTCGCGTACATGACATGCATGCAGCGCCTCGACGATCAAAATTTCGACGTCGTATTCAATAATTCGCTCCATTACGTTCCCTTGACGATGGCATCGCTTATAGCAACCCCGATGCTCACCGTTCTGCATACGCCTCCGTTTTTCGAACTCGTAAATGCAATCTCCGGTGTACATCGTAAATCGAGATTGCGGTTTGCAACGGTTTCGAATGCGAATGCACGAAGTTGGGGCAAATGGGTACCACATTGCGATGTCGTCGCGAACGGCATCGATCTTTCAGTGTGGAGGCCCGGCGGTTCATCCACCTATGAGCATGCCATTTGGTTCGGTCGTTTAGTGCCCGACAAAGGTGCCCATCTCGCCATTGACGCCGCGCGCCTTGCCGGCCTTTCCATTGAGATCGTCGGTCAGGCGACAGACGAGGCTTATTTTCAGGCGGAGATTGCACCGCGGCTGAACGATCGTGCCCGCTATATCGGTCACTTGGCGCGAGCCGATCTGATTGAACGTCTTCAGCGCGCGAGCGTGTGTTTCGTGACGCCCTGCTGGGACGAACCATTCGGGCTTGTTGTTGTCGAATCACTGGCATGTGGCACGCCTGTCGCGGCATTTGCAAGAGGCGCGATACCTGAGCTTTTGACGGCCGATTCGGGCGTTACCGCCGCGCCGGGCGACGTTGCCGGATTAGCCAAGGCGGCCCTGGCGGCGATGTGTCTATCTCGTGCGCATTGTCGTCTCATCGCCGAATCACGTTGGCGGCAAGCGGCCATGTTTGAAAGCTACGAGCGTCTCCTGAGCGCGACCATGCAACAAAGCGCGGTAGTTGATGCGTGAGGTCTCGATTGGCTATTACGCCCATCATCACGGTAGCGGGCACCTGAGACGCGCGATGGCCATAGCGAATTGCATGGACCATCCGGTAACCATTTTCAGCAGCGCGACGCTGCCTTATCACGCAAATAGTCGGATAAGGTCTTGCTTGCTACCACTTGATATCGCTCAGGAAACGCCCGCCGATTTTGCGGCGGTGCCGAGCTTTCACTATGCGCCAACCGGACTACGCGATATCGCAGGGCGGATGAGCGTGTTGGCGAAGTGGTTTCGTGCCGAGTGGCCCTGCTTGCTGGTCGTAGATGTCTCGGTGGAGGTTGCGCTATTTGCGAGACTTTGTTCGGTGCCAACGATTTACATCCGGCAAAACGGTGAGCGTGACGATCTGCCCCATGAATTGGCATATGGTAGCGCCCAGAAACTTGTCGCGCCTTTTCCGAAAGCATTGGCGCTTCGCGACGGGCGCGGACAATGGGAAGACAAGACGATTTATTCGGGCTTTATCTGCCGGTTCGCGAACCCGCCGCGCGCGTTACCGTCTCCGGCACGGACGGTGGTTGTGCTTATCGGTCATGGTGGTACCAGTTTGACGTTTGAACAGGTTTGCGCTGCCGCTGGCGCAACACCTGATTGGCACTGGTCGGTGCTCGGTCCGCTTGACGTAAGCGTTGCGGCGTGTCCAGCCAATGTGTCGATCGAAGGCATCATCGATGATCCGCGTCCTTTTCTGAGCCAGGCCATGATCGTCGTTGGTTCCGCGGGCGATAGCGTGGTCGCTGAGATGGCCGTCTTGCGATGTCGCTATATTGCGATTCCTGAAGTACGTCCTTTTGATGAGCAGGTCTCGACCGCTTGTGCCTTGATGCGGCTGGGCGTTGCAATTTCCTGCCCGCGATGGCCGGACGCCGGCGATTGGCCCGCATTGCTGCAGCGTGCTTCGCTGCTAGATACGCATCAATGGGACCGACTGGCCTCGCACGATGGCGCAATGAATGCCGCCCGTGCGATACGGATTGCAGCCTCGACCTGGCAGCAAAACATCACAGGCTCTCGCCATGGTTAGTGTTCTCACATTGGTGCACGGACGGGCCGACCATCTCGACAATGTCGTGGCTGGACTTGAAAACGGTGCCGTCAAGCCTGACGAGGTGATTGTCGTTCATATGAACGAGAAGGCGCAGCCTCGGAAAAGCCGGTGTTTTCGGATAGTGTCCCTGGAAGTATCTGGTGAGGGCACGTTGCCGCTTGCGGCCGCACGCAATATTGCAGCGTCTTACGCTACCTATCCGGAACACATCTTTCTGGATGTCGACTGTATCCCGAACGCGGAACTCGTGGGTTGTTACGTCAAGGCGATGAGAGACGCACCGGGTGCGCTGTACCAAGGAGAGGTGCGTTATTTACCGGCGCATGTCGATGCATCCGGTGCCGTCATCGGGCATTTGGAATCTGTTGCATGCAATCATCCCTTGCATGCCTTCCGCACGGGCGGCGGCAAGATTCCGTATGAACTCTTCTGGTCGTTGAATTTCGCCTGCACGAAGACGGTATTTGACAAAATAGGTGGGTTTGACTTGCGGTACCGAGGGTACGGCGGTGAGGATACTGATTTCAGTTATCGTGCGCGACAGGAGGGTGTTGCGCTCGTGTCCTTGCCCGCGTTGGCCTTCCATCAATACCATCGCACGTATGACCCCCCGCTCAACCATCTTGTCGATATCGTCAATAACGCGGAGGTGTTCCGACGGATATGGGGTGTCTGGCCCATGCGAGGGTGGTTGGACGCCTTTGAAGAGAGAGGGTATATCCGCATGCTTTCAGAGCACGTCGAGCGGATTCGGCTTCCATCGGACCACGAGATCGCAGCGTGTATGAACCAGACGCGAAATGGTTTCTGAGCACGGGAAGATGGCGTTGGCGCACTACCGGCGCAAATGATGCATTCCTCAAATAATCGGCAACACCAACAATCCCGCCAAGGCGCCGCCGCCAAGCAGCCAGAGCGGATGCAGGCGAATCCGGCTGGGCGACAGCAGTGACAGTCCGGCGCAAACGGCGGTAATAACCCAGGCGAACCACGTGGTGTTGGACGCCTCCGAGATCAATAGCGCGCTGGCACCGACTAATCCGGCTGTGACGGGTATCAACGCTTTCTGCGCGATCTTGCGCCATGGCCGATCCTTATACCGGTTCCATGCATGCAGTGTGATCAAGGTCACGATCGACGACGGCCCGAATTTGGCAAGCGACGTGACGAGTACGCCCCACCAGCCCGCGACATGCCAACCCACCAGCGTCACGACCATCATGTTCGGACCCGGGGCGGCCTGTGCCAGTGCGAACAGCGCGCTGAATTCGGCTGCCGACATCCAATGATGTACTTCAACGACTTGCCGCTGCATCTCGGGAAGGATCGTATTACCGCCGCCAAACGCCAGTAACGATAACTGTCCGAAGATCACTGCCAAGGAAATCAAGGTTGCGATCATTTCTCCTCCTCCGCGGCACGTTCGCGCTTCGTAATGATCCAGGTTGCCAACAGGCTGGCCACGCTCAGGACGATCATCGTCGGCAGCAGCGGCAGGCGCAGCAGGGCAATGGCGACAAATCCCGCCGCGGCAATGCTCAGCGCGATCGGCGATGTACGCAACGGCCACAGCACTTTGACGGACATGGCGACGAGCAGACCGGCCGCGGCGGCGGCGAGCCCGGCAAACAGATGGACGACAAGGGGGTTGTCTTGCGTGTGTTCATAGATTACCCCCAACGCAATCACGATCAGCGACGGTCCGGCGATCAGTCCGACAATAGAGGCGAGAGCGCCGCGCAAGCCGCGAAAACGCATCCCGAGCGCTACCGACAGATTAATGACGTTGCCACCGGGCAGGAATTGGCAGAGCCCGAGTAGTTCGGTGAATTCAGAGGCGGACAACCATCGACGTTGCTCCACGACGGTACGGCGAACCAGCGGTAAAGCGCCACCGAACGATGTCAGGCCGAGCCCGAGGAAGCCGAGGAATAATTCACGGGTGGTGGGTGTTGGCCCGCCCTCTACGGCGGAATCAGGCAGGGAATGCGGAGTGGGAGCGGTCATGGTGCCATTTCTATCGGTGTGGTGCTATTGGTCACGCTGGTCCCAAGCGTAACGCGCTCCGCCGCGCAAGCAAAACGATTTCTCGGCAGCGCTTTGTGAGTTAAAATCACAAGAATGAATCGACGACTGCCCCCTTTTTCCGCGCTTCGCGCCTTTGAAGCTGCCGCTCGGCACGAAAGCTTTACTGCGGCCGCAACGGAATTGCATGTGACGCACGGTGCAATCAGCCGACAGGTGGCCGCGTTCGAAAGCGCGGTTGGTATCCCGGTGTTTCATCGGCATGGCAAACGGGTGCGCCTGACTGACGCCGGGCGGGAATACCTGATTGCGGTAAAGCGCGCGTTTGACGACATCGCAATCGCAACGGATCGGTTGCGTGATACGGGTGTAGTACACGTTCTTCGGGTGAATGCGCTTCCGACGTTTGCAATGAAATGGCTGCTGCCGCGTTTGTCGCAGTTTCAACGTATGGTCCCGAATGTCGAGTTGCGACTGGCGACGTCGAATACACCGGTCGATGTAATCGATGATTTTGACGTCGCCGTCCGTCGCGGTCCGGCACACTGGCCGAATTGCGCAAGTGGCCATTTTCTGGAAGAGCGTGAGTTGCCGGTCTGTAGCCCCGCCTTGCTCGAACGCATACCCATCCGAAGCCCCGACGATCTGGCAAAGCATGTGCTGCTGCACTCGGATACTCGCCCGGACGCCTGGCTTCATTGGCTCGATGTCGCGGGTGCCAAGACAAAGAGTCGCAAGCGTCAGTCGTTTGACCATTTTTATCTGACGTTGCAAGCCGCGGTGGATGGGCTCGGGGTAGCGTTGGGTCCGCTGCCGTTGATCGACGATGAGCTGGCATCGGGTAGATTGGTGGCGCCCCTTGCGGGCCCGCAACGCGATGCACGTGGCTATTGGTGGGTCGCGCGCCGTGAAGTGGCCGATGCGCCCTTGGTGGTGCAGTTTTGCCGGTGGTTGGAAACACAGGCCCGTCAGCCGGCGGAACCTTGACCTAGGTGCCGCCGCCGGTACAGGATGACGTCAACGACCCGCGATCGAATCCATACCGGTCTTGCGTATCACCGATTGCACGTCCGGCGAGGCAAGATACGCGAGTAACGCATGGGCTTCCACGGGATGCGTCGAATCGATGGGGATCGCTGCCGCGTAGCGGGTCACGGATTGGTCTTTTTCCGGGATACGGCCCACGAAGGTGATGCCTTTGACGGGCAACAGTTCTGCGACTTGCTGGAAGCCCAACTGATATTTACCCTCCGCAACGGCCTCGGCTACCGGAGTGCGGGGAATCATCGTCGATTTGCTGGCGATTTGGCGGTCGATGCCGAGTTTCTTGAACAGGTCGTCCCTCAGATAAACACCGCTGGCACTATCGGAATAGGCGATTGACTTCGCGTGCAACAACGTCGCCTTCAATTTTGGTTCCGTTGAAATATCGGGCGTCGGCTGTCCTTCGCGCACCGCCAGACCGATCCTCGAATCCCCTAATTCCACGCGAGAACCGGGTACGATTTTCCCTTCCTGGATCAATTTGTCCAATGCATAGCCGACCATGATCACGACGTCCGCTGGCTCGTGGCGCGCCAAACGCTTTGGAATGGCTTGTGGTGTGTCCCCCATCGACGGTCCGAGTATCGTGTCGAGCCCGACCCCTGTGTCCTGCGTAAACGCCGGTCCGAGCGCCCTATAGGCTGCGGTGAATCCACCTGAGGTCATTACGTGCAGCGTGGTGACCTCGCGGTTGGCAGCTTGCGGCACGGCGTCACCTTGTGCATGAGCCAAGGTCGCGCCGGTACCGGACAACGCCAATGCACAGATCAAGAGGGGAAATCTTCGCCCGAGCATACGTGGCACGCTGCGGGGTACCTCGCCCCGGCGGGGCGTCGCCGGGGCGCTGCGCGCTGTTTTGGTGCAGATGGAAAGGCGCATTTGCAACATCCCAGTCTCCAATATGGGTTTTTAATAGAACAATGATACGGCAATAGTTGCCTGGTGGGGTGTAGCCTATTTTTTGACGGCGCGATGACAGCGCGCGGTTTGCCAGAGCACTCAGATACTTAGGCAGCTTGTGGGCGATTTACCCACACCCTTGCCAACAGAAATTGTGGATAACTTTGCAGTATGTTTTTCTATTCAAGAAACGGTATATACTTTTTATATTGTTTATTCTATTTACGGGAGCCCCCTGATGATTTCCACCCAAAAACCAGCCGCTACGCTTGGCGATATCGACCCGGCAGGCGCAGCACCGGCGAAGAAGGCTGACGTAAAGAAGCCCGCGGGGAAGAAAGGAGTCCCGGTCACGGCGCAGCGCAAGACGAGCGAGGCAAAACCGGACGCGCCGAAGGCGACCGAAAACGCCCAAAAGAAGGCAACGAAGGTTGTGCACAAGCAGGTAAAGACTTCACCAAAGCCGAAAGCCAAGACTGTAAAGACGGCTAACGCGGAAGTCGCTGTGCCTGATACGTCAGTCGGCGCGCCGGCCAAGGCCAAGCGCGCGAAGAAGGAAAAGGTCGTTCGCGACAGCTTCACGATGCCAAAATCGGAATATGCGATCTTGACGACTTTGAAGCAGCAATGCCTCGATGCCGGTATCGCCGTGAAGAAGAGCGAATTGCTGCGCGCCGGGTTGGCTGCGCTGGCGGCCATGCCGTCCGTGCAATTGGTGGCGGCGGTGAAGGCGTTGGAAACGGTGAAGACGGGCCGTCCGGCGCAAACCGCATCTTGATCCGTCGCGTTGTCCTAGGCTGCGTTGATGCCGGCCGGCACGATCGAATCTGGCGAGCCGGTCAGGGATGGTCAGCGATCAGGCGTCGCGCGGTGCGGTCGACATAGCGTTCGTCATGACCGCTGGGAACGTGTTGGAAGGCGATATGTAAATAGGCGTGCGCCAGCGTAATCCGGGCGTTCGCATTGCCCACACCGTTGCGTGTCCTTGAGTGACAGTGTCGCATCGCGACCTGCATGATGAAGCTGACGGTGACCTTGCCATCGGTGCTCATATGCAGGTCGGCCACCAGGCAGCAGCGGCGATATTCTCGCGACGTTGTGGCGACGAGATATCGAAAGCACGCGGCTTATCATCAGACTTCGCACTGTTCGCGTAGTCGATCACGGGCGCGGCCGCGTATCCAGTTTTGGCAATGGCACCGCCAACGATGCCTTCCGACACTGCCGACGCCCGACCGCTTCGTCTTTTCAAGAAATGCACGCTTGCTCTTAAGCATTTGTCTCGCGGGGTGGCGATATTAGAAAGAAGCGAAGGAGCGTGTCAACCAGAAGGCTCTGTTACCTATGAAATTGCGGTATATGGGCCTGGTTTCAAGTGGCTGGTCGGCATGCATCCGTTCGAGGCGAAGGCCTTGGTGATGCACGGGACCGTGCGGATCGAAAACGGCGGTGGTACGCAGGGCTACCACGGCGGGGACATCTTTCATCTGACCGAGGAAGCACGGCACCGTGAGTGGTTTGGTGTCAACGGCGTACGCTATCTGGTCGGCCGGAGATCCTGAATCGACTATGTAAATAGTCTCGGCCCTACGGCTACCTGCCTGATATACCACGCGAGCACCATTGGTCACGCGGATTGTTTATTCGAATAATTCTTCATTGGTCTAGTGCTTTATGGTCGGTTATAAAATGCCCTAGGGCCAAATAGAATGGATGTGACGCAGATACGCGCCATAAACCGTCATACCGTCGTTACGATAACGGTTTACCCTTTGCTGCGAATGTTGTCTGCTGGCATGTGATTGGGGCGAGGGTCGATGAATGAAGGACCGGTCGGTGCCACCGCGCGTGTCGCCGAGACATCCGTCATCGACTATCAAACTGAGGCCATTGATGCAGCCACACGCTATCCATCAATCGTCCGCGCCGGGGCAACGCGCGGACGCATTGTTGTCGTCTGAAGGCTTTACAGCGAAAAGTGGGACGTCCGTTCCGGCGGCAAGGAAAAAGCCGGCGACGCGATTGTCGCCCGGCGATGGCCTCACGGTTAAGACCTTGCTGCGCTTCGCTTTTCTATTGGTCCTGCTCGGTACGCTCGCGATTGGCGCGATGTCGATATGGCAAGTGCGCCGCTTGAATCAGGCGGTCGGCTCGGTCTATGACCAGGGGCATCAGGCAACTCGCTCCGCTGAGGAGTTGCGCGGTGCCGTGCTGGCCGCCAGCCGGTCGCAAAAGATGTTGCTGACTGCCACTACGGCCAATGAGCGCACGCAGCTAGGCGAGGATATCGAAAAATCGCTCGCGGCCATTGCGAAAGAACAGGCGACATTGCAAGGCTATGCAGCGGGTGAGAAGACCTCCGTCGATGAGCAGAAAGCACTGGGCGATGCGGTGGCGGCGTGGCGTGACCATCTGCGTACGTTCGTGAAGCTGGTACAGGCACAGTCACTCGACTTGTCGCAAATGAACTGGCAAGTCGGCACGCAGGACGTGGCGTTGTTGCTGGAAACCACGAAAGTGGAAAAACAGGTCAGCGCGATTGTCACGCACCAAGGGGAAATGGCCAAGTCGACGTTGGACACCGCCAACGGCGTGTATCGTTCATCGTATGTCACGTTGATAGTACTGACAATCGCGATGTTGGCGGTCGCGTTCCTGGTCAGCGAATGGGTTGTTAGACGGCTCGCCAGGCAACTGGGCGGTGAACCGGGCTACGCAAAACAGATCGCCAGCCGGATCGCGACCGGCGATCTGTCGGAGTCGGTATATCTCAAAAAGCGCGACGACAGCAGCATGCTGCGGGCGTTGTCGAATATGCAGGCCGAGCTTGTGACCACGGTTTCCGGGATTTCGAGCAGTGCCGAGGCAATCACCGTTGCATCGGGAGAAATCGCGATGGGCAACGCTCATCTCGCCACGCGCACCGAGCAGCAGGCCAGCGCATTGGAGCAGACCGACGCCAGCATGCAACGTCTGACGGACGCCGTTCGACGCAATGCGGACCACGCTCAGCAAGCCAGCGCGCTGGCGGATGAAGCGTCCCAGGTTGCGCAGCGCGGTGGTGATGCCGTGCAGCGCGTGGTCACGACCATGGAACGGATTGCCTCCAGCGCGCAGGATATCGGCAAGATCATCGGGGTGATCGAAGGAATCGCGTTTCAGACGAATATTCTGGCGCTGAACGCCGCGGTGGAAGCGGCGCGGGCCGGTCAGGAAGGGCGCGGTTTCGCCGTGGTGGCGGGCGAGGTCCGCAATCTGGCACAACGTTCGGCGGCCGCGGCCAAGGAAATCAAGACGCTGATCCAGGCATCCACGGCGTCGGTGTCTAGCGGGTCGGCGATTGCCGGCGATGCGGGTGCGACAATGCACCGTATTGTCCAATCGGTCCAAGGGTTTGCGGACATCATGAACGATATGGCTGCGGTGTCTCAAGAACAACGCGCTGGCATCGACGAAGTTCACGACGCGATGCAACGGATGGAAGAAGGTACACAGCAGAATGCGGCACTCGTGGAGCAGGCGGCGGCCGCGGCACAGTCTCTGGATGACCAGGCGAAGTCCCTGAAAGACATGGTTGACCGGTTCCGTCTGACGCGACGCTAGGCACGAACACAGTACGGGGCGCCTTTCAGTCCCGTGCCCACTACATTGCCCCCGTGTCATTCCATTTTGCGCTTTACAATAGACAAAGTTTGAAAGAAAGAGCGCTGTCTTTAGCATGGTCTGCATTGCTTTCCATACGGCGTAACCCAGTCGCTATCGGGGCTTGCGCCGCACACAATCTTAACGTTCCAGGCGGGTACGGGATTTGCTCGTAGTTTAGCCATGAAGCCCGAGCCCTCACATACGCTTGACCGTTTTATGACAGTAACCCGCCGGTTTCCGAGCAAGATGACGATATTGGTCGCAGATGACGAGCCCGCCGTGCGTGATGCGCTCGCGGGCCTGCTCGAGATCGAGGGTTTCAGCGTACTTTGTTGCGAGGATGGCGTGTCGGCGTTGACGTTGATGGCGCAGCAGCGTCCAGATGTGGTTGTAACGGATTTCATGATGCCGCGCATGTCTGGACTGGAGCTGGCCATCGAGATGAAGGCCAGTCGCCTGCTCTACGACGTGCCAATCATTCTTGTCAGTGGCGCGCATGCCACGCTGGCGCAACGCGAGTCCCCGTTGTTTGCCGCGATTCTCGAAAAACCCTATCTGGCCGATACGTTATTGCAACTAATTGACCAGTACTTACTTCCTCGCCCGCATACATCCGGAAGTACTCCGCCGGACCTCGATCCGCCGGCCATTACGCCACCATTGCAGACGGTCCGTACGACGAGTTGACCACGAACCTGCAAGCATGCCGGACCGCGGGAGCGGGATCCGATGCAGGACGAAAGCGCTGCAATAGGCACCGATTCCCGTGCAATGCCGACGATGAAGAACGTGTGACCGTCATCATAACGTCATGAAAATGCCATGACCGTGTCTCACGCGAGTGGCGCAATGCGGGTACTGCCACTCACGCGCATGCCATGGATCCGAAACCGTTCGCGGCATTACTCTTAGGTCCGCAAGTTCGTGTTGATGCCGGCATCGACACCGGTATTACGGCCCGGACCGGCGACCCCGCTCCCGATGCATTCGCGAGGTCGTCTCCGCGTATCCCTTCGCAAGACGAGTCCGAGCAACGGCATGACCCTGTTGGCACCCATCATGCTGCCGACAGGCACACTGACGGGCCCGGTAAAGAGGGCGAAGATCAGGAGCCGGCGCCGATCCTGTATCGGACCATCTGGCTTTCCGACATCCACTTGGGATCGAGCGGTTGTCAAGCGGACTACCTGCTGGATTTTCTCAAGCATAACGAATCGGAAAACTTGTACCTGGTAGGTGACATCATCGACGGATGGCGTCTCAAAAAAGGATGGTATTGGCCGCAGGCGCACAACGACGTAGTACAGAAGGTGCTGCGCAAGGCACGCAAAGGGACACATGTCATCTACGTTCCAGGCAATCATGACGAGATGGCGCGACAGTTCTGCGATATAGCGTTCGGTGACATTCTGGTGCGGGATGAGGCATTTCATACGACCGCCGATGGCCGACGTCTATGGATCGTCCACGGTGATCTTTTTGATGGGGTGATTCAGCACGCTAAGTGGCTTGCCTATCTGGGAGACAACTTGTACTCCGCGATTCTCGTGCTGAACCGGTGGTTCAACCGCATCCGCAACAAGCTTGGTTTCGGATATTGGTCTCTGTCTCAATATTTGAAACACCAGGTGAAGAACGCCGTAAATTTTATTTCGGCTTTCGAGCAAGTGATGACCGACGAAGCGCGTCGACGGGGCTGTGATGGCGTGGTCTGTGGTCATATTCATAAGGCTGAGATCCGCGACATCGATGGGGTGCTGTATTGCAACGATGGCGATTGGGTGGAAAGTTTGTCCGCGTTGGTGGAGACATTCGAAGGCGAGCTGAAGATCGTCTACTGGACGGTGAAGCACTCGTCTGAAACCACGGTACGCGCCACGTCGGTGCCGGTGTGACCTTTCAACTGATTGCAGGGGATGCTTTGTCAATGAAGATCATGATCGTGACGGACGCGTGGGAGCCTCAAGTCAATGGGGTTGTGCGCACGTTGAAGAACACGACGCGCGAATTGATCGCGCAAGGCCATCAGGTCGAGCTGCTTACGCCACTCGAGTTTCGTACCATCCCGTGCCCGACTTATCCCGAAATTCGCCTGTCACTGTTTCCGAAGCAGCGTCTTGAGACGCGTATCGCCCAATTCGCACCCGATGCGCTGCATATCTCCACCGAAGGGCCGTTGGGAATGGCCGCGCGCCGCTACGCGATCAAGCAAGGGCTGCCATTCACCACTGCCTATCACACACGTTTTCCGGAATACGTGCAGGCACGTTTTGGTCTTCCCGTGGGCCTTACCTACCGATTCTTGCGCTGGTTCCATGGTCCATCGCGGGCGGTGATGGCGCCCACGCCGGTGGTGGTCCATGATCTGGAGCACTATGGTTTTCGCAATGTCGTGTTATGGACTCGCGGCGTTGATCTCGATATCTTCCACCCCCAAGATGCGCACGCGCTGAACACGGCGCATCCCATATTTCTGTATGTCGGACGGGTGGCGGTGGAGAAAAACGTCGAGGCATTTTTGAAGCTGGACCTGCCCGGCTCGAAATGGGTGGCAGGTGACGGTCCGGCGTTGGCCGACTTGAAGACCCGCTATCCTGACGTCAATTACCTCGGCGTGTTATCGCAGCCGGATCTGGCCGAGGTGTATGCGAGCGCGGACGTATTCGTTTTCCCCAGTCGCACCGACACGTTCGGATTGGTGTTGCTGGAAGCGTTGGCCAGCGGTACGCCGGTGGCAGCCTACCCGGTCACCGGGCCTATCGATGTGTTGGCCGACGGGCCGGCAGGCGCAATGCGTGAGGATCTACGTGAGGCGTGCCTTGCCGCGGTTCAGATTGATCGCGCCACTGCGCGTGCGTGGGCGGAGCGCTTTTCCTGGGCGGCCGCGTCGGAGCAATTCGCATCACATCTGAAGCCTGTGGTACCCGCTGCGTCGCAAGACGTGCATCAGGCTGCCTGATGCATCCCATGCATCGGATACGGTCGGATGATGACGACAAAGCGGATGCTGTTGGTCCGTCGGACGTGTTGCCCGCGCGGAAACCACGTGCGCCATCGCCCCCGTCAGAAAGTGCGCCGCTGCCGTTTAACCCATATAAGGGTAATCGGGGCGTGACACGGGCTTGGCACGCCATGAAGAACTCGGTGGCCGGAGTAAGGGTGGCGATTCGTGAGGAGAGCGCCTTTCGGCAGGAGCTGACGCTGGCGGCGGTCCTCTTGCCAATGGGGGTGTTTATCCCCGTGGAACCGATTGCGCACGTGCTGCTGATCGGCTCGGTATTGTTGGTGCTGATCGTGGAACTGCTGAACTCGGGCGTCGAGACCGCGATTGATCGCATTTCATTGGAGCATCACGAGCTATCCCGCCGTGCCAAGGATCTTGGTAGCGCTGCCGTGATGTTGGCGCTAGGGCTATGCCTGATGACATGGGGCATTCTCGCGGGTCCCTGGGTCTGGCATTGGTGCCAGCAATGGGGAGGCGACTGGCTGCTGCCCCGCCTCACCGGCTGGCTTTCAACCATCAGGTGAGTATTAGTCGCCGCTGCGGCCGAACTCGTCCCGGCATTGCCTCTGATCGAGCAGATCACGAGAGCAGCGCCTAACGCGGAAATCAAATGGTCGCTACTGAACCGCCGTCGACCCGGTAGTTGCTGCCATTGACAAAGCTGGCGCGCTCGGAGCAAAGGAAGACGATCGCGGCGGCGACCTCCTCGACGCGACCTCTACGCTTCAATTCGATGAAGGGACGCTCCTCGTCGAGGAAGGTCCTCACGGCGTCGTCGAAGGACGTGCCTTTTTCCTTCGCGCGTTTCTGCATCATTGCGTCGGTCATCGGGGTCTGGATGTACGCAGGCGATACCGCATTGACCAGCACGCCGTGCCTTGCGTAGGTCTTCGAGAGGCCTTTCGTCAGGCTCAGGACGGCTGCCTTGGCCGCGCAGTAAGGCAACTCATCGATATATGGTTGCACGGCATCTTCGGAAGCGGTCAGCACGATCCGGCCCCAGCCACTTTCGCGCATACCTTCGATGAACGCTTTGACCAGCCGCACCGCGGCGAAGAAATCGATGTCGAGTGTAGTACGCCATCCTTCTTCGTCGATTTCATGAAACAGGCCGGTGGCGCCGGTCACACCGGCACAGTTGACGAGAATCTGCGGCTGTCCGACCTTGCTCAGAACCGTATCATGCAATGCCTTGACCGATGCAGGCTCCGTCAAATCCGCCGCGACGGCAAATACCTTCGGCTGCGTCGGCGTCTGTTCCTTCGCGAAGCGCCGTAATTTTTCACCCGCCGCTTCTATCGTGTCACGATCCTTGTCACTGACGATGACGGTCGTGCCCTCTTCAAGCAACATTCTTGCCGATTCGAAACCAATGCCGGAGTCGCCGCCGGTAATTAATGCGATGCGTTTGCCGATTCCCAGATCCATGATGTCTCTCCTGTCACCTAGTGGCCGTCATGGCGCGAACTCGCAAGAAGTGGTCCCGGATAGACGTCGGACGGCGGATGTCCATGGGTCACGGCGCACTGGCCCGAAGCATTGCCAACGTGTCACGCTATTCGGCGCGTCCTGGATGGGTATCTAAAAATCAATTGTCGAGGTGAGTGTGATCGTTCGTTCAAGACCGATGCCAAGCTGGCTTGAACCGGCCGATGCCCAGTAATGCTTGTTTGACGCATTGTCGACATTCAGCTGGAACGATGCGTGTTTGCGGAATAACGTTGTCTCATAACGTGCACCGGCCGAAAACAAGGTATAACCGCCGATAAAAGCCTGATTCGCATCATTGATCGGCCGGGAGCTGATGTAGTATGCACCGCCATTCAATGACAGGCCCGGCAAGTGGGGAACCTTGTAATTCAAGAAGGCACTGGCGGTATAGCGTGGTGTGTTTTCCGGGCGCTTGCCGTCTGTTGTTGGATCACTATTGTTCATCAGGCGGGAATTCAGGTACATGCCGCTGAGAACAATCGACAACCTTTGCGTGGCATCGCCCTGGAAGGCAAACTCGACGCCGCGATACCGGCCCATGCCGCTCAAGCCGTAGTAACCCGTGGCATCGGTGCTGGCGGTGGGCTGCCGCAAATTGAATACGGCCAACGACACCATGGCCTGCGTGGACAAGCGATATCGCACGCCAAGTTCTTCCTGCCGGCTCACCGCGGCAGGCAGCACCTGATAAGCATTACTGGCCGTGGCCGGTGCGCTGCCGGGTGACTCCAATCCTTCCACGTAACTGCCGTAGATACTGGTCGACGGTGTGACTTTGAAGACGAGACTTGCCGAGGGCGAGGTGCGGTGCACATCCTGCGTGACGGTTCCCGCTTGCGTCTGGTGGTAATCGGAATATCGTGCACCTAGGGTGAAATCCCACTTCGGCGTCAACGCGATGCGATCGAAAAGATAAACGCCTCGCGTACGTACGTGCTGCGCGTAAAACGCCTTTGATCCTGCCGCCGTTAAGGCGGTGATACTTCTCGGGGTGTACAGGTTCTGCGTTGCCGTGTAATAGTAAGTTGTGAAATCGGGCTGGAATAGCCAGTTTTCCTGTACACCGAGCGTGACGTCATGCGCGACCGGCCCTGTATTGAACAGCCCGTTGACCTCCGCGCGCACGTCCTTGTTCTCGTAGAACTGGCCATTCTGCTTGCTGCCCTGCAAAGTGCCTGCGCCGGTATTGACGTTGTATTTCTGCATGATCCACAGCCAGCGGTCACGTTGCGTGATCGACTGTCCAATCGTGAAGTTCGCCGACCAGTTATCCGTGAGGTTGTAATCCGCGCGTAGCAATTGCGCCGTGGAAGTTGCATTCGTTTTTTTGTCGTTCGGCACGAGCAGCGTGGTTGCGCTGGGTAGCCGCGGCAGGGTGATCACGCCATTGACGGCGGCCTGTGGCGTAATGCCCGCCTGTTCGGCGATGCGCTGGTCAATATGTTCCAGATCGTATTTCAATGTCAGGCGGCTGTTGACACGCCAGTCCGCCGCCACGCTGGCAAATCGCCGGTACCCTCTGTCACCCTCAATCGATGATTCGACATGTTCGTCCATCGCGTTGACGCGCAGGCCAAACTGGTTATCGCGACCAAACCGGCGCGAGACGTCCGCCTTGACCCCGGCCGAGCCATGTGAATCCAGTACCGTGCCAACACTGGTCACGGGCGTTTCGCCTGCGCGCTTCATCACCATATTGACGATACCGGCCGGGACGGTAAAGCCGTAATACAGCGCCGAGGCACCCTTGAGGACTTCGACGCGCTCCTTGTCCTCCATCGGCATCCAGATATTGTTATCGATCGGCAGGACGCCATTGAGGAAGTAACTCCCGCGGTTGTCCAGCGTGATGCCGCGTACCGTCAACTGGTCATAGGCAATCCCGCTTAATTGCTGGCGTGCGACTCCGGCAACGTTACGCAGTGCATCGTAAAGGCCCGTTGCCGCTTGTGCTTCAAGTAGATCGCGCGTGACGGTGCTGACTGTCGCTGGAACATCAAGTGCGTCGAGGCCGCGGTACTGCCCGGTTTGTACGATTTTGCCTGCGTAGTTGGCGCCATTGCCGAGAGTGGATGCCTTGACGGAGACGCCGGGAAGGGCTTCGCTATCCTTCGTGGTAGCAGCGTCTTTCCGCGCGCGCGCCGTGTCGGTCGTGTTGATGTTTGCCGTTGTTGCGCTGCTGATCGAGGCGACCTGCGCGTGTGCCGCGTATGCGCCTGTCGACAAGCCGGCGGCGATCAAGCCCTGCATGATCCAATGGGGCGTGGACGAGACAGTCATGGTTCCTTCGTACTTTTTGATGGGATCGCGAACCCGGGCATACCTCTGCCTGGTTTGCACCAGCGATGAACGCGTTAAAAATCATCTCGCCGGAAAATTAGCCGCTGAGCAACGCAAAACAGAGAATAAAAATGCGAACGATTATCGTTTGCGCGGCATATTGATTTAGATACGCATGTCATGTCAAGCAGTGTGTAAAAAGTCGGACCTGAACAATTCGTTTCCTGACGGAATTCGACTGGCGATGCTCAAGCCGATAGTGTTGTGACGTGCTCCGGCCCCCACCCCATCGCCAACAGCAAGGCGCAAAAAAACCGCAGCTTCCTC